>Ga0207671_10002077_pt1 | contig 21915 bp, 18 predicted proteins | sample KBSC24metaG_FD_184352 | JGI IMG/M metagenome (GOLD analysis project Ga0207671, IMG submission 184352) | Corn rhizosphere microbial communities from Kellogg Biological Station, Michigan, USA - KBS C2-4 metaG (SPAdes) (version 2) | ecosystem: Host-associated > Plants > Roots > Rhizosphere > Soil... | reverse complement strand
CGCATGGACCAAACGGCGCCGCCTGCTGCGGGGAAACCGCCGGCCACGGGTAAGGACACGGCTAAGAACAAGCCTTCTTTCCAGCGGCAGGTGCCGGAGCTGAAGGGTGTTGCCAAGGGGCTGGCAAAGGTGCTGACTTCGCTGAAGCACGTCACCTTTAACTATTCGGACAATTCGACCTCTATCATCTATGGTTTTCTTGACAGCACAAAGGTGCTGGGGATGAACCTGCGTGACAACCAGCCGGGATGGGGATATGTGTTCGGGAAAAGACCGGATACCAATTTTATCAATAAGCTGGGGCAAAAACGGCTGCTGACGATGGACACGACGTTCAATAACCAGAATATCATCACCTATACGCAGAAGATAACGGCGACGGCTATCCTGGAGCCTGTGCGTGACCTGCATATATCCATTACTTTAGATAAGACCTTTGGGAAGAATTATTCGGAGCTGTACAAGGATACGGCCGGCGGGTCGGGCTATTCCAGGCTGAACCCATATATGGCGGGTACTTTCAGCGTCAGCTATATCTCCTTTGGTACCTTGTTCGAAAATTACAAGCCGAATGAGCTGTCCGCCACCTTCCAGAAATTCGAGAACTACCGGAGCATCATCTCTCAACGGCTGGGAAGCATCAACAAATATACGGGGGGGCTGGTAGGCGCTGACGGCTACTCACTGGGTTATGGGAAGTATGCGCAAGATGTGCTGATACCGGCGTTTATCGCGGCCTATACGGGTAAAAGCCCTTCCAAGGTGGCGCTGATCAACGAGGCGGGCGGCAGCGATGTTACATCCAATCCTTTCTCGGGTTATCTTCCCAAGCCGAACTGGAATATCAGCTATACGGGGCTTGCCAAGCTGCCGGGCCTCAATAAGGTCTTTACTACTTTCAACATCACCAATGCATATACGAGTACGCTGAGCATGAACAGCTTTGTCTCGCAGCTGAATTACCAGGACCCGCTGGGGTATGGGCAGCCGGGGTTCATCGACTCCATCAGCGGTAACTTCGTCCCTTATTACCAGGTGCCTAACATTACTATCCAGGAGCAGTTTGCACCGTTGCTGGATGTGGATATGACGTTTGTCAATCAGCTGCAGGCCAAGGTGGGGTATAGCAAGTCGCGTCAGCTGAGTCTAAGTCTTATCGATTTCCAGCTGAGCGAGTCGCGTTCGACGGAGATCACCATTGGGGCGGGGATCCGGAAGCGGGGTGTGCCGTTGCCTTTTAAATTAAAGATGCCGGGGCAGAGTGCGTCTTCCAATAAGCTGCAGAATGATCTTACGCTGCGGCTGGATTTCAGTATAAGGGATAATGCGACTTCCAGCAGTTACCTGGATCAGCATGCTGCGTTGCCTACGGGTGGGCAGCGGGTGGTGAGGATCTCGCCTTCCATCGATTATGTGCTGAATAACCGGATCAATGTGAAGTTTTATTTTGATCAGACCAGGACGACGCCGAAGATCTCGACGACGCCGCCGATCACGACGACGAAGGGGGGATTGCAGATACGCATTTCTTTGGCGCCTTGAGGTTAAGCGTTCCCGCTCCTATTATAGTAAAATGAGTTTGCCTGTGCGAGGCAGGTCATGTTTACTTCATTGATGCAAACGTGGGTGGGGAGGTTGGCGCAATAATAGATGGTATCGGCCACGTCTTCTGCGCGTAGGGGTGTGTAACCTTCATAGATCTTTTGGGCCTGGGTCATATCTCCTTTGAAGCGGACCTTCGAGAATTCGGTGTCGGCGGCTCCGGGGTGGATGACTGTCACTTTTATGCGGTGTTGCAGCAGGTCGATCCGCATGGCTTTGGAGATGGCGTCGACGGCATATTTGCTGGCGCAGTAGACATTCCCTTTTTCATAGACCTCTTTACCGGCGATGGAGCCGAGGTTGATGATGTGTCCGCTGTTACGGGCGATCATCAGGGGAACGACGGCTTTGGATACGTAGAGGAGCCCTTTTACATTGGTATCGAGCATGGTTTCCCAATCGTCCATATTGGCGTCGTTGAAGAGGTCACGGCCCAGGGCCAGGCCGGCATTGTTTATGAGGATATCGATGTCTTTCCATGCTGCGGGGAGACTGTTGATAGCGGCAAATACTGCCTCCTTATCCTGGACGTCGAAAACGAGGGGCAGGACGTCGACGTGCGAGGGGGATTGTGCCAGCTCGCGTTTCAGGTTTTCCAATCTTTCTTTTCTTCTGCCTGTGATGATAAGGCGATAGCCGGCGGCGGCGAATTGACGGGCGCAGGCTTCTCCGAAACCTGAGGTAGCGCCGGTGATTAAAACGATCTTGTTCATATTAATGCATTCAAAAATTCTTCCAGTATATGATTGCCCCGGGCAGTCTCTTCCATCATACCCATATGACCTGACTTTTCAAGTATGTAAATGCAGGATGTCCAGGGCATATGACTTTGCTGCAGGCTTATGTTCAAAGGTATGGTATTGTCCTGCTCTCCGATGATGAATAACACGGGCCGGGGGAATTGCTGCAATATGTGTGATCTGTCGGGCCTGCGGATCATGGCCTCATAGTAACGGATAAGTGCGTCGGGGTTGAAGTCTGCATATCTTTCTGTCAGGGTATTGATCCATTCGGGATGTTCCCTGCGGGAAGTTTCGGAGAACAGATTGGGTATGGATTGTTTTATGAAGGGTGCGGAGCCGTTCTTCCGGATGAAGTCGATGCCTTTTCTACGGGCAGCTTTTTTTTCGTCGCTGTCTGCATAGGAGGTGGAATGGAACAGTCCGAAGGCTTTTAAAATGGTGGGATATAGCTCTGCAAATGCGAGGGCGATATATCCTCCCATGCTGTGCCCGATGAGGATGCATTCGGTTATTCCTTCTGCGTCGAGTATGGCTTTTACGGAGTGTGCCAGCTCTTCCATGCTGGTGTCTCCGGGCAGGGAAGAGGACCTGCCGCTGCCGGGAAGGTCGGGGATGATGAGCCGGTGGTTATTTTTCAGGTAAGCGGCCTGGTTGTCCCAGATGGAACTGTCTTCCGCAAATCCGTGGAGGAGGATGAGCGGAGTTACCTGGGGGGAGGCGCCGGGTGTAAAAGCTTTATAGCTGATGCTGATGTTTTGATATAGGATGGTTCTATCCACGGGACTTCCTGCTTTTGATGATGTGTACCGGTGTCCATATGACGAGCAGGATAGCGGCGAGGATGGCCAGCCGGGAGATCAGGTCGCCATATTTAACGTAAAAGGTTTGTTCCTGTTCAGGAGGGACGTGTCCCTTTATAATGGCGGGCTGGTACCAGGGGCGTTGCTCAACGATGTGACCTGTGGGGTCGATGATACAGGAGACGCCTGTGTTGGCGCTTCTTATTATCCAACGGCGGGTTTCGATGGCCCTGAGACGGGCGTAATATTCATGCTGGCGGTAGCCGGGGGTATCTCCCCACCATTCGTCATTGGTGATGACGGTGATGACATCGGCGCCGTTGCGGGCGTAGTTTGCCAAAAACTCTCCGTAGATGCTCTCGTAGCAAACGGCGGGGGCGATGGTGTAGCTATGGTTGGAGGTGGGCAGGGGTGTCCGGTCTGACTGGCCTGTATAGCCGCCGGTGGTGCCGCCGAATTTTTCAAACAAGGGGTCGAGGAAATGGAGGAAGAAGGGAAGCGTCTCCACGCCGGGCACCAGTTTGGATTTATGATAGAAATGAAGCGGGCCGGTGCTGTCGAACACGGCGGCGGCATTGTAGCTATCGACGTAGAGGTTGGTGTTTGGAATGGCTTTGGCGGTAGTGCTTTGCGCTCCTTCCTTGTATGACCTGTAGCTTTCCACGCCTGTGAATAGATTGATCTGTGGATGCCGGCGGAGAAAATCCCATAAGGGATTCAGGAAATAATTGGCTTTCATGTTGTCTTCGCTGATGCCATTCTCCATATACAAGGCTGTTTCGGGCCATATGACGAGGGTGGTATTGTCATCGATGGCGGAATCGCTGAGACGGATGAGCTTATGGATCATTGCTTCAAAGCCGCCGGTGGGAAGTTTTTCGTCGGAGGCAATGTTAGGCTGGATGATGACGATATTGGTCTTTGTCGAGGCGGGGGGGACGGTGGGATAGGTTAGGTATGAGAGTATAAAAGGAAGGATGATGATGCTTAGCAGGATGATCAATTTTTTTGGAAGGGGGCGGGCAGGGAGTTTTGTTAGTAACTGAAAGATTAAAATGTTTACGGTGAGTATCCACAGGCCTCCGCCGCTGGTGCCGGTGATGCTGTACCATTGTACCCATCCGGGGTGTCCGGCGAAGACGTTGCCCAGGGTCAGCCAGGGCCAGCTGAGTCCCCAGTCCTGCAGGTGAATGTATTCAAAGGTCAGCCATAGCACGACCAGCGCGGGGTAGCCCCATTTAGGCCCCAGCCGTGCTTTTATAAAATGAAAGGCGAGCCAGGGCAGGCACATGATCAGGCTGTTGGCCAGTATGGCGCCGATGGCGCCGGGACCTGAGGCATTCCAGATCCACCAGGTGGTGGCTGCGTTCCAGGTGAGCATGGTGATATATGTCCATCCGAAGAACTTTCTGCGTCGCATACCTTGCTGCTCCAGCCACAGCAAGGGGACGAAGGCGATAAAGATAAGGAAGGTAAGGGGAGAGGCCGGCCAGGCCGCGTACAGTAATAGTCCCGAAAGCAACGACAGCAAAAGGGGATGGCACTTTTTCATTACCGGCTGTAGTTTGGCGCTTCTTTCGTGATCTCTATGTCGTGAGCGTGGCTTTCTTTCATGCCGGCATTGGTGATCTTGATAAACTGCGACTGTTGCTGCAGGGTCCGGATGTCTTTGGCGCCGCAGTAGCCCATGCCTGCCCGAAGGCCTCCTACATATTGCTGTACTACTTCGGTCAGGGAGCCTTTGAAGGCTACGCGGCCTTCAATGCCTTCCGGTACGAGCTTTTTAATATCGTCTTCCACGTCCTGGAAGTACCGGTCGCTGCTGCCCTGGGTCATTGCGCCGATGGATCCCATGCCTCTGTATTGTTTGAATTTTCTGCCTTCGTAGATGATGGTCTCCCCGGGGCTTTCTTCCACGCCGGCAAATACGCTGCCCATCATCACTACGTTGGCGCCGGCAGACAGGGCTTTTACCATGTCGCCAGTGTAGCGGATACCACCGTCGGCGATGAGGGGGATATTTCTCGGGTTCAGTGCGGATGCTGCTTCCATGATAGCTGTGATCTGGGGAACGCCTGCTCCGGCTACGATACGCGTGGTACAAATTGAGCCGGGGCCTATGCCTACCTTTACGGCATCGGCGCCTGCATCTGCCAGCGCTGATGCTCCTGACGCTGTTCCGATGTTGCCGGCTATTACCTGGAGGTTCTTAAAGGATTTTTTGAGTGTTTTGAGTGCATTGATAACGCCGATGTGATGTCCGTGTGCGCTGTCAAGCGTGACGACATCGACGCCTATCTGTTGCAGGGCGCCGGCGCGGTCCAGCAGGTCTTTTGTGATCCCGAGGGCTGCGCCTACGATCAGGCGGCCGTAGGAGTCCTTTACGGCATTGGGGCAGCTGGAGAGCTGCAGGATATCCCGATAAGTTATCAAGCCGATGAGCTTACCGTTCTTACCCACTACCGGCAACTTTTCAATCTTGTATTTCTGCAGGATCTTTTCGGCTTTTTTCAGGTCGGTGCCATCAGGTGCTGTTATGAGATTGTCCTTTGTCATGACCTCGCTGACCTTGCGGCGTTTGTTGTCTTCAAAGCGGAGATCGCGATTGGTAAGAATACCGACCAGCACTTTATTATTGTCGACGATGGGAATGCCGCCTATCTTATTTTCTTTCATCAGCCGCAGGGCATCACCGATGGTGGCGTCGTCGTGCAGTGTAATGGGATCTATGATCAGGCCGCTTTCGCTGCGTTTGACCTTTCTTACCTGTTCCACCTGTTTTTCGATGCTCATATTCTTGTGGAGGATACCGATACCACCTTCTCTTGCGAGGGCTATGGCGAGGTTGGCTTCGGTGACGGTGTCCATGGCTGCGGACAACATGGGAATGTTCAGTGTGATGTCACGGGTGAGCTTACTGCGGATATCTACTTCACGGGGCAAAACCTGCGAAAAAGCCGGTAGCAACAGCACGTCATCGAACGTTAATCCTTCTCCGAAAAATTTTGAGGGTGATTTTGTCTTACTGGTGGGGGGATTTATTCTTGCCATGTGCAAAGGTAGGGCAGCGGATAAATACGGCCCAAATTTTTATCAGCAAGCCTGTGGAAAGTGTGAACAAAGAGTTAGCAATGATCGAGTTAAGCGTGTAACGAACCGGAGGTTCGCTGGCTGTAACCGTGCTTATGCGCAAAGCCTGTACATTTTTCCCGGCAGCGTGCTGATATGTCCCAGAAGTTCGAGGTTGAGCAGGGTGATGGCGAGGGTTCCGGGATCCTGGCGGGTGTGGGCATGGATATCAGTGAGTGAGAGTGTCTTTTTTTCATAGAAAAGCTGTAGCAATGCTCTTTCGTTATCTGTCAGACCGGACCTTTCTTCGGAAGGGGTGAATAAGGATGTTTGTATGGCGGCGGGTTTTGCGGATGGCTGCTGCCATTGCATTTCTTCTATCAATTGAGCGGCATTTATGAGCAGCCGGGCTTTACCTTCCCGGATCAGGGTGTTGCAGCCGGCGCTTTTTTCATCTGTGATCCTGCCGGGGATGGCGAAGACTTTCCGTTGATAGGTGAGGGCGTTTTCGATGGTGAGCAGACTGCCTCCCCGGGAGCGGGATTCGGTGACGATGACGGCGTCGCTGATGCCTGCAACGATGCGGTTACGGATGGGAAAGTTATAGGCTTCCGGCCCTGTGGTTATGCTGAATTTTGTGAGCAGCCCTCCTGTTCTCAGCATTTCCCTGGCGAGGCTGGTATGTTCAGATGGGTATATCTGGTCAAGCCCGTGTCCCAGGATCCCTACGGTGGGAAGATGGTAGTTGAGGGCGGCTTTGTGTGCAACAGCATCGATGCCGTATGCGAGGCCACTGATGATCAATGCACCGGGGAAGAGGGATGCTATATCCTTTATGAGCTTTTCCGTCGCCTGTTTGCCGTATTCGGAAGGGCTGCGGGTACCTATAATGGAGATAACTTTTGCGGCATTAAGATCCGTGTGGCCTTTGAAGAATAAGAGGATGGGGGCATCGGGACAGCGTAGCAGACGCTGGGGATAGTGAGGGTCTGTGATAAAAAGGGGCCTGATGGAGTATTTGTCTAAAAAAGCCTGTTCTTTTTCGAGTGCGGCGAATGCTTTGAAGTGGGCGATGTCGTGTGCTCTTTTGGATCCCAGGCCGGGGATGCTGATGAGTGTGGATTCAGGCGCCTCGAAGATAGCCCTGGCTTCGCCAAAGTGGTGCAGCAGTCTTCTCGTATATACGGGACCGATACCTGGGACTTTTCCGAGCGCCAGGTGATATAAGGTATCTTGTTCCATGGGAAAGGTTATGATGGTGTGTGTATGGATGTGTGTGGTGTAAAGTAAAAGTAAAGGTAGGGTAAAGGTAAGGGATGCTAAGTTATTTAGCAAATTTGGGTGGGACTTAACGGCTGATGACCTTCAGTTCGGTGCGGCGGTTCTGTGCCCGGCCTTCGGGGGTGGTATTATTTGCCACCGGCTGGGTATCGCCCCAGCCTTTGAATGAAAGTCTGGCGGCATTGATGCCTTTGGATATGATGTATGTTGTTACGGACTTTGCCCTGTTTTCGGAGAGCGTCATGTTATCTGATGTTTTTCCGGAGTTGTCGGTATGTCCGTTGATCTGGATCTTCAGGGTTGGGTTGTCTTTTAGCAGCTGCACTACTATGTCCAGCTCCACCTGGGATTCGGATTTCAGTTCGTATTTATTGGTTTCGAAGAAGATGTTCTTTAGTACGATGGCTGCGCCGTTCTCGATTGGCTGGAGAGGGATGTCGATGTTGTATGCGGTGTCCTCTTTGTGCTGGCTGAGCGGGAAGTTCTCGGAGAAAAAGAGATAGCCTTTTCTGTTGACGTTGAATGCATAGTCTTTTCCTTTCGGCAGGGTGATCAGGTAATTCCCTGTCTCGTCGGTCTGCAGCTGGCTGATGACGGTGCGGGTGGAAAGATCGGTGAGCTCTACGCCGGAGGGTAAACCTTTACCGGTGGCTTTATCGAAGACCTTGCCTTTGACCCATAGTGTTTGTGCGGGCCGGATGTCATTACGGAGTTCGAAAGTATAAAGGTCGAGTCCGCCACGGCTGTCGGAGCGATCGCTGGCGTAATAGGCTGTTTTGCCGTCGGCGGATATTACGAGGCTGCCTTCGTTCTCGATGGTATTGATGGGGTAGCCGAGGTTCTCCGGCTTTTGCCATATGCCGCCGGGGCCTTTCCTGGATACGAAGAGATCGTCTCCTCCATAACCGGGATGGCCGTTGGATGTAAAATAAAGGCTTTGATTATCTGCGTGTATGAAGGGGGCGGCTTCATCGCCTACTGTATTGATGACGGGGCCCAGATTTTCGGGGGAGCTCCAGGCGCCGTTGCGCAGGCGGTGACTGACATAGATATCGATGCCTCCGTAGCCATCGGGGCGTCTGCTGGCAAAATAAAGGTCCCGTTTGTCGGGGGAGAGGGAGGGGGCTGATTCCCAGAATTCGGTGTTGATGCTATCGCCAAGGTTCTCCGGGGCACTCCATCCTCTGTCCGTGAGATAAGAGATATACAGGTCGCAGCTGCCGTGGCCTTCGGGGAAATTGCACCCTGTAAAGATGAGCCACTGGCCGTCCTGGGATATGTTCTGTGCTCCCTCATTCAGATTGGTATTGATATTGCCTTCCAGGCTTTTCGACTTGCGAAAGATGCCGTTGTCCCTGTCGGACTCATAAAAATCCTCGTTAAAGTTGTTTACGCGGCGGGTATAGATGAGCTTGCCGGCATCGATGGTGAGGGTGGGGTAATATTCGGAGACGGATGAGTTAATGCTGTCGCCCAGGTTTTGGGGTTCGAATTTGTAGCCGGCGTTGTCGTGTGTGCGGGCGTAGTCCAGGGCAAACTGATAGCATTTTTGCCGGAATTCTCCTGCCTTGCGGCTTTGTTCGTTGAGATTGGTGACGGTGAGAAAAAGGTTTACGGCTGTCAGGGCTTTTTCAAATTCGCCTTTACCTGCCAGGTTGATGGAGTAGGGGAGGTTATAGTCCAGGAAATAATTGCTGTCGATGGCTCTGGCCTTTTCGTAGTTGTCGATGGCGGCCTGATAGTTCTTTAGTTCGCCGTACATGCCGGCCATAGAGAGATAGGCATCTTCGTACCCGGGGGCGATCTTAACGGCCTGCTGTAGTGCTTCGATGCCTCCTTTGAAGTCGTCCGTCTGCGCCAGCTCGATGGCTTTTGAGTAGAACTGGCCGGCTTTTTTGCTTATTTTTTCGGGTCTGTATTGGGCCCATACCGCCGGGGCAGTTGTAATAAATAATATGACCAGGAGTAAGCGGCGGTTCTTCATATTGGAAAGTTACGAATGATTACGTATGATAATGCTAAACGTAAGTTACAAAGATTTATTCTCCCCCAGGGGCGATTAAGGGACGTGTATATATTTATGCAGCTGCAGGGAAAACTCCCATTGGGGATGGTTTTTGATGTATTCGATGATCAGGGGGGTGACGGTGGCGGATTTGCTCCATTCGGGTTGGAGGAATAGTTTACAATCGGGGGATACCCGGGCGGCCCATTGTTCGGCCCATTCGAAGTCTGTTTTATTATAGATGACGACTTTCAGCTCACTGGCTTTGGGCAGTATGCCGGGCAAGGGGGCTTTGAACTTTTTTGGGGAAAGGCAGATCCAGTCCCATTCTCCGCTGAGCGGCCAGGCGCCGGATGTCTCGATGTTGGTGATGAATCCGGCTTTATGTAATTCGTGGGTGAGGGCAGTACAGTCGTGCATCAATGGTTCGCCTCCTGTGACTACGGCCATGCGGCCGGGGAAGCCGGCGGCTTCGGTTACGATGTCTGCGATGGATCGTTGGGGATGGGCGGCGGCATCCCAGCTTTCTTTTACATCGCACCATACGCAACCTACATCACAGCCGCCCAGGCGAATGAAATAGGCTGCTTTTCCCTGGTGGTAGCCTTCTCCCTGGATCGTATAGAACGACTCCATTACGGGCAGGGTGTCTGCCTGCTGGTGGGTGATAGCTTGTGACATGGCGGATTAACTTAATAATTTAAATAAGACTGCCTCCACTCCTTTCTTCGCAGGCCAGGAAGGTATTTTTCATCAGGGCGGCGATGGTCATGGGACCGACCCCTCCGGGTACGGGTGTAATGTAGCTGGTACGGGGCGCTACTTCATTGAACTCCACATCGCCTTTCAGCGCAAAGCCGCTCTTTTTGGTGCTATCGGGGACGCGGGTGATACCGACATCTATAACGACAGCCCCTTCTTTTACCATATCAGCCCTGACGAATTCGGGTTTACCCAGGGCGGCTACGAGGATATCTGCCTCACGGCATATTTCGGGAAGGTTACGGGTATGGGAATGACAGATGGTTACGGTACAGTTGCCTGTGGGCGTGTTACTGCTGAGCAGGATGCTCATCGGTCTGCCCACGATGTTGCTTCTTCCGACGACCACGGCATGCCTGCCTTTTGTATGTATCTTATAATGTTCCAGCAGCAATACGATGCCGTGAGGGGTAGCGGAGATAAATGTGGGGAGGTTCTGAACCATTTTTCCCACGTTGACGGGGTGAAAGCCGTCAACGTCCTTGGAGGGGTGGATGGTATTGATCACTTTCTCGTCCGAAATATGTTTGGGCAGGGGAAGCTGGACCAGTATACCGTCCACATCTATGTCGTTGTTCAGGTCTTCGATGATGCCCAGCAGCCTGGATTCGCTGATGTCGTCTTCCAGCCGGATGAGGGAGGATTTGTAGCCTATTTCAGCACAGGTTTTTACTTTTGCCCCTACATAAGTCTCGCTGGCGCCGTTGTTGCCCACGAGCACTGCGGCCAGATGAGGTACTTTTTTGCCTTCAGCGATCAGTTGTCCTACTTTTAGTTTCAGTCCTTCCTTTATTGTCTTTGAAACGAATAGACCGTCTAATAATTCCATGGCGCAAAGGTACTGTTTAGAAAGAATAACAAAAAGCTCCCTTTCTGATAATTAAACCTAATGAAAAAGGAAGATATCAAGGGCTGCCTGGCGGCATGGACAGGCATCCTGCAATCTGACCGCAGTGAAACCTTTTGAAACGACTGAACAAAACATAATTTTTTTCTTAGTAACCCATTTAAATATTTGTCCAGCAATTGCCTATAATATTTGCATTCTTTAGAGAATAACATATCATTAACTTTTTTTTTGCTGATTTTTTAAAATACATATCTTCGGATCTGTCTTAAAAAACAAAATTTACTGTCACATGAGAAAACTTCTAACACTGTTAGCAGTGCTAGTACTATCTTCAGTATTGGCATTTGCTCAAACCAAGCTCATTACAGGACGGGTTACAGATCAACAAGGTCAACCAGTCCCATTCTCCACCATCAGAGTCAAGGGTACAAAAAAAGGTGTCAGCGCGGATGCTGACGGGAGCTACTCTATCCGGGCGAACAGCGGAGAGACGCTGATCGTGTCCGGGGCCGGGATAGAGGTCAAGGAAGCTACCGTTGGTGTCGGCAGCACGCTGGATTTTGTCATCACCCGCAGGAATTCCAGTCTTGCGGAGGTGGTGGTCGTCGGTTATGGCGTACAGCGGAAATCCGACGTAACAGGTAATATTGCCACTGTAAAGGGGGCTTCTATCGCTGACAACCCGGTGCAGAGCTTTGATGCGGCGCTGGGTGGAAAGGCGGCCGGGGTGCAGATCACGTCTGCCAATGGTGTGGTGAACAACCCGCCTGTGTTCCGTATCCGGGGAACCAATTCCATTTCTCTCAGCTCATATCCCCTGATCGTGATCGATGGGGTACCGACTTTCACGGGGGATGTCAGCATGTCTGAAGCTGCGTCCAATCCTTTGGCCAGCATCAATCCGGCTGATATCGAAAGCCTGGATGTGCTGAAGGATGCGGCTGCGACGGCGATCTACGGAAGCCGTGCCGCCAATGGCGTAGTGATCATTACCACCAAGCATGGCAAGAGGGGTAAGACGAAGGTAACCTATGACGGCTGGGTAGGTCAGACCAAGGCATTCCGTCTGTGGAAGATGCTGGATGCGGACCAGTACATGATGATCAAGAATGAAGGGGTTGCCAACAAGACCGGCGCTACGGCAAAATTCCTGCCGACCAATGGTCCTGACGGCAAGGAGATCAACACCAACTGGAAGGATTATGTGTATCATACGGGTATCTCCCATAGCCACTCGCTGAACGTCTCGGGGGGTAATGAGGCGACGACCTATTACATTGCGGCGGGTTATACGAGACAGGAAGGTATCGTCGTGACGAATACTTTCGAACGGAAGAACTTCCGGTTCAACCTGGATCACAAGGTCTCCAAGATATTTTCCATCGGCGTCAATGCGGGGTATTCCAATGAGCTTAACAAGGCGGCTACCTCGACGGGTTCGCTGCCGGGGCAGGCTTATTCCACCGGTGGTCTGGGCCGTATTGCGCTGATACTGCCTCCCAACATTGGTCCTTTCAACAACGACGGCTCGTATAATGTGAATGGCGCTGCCATCGGACCCATGAACAATGTAAAGCCCGGCATCAGCTATTACAACCCGGTGGTGCTGATCGACAACAACCATTCGAGCACGGAGAACAACCATATCCAGGGGAATGCCTATCTGCAGCTGAAGCCCATCCCGGACATCACGCTGCGCACGGTGTATGGCGTGGATAACCTGAATTCCGACAACGACTTTTATCTTACTCCGTTGAACGGGGATGGATATCCCGGCGGCGAGGCCATCAATACCTTTCTGAAATACAAGCGTTGGATATGGACCAGCACAGCCCAGTACGATCATATATTCGCCGACAGGCATACGGTGGGATTCCTGGTGGGTACGGAACAGCAGAATACCACCCAGATAGGTTTCGGTCTCGACCGGACCAATGTAAACGATGCCTACTATACGAATGCCCAGGGCGGCTGGACGGACAATGTGTCTGCCACGGTCAATAACAATACAAATGGGATCAACACGCAGAACTACCTGGTGTCCGGCTTTGGCCGTTTGAACTATGATTTCGATAAGAAATATTTTGTGAGCGGCAGCTTCCGCCGGGATGGCTATTCTGCGTTTGCCCCTGGTCGTAAATACGGTAACTTCTGGAGCGCATCCGTGGCTTATGATATCGCGAAGGAAGGTTTCTGGGCCAACAGCGGTATCGGCAAGATCGTGAATACGCTGCGTTTACGCGGCAGCTATGGTACGGTGGGCAATATTTCCGGTATTGCAGATTTTGCTTCTTATCCCTTCCACGCCACAAAGCTTTATGATGGGAGCACGGGTTTATATTTCAGCCAGGCGGGTAATAAAAGCCTTACCTGGGAGACCAGTAAGAAAACGGATGTCGGTCTTCAGTTCAGTCTCTGGAACGACCTGGTCACGGGTGATGTCGCCTGGTACAAGAACAGCATCGACGGGTTGATCATCAATATTCCCCAGGCGGGCTCTACGGGCATACCCAGCCTTACCATTCCGATGAACGTGGGATCTATGTACAACAGGGGCTGGGAGATCACTTTGGGCGCAAGGCCGGTGTCGGGGAAAGATTTCCGCTGGAATACTTCTTTCAACATTACGCTGAACAAGAATATGGTAACGGCGTTGGCGCCTACGGTGCCCAGCATCACGTATACCACCAGCAGCCTGGAGCAGACCAGCATTACTTTACCGGGCTATTCCATCGGGACCATTTATGTATTGCCGACGGCGGGGGTTGATCCTGCTACGGGCAGGAGGATCTTTGTCAATGCCAACGGGGATAAGCTGGGATATAATTTTGATGTCAAAAAATACTACGATCTGAAGACGGGCGCAGTGGCGAAGTCCATCGATCCTGTAAAGGACAAACGTCCTATGTTCAATGCGATACCGAAGTATTACGGAGGATGGGAGAACACTTTCCATTACGGGGCCTTTGACCTGGGTATCCTGGCGACCTATGAAGGCGGTTTCTATGTGTATAATGGTACGCAGGCCAGCATCAGGGACAACCGTTTCTGGAACAGCTCGGTGGATGTATTGCGTCGCTGGACGCATGCGGGGCAGGTGACGGATATTCCGAGGATCGTCTATGGCGACAACGTATCCAACGGCAGCGCCAATCCCATTTCCGAGAATGTACAGAAAGGCGATTTTGTCAAGATCAGGAATGCCAGCATCGGCTATACGCTGCCGACGAAATTATTGTCGAAAGCGGGTATCTCCAATGCAAGGGTATATGTCAGTGGTCAGAACCTGGTGATCATCACCAAGTATAAAGGGCCGGATCCGGAAGTCAGCACGAATGGTAATGATACGCAGGGGCAAGGTGTCGACAGGAACTCTGTCGCGAATGGCCGTACCCTTACTATCGGCCTGAACATCGGATTCTAAAAACATGCATCATGTCTAATTTTAAAAAGAACGCAATGAAAAAATACATATATCAGCTTATCATTTTATCGGGTGTGGCCCTGGCGGCAGGGTCCTGCAGCAAGTCCAGGTTGAACCCTGTCTCGTCCACGGACATACCCTCGAACTTTGTCTTTCTGACAAAGGACCGTATTGCTCACCAGGTGAACGGCTTATATGCCCAGCTTAAGGTGGGTAACCTGTTGGGGGGGAGAGGGGTAATCTACAATGATGTCCGGGGTGATAATTTTATCAACATGACCGGCAACGGGGTAACTGCATTGCTGATCTGGAATTTCAGCGTTACGGGTTCGGATGCGGAGATCAACAATACCTGGAATGCGGCTTATAATACGATCAACCAGTGTAACCTTTTCCTGGAGGGGATGACTGCGGGAGGTGATACGGTGGTAAAGGATGCGGCGCTGGTGGCGCAGTATCATGGGGAGGCCAAATTTGTACGGGCCCTTGCTTATTTCAGCCTGCTGCAATTGTATGCGCAACCTTATTCCAAGGATAATGGCGCTTCTCCGGGTCTTCCGTTGCGGCTGACAGGTCTTACGGCCAATGGCCACAATGATCTTCCCAGGAGCTCGGTAGCGGAGGTGTACACGCAGATCCTCAGTGATCTGAACGATGCGGAAGCGGGTGTGCCCGATGATTATGGCGATGCGAATATGAATGTTACGCATGCGCATAAGAATGCTGTTGTAGCCCTGAAGGAACGGGTATATCTCCATAAGGGTGATTGGGACAATGTGATCACGGAAGCAAATAAGATCGTACCGGCTACTGCGCCATTCAAGGCTCCGTCGGGTGTAGCCAATGCGCTGGCGGCGGATCTTAAGGATGTGTTTACCAAGTATACGACCCCGGAGTCTGTGCTTTCCATGCCCTGGACGGGAGCGAATGAGCAGCCTGGGACGCAGAACCAGCTGGCGTATTACTATCTGCCTGACCTGGGCAATGGGGAGTATTCGCTGAATGATGACGGTATTATTTCGGATGCGGGGTGGAAGTCTACGGATGCCCGGCGAGCTTTTGTCGATACGGATGGAGATGGGGTATCCTGGCTGAGGAAATATCCGGGCGGGGATCCGTATGTCGATTGGGTACCGGTGATCAGGTATGCGGATGTGCTGCTGATGCTGGCTGAGGCGCGTGCGAGGAAGACGAATAGCGTGGATGCGCAGGCTGTCGAATTGCTGAATGCGGTGCGTCATCGCAGTGATCCGACCACGACATTCGCGCCTGCTTCGGCTACGGAACTGATAAATGACATCCTGCATGAAAGGGATATCGAATTCCTGGGTGAAGGTCTGAGGGGGCCGGATATTACCCGTCTGCTGCAAACCTTCCCGGCGAAGGGTAGTGCGGGTGCGATCGATCCTTCGAATCCGGCTTATATTTTTCCGGCACCTACCAGTGAGACGCAATACAATCATAGCTGGTAATTGCGGAGGTTGGTTTAAAACTTGTAAAGAGGCCCTATCCAGGGCCTCTTTGCTTAAATAGTGGTATCTTGCGAGGACAATAGATATCAAGTATGTCCGATAATCAGCAGCCCAACAGCCAGCTTAATATAGAGATCAGCGAGGAGACGGCGGAAGGCCAGTATGCCAACCTTGCGATCATTACCCATTCTCATGCGGAGTTTGTCATTGATTTTGTGAATGTGATGCCGGGTACGCCTAAGAGTAAGGTAAAGAGCCGTATCATACTTACTCCTCAGCATGCGAAGCGTTTTATGAAGGCGTTGACGGAGAACCTTTCGCGATTTGAGACGGCGAACGGGAAGATACAGGACCTGGAGGAGGTGCAGTTGCCGTTGAATTTTGGGGGGCCGACGGCGCAGGCGTGAGCCTAGAGCAGCCCGCGATCGGCAAAGCTGAAATAACCTTCTTCGCTGACGATGATGTGATCCAGCAATCTGATGTCAAGGTAGGCGGCGCCTTCCTTTATTTTTTCGGTAAATTCTTCGTCGGCTTTGCTGGGGCGGAGGTTACCTGATGGGTGGTTGTGACCCAGTATGATGCTTATGGCGTTTTCTTCCAATGCTTTTTTCAGTATGATGCGAGGGTCGGCCACTGTGCCGGTGAGTCCGCCGTGGCTCAGCGTATCGAATTTCAGGACTTTGCCGGCGTTGTTGAGATAGATGGCGGCAAATACTTCGTGGCGGAAGCCTTTTAGCTGGCTCTGCAGGTATCTTGCTGCGTCCCCGCCGTGTTTCAGTATGGGTTTTGCCAGTAGGGAAGAGGATTCCCTTCGTCTGCCCAGTTCCATGGCGGCGGCAATGACGGCGGCTTTGGCCAGTCCCATGCCTCTGATCTTCTTCAATTCTTTGGCGGTCATGTTGCCCAGCTGGACCAGGTTGTTTTGTCCTGCCTTGAGGACGTCCCTGGCGATATCGAGGGCGTTCCGGTCCGGAGTGCCGGTACCGATGAGAATGGCCAGCAATTCGGAATCATTCAATTCCTGCGGGCCTTTACTAAGTAATTTTTCGCGAGGTTTTGCGTCATTTTCCCAGTCTTTGATGCGGGTTTTTCTGGTGGTTGAGGCTTGCATAAGTGAAAATTAACTATTATTTTGGAGTTTGTAAGGAAGAGTTAAAATAAGGGCGCAAGTGTTTCGTTATAAGCGAAGGACAAGCGTTTCGTACAATCCGTAATCTTTTGAAAATCTTAATCTAAAATCCAATGAAACGAACAACTTTCAACGCAATCGGCGGCTGGCAGAATTTTCTTTTCTGTGTTGGTATGTATGTAGTCGCTCTCTTCTTCTCGATCTTTGTTTGTTCTTCTATTTTTTATGTGCTGAATTCCAAATCGACAAAGGACACCGAAAAAACGGTGGCGGTGCAGTCTGTTACGGCCAAGGAACAGTTGGCTTCTGTAAATCACTAAGTAAGGCTCCTTAAAAATCTTTGGAGGTCATCCGCCAGGTGCGGAGGGGCCTCCTTTTTTTTGTTGGGTAAAGGGGGAAGAATTTTTTTTAAAGTGTATTGGGCTTAATCTCTTTTCGGCGCTATCTTCGCCGCACATTTACCTTCTTATGCAGCATTCAGCCAAGATCTTCTCCGGCACGGGGTCTCAGTACCTTGCCGAGAAAATTGCACAGCAATTCGGCACCCCTACGGGAAAGGTTAATATTCAACGATTTAGCGACGGAGAAATCCAGACTACCTATGATGAAAGCATTCGTGGCGACATGGTTTTCCTGGTGCAAAGCACGTTTGCCCCTGCGGAGAACCTGATGGAGCTGTTTTTGATGATCGATGCGGCCCGGCGGGCGTCGGCCTATAAGGTGGTGGCGGTGTTACCTTATTATGGGTATGCGCGTCAGGACCGGAAGGACAAACCTCGTGTCGCAATAGGTAGTAAGCTGATAGCCAATATGTTAGTGGCGGCCGGCGCTGACAGGATCATTACGATGGACCTGCATGCTCCCCAAATTCAGGGTTATTTTGATATTCCTGTGGACCATTTGGACAGCAGTGCTATTTTTATCCCTTATATTGAGCAACTTAAGGTGGAAAATCTTACCTTCGCGGCCCCTGACGTGGGTAGCGCCAATCGTATCCGGGAGATTGCCAGCTATTTCAATGCGGAAATGGTGATCTGTGACAAGCATAGAAAGCGGGCTAATGAGATAGCGAGCATGGTGGTTATCGGAGATGTAACGAATAAGGATATTGTGTTGATAGATGATATCTGTGATACGGGTGGGACGCTGGCAAAGTCCGCCGGTCTTTTAAAAGAGAAAGGCGCCAGGAGTGTGAGAGCCTTGTGTACGCATCCGGTGCTTAGCGGCAAGGCGTATGAGAATATAGAGAATAGTGTCCTGGAAGAGCTGGTGGTGTGTGATACGATACCGTTGAAGCGTCCAAGCCCGAAGATCAAGGTGTTGAGTGTGGCGGAACTATTTGCGGTAGCTATCCGCAATGCGCATGAGAACAGGAGTATCACGGGGTTGTTTATCCACTCCCAGTTGAGGAACAAGTAAGGTAATTTTTAAACAAACATAAACAATGAGAACGATTACAATCGAAGGACAACTCAGGACCGAAATGGGCAAACAAGCCACCCGCCAACTTCGCTCTGAGGAAAAAGTGCCCGGTGTAATTTACGGGGGTGCAAAGGAGGTGAACTTTTCAGCTCTTGCGACATCTTTTAAATCACTGGTCTACACACCGGATTTCCAGCTGGCCGAGATCAAGGTAGAGGGTCAATCCTACAAATGTATTTTGAAGGACCTGCAATTCGACAAGGTGAGCGATGAGCTGATACATGCTGACTTCCTTGAGCTGGTAGAGGATAAGAAAGTGATAGCTACCATTCCTATTAAATTCACCGGCGCTGCAAAAGGCGTAAAGGATGGTGGTAAGCTCATCACCAAGATGAAGGCTTTAAAAGTGAAGACTTATCCGAAGTATCTGAAAGAAAATATTGAAGTCGATCTGACCGAACTGGAGTTGAATGGCAACGTGCGGGTAGAGGATGTGAAGGCGGAGAACTATGAGATCCTGAACTCTCCCCGTATTCCTATCGCTTCGATCGTATTGACCCGTCAATTGAAACAGGAAGAAGCTGCTGCAGCTCCGGCTGCCGGTGCTGCTCCTGCTGCAGCTGCCGCTCCTGCTGCCAAACCTGCGGGCGGTGGTAAGAAGTAAAGTAATTTATTAGTGAGGACCCGGTTAGAGATTAACCGGGTTTTTGCTATTTTTAATCCCCTTTGTCTGACCCTCGCTTATGGCTAAGTATCTCATCGTGGGATTGGGTAATATTGGGTCCGATTATACGGGTACCCGGCACAATATCGGCTTTGATGTAGTAGATGCGCTGGCGAAGAAACATGAAGGGGCGTTCCGACTGGATCGCTTAGCCGAAATTGCGGAGATCAGATGGAAAGGGAAGATCCTGATCTGCATCAAGCCTACTACCTTTATGAATCTTAGCGGCAAGGCCGTGAAGTACTGGATGGACAAGGAGAAGATCCCCCTGGAAAATGTATTGGTCATCGTCGATGAATTGGCGTTGCCCCTGTCGAAGTTCAGGCTAAGGCCGGGGGGAAGCGCAGCGGGCCATAATGGGCTACGCAGCATCGAGGAGGTGTTAGGAACCAATGGTTACCCCAGATTACGTTTTGGCATCGGTAATAATTTCCCCAAGGGAAGACAGGTAGATTTTGTGTTGGGACGATGGAGTGAAAATGAGCTGCCCCTGGTGAGGATGAAGGTAGAAAAATCGGTGGAATTGATTGAAAGCTTTGCCACTAGCGGGATTGAGAGGACCATGAACCAGTACAATAATTTGGATTTTACACTATGATTTGTAAAGGGGAATCTTTATTTTCGCATAAATATTGCATTCATCCCTTAATGAGATATTTTAATATTCAATATTCCTGTGCTGGTGCCCAGGGTCTTTTCAGGCCGAATGAAAACTGGTTTAAAGAATTTTCTATTTAAAAACCCTGATTGAATATGAAAATATTCTGTGTTGGCCGTAACTATGTGGCTCATGCCAAGGAATTGAACAATGATATCCCGGAAGAGCCGATCATATTTATGAAGCCTAAGAGCGCATTGCTGCAGGCACATACGCCGTTTTATTACCCGGAGTTTACCAACGAATTGCACTATGAATGTGAGTTGGTGCTGCGCATATCCAAGAACGGTAAATATATCCAGGACCGCTTTGCCAGTAAATATTATGATGCTGTTACTGTAGGCATTGACTTTACTGCCCGTGATATCCAGAATGAACTGAAGGAGAAAGGGCTTCCCTGGGAAAAGGCCAAGGCATGGGATAACTCGGCGGCTATCGGCAAATGGATCCCGCTTCAGAATGTAAAGAACAAGAAAGATCTTAACTTTTGCCTTTATAAGAACAAAGAGTTGGTGCAGCAGGGGAATTCCAACCTGATGATCAATAGCTTTGATAAGGTTGTCGCATATATATCCAATTATTTCTCCGTCAACATCGGGGACCTTGTATTCACGGGTACGCCGGCGGGTGTTGGAGAGTGTGTGGTTGGAGATGAGCTGGAGGCATTTATTGAAGACGATAGCTTGTTGGCCATAGAAATAAAATAATTTTATCGTCGTTTGATGAGTGCCATCCTGTACTTCACAGGATGGCATTTTTTTTAAATCCCATGCATGATAACTGTTGATATCCTGTTACGCGCCTATCGTCTTATGTGCATCGCCCGTGAGATGGCGTCGACTTATGAAAACAACCGTTCCATCTGCAAGTATGTGCACTCCACTTCCAGGGGGCATGAGGCCATTCAATTAGCTGCGGCCTTCCATCTACAGCCCTGTGATTGGGTCAGCCCCTATTACCGGGATGAGAGTATCCTGCTGGGGCTTGGGTTCGAGCCTTATCAACTGATGCTGCAGTTGCTTGCAAAGGGGGGAGATCCCTTTACGGGAGGGCGTGAATATTATGCTCATCCCAATTATCGTGGAAAGGATAAGCCGGGCATTATTCATCAAAGCAGTGCGACGGGGATGCAAGCCATCCCCACTACGGGGATAGCGCAGGGCCTTCGTTACCTGGAAAGTATCGGCTCTCCTTTATTGAGGAGAGGAGAGGGGGGAGAAGCGCCTGTCGTCATTTGCAGCCTGGGAGATGCCAGCGTGACGGAGGGAGAGGTCAGCGAGGCGTTCCAATTTGCGGTGCTGAAGGAATTACCGATCATTTACCTGGTGCAGGATAATGACTGGGGTATCAGTGTAAAGAGTGAGGAGTCCAGGGCGATGGATGCGTATGAATATGCAGGAGGTTTTAAAGGGATGGGGCGTATACGGATCGACGGTAGTGATTTCCAGGAAAGCTATGAGGCCATGGACCGGGTGATATGGGATGTGCGGCATGGCAGGCGCCCCTATCTCGTACAGGCGAAAGTGCCTTTACTTGGGCATCATACCAGCGGGGTCAGAAAGGAGTTTTATCGAAGCGTGGAAGATATGGAGGAGCATGGAGTGCATGACCCTTTGCCAAAATTAAGAGCGCGTATGCTGGGGCTGGGACTTGATGAATCGCAATTGGCGGGTATTGAAAAAGCTGCGGTCGCGTTGGTGGCTGAGCAATTCCAGGCTGCTGTTGCTGCCGGGGAGCCGGATCCGGCCACGGTGGAAGATTTTGTTTTTGTGCCGACGCCTGTGACGGAAGAAAAGGGGCAGCGTAGTCCGGCGGGTGGAGAAAAAGTGATCATGGTGGATGCGGCCCTTTTTGCCATCCGGGAGATCATGGAAGATCACCCGGAAGCCTTGTTATATGGGCAGGATGTGGGCAGGCGGCTGGGTGGTGTATTCAGGGAAGCTGCGACGCTGGCAGAGCAGTTTGGGGATCACC
>Ga0207671_10002074_pt1 | contig 21929 bp, 20 predicted proteins | sample KBSC24metaG_FD_184352 | JGI IMG/M metagenome (GOLD analysis project Ga0207671, IMG submission 184352) | Corn rhizosphere microbial communities from Kellogg Biological Station, Michigan, USA - KBS C2-4 metaG (SPAdes) (version 2) | ecosystem: Host-associated > Plants > Roots > Rhizosphere > Soil... | reverse complement strand
ATTATACATTTTCCGGAGATTGCTCATATATAACGGAACGCCAAGATCGGCGACGATGTCATTGGACGGGAAGTTGACGAGCACAATGTCCGGGTTATAGCTCAGCGCCGTTGGGAGCAGCTTTACACCGCTGTCCGTAAAGGATCCCTGAACTGCCATGTTGATGAGGGTATCCAACAGGTGCTGGGACTTGTAATACGCTTTTGTTCGGCCGACCCAGGAACTATCCGGCACCGTGGCGCCTATTCCGTAAGCTGTTGATGATCCAAGGACGACAATTTTGTACTTGGTTTGCGCGGGCGCCAGTAGGGGCAAAAAGATTGCCACTGCGATAATGGAGGTCAATTTTCGCATAGAAAAGGTATTAGGGTGTTATGTAATCAGGTCAAGTCAAAAGGGTGCTGATCTTGCAGGGTAGCAGAGGTCGGAAAATGTAGGTGATTAATAGGTCAGATCGGAGTAGATCTGTGTAAGAAGTAAGCGGAAGGTCCAATATACGGGATTTACCTGCAATGGGGGTGCAGTGATATAAAGTTACGAAAAAAAACTGTCTATGCCCCTTGACTTTTCAGAAAATAATAGTAATTTCAATAGTTGTTTAACTAACTATATGCCAAACAACCAATTCAAAAAAGGCGAGCTATATAGTTTTATTACAGGCAAGGCGAGTACGGCCATTGCCCGCAATCTGCAGAAGAAGTTCAACGCGGCCGGCGTGAAAATAACCATCGAGCAGTGGAGTGTGCTGTATCATTTATGGAAAGAGGACGGGAAGAGCCAGCAGGAGCTATGTAACGCCACGTTCAGGGATAAACCCAGTATCACCCGGCTGGTGGACAACCTGGAGAAGCTGCAATTGGTAAAAAGAGTCCCTTCCGACAACGATCGCCGTATCAACCTTATCTATCTCACCCGGCAGGCTCAGAAACTGCAGGAGGAGACGATGGAGCTGGCGGAGGCTACGCTGAACGAGGCGTTGGAAGGGGTGCCGGAGGACAGGATCGATATATGTAAGGAAGTATTGCAGATCGTATATGACAATCTTCGGTGAACCGGATCGAATCAAATTTTCTCACGTAATAAACTGTTTTCTATGAGTGCCTCAACCGACAAAAAACAAGCTCTTAAAGGAGCAGAGTGGCTGACAAAGGAAAGCAATGCCTTTGAAACCTTTATCCCGGAAGATCTTAATGAAGAGCAGCGGATGGTGAAGGACATGTGTAATGCCTTTCTCGATGCAGAGGTATTGCCTGTCATCGACCGTATCGATAAGCTGGAGCAGGGTCTGATGCCTTCTCTTATTCAAAAGGCCGGGGAGCAGGGTTTATTGGGCGTGGCGGTGCCGGAAGAATATGGGGGGTTGGGAAAGGATTTTATCACGGCCACCCTGGTAAATGAGGGGCTGGGCGGAGGCTTTTCCTTTTCTGTCGGGGTTTCTGCCCATACGGGTATAGGGACCTTGCCCATTCTTTATTTTGGCACACCTGAACAAAAGAAGAAATATATTCCTAAATTGGCCAGCGGCGAGTGGAAGGGTTCCTACGGCCTTACGGAGCCAAACAGCGGCAGCGATGCCCTGGGAGCCAAGACTACGGCCAAACTATCTTCCGACGGAAAATATTATCTGCTAAACGGCCAGAAATGCTGGATCACTAACGGTGGCTTCGCGGACGTATACACGGTGTTTGCCAAGATTGACGGGAAAGATTTCTCCGCCTTTATTGTAGAAAGGGGGTTTGAGGGCTTTACCCAGGGCCCTGAAGAGCATAAGATGGGGATCAAGGGCAGCAGCACTGTGCAATTGTATTTCCAGGACTGTAAGGTGCCCGTGGAGAATTTATTAGGAGAGATAGGCAAGGGGCATATCATCGCCTTTAATATTTTGAATATCGGCAGGCTCAAGCTATGTGCAGCCGCCCTGGGCGGGGCCAAGCGGGCGTTGACCACTACTATTCAGTATGCCAATACCCGTGAGCAGTTCAAGACGGCGATTGCCAATTTCGGGGCTATCAAGAACAAGCTGGCGGAGATGGCGATACAGATATGGACGGCGGAGAGCGCGTTGTATCGTACCACCAAATGGATCGATGACAAGGAAGTGGAGCTGGTGGCCGCAGGAAAGCCCTTTAATGAGGCATTATTAGGCGCTGCAGAGGAATATGCCATCGAATGTGCTATTTTGAAAGTATATGGCAGCGAAGCGCTGGATTTTGTCGTAGATGAAGGGGTGCAGGTGCATGGGGGGAATGGCTATAGCGATGAGTATCTTATTTCGAAGGCATACAGGGACAGCCGGATCAATCGGATATATGAGGGGACCAATGAGATCAACCGGCTGCTGACGGTGGATATGGTGTTGAAGCGTGCGATGAAGGGGAGACTGGATATCATGGGACCTGCCATGGCGGTATCGAAAGAGCTGATGAGCATCCCGGACTTTGGGAGTGAGGAAGAGACCCCTTTTGCAAAAGAGAAAAAGACGATACGGAATTTTAAAAAGGCCATTCTGATGACTGCCGGGGCAGCCGTGCAGAAACTAATGATGAAACTGGAGAGTGAGCAGGAAATACTGATGCATGTGGCGGATATGGCAATGGTAACCTTTGTTGCGGAGAGCTCTTTATTAAGGGCGGAGAAGCTGGTAGATCAGCGGGGCGAAGCCGCCTGTGCCTTTGAGCTGGATGTTATGCGCACCTATCTGTATGATGCCGCGGACCAGATCCACAAGGCGGGGAAAGATGCTATCAACGCCTTTGCTGACGGAGATGAGCAGCGGATGATGCTCCTGGGATTAAAGCGGTTTACCAAGGTCGAGCCCTTTAACAGCAAGGATGCGAAGAGAAGGATCTCGGCGCGGCTGACAACGGATAATAAATATCCTTTATAATTTCTTGTAGACAGGTCACACATGAGCGATGGAAAGGCCACCTGCTGACGCAGGCTGGCCTTTTCGCATTTGTAGGTTATCTTTAGCCAAAATTTTCCGGATGCGTCGAATAATCTTCTACCTTCTTTTTGTACTAAGCAGTCTCTCCGCCTTGTCCCAGGACAGTGCCTGGTGGGCGCGGACCACGGGCAAGTTCCCTTTTATGGAATATGGCATCGGGGATGACCGTCTGGGTGGGGCCAAGCTGGGCTACCTGGACAGCAATGTGCTGGTAAAGATCGTCGACAGCTTTAACACGGATTATAAGGTCCAGCTATCCGCATCCCATGCGGCCTATATTGCCAAGACCAGCGTGGTCACTCTCTTCAAGCAGGCTGCAAAGCGTACCGCACATAATATCCATCTCACCGGGAATATAAGAACGTATGGCGACACGGCGTATGATTATGTGGCTATCAACCTGGATGAACGCTGGCCGTATCGCGCTGTCCAGCTGATCGACCCGAGCCGGATCGCGGTGGATGTTTATGGGGTCAACAGCAATACCAATTGGATCATACAGCTGCGGACCACCAAAGAAATAAAGAATACCTGGTACGAACAGGTGGAGGATGATGTGTTCCGGGTCTATATACAGCTGAAGCATCCGCAGATCTGGGGCTATAGCATGGAATATGACAGCACGGGCAGACACCTGATGGTAAGGATCAAACGACAGCCTTCTGTGCCGGATATCAAAAAGCTTCGTATTGCCATCGATGCGGGACATGGAGGCGACAACCCGGGCGCCGATGGGGTCACCAGCCATGTATTGGAAAAAGATTATACGCTGCTGATCGCTAAAGAGGTAGAAAAGTATTTGAAGAAAATGGGCGTTAAGAATGTCTTTATGACCCGTACAAAAGATACTTCCCTTACTATGCCGGAAAGGATGGAGATGCTGAAACAATATAATCCCCATCTGCTGGTGAGCATCCATCTGAATTCCGCGAGCAACGACACGACGCAGGGTACGAGCACCTATTACCGATATATTGGCTTCCGGCCGTTGAGCGTGGCCATATTGAATCAGATGCTTACGCTGGGATTAAAAGAGTATGGGAATGTAGGGAATTTCAACTTCGCCCTCAGCGGTCCTACGGATTACCCCAATGCCCTGGTGGAAGTGGCTTTTCTCAGCAATCCCGAGGATGAGAAGAAAATATTGAACCCCAAATTTCATAAGGCGGTGGCCCGCAAGATATATGCGGGGATAGTAGATTGGTTAAACCAAACAAAGGGAGTGACAAAACCATGAATGGATATTTGATGCAGGAAAAGGATATTGTCCAGGGCGAGGATATATTTATCGAGAGTGTCTCGCCCGAGAACCGATATGGCGTCGTCTTTGAGGACGATGGCGATACGGCTTATTTTTATGCGCTGGAGATGGATGAATCGGGCGGCGGAATGAAGATCCTGGATGCTTTGCATATTTATGAAGCGCCTGATCCAAATGACCCTCCGCCGCCGGGGACTGGTGGAGGTCCCGGAACTTCCAAGCTCCTGATCGTATGGTCGAAGGATTGGATGAAATGCGCGCTGGTGCTGGATGGGTATTGCCAGGCCATCTTTGACTTCGAAGCACATGGCGGTTATAGTATCAATGAATTCCCCGAGCCCAACGGTATCTGGACAAATGGCGACAGGAAGCTGACCAATGAGCTGATCCAAAAACTGTTCTAGTTATTTCCGCAACCCGCCGGGCGTGATGCCATACTGTTTTTTAAACGCGCGGTGAAAATGCTCTTCATACAGCGTTAATATTGAATGTGAGCAACCGGCATAGAATTTAGGTAGTTTTAATTCTCAAACCATGTGACTATCTCTACAAAGCAGTTATACTCCGCCTTGCTGTTAGCAGTCCTTGTCGTGCCTGTAAGAAAGATCCGCCGCTGGCAGAAAGCCAATGACGAGGCGCTGGAAGCATTACGCCGGGCGGAGAAAAAAAGCAGTGTGGTACGGTATCACTCCAGCCCTGCCGCTGCGGCCTCGTCCACAAACCAGTGAAGCTCGCCCGCCTGGGGCATGATCGTCTGCGACGGATACATGTCCGGGTTGTATGTTCCCTTCAACACTTCTTTCAGCGCATGCGCCTTCTTTGGGCCAGTCGTCAGGAATGCGATACGGGCGGCCCTGTTGACGATGGGGCGGGTCAGCGTGATGCGGTACATGTCCTGGGCTTTTAAGAAAAAAGAGGTTGCCCATAGTTTTTCTTCATGAACAACGGCTGTCCCCGGGAAGAGGGACAGTGTATGTCCGTCGTCCCCCATGCCCAGCAATACGAGGTCAAAGCTGGGGCCTGTGGCGCCGAAGTATTCGTGCAAGATCTTTTGATATTCGGCTGCCGACTGTTCGGGTGTAATGTCGGTGCGCATGACATGGATCTGTGCTGCCGGAACGGGTACAAAGTTCAGCAGGGTGTCGTATGCCATCTTGGCGTTGTTACGGCTGTCCTCGAAAGGAACGGCTCGTTCGTCTCCCCAGAAGATATGCAGCTTTGACCAGTCGATGCGCTCCTTATAAGGTGCAGCCGCCAGTATCCTGTGGAGGCGTTCCGGCGTGCTGCCTCCCGAAAGGGCAATGGTAAAACGATCCTGTTTTTTGAGGGTCTCTCCGATGATGCCGGCGATCCACTCTGCGACGGCGTAGCTCAACGCCTCGGCGTCCTTGAATGTATGTAGTTCCACGTGGTGGTTATTTGTGACCGCCGCCATCCTGACTGGGCTGCGGAATATTGATCCAGTTATGTCCGTCCCTTGCGATGAGCGCTTCCGCGTCTTCGGGTCCCCATCCGTCGGGTGTATAGTTGGGGAAGTCTACCGGCGGCCTGCTTTCCCATGTCTCAAGGATAGGCATCACGATCTTCCAGGCAGCTTCTACCTGGTCGGCGCGCATGAACAGCGTGGGATTACCTTCCATGACATCCAGCAGCAATGTTTCATATGCCTCGGGTTCGTGGGTGGAGTCCGAGCTGAAGATCATGTCCACGGGGTCGAGGTTCATGGACTGGCCCGGGCGTTTGGCCTGGAAGCGCAAACGTACTTCCATTTCGGGCTGTATGCTGATGGTCAGCCTGTTGGCTCTCCATGTATCTGCTGCTTCCGGAGGGAAGGCGTAGTTGGGGGCCGTCTTGAACTGGACCGTGATGTTGGTGGTCTTCTGGTTCATCCGCTTGCCCGTACGAACGTAGATCGGAACGCCCTGCCAGCGCCAGTTGTCGATATAGAACTTGACAGCGGCGAAGGTCTCGACAGAGGAGGTCGGGTTGACGCTCTTCTCCTGTTTGTAGCCCGGCACTTTTTGTCCTTTCATCCATCCATCGCCGTATTGTCCACGTACAGCGACCGCATTTACATCTTCCTTATTGATCTTGCGGATGGCGTTGAGCACGTCGACCTTCTTATTACGGATCTCGTTGGCGTCAAAAGAGACCGGAGCTTCCATGGCCACCATACACATCAGCTGCAGGATATGGTTCTGCACCATGTCCCGGAGGGCGCCGGACTGTTCGTAATAGCCGCCGCGGCCTTCGACACCGACCGTCTCGGATGCCGTGATCTGTATGTATTCTATATAGTTCCTGTTCCAGATGGGTTCGAACAGGGCATTGGCGAATCTTAATGAAAGGATGTTCTGTACGGATTCCTTACCAAGGTAGTGGTCGATGCGGTAGATCTGCTCTTCCTTGAATTTGGTCATGAGCAGCTCGTTGAGCTCGTGTGCGCTCTTCAGGTCGTGACCAAAGGGTTTTTCGATGACGATGCGTGTCTGGCGTGTGTCGGAGCAGAGATTGAGATTACCTAATTTCTTGGCGATGTCCGGCATCAGCTGAGGGGCTACCGACAGATAGAAGATCACGTTGGGATGTTCGCCAAACTCCTCTTCTTTCTTTTTTACGACATCGGCGATCTTCTGATAGTCGCCTTCCTTTTCCGCGTCCATCTGGAGATAGGACACGTGCTGGGAGAATTCGGCCCATTGACCGTTGGGTTCGCCTTTCCGGCGGCTGAATTGCAGGATGCCATCCAGCAGGCGTTTGCGATAGTCTTCGTCATTGTATGGGCTGCGGCCGATGCCGATGATGGCGAATTTTTCGGGCATCCAGCTGTCGATGGCCAGGTTATATAAGGCGGGCGAAAGTTTTCTGAAATTGAGATCGCCACTACCTCCGAAGATGAAAATGATGGAGGCGGGTGGTCTTTTATGGTTTTGCATAAATTATCTGTTGGTTCTGCTTATTCATTTGTCTGGCTCGTTACTGTCTGCATCCGGCTGTCCTGTACCGATGCCTTCGGCATCTGGCAGGGCTGATGATGGGCCTTACGGCCTCTTTTCCCACTGCGTGTGAAAAGTGCCGGGTTCGTCGATGCGATTGTAAGTATGGGCTCCAAAGTAGTCTCTCTGTGCCTGGATGAGATTGGTCGGCATACGTTCGCTGCGATAGGCATCGAAGTAGCTGAGCGCTGCCATCAGGCCACCCACCGGGCAACCCATGTGGATGGCGTGGATGATCACGTTGCGCATATTCTGTCTTTTGGCAGAGAGCAGCTGGCAGATGTCTGCGTCCAGCAGGATGTTGGGAAGTTCCGGGTTCTTTGTAAAAGACTGGTAGAACACTTCCAGGAGGGTGCTGCGTATGATGCAGCCGCCGCGCCATACCCGTACCACTTCATTAAGGGGTATTTGCATATCCAGCTCGCTGCTGGCCTTGTGGAGCATGGCCAGACCCTGGGCGTAGCTGATGATCGTGGCGAAATAGAGGGCGTCGTGCACCTGTTGGATGAACACTTCCTTTGGCACCGGGATGTCCACCGTAGACGTCTTGTACATGGTCGAGGCCTTGGTCCTTTCATCCTTATAGGCGGAGAGCTCGCGCATGGAGACGGACATGTCGATGACGGGGATGGGGAGACCCAGGTCCATGGCGTCCTGTGATGTCCATTTACCCGTGCCTTTGGAGCCGGCTTTGTCGAGGATCATGTCTACGAGCCTGTTCCCTGTCTTGTCATCCTGCTTGAGGAAGATGTCGCGGGTGATCTCTACCAGGAAGGATTGGAGCTCGCCTTCGTTCCAGCTCTTGTATATCTTGTGCAGCTCGTCGTTGTCGAGACCCAGGCCACGGTGGAGAAGGTCGTATGTTTCGCTGATCAGCTGCATGATGGCATATTCGATACCATTGTGCACCATTTTTACATAGTGTCCGGCTGCGCCTTTGCCTAGGTGAGCGACACAGGGGGAGCCATTGACCTTGGCGGCTACCGCCTCCAGGAGGGGCTGGACATGGGGATAGGCTTCGGGATCTCCGCCCGGCATGATGCTGGGGCCTGTGCGGGCTCCCTGTTCGCCGCCGGAAATACCTATTCCCATAAAATGAAAGCCTTTTTCCTGTGCTAATTGCACTCTGCGCAGGGTGTCGGTCCAGTGAGAGTTACCGCCGTCGATGACAATATCGCCTTTGTCGAGCAGGGGTATGAGATCGTGAATAACGTCGTCTACGGGCTTGCCGGCGGGGACCAGCATCATCAGCTTGCGCGGTTTTTCCAACGCCTGTATCATTTCAGCCAGTGTATTAACTCCTTTCACCGTAGTGCCGGGTGTGGCAGCGGATTCCAGAGAAGTAGTTTTTTGAGTGTCCTTGTCAAAGCCAACTACGGGGAAGCCGTGATCGGCGAGATTTAGTAATAAGTTACGACCCATAACGCCAAGGCCGATCATTCCGAATGTAAATGCGTTGTTTGCCATGTTTAGAACAAGTTTGTGGACCTGCGGTCCTTCTTAAGAGGCCGTAAATTTAGGCAATTTATAATTAGCAGAAAGGGCGCCCTGGGGCGCCCTTTTCTATGATGATGATCTTTATGTTATTTTTCTTCCGGATGCGGATTGCCATGATGGCAAGTCATACAGGAGACGACGGGGATTGCTTTGCCCTGGTCGTCCTTGCTGAAGCTGAAATATTTTTTATTGATCTTGGCCGTCATCTTGAACATGTGACGGGCGATGTCTTTTTCCGGCTTGGCATCGCTGGCAAAGTCCAGGCGATGAGATGTGCTGTCGGCGGAAGGTGCGTGACAGAAGTTACATTTCACGCCCAGCGCGGCTTTCCAATTGTCCATGACCTTGTCGAGGTCTTCATGGCTGATGTCTTTGGGCAGGACCTTCAGGTTTTTGTGGTGGGGCTTCTCGTCGGTGGGACGGGTGGCGGCCATACCAATTATCATCAGGGCTACGAGCGTGGATGCGACCATCAGTTTTTTAGCGTGAAACATAAGGAGGTGATTTTTTGGACCTTGTAGTCGGTTTTAGGTTCGAATTTAGGGATTTGAGCGTAGAAAATCTGCTTTTTTTGACAATATTTTGACAATCGCGAGCGGCCGAAGGTCGGTGGTCCGGGTGACGCTGCCGGCCAATGGAGCCGGCCAAGAACTTTTATAGTGAAGAGATTGTTGTCCGGCGTAAGTAATTTTGCATGCATTATGGAATCATTAGAAAAGGACAGGCTACCGAAAGGATTGATCGTATTGATGGCCGTTTGTACCGGGTTGATCGTCGCCAACATCTATTATTGTCAACCGCTGATCGTACTTATCAGTAAGAGTTTTGGGGTGGCCGAGAGTGAGGCCGGGAAGGTCGCTTTTTTTACCCAGGCGGGGTATGCGCTGGGGCTTTTGTTCTTTGTTCCGTTGGGTGACAAGCTCGAGCGGAAGGGCCAGATCCTATGGATGACGGGGTGTGCAGTGTTGTCGCTGTCTTTTGCGGCGGTGGCTCCAAATTTATGGAGTCTGGAGATAGCCAGTCTGCTTATCGGCGCTACCTCTGTTATTCCACAGCTGATCCTGCCCATGGCGGCTCATCTGGCATCGCCGGCGCGGACGGGAAAGGTCATCGGCGGCATTATGAGCGGCTTGCTTATCGGGATCCTGTTGTCCCGTACGTTGAGCGGGCTGGTGGGGGCCTGGCTGGGCTGGAGAGGCATGTTCTGGGTTGCTGCCTGTCTCAGCTTTGTCATGCTGGCCGTGATGCGGAAGGCGTTCCCTCCCAGTGTGCCTGCTTTTACGGGATCTTATGGGGGATTGATGCGGAGTCTGGGAACCCTGATCCGGGAGCAGCCTGTGCTGCGGGAGGCGGCATCCATCAATGCATTGGGGTTTGCCACGTTTGGCATGTTCTGGACCACGATGGTGCTGCATTTATCGGGGGCGCCTTTTCATTTTAATAGTGATCTTATCGGATTGTTTGGGTTGGCTGCGGCGGCAGGGGCACTGGCGGCTCCTTTGGTGGGCGGCTCGGCGGACAAACGTAATCCGCGTATCGCCATCGGGTATGGGCTGGGGCTGTTGTTTGTCTCTTTTATTCTCCTGTATATATTCCGGAGCAGTGTGATCGGGATCATTGCGGGCATCATCCTGCTGGACCTGGCTATGCAGTGTATCCATGTATCCAATCAAAGCCGGGTATATGCGTTGATACCGGGGGCGCGCAACCGGCTAAATACAGTATATATGACCGTTAGTTTCATGGGAACTTCGCTGGGGTCTTTTGTCGGATTGTATGTCTGGGCGCGGGCCGGCTGGAAGGGAGTATGTGTGACGGGGATGGTCCTGGCGTCGCTGGCATTCGTTATTTTTTCGTTGACACTAAAACGGACCGGAGGTTCGTTCGTCCGAAGGACCGGCATTACACCGGAAAGCAAAGAATGTTAAATCGTTGGCGGTTTGAAGTAAAAAGCATATCTTTGCGTAGTTAAATTTGAGCTTACAGCATTAGTAATTGAATGATCGCTTCCGCTAAACCATCTCCGGTATCGTTAGTTTTCTTTACTCCCTGCTATTTTTCTCAGATTAGCATTATTTATTTTTTTAATCAGTTAGTTAATTTATGAACATTTACATTTCGAACTTAAGTTTCAACGTCACTGACGAAGACTTACAGGATTATTTTGCAGAGTACGGCGAGGTATCTTCCGCCAAGGTTATCATGGACAAATTCACCGGCAAATCCCGCGGGTTTGCATTTGTGGAAATGTCTGATGACGCAGCTGCCCAAAAAGCCATCCAGGAACTGGACGGGGCATCTGTTGATGGAAGGACTATCGGTGTATCCGTTGCAAAGCCCCGTGAAGACCGCGGCAGCAAGCCCGGCGGTGGCGGTGGTTTCCAACGCAGGAACAATAACTACAGCAACAGCAGATATTAAGTTAGTATTCCTCTTAAAAAAGGGCGCTCCAAAAGGGCGCCCTTTTTTTGTATGAGATTATTTCGAGATGTCCGGACCTTTGGTCCGGGGCCATTACACGGACGCTGTTTGATGGCCGCCTTTCAGGCGGCGGAGCGCCTGTGGCGCTCCTTGTGCACTCCTTGTGGCGCTCTAGGCGGCTTTTAATGTCAATGCGATGGTAGTTGTCGTATCCGTATGGTAGTCGATGCTGATGGTGGCGCCCATTTTTTCGGCGGCGTGTTGCACCTGGCGGAATCCATTGGAAATGGTGCGATAGAAATAGATGCCGGCATTCCTGACACGGATATGGGTGATGCCGTCCCCGACTACCGACTCGATATGAATACATTCATTCTGGGTGCTGCTGACCGCTCTGTCCAGGAGATTCCATAGGACATACGCCAGCATGTTTTCGTCGGAGCCAACTCGTAAATTTCTATCTATTTGGTTGATAAGTATCGTCTTGCGACTGACGGCCAGGGGTAATAATCCAAGGGTCAGCTCATCCACGAAATGGTGGAGGGAAATCTCACTGTGCATAGGCCTTAACATTCTATTGGATTTTTGAAGGTATTAAATAGCAATTAAATTACCATAAAATAACAGCTACAAAACGAAAAAATGAGCTGGAAAATGCAAAAAGAGGATAGAATACAGTGAGGAATTACAATCGGGTACATAAATCTACTTAATGAAAAGCCCGGCAGGAGTATAAACTATCCTGACCGGGCTAAAGGTTTGAGGTTCAGGTGTGCGCAACGCTCAGGACTTTTGCCGAGCTCTTGACACAATGTTAGCGCCAGTGACCCCTGTTCCAATGATAGCCTCTTGATGTGTGTGACCATGTGCCGCCTACCCAGGCCCGGCCTGGACGGCCACGGCGCCAGTATCCGGGATGCCATCTATATGTTCCTCCTGACCAATACCAGTCCCCGTCTATCCAGACATAATCCGGACCGGGAGATACAGGATGGGTGTATACCACGTCAGCGGGCTGGGTCTCTACGTACCCATCCACTGCACAGCCGGTGAGGCCCATAAGGCTGCCGGCAATAACTATAGCTAATAATAATTGCTTTGTCATAATCGATGGTTTTAATTCACCTGTAGAAGGTCCAATAATATGCCATGGCAAAAAATCCAGGAGAAAAGACATTTATTGTCATTGAAAATCAACAAAGTGCCTGCGTGGCACGACTATGGCATATCCTTTGTCTTAGAGGGGTAAATTCTCTACAAATTAAACTGATTTTCGAACCCTAAAGTGACAATCATGAAAGTAATTAAGCACGTATGCGTATTGGCCCTTATATGTATGACCTTCACTACCGCGCAAGCGCAAGCAATCATCCCTGGTTTTAAGGGCGGGCTCAATGTGGCGAACCTTTCGAATGCCGACGATGACAATCGTATCAGCGGACAAATCGGATTCTTTTTACATACAAAAATTGCCAGGGGCTGGGCATTTCAGCCGGAGATCCTTTATAGCGGGCAGGGAGACAAATATTGGGACGGAAACGTTCATTATACCTGGGCGCTGAACTATGTGAATATCCCGCTGATGTTCCAATACTATCCTGTTCGCAGGTTTTACCTGGAGTTTGGTCCTCAATTGGGCATCCTGGTAGCGGCGAGGGATAAGGGGCCGCATGGCTATAATGCGGATATCAGCGACGGGATCAAGAAGGCTGACGCCACCCTCAACCTGGGATGGGGTGTCCGGGCCACCGACCAGCTGGGCTTTTACATGCGGTATGGCATCGGGCTCTCGGACGTCACCCGCGACGATAATTATTCCTATTCCAACAGGGTATTCCAGCTGGGCGTAGATGTAAGATTGCACTAGAAGCTAGTCCAATTCCTGCACAATTAGTAGATTTGTGGTATTACCAGTAATATTATGAGCACGACTACCACAAACCCGTCAACTCTTACGGCAAAAGATTTTGCCACCGACCAGGAGGTACGCTGGTGTCCGGGATGCGGGGATTACTCCATATTGGCCCAGGTGCAGAAGGTGATGCCTTCGCTGGGTATACCCAAGGAAAATATTGTTATTATATCGGGAATCGGCTGCAGCAGCCGGTTCCCTTATTATATGAATACCTATGGCATGCATTCCATCCATGGACGTGCCACGGCTGTTGCGTCGGGGCTGAAAGCTACCCGTCCGGATCTAAGCATCTGGATCGTCACGGGTGATGGGGACAGCCTCAGCATTGGCGGTAATCATACTATTCATCTTCTCCGGAGAAATTTCGACATGAATGTTCTTTTGTTCAACAACCAGATCTATGGGTTGACGAAGGGGCAGTACTCGCCTACGTCGGAAGAGAATAAGGTGACGAAGTCTACGCCTTTTGGGAGCATCGATCATCCTTTCAATCCCCTGGCCCTTGCCATGGGGGCGGATGCGAGCTTTATAGCACGAAGCATGGACAGGGATCCCAAGCATCTTCAGCAGATGCTGTTACGCAGCTATCAGCACAAAGGGGCCAGCTTCCTGGAGATCTATCAGAACTGCAATATATTCAATGACGGCGCCTTCGAGATCTTTACGGAGAAGACCACAAAGCCTATGGAGGCCTTGTTCCTCGAGCAGGGACAGCCATTGGTATTTGGTGCGCAGCAGGAGAAAGGTGTTCGCCTGGATGGGTTAAAGCCTGTCGTGGTCACGCTGGGTGATGGTGTTAGCAAGGATGATCTGTGGATACATGATGAAAAGGATTTTTATAAGGCGCAGATCCTGACCCGCCTGTTCGATGATGTGCGTACGGAAGGGCATTTACCGAGGCCTTTTGGGGTGTTTTGGGAGACGGAACGGCCGTGTTATGAGGATATGCTCAATCTGCAGATAGAGGAAGTGGTGCGTACCAAGGGGAAGGGTGATCTGGACAAGCTGTTACGGGGTAGGGAGACGTGGACTATTGGGTAGGCTGCTCAAGGCCTTTCTGAGTTCAGCATATTTTCCAACGACATATTTCCAACGAATTAAATAAAAAAGAGGCGGCGCCTTATTTTAAACGGGTCTTGCGCCGACCTCCGGAAAGCCCGGAGGGGTTTCCCTAACATTAAATAAAAAAGAGGCGGCGCTTTATTTTAAACGGGTCTTGCGCCGACCTCCGGAAAGCCCGGAGGGGTTTCCCCCAACATTAAATAAAAAAGAGGCGGCGCCTTATTTTAAACGGGTCTTGCGCCGACCTCTTTTTTGACTTTACTTTGGTTTTTTCACAGTGAAATATCTTCTCTTTCGGATACGTCAGGGTTAAAAAGGTATAAAAAAAGAGCCAGCGATAGACATCGCCGGCCTGTGCTTACCTCTGAAACCACAAAAAGAAAAAGTTCGAATATTTTATTATAGAACACATGCTCGTTAATGACGCTTTTCTTTTATTCCAAAATTCCTCTTCTGCCGCATATCCATTCTCGTGACACGAATCCTGTTTAGCCAGAATATGATCCGGATAAGTCTATGAGAACAATAAAACCGTAAGATCGAGGGTTAAGATCATTGGTGAGAGGCTTACAGTCCTATCAACCAGGGACATAATTTCAAAAGGGTATAAGATAATGGGCCTTGGGCCGTGGGACCTGATGTGGTCCAGTAATGATAGGACAGAAGATCGTTATATTAAATTAGAATGAAGCAATGTTCCCTTCACACAATTTTATTATAAACCAGGAAGTTTTTTGGAAATTGGAATCTACGGACACGGAAATTGGATAGTCGGAATGTGGATTTTGGATCGGATGAGATTCTCCGTGGTATATAGCGTATCTTAAGGCGAACGCTGTCAGAGTATAAGCGGGGTAAAAATAAAGACGATTTCGTTAAAAAGCAATATTTTTTTTAAAGTTTTTTCAAAAGGGGCCTGAGGCTCGTTGTCCTTGACCGAGGGACGAAGGTTACGACCGTACCCGAAGTACGAAGGGTACGAACGAGGAGGACCGTGTCAAAGCGGGTCCGACGAAGCTCTGAGCGAGGGCTCGGAGCTCCGACGAAGGCCTCATTAATGGGTCTCCAGCTCCTTATTGGCAGCCCGAAAGGTTTTTTCCTTTTTTAGGTTGAACCACCATTCGGGGGCTGTTTTTTTCATCAGCGTGTCGATATTGCGCATGCCCAGCAGATACCAGGCTCCCTTTAGCTTGCCGGTGAGAGAGGATTGTAAAGCGCGCAGGCTCATGGCAAAACCGCTGTCCAGGTATTCCATATGGTGCCAGTATCCTGCGGGCATAAAGAGGGTATCTCCGTGATCCAGGATCACTTCATAGCCTTTTGCCAGCTTTAAGGCGGGGTAGCGTTCCATTTCCAGCTTGTTGTCCCGGGCGTCGAAATAATGCTCGAAATTGACAAAGCTGAGCACTTCGAAGGGTTTACGATAGAGCTTATGCTGTTCCTGAAAGGGGAATAAAAGCACTCTTTTACGACCGCCGAACTGTGTATGAATGATATGGGAAAGGTCGATGTCGAAGTGCATGTGGGTGATGGAGCCCTTACCGCCGACAAACAGCATGGGGTAGCGCTTTACGAACCCTTTCATCAGATGTTCGGGCCATTCGAAATCCGCAGTGATCTGTGGGGCATGTTCGAAGATATTGAAAAGGAAGATGCGCCATTCCGCGGGGCCCTTGCGGACCATGTCGATATAGTCCCCGAACTTCATATAGTCATCCGCCGTATTGATAGGTGTATAAGCGTCGCTTTTTATATTGTTATACAAGCCTACTTCCACGTGGCCTACAATGGATTTGAAGAAATCCCAATTCCACTTAGTTGTCGCGGGCCAGCCCTTTGAGAGGTCCCTGATCACGAGGGGCTTCATCGGATTGTAATAATTTTCTCTGAAATCCTCCGGACTGATATTGTCCACCCTATCTACCGCCTGTAAGTGCATAGGTCTTCGAATTTTCGCAAATTTAATACTAATTCCAGGTTAAGAGAACGTTGTTAAATTGTTAGTTTTCATGTTACAAATTTTAACATAATGAGTTTCAGGAGCGAAACATTCATCCAAATTTCATGATTTTTGGTAAATTACCGCATGCTGCTGCATCTCCATCCGGATAATCCCCAGCCAAGAAATATCAAGACCATTATGGAATGCCTGCTGGATGGCGGTGTTATCATCTATCCGACCGACACCATTTATGGCCTGGGCTGCGATATTTTCCAGCATAAGGCCATCGAGCGTATCTGCCAGATCAAACAGGTGAATCCCGCCAAAGCCCAACTTTCCTTTATCTGCTACGATCTCAGCGACTTAAGTCAATATACCAAGAGCATTTCCACCCCTTTGTACCGGATGCTGCGCAACTATCTGCCGGGGCCTTACACTTTTATCCTGCCCGCCAGCAAACAAGTACCTAAAATATTGAAAAGCAAGAAGGATACGATCGGACTCCGGGTGCCGGACAACAAGATAGCCCTTGGGCTGATAAAAGAGCTGGGTCATCCCATCCTCAGCTCGTCCCTGCCGGGGGAAATGGTAGAGGAATACACGGACCCGGACATCATCCATGATAAGTTCGAGCATTTAGTGGATATCGTGGTGGATGGGGGTATTGGGGGGATCGTGCCTTCGACGGTGGTGGATTGTACGGGTGACGAGCCGGAGGTTATCAGAAAAGGGCTGGGGGTCTGGGAGACTGAAGTGGATTAGGCCGGATAGCCGGCGGGAAAATTAGAGGGCGATGGGACTGCCTGCTCCAGGGGAGGTATAGGGGGCTGAAAGTCCGGATGGGTCGGATGCGTTCGACAGACCGGATGATTCCGCAAGAGTGGATGGGTCGGACAGGCCGGATGGGGCTTCGAACAGGGTGAGGTCTTCGGCCTGCTCCAGGCTGGCGGGATCGATATTAAAGCTTCTCCGGTGGTATTTACAAAGCCCGAACTGTTCTATGGCGGTGCGGTGTTCGCGGGTGCCATATCCTTTGTTGCTGTCCCATCGGTAGTGCGGGAATTCTTCGTGCAGCCTGCGCATATAATCATCGCGTCCAGTCTTGGCGAGGATGCTGGCGGCGGCAATGGATGCGTAGATAGCGTCGCCCTGGACGATGCAGCGGTGAGCGGTGCGTCTGTATTTTATAAAGCGATTGCCGTCGATGAGGAGAAGTTTGGGACGAAGCTTTAGCTTGTCGAGGGCCAGGTGCATGGCTTTGAAGGAGGCTTTGAGAATATTGATCTTGTCTATCTCTTCATGATCTACCATAGCTACTGCATAATCCAGGGCGTTGGCCTGGATATATATGCGCAACTCTTCGCGATCTTCGGGGGTCACCTGCTTGGAGTCGTTGAGCAAAGGATGATAAAATCCTTCCGGCAGGATGACGGCAGCGGCAAACACGGGTCCGGCGTAACAGCCTCTGCCTGCCTCATCACAACCTGCCTCTCGCAGGCCCTCCTGATAGAAAGATTTTAACAACGACGGAAAATTTTCTCAAAAATAGGTGGATTAAAAGAAGCAAGGGGAACTCATTTATCCACACGAGGGACCATGGTCCTTCACGGAAGACAGAATCATTGCGCTGTGTAGCGGGCAGACTGTATCTTTATTCAAAATGACCTTATGTCGATGATACATTGTCTGCGACAGCCCTGGCCCTGGTATGTGGCCGGCCCTTTGATCGGATTGACCGTACCGCTGCTTCTCCTGATAGGAAATAAGAACTTTGGAGTTTCTTCTTCTTTAAGACATATCTGCGCTGCCTGTCTGCCTGCGAAAGTTCCTTTTTTTCAATATGACTGGAAGAAGGAGGCCTGGCAGCTTTTTTTCGTGGCGGGCATATTGGCGGGGGGCTGTGTGGCCGGCACTTTGTTGCAGAACCCAGGGCCGATGCGGGTGAATCCTGCGCTGTTGGCGGAGATGAAGGGGTATGGGATGAACGTGAGCTTCCCCGAGCTGATCCCTAACAGCCTTTTTAACTGGAGGGTACTGTTGAACCTGAACGGGTTTTTAATGATCGCGGGTGGTTTTCTGGTAGGCTTTGGCACCCGGTGGGCGGGAGGCTGTACTTCTGGTCACTCCATCATGGGTCTTTCCAATCTGCAGTGGCCGTCCCTGGTGGCTACCATCTCTTTTATGGCGGGCGGGTTCTTTATGGCGAATGTCTTGTTACCTGTGATCTTAAAACATCTGACATGGTGAAATATCTTGTTTCGGGGTTGCTGTTCGGGGTGATACTGGTAAAGTCGGAGGTGGTATCCTGGTGGCGGATACAGGAAATGTTCCGGCTGGAGAGCTTCCATATGTATGGGGTCATTGGGTCTGCTGTGGCGACCGGTATATTGTCCATATGGATCATTAAAAAATTCCGGATCAAAACATGGGCGGGTGAGCCTATCGAACCCAAGATCGTACCATTCCAAAAGGGTCAGATCTTTGGCGGGCTGCTCTTTGGTTTTGGCTGGGCCATCACTGGGGCCTGTCCCGGTCCTCTGTTCGCATTGATCGGCGCGGGGTTTAGCGTGGTGATCGTGACGCTGCTGGCTGCCATCGCGGGTACGTATGTATATGGGCTGCTGCGGGAAAAATTACCTCATTGAGTTCGCGGGTACAGGAGCGGCTGGAAGGAGCTGTCCAGGACCGGAGGTCCCGACCGAGGTATCCGAGGAAGGATCCAACAGTGTTGGAACCGACGAAGGATACGAGCGAAGCTCTCGTGTCGAAGCAGCTCCGACGAAGGCCAACAGACATTAATGAATCGCGGGAATTGGGCTATTTTTTGCGGCAGACCAATTCCCGCACATTACCTTTGCGGCGCTATGCAAACTTCTTCTTCTTCTTCGAGGGCGGTGGCGATCTGGGTTATGGCAGGAGTTATCATGCTGTTGATACAGGTGGTCCTGGGCGGCATCACCCGGCTGACGGGTTCGGGTCTTTCTATTACCGAATGGAATGTTGTCACTGGCGCCCTCCCTCCTCTCAACCATGCACAATGGGTAGAGGCTTTTGCCAAATACAGACAAACGCCGCAATTCAGACTTATCAATGGCGACTTTACCCTGTCCGACTATAAATTCATCTTTTTCTGGGAGTGGTTCCATCGTCTGTGGGCGCGCATGATATTCGTGGTATTTGTGGTGGGACTTGTCTGGTTCCTTTGGAAGAAGATGCTGCGGCTGGATATGATCAGGCCCCTCATCATCCTGTTCCTGCTGGGCGCCCTGCAGGGGGCTGTCGGCTGGATCATGGTGGCCAGCGGATTGACGGGTGATGCTATCTATGTGCAGCCTACCAAGCTGGCCCTGCACTTCGTCTTTGCCCTGGGACTTATCGTCTATGCATTTTGGTATGCATTGCAGCTGATGGCGCCGGAGAAGATGGCATCGGTGCGTGTGCCCGCCGCCGGCAAAGGCTCCAGCCTTAGAAGGTGGACGATAGGGATACTGGTGGTTGTATTTTTTCAATTATTATATGGCGCGCTGATGGCGGGTAATAAGGCGGCTACCTTCGCTCCTACCTGGCCTACTATCAATGGGGCCTGGGCGCCGGACTCGCTTTTTACCCAGCGACCTCTTTTACAGGACCTGGTGGGTAATATTATAACTGTACACTTTATACATAGGGGCATCGCATACCTGTTGCTGATACTGGTAGCAATATGGACGTTCATAGCCGTCCGGGCGCCCGGCGCACCGGATCATTTCCGCCGCCTGCGATGGCTGCCCCTCCTTCTCATTGTGGTCCAGATAGTCCTCGGGGTCACCAGCCTGCTGACGAGTCCGCATATCATACCCAATCGATGGGTGGCATTCGACTGGCTGGCCCAGCTGCACCAGATAACGGGGCTTGTTTTTTTATTGACAATAGTAGGGATGTTGTACCTTGTGAGAGCTGTAAGACATTCTGAACCCGTATGATGCGTACGCTTAAATCTATCTATTACTTCTTTCCTGTACAACTATTGCTGCTGCATGTTAGGAAATTCCAGGTCCTGCTGGTATTCTGGCTGATATTATTCAGCACGGTGAATGGAGGTTTTATGCGAAGCTATGGTGCGGGCGCTCTTTTTCTTTCGCCGGAGTATGTGGGTGAGGTCAGCGCCCTGAGCTGCGCCATCGTGGGGATGGCCACGGGCATCTTTATCATGAGCTGGAATATCACCACCTTTATTCTTTTTAGCAGGCATTTCCGGTTCTTAGCTACTACGACCAAGCCTTTTTTAAAATATTGTATCAACAACGCGGGACTGCCGCTGATCTTTCTCACCTTTTATTTTATCAAAGTAGTGCAATTCAGCAGCACAAAGGAACTGCTTCCCGCGGGACGTATCCTCTGGCTGACCCTGGGTTTTCTTATGGGCTTTGCCGGCATCATCTCCCTATCGCTGTTCTATTTCTTTCGCGCCGACAAGACGATCATCCGCCGGATGACCCCGGTGATCAGCAATCCCAAGCTGTTCAAATCGCAGTTCCGGAAGGAAGAAGTAAAGCTCAATGAGACCCGGCTAATGAAGGTGCAGTGGTATATGAACTCACCGCTGACCATCCGGAAAACAAGGGATGTATCGCACTATAGTAAAGACTTTATTGAAACCATTTTTTCCCGGCATCATATTGCCGCGGTGCTGTCCATTTTTGTCGCCTTTGTTTTTCTTATCGTCACGGGCTTCTTTATGGACAACCGTTATTTCCAGCTGCCCGCGGCCGCCAGCATCCTTATATTTTTCGCCATCCTTATTTCTTTGTCGGGCGCCTTTACTTATTTTCTGCAGAGCTGGAGCGTACCATTTTTTGTGATCGTATTTCTCGTGCTGAACTTACTCTACCGGTACAACGTGATCGATCCTACCAATAAGGCCTATGGGCTGAACTATACCCAAGAGGAGAGCCGTCCACTATACGACCGAGAGACCCTGCTGCAGCTCTGTTCGGATAAAAAGGTGGCTGCCGACAAGGCGAACATGCTGAACATCCTGGAGAAGTGGAAGGCCCGGCAGCATGAAGAGAAGCCCATACTGTTCCTGATCAATACCAGCGGCGGGGGCAATCGCAGCGCCGTCTGGACCATGAGCATGATGCAACGTCTGGACAGTCTCTGCGGGGGCGGTCTGATGCGTAAGACCTTTCTTATTACCGGGGCTTCCGGGGGAATGCTGGGAGCGGCCTATTTCCGTGAGCTGGCCCGTCTGAGGGAGTCGGGAGATACGAGCGTCCATATTCATAGCCTTCAGTACGTAGATGATATTTCCGGCGACCTTTTGAATACGCTCTTTTCCTCCTTTGTGGCCAGAGACCTTGCCTCGCCCGCCCAGAAATTCAAGGTAGGCGACTATGAATATATCAAGGACAGGGGCTATGCGTTTGAGCAACGGCTGAATGCCAATACCAGGGGCGTGCTCAACCGGCAGCTGAAGGATATTGCCGTGGATGAGTCGGCTGCCAGGATGCCTATCATGCTGTTCAATCCCGTCATTACCCGTGACAGCCGGGCGTTGATCATCAGCTCCCAGCCTGTCAGCTTTTTGATGAAACCCCGATATGACAGCACCAGGATCCCCCGTATGGATCCGGATGCCGTGGATTTTGGAGCGTTGTTCATCCGACAGGAGCCGCAGAACCTGCGACTGCTGACCGCGCTGCGGATGAATGCCACCTTCCCCTATGTGCTGCCCAATGTATGGCTGCCTACATCTCCCGTCATCGATGTGATGGATGCGGGGTTCCGGGATAATTTCGGGGAGTTGAACGCCATCCGATTTCTCAACGCATTCAGGGAATGGCTGCAGGAAAATACCAGCGGCGTGGTGCTGCTGCAGATACGGGATCGTAAGACGGGCGGCTGGG
>Ga0207671_10002073_pt1 | contig 21935 bp, 20 predicted proteins | sample KBSC24metaG_FD_184352 | JGI IMG/M metagenome (GOLD analysis project Ga0207671, IMG submission 184352) | Corn rhizosphere microbial communities from Kellogg Biological Station, Michigan, USA - KBS C2-4 metaG (SPAdes) (version 2) | ecosystem: Host-associated > Plants > Roots > Rhizosphere > Soil... | reverse complement strand
CTCAACCTTTGGTTTCACCCTGCAAATTGCCAAACAAGCCTTACATTTACCCAATATACCCGTGTTGAAAAGTTAACATTAACTTAACATAGCAAACGTACCTTTACCCCAATTTAAAGCATTATGTCACTTAACAGCATATTCCAATACTTTGTACCCAAGGACAAGAAAATATTTTTCCCCTTATTTGAGCAGGCGGCAAGCAATGTAGTTACGATGGCTACCGTATTGGTTGAGGCGGTTAACTCGAACAATCCTGCAACACAGGAAGAGCTTTACAAACAAATAGATAAGTTAGAGAACAAAGGCGATGAGTTAACCCACCAGATATACCTGGAACTGGGTAAAAACTTCATCACTCCGTTTGACCGCGAAGATATACACGCGCTGGCCACCGCTATTGATGATGTGGCTGATTATATTCATGGAGCTGCTAACCGCATGAGTCTTTACAAGATAGACGACTTTAATGAGCATATCCGCAAGCTGTCTGACCTGATATTACAGGCCAGCATCGACCTGGAAAAAGCCGTAAAGGAGCTGAAAGACCTCAGGAACGTACGCAACATAGCCGACTCCTGCATCAGGATAAACAGTGTGGAAAACCAGGCCGATTATGTATTTGACCGCGCCGTTGCCGATCTTTTCCTTTATGAAAAAGACGCTATCCGGCTTATCAAATACAAAGAAATACTTGCCGCGCTTGAAACCGCTACCGATATGTGCGAAGACGCGGCAAACGTTATGGAATCAATTTTAGTTAAAAACGCTTAAGCATACTTAATCATCACTAAATGGTTACCTCCCTACTTGTTGTCGTAATTGCCCTGGCACTTATTTTTGATTATACCAATGGCTTTCACGATGCAGCCAACTCCATTGCCACTATAGTATCTACCAAAGTATTAACACCTTTCCAGGCGGTACTGATGGCGGCAGTATTTAATTTCGCTGCATACTTTTTTATCAAAGATCATAAAGTTGCCAATACGGTCTCTAAAATTGTATTGGAGCACTTTGTAACCATTCATGTGATACTTGCGGGCCTAATTGCCGCTATATCCTGGAATTTAATAACCTGGTGGTTTGGTATCCCTTCCAGTTCGTCACACACACTTATCGGTGGTTTTGCCGGCGCGGGTATGGCCAACGCCATTTACATGCATGCCAATCCGCTGAATGCTATTGAAATGCATTATGTGCTCACCATTATAGCATATATTGTTTTGGCGCCTTTCATTGGTTTGATCATCGCTTATATCATTACTATCCTGATACTGCATATATGTAAAAAGGCGCGCCCAGCCGTTGCCGAACGCTGGTTTAAAAGACTGCAACTGGTATCGGCAGCAGCCTTAAGTTTTGCGCATGGTGGTAATGATGCCCAAAAAGTAATGGGGATATTATATGTAACCCTGGTTACTTCAAATATCATTAAAACCGGTGCCCCCATGCCAGAGTGGATCCCGCTGGCCTGCTATACCGCTATTGCTGCCGGCACTATGTCTGGTGGTTGGAAAATCGTAAAAACCATGGGTTCCAAGATCACCAAGGTAACCCCCTTAGAAGGCGTAAGCGCCGAGACCGCAGGTGCTGTTACACTATTTATTACAGAAAGATTTGGTATCCCGGTATCAACCACACATACTATCACAGGTTCAATTATTGGTGTTGGTTTAACCAAACGTGTTTCGGCAGTACGCTGGGGCGTAACCATTAACCTGGTTTGGGCCTGGATCATTACCATACCTATATCTGCCCTTATCGCCGGTGGTGTATTTGCATTAATACACCTCATAGGATAAGTTTTTTTTATTGCCTGCGTTTTTTACTAAATTTAACCACTATGAGAACAAAGTTTTTAGTAATTACAGGTTTGCTGGCATTTATAACATTGGCCAGCTGCGACACCCTTAATCAAACTGCGCAAGCTGCGGCACAACCGGTCCAAACCATACCAACCAATTTAGAGATAGGCAATGGCCTTAAGCAGGCACTTGAAATAGCCACAGGCAAAAGCTCAGACCAGCTATCGGCAGTTAACGGTTTTTTTGGCAATGCAGCGGTTAAAATACTTTTCCCGCCGGAGGCCCAAAAGGCTGAAAAAACATTACGTAGCCTGGGTATGGGCAAACTTTGTGATAATGTGATACTATCCCTTAACCGCGCTGCTGAAGATGCCGCAAAACAGGCCAAACCTATTTTTGTGGATGCCATTAAGCATATGACGCTGCAAGATGTAACCAATATTTTAATGGGTAACCAGGATGCGGCTACACAATATTTTGAACGCGCTACTACTCCCCAGTTAACCGCTAAATTTAAACCGGTAATACAAACCAGCCTCAACAAAGCCAATGCTACTAAGTATTACACCGATGCTGCAAAGGCCTATAATAAAGTTCCTTTTGTAAAGAAATTGAACCCGGATATCAGTGATTATGCTACTCAAAAAGCTATCTCTGGCTTATTTGTTGAAATAGCTAAGGAAGAACTGAACATTCGTTCCAATTTAGGCGCCCGCACCACGCCATTATTGCAAAAAGTATTTTCTTTTGCCGATAAGAATAAGAAGTAAAAAAAATAAAGATATACTCAAAGAAAAGAGCGGGGGAGATTTTCCTTGCTCTTTTCTTTTTGCAGGTATTATTACCAGCACGTCATTGCGAGGTACGAAGCAATCTCTACACTGGTAGATCGACCATGAAAGTGAACTTGCTTAAGCCCTTCTGGCTTGCTCTGTAAAGTATAAAGATTGCTTCGTACCTCGCAATGACGCGTTTTATAATGGTATGGCCCAACTCATCATGTCTGGTTGACTCACCATAAATAGACCGTATACTCCGAACTACTGTCAAGTCCTATTTCTGCAGCTGGAATTTCACCTTTACAGTAACCGTTTCGGGTTTGTGGTTATTATTCCCGATCCATGAAGGGCCATTTTTGATCAGATCGATGGCTTTTTGATCAGCGACAGTATTCAGGCTCTTTTTGATCTTAAAATCATTTAATGATCCGTCGGCGCCTACGGTGAAACTTACAGTTACATTGCCGGTGGCACCATCTGGTAAAGTCGCATTGGTTTGCAAATATTTTTTAAAGCTGCTCCAACCGGTTTGTGGTTTTGCGTTTTGCTGTATTGGTTCAGTTGGTTCACCATCTTTTTTAGTTACCACAACCTCGTTAAGCGAGTTGGAAGCATCCTTGAGCTCAACCCTTAAACTATCCCCTACTTTTGCGCTTATTTGTTTACGCTCAAACCCAATGGATGCAATATCAAGGGTTTCACTGGTCGCAGGCGAGGCCGATAAGGCAAATTTACCATTGGTATCGGTCACTGTTGACTTATTGGTGCCCTTGATACGTATGGCGGCCCCGATCACCGGCGAACCATCACCCTTTGAAATAATGATGCCTGTTATCCGGCTGGCTTCGGCCTGTGATTTTGAATCTGCCGGGATCACGGTTAAGCCATCCACCTTTCCGGGCAATGCGGATGAACCGTATGTTTTGGGTGCCTTTGATCTTCTCAAGGCTATCACGTTATCCAGGCTATCCTTTTTACTTTGCGAGGTATAACCCATTACCACGGCCTCGCTTAACTGCGGGGTATTATCTTTTTTATCAGAACCTATCTTAAATTCGTGTGTAACTGGAGCTGTTGGTTTATACTGATTAGATGCATAATCAGTAGCAGAAGGTGTTGCAGCCTGTTTATTATCCGTAGCAGATATTTCCTGCTGATAGACGGCCTTATCATTTGGTTTGGCAACAGGCTGCTTGATGGCCTCTTTTACTATAGGCACTGGTTTTATGCTCTGGGTCACCAATGCTTCGGGCTGGGTAGCGGGCTGATTTGGTGTTGTTATGGTATCTTTAAGTGGTACAGACTGTGTCTTGTCGGCCTTAGTTTGCTGCACGACATCGGCTACTCTTACTTTTTCGGGTGTAGGAGATGAGTTTTTGAGCCACAATCCACCAATGGTTAATACTATTAAAACCGATGCAGCTATCGACCATATCTTCCATGAAATAACCCGGCCTCTTTTTTCGGCTGTGCGTTCTTGCAGACGGCCTGCCAGCTCGTTCAGGGTTGCCTGCTGATCTTTCGCGGTAGCTTCATAACCTTCCAGGGCATCCATCAAAAACGGATCGTCAAGCGCCTCCTGCTCCAATTGGTGCATGGCCGTAGCATTAAGCTCCCCGTTAAGGTACTTCCTGATCTGCGATATGTCGGCTTTTTTATTGTTCACTGTTCTTCTCCAGGCAAATTTTCAAATTCCTTTTGCCATTTTGTATATAACTTTTCACCTCATTTAAACTAAACCCGGTTATATCAGCTACCTCTTTATAACACTTCTCTTTTAAGTAAAACAGGTCAATGCTTTGCTGTTGCGCTCCGGTTAGTTTATCAATACAACGCTCCAAAGCTTTATAGGCTTCTTCGCGGTTATTATCATCAGGATGCAAAAGCGGGGCAAATTCCATAACTTCATCTAAAGCAATCACTTCTAATTTTTTACCGGCCCTTAACTGCATCAAGCAATAATTGCGCCCCAATACATACAACCAGCTCCTGAATATACTGATATCATGTAGTTTTACTTTGGTAACCAACTCTTCAAATATCCCCATCACAGCATCTTTAGCCTGCTCTTCATCCTTAAGGTATTTTAAGCACACACCGTAAACCAAAGGCATATACCTTTCATACAGGTGCCCTAAAACAGCAATATCACCGCTATTACGGTAAACAGCTAACAGTTCGGCGTCAGTTGATGAGCTTAGTTTATTTGGTTTGATAAAATTGGTCATTAAACAGTGCCAAAATAAATTTTTTATATCGTTTATGGAAATTAAGCTGCTGTAACATCCTTATTAAAATGAAAGCAAATGTGCAGATTTCAGATGTGCAAATATGCAGATGAGGTTCTGTAGGTATAAAAATCACTAATTCACTAAATCAGTAAATCAATAATTATCAAATGAAACAGCTACTATTCATTTTAATATTCGCGGGCTTAACTGGGTTTAAGCCTGCCACCAACCGCCACATCAGCGGAACGGTTTATGACGATAACAACCAGGTACTGCCCGGTGCACAGGTAATCATCACCGGAGCGAATCAAGGAACGCAGACCGACGTCAAAGGCCATTATGCTATTGATGTACCCGAAGGCAAAAACAGTCTTACGTTCCGATTTATAGGTTTTGAACCACAGACCATAAAGATCGGCAAAAGCAATACGTTAGATGCTCACTTAAAAGCATCAAATAAATCGCTGAACGAAGTTGTGATTGTAGGTTACGGAGCGCAGCGCAAAACAGATATAACCGGATCTGTTTCTGCTATTACTCCTGCTCCTGTGAATCAAGCGCTTGCAGGCAACCCCGGGATCATGATCAGAGGAAGTAAAAAATACAAAGCCGCTGATAAGGTGTACATGCCCTCCCCTATTGCCGATAATGATGAAAGCTATAAAGGCATCAACGAAAACGGTTTTAAAACGGTTGAAAGCGAGCCATTGTCCACATTTTCTGTTGATGTTGACGCTGCATCCTACAGCAATGTAAGGCGCTTTATCAACAATGGTCAGCTCCCCCCTGCCGATGCGGTGCGGATAGAGGAAATGATCAATTATTTTCATTACAACCTGGCAGGTCCAACCAATAACGAACCGGTTGCTATACATACCGAACTCTCAGCCGCACCATGGAATAGCAACCACCGCTTGTTGCGTATCGGCTTAAAGGCCAAAACCATCGCCAATGATAAATTACCGGCCTCAAACCTGGTATTTCTAATTGACGTTTCGGGGTCGATGTATGCCGCTAATAAACTGCCGCTGGTACAATCATCTTTAAAAATGCTGGTCAACCAATTGCGCCCTCAGGATAAAGTAGCTATTGTAGTATATGCTGGCGCTGCAGGCGTGGTATTACCGGCAACATCCGGCGATAAAAAGACCACCATTAACAACGCCATTGATAACCTGCAGGCAGGCGGCTCAACAGCTGGGGGTGCCGGTATCAAGCTGGCCTACAAAATTGCCATGGAAAACTTTATGAAAGGCGGCAATAACCGGGTAATGCTGGCTACCGACGGCGATTTTAATGTAGGCGCTTCCAGCGATGATGACATGGAAAAACTGATTGAGAAAGAACGCGAAAGCGGCATTTCCCTATCCGTTTTGGGCTTTGGCATGGGCAACTATAAAGACAGTAAAATGGAAACCCTGGCCGATAAAGGCAACGGCAACTATGCCTATATTGATAATATTACCGAGGCCCGCAAAACACTCATTAGCGAGTTTGGCGGCACCTTATTCACCATCGCCAAAGACGTAAAGCTACAGGTAGAATTTAACCCAGGCAAAGTACAGGCCTACCGTTTACTGGGTTACGAAAACCGTGCCCTGAACAAGGAGGACTTTAATAATGATAAAAAAGACGCCGGTGACATGGGATCGGGTCATACCGTAACCGCTTTTTATGAGATAGTGCCTGCCGGTGTTAAGGATGATTATTCGGGCAGCGTTGATCCGCTTAAATATCAAAAACCAAAACCTGTACCTTACACCAGCTCATCTGATGAAATGCTGACCATCAAGTTCCGGTACAAACAACCCACCTCCTCAGTAAGCAAAATGAGCCATGTGGAGGTGTATGACAAACCCATAGCCCTAAATTCCACATCAACTGATTTTAGGTTTGCGGCTGCCGTAGCCGAGTTTGGCATGCTGCTGCGCGATTCGCAGTTCAAACAACATTCTACTTACGACCAGGCCATCAAAATGGCCCGTGCCGCCAAAGGCGACGACAGTGAAGGTTACCGTGCCGAGTTCATCAAACTGGCCGAAAGCGCTAAACTGCTCAATCCAAACAAAGCATTGGCAGCCGACGAAGAGTATTAAATTAAACAGAACCAGGGATACAGTGCCGGTAAGGGGGGAATGCGTGCCCGGCCTGTATCACCCTTCTGTAAACAAAGCCTCTGCTTATGCAGGGGCTTTTGTTGTACCATCAGTTTATGCGTAGTTTTACAAAACATGAATGACCCCGTGAAACTGTACATCAAAAACATGGTATGCAACCGCTGCAAAATGGCGGTACAAACAGAACTGGAAAAAGTCGGTCTGGAACCTTTAAGCGTTGAGCTGGGCGAGATCAGCCTCAAAGAAAAACCGGACGACGGGCAGCTGCAGCAACTGGAAAAATCATTGACAGCGCTGGGTTTTGAAATGATAGACAATCAGAAAAGCCGCCTGATTGAGCAGATAAAAACCGAGATCATCAAGCTGGTGCATTATACGGATACCGCCACCCCCTTAAAACTTTCGACTATATTGACCGACCATCTGCACCACGATTACAGCTACCTGAGCAATCTGTTTTCATCCGTAGAGGGCACTACGATAGAAAAATATTACATCGCCCAAAAAATTGAAAAAGTAAAAGAACTACTCATCTATAACGAGTTGAGCCTGTCCGAGATCTCTTACCAGTTAGGTTACAGCAGCGTAGCACATCTTTCGGCGCAATTTAAACAGGTGACCGGGATGACGCCATCGCAATTTAAAAGTCTGCAAAAGCATGCCCGTAAAAATATCGACGATGTGTAAACGAGCCCTTCCCCTATAAAAATCTTATAACAACCATCCATAATTCTGTAAGGCCCGCCGGCTGTGCTGTGGGTAAATTTGTGTTATCAATTTAATATAAATCATGACACATACTTATCAAATAACCGGCATGACCTGCAGCGGTTGTCAAAATAAAGTACAAGCCCTGCTTTCGCAGGTAAAAGATGTTCAAAAGGTGGATATCTCTCTTGCCGAAGGCACCGCCGATATCACCATGGCGCAGCACATTCCAACTACGGTACTGCAGGATGCCCTGAAAGACTATCCCAAGTATCAGCTCAGCGAAGCACAGCATACCCCTACCATGAGCATGGATATGGAGGATTCCGAAAACCGTACCTGGCTGGCTACCTATAAACCCATCCTGCTCATTTTTGCCTATATTTTAACCATAGCTATTATAGCAGGATATATGGAGCATGGTTTTATGACCATGACCGCCATGCGTATATTTATGAGTGGCTTTTTCCTCACTTTCTCCTTTTTTAAACTGCTTAACCTGCAAGGCTTTGCGGATAGCTACTCCATGTATGATATTGTAGCCAAACGCTTCAGGTCATGGGGTTATATTTATGCTTTTGTTGAGCTGGGATTAGGTATAGCCTTCGCCCTGAATGTGCTGCCTTTTGCGGTAAATGTGGTCACCTTTGTGGTGATGACCGTAAGTTTGATCGGTGTATTGCAAAGTGTGCTGAACAAACGCAAAATTCAGTGTGCCTGTTTGGGGGCAGTTTTTAACCTCCCCATGAGCACCGTTACTACTGTGGAGGATGCGCTGATGATCGTGATGAGCGGGGTAACCCTGGTGACTATCCTTTAAGAAACCTTCAGGTTACCTAAAAAACTTCTTAAAGCTTTATTTTAACACTTTTTTAGGCAAAAACAGGGTCAAAATGGCCCAAAAACTGTCGAAAACCCGTTCAAAACCATCGATTTTAACACTTTTTAACAAATTTTAACGCTGTTTTGAGCAGTTTAAAAAGTATTAAATTATTGATATTCAAATAACTATAGACAAAACGAGTAATTTTTGGCTCTTTTTCTCCTTAATAAAACAGCCCGATTTTCCTTTTTGAGCGGAAAACCGGGCTGTTGATACATACAAATATACGCAATATTTTGCGGAATATGGAGGCGTTATTGAACCACCTCGCTGATCTGGATAAGCGGCGTAACATTGGTGTACTTAGGAAAATCAGCTCTAATTTCGTCCAAATGTTTTGCAAGGGCGATCTCATAATCAGAAAGCTTATCAAAATACAGGTAACCAATGGCCAGGAACGGAACAGGCGTACCAGGCGTTCCGCTTGATATGCCTTTATCAATAGCGTAAATTTTCAGGTTAAAGAATTGCGCCATCAGCGGCATATGATGCTTGGTGTAGTAGTCCATGTCAAAGGTTTTTCCTTCACCATTGGGGTAAAGGACGGTTACTTTGATCATCCCTTTTTTTACTTTGGGAGCATCTGTAGTTTGAGCTTGCAGGCAACTTACAGACATTCCCAAAAACAGGAGCAGTAAAATTGTTGTTCTTTTCATTTTATGATTTTTAAGGTTAATTTAAAGGTATTGAAAAAAGTGATGATCAGTCTAATTTTCAATAGCATTCAAAACAATTGATCTGCAAAATACTGGTTTTTAGGTATTACGTACAGCCCCCGGAAACATTACAGCCATGGCAGGTTAAGGTTTATTCGCCAGTTAAACAGTTAAAGGTCTATTCTAAAACTACCCACTATATGTCATTTTTTTGCATGTAACCAGCATTATACATTTAAAAACCATCTTATTACCTACCTTTGCGGTTTGCTCCGGATATAAAACATCAAGGGCAATTTTTATAAAAGGGGAATTACATGTACGATATCTGTTGCATAGGGCATATTACTTTGGATAAAGTGGTGACACCACAGGCGGTTAAACACATGGCCGGTGGTACATCTTTTTACTTTTCAAGCGCCATCCGCAATATGGATGTGAGCTATACGCTGGTCACTTCGCTTGCCGAAAACGAAATGCCAACCGTTGAAGCTTTACGCGCCAAAGGTACCGAAGTACATGCATCTACCTGCGCTCATACCGTATATTTCGAAAATATTTACTCCGGCAACCAGGACCACCGCACCCAGCGCGTGCTCCAGAAAGCCGATCCTTTTACTGTAGAACAACTACAGGGTATTGATGCCCGGATATTTCACTTAGGTCCGCTTTTGGCCGATGACATCCCGGTTAGCCTCATTAAAGAACTGAGCAGCCGCGGCAGGGTATCGCTTGATGCACAAGGTTATTTACGCAAGGTGGAAGACAAAAACGTGATCCCGGTTGACTGGCCTGCCAAAAAAGAAGCCCTCCAGTACATCGATATTTTAAAAGTTAACGAGCACGAACTGGAAGCCTTAACCGGACTGACAGATATTAAAAAAGGTGCCTTGGTGCTGGCCGACTGGGGCGTGAAAGAAGTAGTGATCACCCTGGGCAGTATGGGTTCTGTAATTTATGCCGGCGATCTTTTTTACAACGTACCTGCCTATATCCCCACAGCTGTTGTTGATGCCACCGGATGCGGCGACACCTACATGGCCGGATACTTATACCAGCGCATCAAAGGCGCTTCGTTCCAGGAAGCGGGCGAGTTTGCAGCCGCCATGGCCAGCTTTAAAATAGAATCATCAGGACCGTTTACCGGCACTAAAGAGGATGTTTTGAATTTGCTGGAAGTAGGGGAAAAGACGTTCAGCTACTAAATACCACAACAGTTTGTCATCCTGAGCGAGAGCGAAGGATCTTCTTCAGCATGCTGCATGTCGCACAACAGATGCTTCACTGCGTTCAGCATGACAAAAGAGGGCCTGTCAGTCTGAGCTTGTCGAAGACTTGAGCGCAGAGGCCTACCCCACCATGCTTCGACGGGCTCAGCATGACAGCCTTTTCCAAGGTATTCGTATTATATCTCCCTCACATCCGTAGCACTTATCCAGCCTTCGTTTCCGTTGGATAGCCTGATCTTTACCCATTCATTATTATGCTCCAGGATATCTACCTTGGTGCCATCGTGTAGTACAAACAGGTCTTTCGACTTCAGGGTAGGTTCACTTTTGATGGTTACCGAACCGCTGAAAACAATGGCCTCGTGATGACTGTCAAAATAATCGGCCTGCCTACCGGCTATAAAAATGCAAAACAAGCCTAAAAATACCAGCGCTATAGCCGAGTAAAAGGATACTTTTTTAATGGTTACCGACGAGGTAAAGCGATAAAGGATCAATACCCCCGAACCTGCCAGTATCAACAACACACTCAGCACAGCCAGTGTACCTAAAGAGCAGGCCAGGATAAAACCATGCCACCACTTGGTGATAAAAAACTCCGGTGTTGCTTCCAGTTTGTCGGTAGTTTTTAAATTGGCCAGCTGGATATTGATACGAATATCCTCATCGCCTGGCGAAAGTTTGTGCGCCTTTTCGTAATACAGCAATGCCGATGGTATATCGTTGTTTTTGTAATAGGCATTGCCCAGATTGAAATAAACCGCTACCGAGCGGTAACCGCCGTCAACCAGTTTCTGATAGGAGGCTATGGCCGCCGGGTATTGGGCTTTGGCATATTCGGCATTGCCTTTTTTAAACAGCGCCGATGTAGCATCATCGCTGAAAGCCAGCAGTGGCGATATGATAAGCAACAATAAATACATCATGCGTAATAGAGTGCGTGTTGCCGGTTTCGTGTTGCCAGACACATCTGCACATCTGAAATTCGCACATCTGCACATTTGCACATCCGCACATCCGCACATCCAATTCTTATATTTTATCTTCGATGTCATTGATCATATTTTTTGCTTTGTCAAACATCTGCTGCTCTGATATACCCGATACCGGGGCATAACGTGCCATATCACAGAGGTCAAGCGTATCCAGCAGTTCATTGATCAGCCCTTCATCCAGCGAACGTGCTTTCAGTTCCGAAGCAATTTTTTCCCGGTTCAGATCGGCCGCGGCAATATTCAGCTTGTCGCTTAAATAACCGTACAGGCCCCTGAACACATTTTCGTAAAAAGCTTTGGAGTTTTTGGCTGTTAACTGTGCCTGCGCACTGGCCAGGTGTTTAGCAGCTATCTTACCGGCTTTCCTTCTTTTTACCTCAACAATATCGCTGTTATTCTTTTCGTACCATTTGCCGTATATCAAGGCGCCTAAAAACAAAAGCGGACCAAAGGCTAGTAAACTGTAGTACAAGCCTGAATCATAGAAACCTTCCCCATTTTTGGTGATATCGCCACTGGTTTTAATATAACGGATATCCTTATTCAATAATTTTACATCCTGCTTATCGGCACCAGAGAAAGCGGTCACATTATTTTCCATGGTTCCCTTGTTCACCTTTATCTTGAAACCCTGGGTTGGCAGCGATACATATTTGCCCGTAGCCGGGTTAAAGTACGAAAACTTAACCGGATCGATGGTAAAATTACCTTCGTGCCGTGGTATCAGCAGGTAACTGTAAAGACGGCTGCCTGTTTCCCCGCTTTCCTTTTCGGCAATGGTGTCCTCCGTCTTTGGATCGTATTTTTCAAAATCGGCAGGAAAAACAGGGCTTAAGGGTTTTAACAATTTCAGGTTTCCGGTTCCCGAAATTTTAATGGTATAGTTGATCGGCTCATTAGCTTTGATCTCTTTTTTATCCAGTGATGTGCTGATAGAGAATTTACCCACCGCGCCACCAAATCCATCAGGTTTTCCCGGTGGTAATGGTTTTACATGAATAATGGTCGGCGCGCTTTTGATCTTATATTTAACATCATTATAGGCACCAAAAAACTGTCCGAACATATCATCGTCACTGGCTTTGGCGGCCTCCCGTATCACAAAAAGCATAGATATGGGATCGATATTGATATTGCCGGTATGCTCGGGGAACAGGATATTCTTTTTCATATCGGCCACGTTGAATTTTACGCCTTTGTAAGTTTCCACATGCCAATTTGGGCTCTGATTTGGATTTTTGATATCCTGGCTAAAAAAACCGTTCAGATCCGGAAGTTTGTCCGGTTCGCTGCCAACTATAGCTACCCGCGTATACAACTTGTACGTTAAAGTGATCTGCTCGCCCAGGTACACGTTGCTTTTGTCGACATCGGCCCTGATGAATAATGATTTATTAATATCCGTACCTGGTCTTTTCATGGTAACCCGGCTATCTGGTGCATTTTGCGACTGAGCGGCAGCAGCGGCCGCGGCAGCATTATTCTGTTGAGAAGCTGATCCCTTCACCACCTTTACCTTCAGGGGTTTGGTGTTCAGCTGCCGGCCACCCGAAAAAATAGTTGCCGGCCCAATGGTATAGGTGCCTTCTTTTACCGCTACCAGCACATAGCTATAAGCCATGCTCGAAGAAGCGTTACCATTGATAACTTCCATACTGGTAGACACATTTGGGCCAGACACTACCAGGAAACCGGTAAATGAAGGGGGCGTAAAACGGTCGCCGCTATTATTAATGGTAAAAGTTACTTCAAACTGCTCGGTTGTACTTACTTCTGTTTTACTTGCCGAAGCCGTAAAATGAATATCGGCAGCAAAAAGCAGGCTTGTACTCAGCAGAAATAATAACAATATGCAGTATTTTTTTTTCATTCTTTTCAAGTCGTAAGTCTTAAGTCCGGAGTTCTAAGTCCATTGTCTTAAGTCTGTAGTTTTAAGTAAAATAAATGATAATGTTCGACTTAAGACTTTGGGCCTTAGACTTAAGACTTAACCCTACCATTCTTTTTCTATGTGCATTTTAGCGCCTTTTTGCTTTTTATTTTTAAGCTTATCCTGCGTTTGTTTTTCGTCGTTGTTCAAGGCTTCCAACATACGTTCGGCATCTTCTTTGGATACGTTATTTGGATCGGGTTTCTGGTCGCCGTTGTTTTTGTTCGGGTCGTTTTTATCCTTGCCGTCTTTATTATCCTTATTGTCTTTATTATCCTTGTTCTTATCGTCGTTCTTTTTGTCCTGATCCTTCTTATCCTTGTCCTTATTGTCTTTGTTATCCTTGTTCTTATCTTTATTCTTGTCTTTGTTCTTATCCTTATTTTGTTTTTGCTTCAGCTTCTCCTGCGCATAGGCCAGGTTATAGCGGGTTTCCTCATCATCGGGGTTGTTCAGTAACGATTTCTTATAAGCAGTAACGCTTTCTTCCAGCTTTTTTGATTGCAGCATGGAATTGCCCAAATTATGATAGGCTTTGGCCAATACCTCTTTATTCTTGCTTGATGCCGCTATCTTGGTAAACTGCTGCCCTGCGTCGGCATACTTATTTTGCTTGTACAAGGCATCGCCCAGGTTAAAGTTACCCGCTACGGTTTTACCCTGTTTGCCAACCGATGCCCGGTAGTTATTTTCAGCATCCTTATAATTTTGCTGCTGATATAGTTGGTTACCCTTTCTGATATACTTCTTTTCCTGCTGGGCAAAAAGGATAGAAGCCTGCAGCACTAATATAACTATGATGATATATTGCTTCATGACTTTTTTACTTCAAATAATTTTAACCCGCTTAACCGCATATTTTTACGGTTAGATATAAAAAACTCCGCCACTAATAAAGCCAGCGCTATGGCCAGGAAAAACTGAAAGCGGTCTTCAAAATCCTTGAATGATTTGTTATCATATTCTTTGCGCTGAACTTTAGCTACCTGATCCATCACAATGCTTAAACCGCTGTTGGAATTGTTGGCCCGAACATAAATACCACCACCAGCAGCCGCTATGTCCTTACCCATTTGTTCATTGAGTTTGGTGATGATCTTATTACCGCTTTCGTCTGTACGAAAAGTGCTGTTAGACTCGTCAGGATACAGCGGGATAGGAGCGCCTTCTGCCGAACCTACGCCAATAACATTAACCATAACACCCTTGCTTTTTGCTGCGGAGGCAGCCTCCATGGCGTTATCCTCATGATTTTCGGCATCGGTTATCAGGACTATGGCTTTACCCGTTCCGTTCTTAAAATCAAATGATTTTACACCCAGGTCAATAGCCGCGCCAATAGCTGTACCTTGTGTGGGCACCATGCCGGTGCTTACGGTATTTAAAAACAGTTTGGCCGCCGAGTAATCAGTGGTCATGGGTAACTGTACATAGGCCTGGCCCGCAAAAACAATCAGACCGATACGGTCATCGTGCATCCTGTCCACCAGTTGCGAGATAGCCCGTTTGGCATTTTCCAGGCGGTTTGGTGCCAGGTCACGCGCCAGCATACTATTGGATACGTCAAGCAATATCATCAGGTCGGCGCCTTTGCGTTTTACTTCTTCGGTTTTTGAGCCCAGCTGCGGGTCGGCCATGCCGATGATCACAAAGGCATAGGCTACCACAAAAAAGATGAACTTAAGCCATGGCCTCGAAAACGAAACCTGCGGCATCATGAGGCGAACCACCTTTTTATCGCCCAATGAGGCAATAGCTTTCCTTTTCCAGCGGCTTACCAGAATAAACAGCAGGATAAATACCGGAATAACCAGCAGTCCCCATAAAATATCTGTATGTGCAAAACGTAGCATCTTTTTTTATTATTTGGTATCAAGTAGTTAGTATCAAGACTTTCTTCCTTTTAGCAATATCAAGAAGGCGAGGCATCTTGATACTTGATACTAACTACTTGATACTGAAAATCATGTTAAAGCTCCTTTGAACAAGGTATTTTTTAATAAAAATTCAAGCGACAATAATACCAGCGCTATGATGGCCCAGGGCATAAACATCTCTGTTTTTCTGCGAAACTGGGTTACATCGATCTTAGCCTTCTCCAGCTTATCAATCTGTATGTATATCTGCTTCAGTGTTTCGTTATTGGTAGCCCTGAAATACCTGCCCCCGGTGATATTGGCAATTTTTGAGAGCGTGCCTTCGTCAATATCAACCTTCATACGCTGATATTGCACCCCCATTGGTGTAGGTACCGGGTAAGGCGCGTAACCATTGGTACCTAAACCTACGGTATAAACCCTTACGCCAAACTGTTTGGCTATTTCGGCAGCCGTAATGGGCGGTATAGAACCGGAGTTGTTGGAACCATCGGTAAGCAAAATAACCACCTTGCTTTTAGCGGTGCTGGTTCTTAAGCGGTTTACGGCTGTAGCCAGACCCATACCTATCGCAGTTCCGTCTTCGATCATCCCGTTCTTGATTTCGGAGAATACGTTGACCAGTACATCATGATCGATCGTGAGCGGGCACTGTGTAAAACTTTCACCGCTGAAGATCACCAGGCCGATACGATCATCGGGGCGGTTCTTGATAAAATCAATAGCGATATTTTTACCGGCCTCCAGGCGATTGGGTTTAAAATCTTCGGCCAGCATACTGCCAGAAATATCGGAGGCGATCATAATGTCGATACCCTCGGTAGTGCTGTTCTGCCAGCTTAATGACGACTGCGGCCTCGCCAGCGCCACAATTAAGGCTGCTATGGCCAAACACCGTATCACGATCCCCACGTGCCTGAAACGGGCTGTATTGCTCTTTTTAATGGCAAAGCTTTTCAGAGTAGGCACACCCAGCGTACCCTGTAGCTGGCGCTGTTTCCAAACGTACCAGGCCACCATCAATGGTATGATGATAAACAACCAGAAAAATCCCGGATGGGCAAATTCTATTCCTTTAAACCAGCTCATTTGTTATCCTCTTGCTTTTCAATGGGTAATTGAATGGCTTGCTGCGTTCTGTTCACAAAGGCAACGGCATTATCCATGCTTTGTTCATTATCCTGTGGCAATGGTTTTTCTTTCGCAAATTTCACCAAATCGGCCAGTATCAGTACCTGGCGCAGCGCGTTGCGGTTCTCCTCGGTGATATCCATGTACCGCAGACTGGCAAATATCTCATCAGAGGTTTGCTCATGCGCTTTGATCACATAACGATTTTCCAGGTAGTCGCGCATAATATCGGTAAGCTCGGTATGGTACTGCTTCGTCTGTTCCTGTTGCCATAGCTTTCTGTTACGCAGTTCGGTTAGTTTTTGCAGCGCTATCACGTGGATAGGTACAAGCGGCTTTGGCTCTTCCACAACCGCCTTCTTTTTATTCTTACTCCTCAGGTAAAAAATCAAAAAGAGTACCCCACCGATTATGATGGCCGCTTCTATGCTGAGCACCAGCACCAGGTTATCCATCAACCAGTCTAAAAAAGTATACTGAACAATCAGCGGCTGTTTAATGTCATAGGCAGCTTTGGTAGTATCCACCGCAACAGTAGCTACGATCAGCTTCAATGGCGCGGTTTTAATCTCACCCCCTTCGGTATGGAATGCGTATGCCGGGATCACATATTCGCCGCTATCAAATGCGGTAATGAGATAATGGTGCCCGATAGTTTCGATACTGGCGTCATTCTTATCAACCACGGTATCCGCTTTACCGCCTATTATTAAAATTTTATTGGCGATACTGTCTGCCAGTGTCGGGAATTCAACCTTGTCCTTATCCTTTACGTGTACACGGGCTGTGATGTGCAGCTGTGTTTGTTCGCCTATTTTAATAGCCTTACGGTCGAGCCTGGCTCCAACTTCCGCGGTTTGCGCACTGCTTTCGTAAACAAATCCGGTAAGCAGTATGGTTAACAGTAGCAGGTGTTTAATAAAGCACTTTATCATCTTTTGCCTTCCCGCTTTTTAAATAATGTCATTAATGGTTTAACGTATGATTCATGGGTACCAATGCTGGTAAAATCAACACCCGAGCGACTAAAGGTCTCCCTTAGCTGACCGTTCCTTCTTAACCCTTCGGCTTTAAAAGCGGTACGTACAGCCTTATCAGAGGTATTCACCCAGAGCAGTTCCCCGGTTTCTTCATCCTTCATCGGGATGAGACCCAGGTTCGGAAACTCTTCTTCGTGCTTATCATAAAGGCGCAGGGCAATCAGATCATGCTTTTTATTGGCGATCTTCAATTCATCCTCAAAAGTGGGACTTATAAAATCGGAAATAATAAAAGCGGTACATTTTTTCTTGATAGCCCGGGTAAAGAATTTTAAAGCCTCGGCAACATTGGTTCCTTTGCTTTCGGGCTTAAAGTCGATCAGCTCGCGAATGATCATCAGGATATGGCTGCGACCTTTTTTCGGTGGGATGAATTTTTCGATCTTATCGCTAAAAAACAGTACGCCCACTTTATCATTATTCTGTATCGCCGAAAATGCCAGTACCGCGCAAAGCTCGGTGGCGATGTCCTGCTTTTGCTGATTTTGCGTTCCAAAATTTTCGGAGCCGCTCACGTCAACCAGCAGCATAAAGGTGAGTTCACGTTCCTCATCAAAAACCTTCACATAAGGGTGGTTAAAACGGGCAGTCACGTTCCAGTCGATAGTGCGGATCTCATCGCCCAGCTGGTATTCGCGTACCTCGCTAAAAGCCATACCACGGCCTTTAAAAGCCGAATGATACTCGCCCGAGAATAAGTGGTTACTTAAACCCCGGGTCTTGATCTCGATCTTCCTTACTTTTTTCAGCAGTTCTTTGGTATCCTTAGCCATAAGCCCAAGCCCCCTCTAAATCTCCCCCTAAAGGGGGCGACTTTTGATTAGCATGTTTTATTTTTTAATTCTTCTTAATCTTCTTGTTTTTTTAAGCCCTCTCCCTTTAGGGGAGGGTTTGGGTGGGGCTATTACGGTACTTCTACCACGTTCAATATCCCTGTAATAATATTTTCTGAGGTGATGTTCTCTGCCTCGGCCTCGTAGCTTAAACCGATACGGTGACGCAGTACATCATGACAAATAGCACGCACATCCTCAGGGATCACATAGCCCCTGCGTTTGATGAACGCGTAAGCTTTCGCGGCCAACGCCAGGTTGATACTGGCCCTTGGCGACGCGCCAAAGGTGATCAGGTTTTTATAGTGCGCCAGTTTGGCCTGCTCGGGGAAACGGGTGGCGAAAACAATATCAATAATGTATTGCTCTATCTTCTCATCCATGTATACTTCCCTTACAATTTTACGGGCACGTACAATTTCCTCCGGTTTGATGATAGGCGATGGTTTTGGCATACCGCCCGGTAATATATTGGCACGGATGATGCGTTTCTCTTCTTCCTTATCCGGATAGTTGATCACTACCTTCAGCATAAAACGGTCAACCTGTGCTTCGGGCAGCGGGTAGGTACCTTCCTGCTCAATCGGGTTTTGGGTAGCCAGTACCAGGAACGGATTGGGCAGCGGGAAGGTATTGTCGCCAATAGTTACCTGGCGTTCCTGCATCGCTTCCAGCAGCGCGCTTTGCACTTTGGCAGGCGCACGGTTGATCTCATCGGCCAGGATAAAATTGGAGAATAGCGGTCCTTTACGCACAATAAACTCTTCTTTTTTCTGGTTGTATATCATCGTACCCAGCAAATCCGCCGGTAAAAGATCGGGGGTAAACTGGATACGGCTGTAATCGGCCTGTATGGCTTTGGCCAGCGTGTTGATGGCCAGCGTTTTTGCCAATCCCGGAACACCTTCCAAAAGGATGTGCCCGTCGGCCAGCAAACCGATCAGTAACCGCTCCACCATATATTTTTGCCCGATGATCACTTTATCCATCTCCAATTTCAGGAGGTCGATAAACGCGCTTTCTCTTTGTATCATTTCATTCAGCGCCCTGATATCGGTTGAATACGATAAGCTACCAGGTACAGTGCCTGATGAAACGTTTTCAGTATTACTTTTTAATTCTTCCATGCTTCTTTTTTGTTCGGTAGGCAAACTTACTCACCTTAACATTTTTTCGCCAAAAAAAATGCCCGCTTAAATGTTAAAAATTGTTAAATCTTTGTCGTTCGCCGTAAATATATAGGTTTTTGCGAGGTAAGGGAGTAAGCCAATAGTCTTAAGTCCGAAGTCTTACGTTATTCCTATGAAAAAGAAGATCTTAATGACACCAAAAGGCTTGTTTAGTGAAATGCCGATCAAATTGCTGCACGCATAGCCGACTCACCCTGTCATCGCTGGGCTGCCCTCTCTCCCGCTTTGCGGCAAAGAGGGCAGGGAAATTCCCTTTTTCAAATACCCTCTTTGCGCCGAAGGCGGAGAGAGGGATGTCGAGCGCAGCAATGACAGGGTGAGTCGACACCACGCGGTAATTTGAATTGCACCTGTTTTGCTGTCTTTTTTAAAACAGAACGATTTGGCTACCTTTAAACATCCATTTAAAATATCCATGTATAAAATATATTTATCCCTCATACTGTTTCTCAGTATCCTATTTTTCTCAGACATCGCTCACGGCCAAAGCACTTTTAAAAACATACTGCTCCCCCCAAACATCAGCAGTGTAAATGAAGAATTTTCGGGCATGACCCTATACGCCGGCCGGGTTTACCTGGAACCGCAATACGGCAGTCATAAAGAAACAAAACTCGACGGCGACTTTTTTTTATACAGCCTGCTGGCCGATAGCGTTGGCCGAGTGATAGATGGTAAAGACACTGCCCTAACCGCTTACCGACCCATCCGTGTTAAAAACCTGGATAAGCTGCCCGATTCAGTAAAAACCTACTACGAAGGTTTTGAAGCGATAAGCATCGTTAACAATACAGCTTATTTATCCATAGAAACCAATGATACTTACGACTATTGTTTTTTACTCCGGGGAACCCTGGACACCCTGCAAAATACCATCACTATCGATCCCCTGCACTTCGCAATCCTTAAAAGACCATTGCGGATCAACAACGCCGGCTTTGAAAGTGTAACCTGGTTACCCAAAGAGAAAAAACTAATGGCTTATTATGAGTACAACGGCATGCCCGACGGTGGCAAAGGTTATTTGATTGATACTTCGTTTAAAAAAGTGCCCCAATCTGTAAAAGTACCTTTCCTCTATTTCAGGATAACGGATATGGTGGCTAGCAAAAAGGATAAGATCTACGGGATCAATTACTTCTGGAACGGCGACTATGATGCTTACCTGAATAACGATCAGCTTAAAAACCAGGAAGAAAATATAAAAACAACTATTCCCGACCTAAAGGATAATATCACCCAAAACCCGGATTATCTGAAAAAGAAAACCACCAGCTATGGCCGTATCGTGATGCTCAAAAACCGGAAGGATAAGCATTGGAAACAGGTAACCTCGGCATTCCCGGCACCAAAAAATAACTGGGAAGGTATAGCACTTTATCGGGACGGCGCCCTCATTATTACCGATGCCAACCGAAGCAGCAAACAGTTGACTACGTTTGGGTATGTACCCTTAAGCCCCCTAACCCCCTAAAGGGGGAACTAATAGTCCTGAAGAAAAATAATTATAATAAAAGAGCCTGCAATTGCAGGCTCTTTTATTATGTAATGATGCTAATCAAAAGTTCCCCCTTTAGGGGGTTAGGGGGCTTCGGCTCAATGTTTATCCCCGAAGCCAAACTCTTTATAAGTATTAGGGGCACTATCGGCATTTTTAAACGCGAAAGTGAAGGTCGCACCCCAGCTTTCAAAATCGGCATTTTTATCGGTTGATGTTTCTACGTGTACCGAGCTGATCATGTATACCCCTTCGCGGCTCAGTTTAAAATAGACCTGTCCCTGGGTATCAGAACTTAGTTTTTGCGGGAACACATTACCATTTATAGTTCTGATGTACACAATTACCACGGCATCCTTTAAAGGTTTTCCTTTAAATAATATCTGGGCAGTTACGTCATCGCCATAGCTGGCTTTATATGGGTTTTGCTGTATTACTATTTCATAAGTTTCGCCAAGCGGTTTATCAAAATCTTTACCGTTGGGTTTATCAACCGATATCAGCGTTTTTAAGTACCGGTTTGTTTTTTCGACAAAATATTGCTGGTTGCTGTTCTTGGCATCTTCGGCTATTTTATCCAGACCTTCATTATCCAGATATTTTAAGAATTTATTTCTTTCTGATTCGATGCTTTCGCTTTTCACCATTTCGATGAGGGCTATTCCGCTATTTTCCAGCTTGTAATTCAGCACATTGGCCGATGTATCTTTTGGGGCTTGGGTCAGGTCGGTCTTTTTTGATCCTTCATAAAGCATGAACTTGGTCAACTTGGCATCTTTATACCGGTATTCGGCGTCTTTTTGAAAATCATTACCGCTTAACAAGTGCAGACTGAGCCTGTCGCCTTTTTTCATGTTAAAGGATTCCGGCAGCAAAAAATAATCCTGTGAGCTGGCGGCAAATCCAATGATCAGCAAGAGCGCGAGGAGTAAAAGTCCGTTTCGTTTCATAGTTATTAGATAGGATTACCAAACATACAAAGTTTTAAAAACTTCAGTAGTTTTACACTATGATTTTTGACCGTAAAAGC
>Ga0207671_10002072_pt1 | contig 21940 bp, 22 predicted proteins | sample KBSC24metaG_FD_184352 | JGI IMG/M metagenome (GOLD analysis project Ga0207671, IMG submission 184352) | Corn rhizosphere microbial communities from Kellogg Biological Station, Michigan, USA - KBS C2-4 metaG (SPAdes) (version 2) | ecosystem: Host-associated > Plants > Roots > Rhizosphere > Soil... | reverse complement strand
TAACCCTGCGGCACGGGTGTAAATTCCCCCGACGGTTTCGCCGCGGCACCTCCGGTTCATCCCGTATTCAGCACCTTGACTACACACGTAAACGCAGCGATTACATGCGTAGTCAGTGAGGGGTGTATGACCGAGCGAATCAGCGAAGCCGAACATGCAGTGATGGAAGTGCTCTGGGAAGAGTCACCGCTCACTGCGCAGGAGGTGGCCGAACGCGTACCCGTCGATCGCGACTGGAGCGCCAACACGGTCAAGACCCTGCTCGGGCGGCTGCTCGCCAAGAACGTCATCGCGCATGAGGAGGAAGGGCGGCGCTATCGCTACCGTCCGCTCGTCGCGCGGGGCGATTATGTGGTAGGGGAGTCGCGCAAGCTGATCGACCGGCTGTTCGGCGGCCGGCTGACGCCGTTGGTGGCGCACCTCGCCGAGCGCGACGCCATCACCGACCAGGACATCGCCGAAATCGAAGCTCTTCTGAAGGAGCTGAAGCAATGACCGGCTGGTGGATCGAAACCCTGCTCGCGAGCACGCTGCTGATGCTGCTCGCGCTTGCCCTGCGCGGCCCCGTGCGCAAGGCGTTCGGGCCCCAGCTCGCCTATGCGCTGTGGGTGCTGCCCGTCGCGCGGATGCTGCTGCCGCCGCTGCCGGGGCAGTGGCATCTCAGCCAGTGGCTCGCCCCGCTCACCCGCAGGGTGGCCGAGGGGCCGAGCATGGCGGTGGGCGTGTTCCAGGGCGACACCGCGCCGGTCGTCGCCGACAAGGCCGGGGCGATCGAGATCGATATCGGCACGGTGGTGGATGCCGCGCCGGTCGCCGCCGCCAGCCACCATGCGCCGGCGGTGCTGGCGACGCCGATGGCGGGCATCGAGGGACTGAACGTCTCGCTGTCGCTGCTCCTCCTGCTTTGGGCCACGGGCGCGCTGCTGTTCCTCGGCTATCACCTCGTCGCGCATCGCCGCTTCTGCCGGCATCTTCTGTCGCGGGCGCGGGTGGACCGCACCGTCGCGCAGGGCCGGGTGCGGGTGATCGAGACCGATGCCGCGCACGGGCCGCTCGCCTTCGGCATCTTCCGCAAGTACGTCGCCTTCCCGCGCGACTTTTCCGAGCGCTATGACGAGGTCGAACGCGACCTCGCGCTCGCCCACGAACTCGGCCACCATCTGCGCGGCGACCTCATCGCCAACTGGGCCGCGCTGATCGTGCTGGCCGCCCATTGGTTCAATCCGGTCGCATGGCGGGCGTTCCGCGCCTTCCGCGCCGACCAGGAAATGGCCTGCGATGCCCTGGTGCTCGCCGGCCGCGCCCAGGCACTACGCCATGCCTATGGCCGTGCGATCGTCAAGTCCGCGCATGGGGGCGCGGTCTCGGCGGCTTGTCACCTCCACACCATAAACGACGTCAAAGGGAGATTGCGCATGCTCTCGATCCACCGGAAGCTTTCCCCCATCCGCATCGGCGCGGGGCTGGCCGGGATCACCACCGTTTCGCTCGCCGCGCTGGCGCTGACCGCCTCGGGCAGCCAAGCCGCCGAGCGGATCCGCGACAAGATGACCGCGGCGATCCAGGCGCAGGACGTGCCGGTGGCGCCCGCCGCCCCCGCGGCACCTGCAGCCCCAGTCGCGCCCCGCGCTGCCGGCGCGCCCGTAGCACCTCCCGCCCCGGTCGCGCCGCCGGCCCCGGCTGTACCCGCGGTTCCCGAAGGCCCGGTCGGCAAGCATCATGTCGTCCGTATCGACCGCTCGGTGACCGACGGACACGCCATCAAGAAGATGGTCATCGTCCGGCAGGACGGAAAGCAGCAGGAAATCACCATGCCCGACATGGTGGCGATCCAGGCAAGCATCCCGGATATCCGCAACGGCACCTGCGGCAAGGGCAACGCGTCCACCGTCGAGCATCGCACCGAGGGCAACAAGCAGGTGATGATCATCTGCAGCGATCGCATCGCCGCGATGAGCGCCAACGCCACCCAGATGGCGATGCACAGCAAGGCCATGGCGATGAACACCAAGCAGATGGCGATGAACAGCGCGCTGATGAGCCTGCAGCACGCCCGCCGCACGATCGAGATCCAGTCGAGCCTCAGCCCTCAGCAGCGGGCCGAAGCGCTGAAGGGGATCGACGAGGCGCTCGCCGAACTGCGCAGCGACGCCAACGACGACAGCGACGATTGAGTGTAGCGCGCCGCCGCAACGTCTCACGGCGGCGTGCTCGGCGGGACCGGCCTACTCCTTCGCGGCCGGTCCCGCTCCCCTTCGCCTTGCTCTTGGGCGGTAAATGCCCAAATGCTCTGCCATGACCGATGATGCGCCCACGGGCCTTGCGATGCCGCTCGAACCGCTGGTGACGCGGGTGCTGGCGGACAATCCCTCGCCCTTCACCTTTACGGGTACCCAGACCTATCTGGTGGGCACTGCCGACCTGGCGGTGATCGATCCCGGCCCCGACGATGCCGAGCACCTCGCCGCGCTGCTGGCGGCGATCGGCGGGCGGCCGGTGCGGGCGATCCTGTGCACCCATACCCATCGCGATCACAGCCCCGCGGCGCCTGCGCTGAAGGCGGCGACCGGCGCGCCGATCATCGGATGTGCGCCGCTGGTGCTCGACGATGCCGGACCGCGCGCCGATGCCTCGTTCGACACCGGCTATGCTCCCGATCGCGTGCTGGGCGACGGCGCGCAGGTGGCGGGGCAGGGCTGGACGCTCACCTCGGTGGCGACACCCGGCCACACCTCCAACCATCTCTGCTTCGCGCTGGAGGAAAGCGGCGCGCTGTTCACCGGCGACCATGTGATGGGCTGGTCGACCACAGTGGTGGCGCCTCCCGACGGCAACATGGCGGCCTATATGGCCAGCCTGGAGACATTGATGTCCCGCGCGCAGGACCGGATCTACTATCCGGCGCATGGCGATCCGATCGAGCGGCCGCAGCGCTTCGTGCGCGGGCTGGCCGGGCATCGCAAGCAGCGCGAGGGGCAGATCCTGCGGTTGCTGGCGGAGGGCGTCGGCGCGGTGCCGGCGATGGTGGCGCGCATGTATGTCGGGCTCGATCCGAAGCTGCACGGTGCTGCGGGGCGATCGGTGCTCGCCCATCTGCTCGACCTGCAGGCGCGCGGACAGGTTGCGGCGACAGGCGACGCCTGGCGGTTGTTGCCCGAGTAACGATCCAAAGCGGGTATAGTAGTTGTGCTCGCGGTTGTAGAATCTCCATAGTAGAGCTATACCCGGCCCAAATTGGAGGGGTGGGGAAATGGCAACGATTGTGCAGGCGCCGCCACGTGTGCGCGCCGGGGACACGCGTTTCTTTCTGGTGATGGCGTTCGTGATGGGCGCGATCGACGTCGCCGGCTTCTCGCTCAATCTGGCGGCGGGCCGGTCCAGCTTCGCAGTGCCGCTGATCTTCCACGTTCACGCCGTCGTGTTTTTCGGCTGGATCGCCCTGTACATCGCGCAGAATCTGCTGGTCGACGGCGGGTCGGTGGCGCTGCATCGCCGGCTGGGCTGGGTGGCGCTGTTCTGGGTGCCGCTGATGGTGCTGCTGGGCACCGTGATGACGGTGCTGTCGGTGCAGCACGGCGCGCCCTTCTTCTTCGACGTCCGTCAGTTCCTGATCAGCAACCCGTTGCAACTGCTGCTGTTCGCGGGCTTCGTCGGTGCGGCGCTGGTGCTGCGGCGGAAGACCAGCTGGCACCGCCGGCTGATGTTCTGCGCCATGGCCATCCTTTGCGGCCCAGGCCTCGGGCGGCTACTGCCGATGCCGCTGTTCATGCCCTATGCCTGGTGGGTCGCGGTCGTCGCTGTGCTGGTGCTGCCGGTGATCGGCGCAATCGCTGACCAGCGCCGTGCGGGCCGTGTCCACCCTGCCTGGCTCTGGGGCATCGGGATGACGCTGGCGGTGCAGCTGACCGCCGACGCGATCGCGTTCAGCCCTGCGGGCACCGCGTTCACGCGCAGCGTCGTGGCCGGCACCGCCGGCAGCCATCGCCCGATAACGCCTGCCTTCCCTTGATCCCGCGGCGCGACCGGGCCATGTGGCGGGCGCACAACGGGAGTTTTGGGAATGGACGCGCGCAACGGCATCGGCGGCAGCCTCAGCGGACTCGATCTCCGCGCCGAGATTGAGCGGCTGCGCAAGGAGCGTAACGCCGTCATTCTGGCGCACTATTACCAGAAGCCCGAACTGCAGGATCTTGCCGATTTCGTCGGCGACAGCCTGGACCTCAGCCGCAAGGCGGCGGAGACCGATGCGGACGTGATCGCCTTTTGCGGCGTGCGCTTCATGGCGGAAACCGCCAAGATCCTCTCGCCGGACAAGATCGTCGTGCTGCCGGACATGGACGCCGGCTGCAGCCTGGAAGACAGCTGCCCGCCCGACCAGTTCGCCGCCTTCCGTGCGCAGCACCCCGATCACATCGCTCTGACCTATATCAACTGCTCGACCGAGGTGAAGGCGCTGAGCGACATCATCGTCACCAGCAGCTCGGCGGAGAAGATCCTCGCGCAGATCCCGGCGGACCAGAAGATCATCTTCGGCCCCGATCGCAACCTGGGCGGCTATCTCCAGCGCAAGACCGGCCGCGACATGCTGCTGTGGCCCGGCGTGTGCATCGTCCACGAAGCGTTCAGCGAGACCGAGCTGCTCAAGCTCAAGGCCGAGCATCCCGGCGCTCCGATCGCCGCGCACCCCGAATGCCCGGCCTATATCCTCGATCACGCCGACTATGTCGGCTCGACCAAGGGCATCCTCGATTTCTCCAAGACGATGTCGGGCGACACGCTGATCGTCGCGACCGAGCCGCACATCATCCACCAGATGCAGAAGGCGATGCCGGAGAAGAACTTCATCGGGGCGCCCGGTGCCGACGGCAACTGCAACTGCAACATCTGCCCCTATATGGCGCTCAACACGCTGGAGAAGCTTTACCTCGCGCTGCGCGACCTCAGCCCCCGGATCGAGATCGAGGAGGGGCTGCGGGTGCAGGCGAAGAAGAGCCTCGACCGCATGCTGGAACTGGCCAGCGGCACGGTGGGGCAGGGCGATCTGGGGCCGGTGCCCGCCTGATCGCCTGGAGCATTTTCAAGGTGACCGTTTACGGTCAACGACTCGGAAAATGCGGCACTCGAAAACCTAGAGCGTCTTCGCCCAAGGTGAATACGCTCTAGCCGCGACTGTCGGAAAGCAGTGCGCCGAGCCGCGCCGCCGTGCTTGCGATGCCGAGATTCGGGATCCGGCGGCGTCGCGTGGCGGCAACCGGTGGCGCGGCCGCGGGGCGGCGCGCGGCATGGCCGTCCCGGATCGCGACGAGGATCGGCGCTTCCGCCAGCGCCATCGCCCGCGCCGCGGCGCGCGCGAAGCCGATCGCGTAGACCGGCGCCCCGCAGCGACCGAACCGGGCAGATTCGAGCGCGATCAGGTGGTTACGGCCGATGCAGGTGCGGTCGGAGAGCTGTTCGAGCGACCATCCCAATGCTTCGCGACGATCGCGAAGCGCAGCCGCGGCGGCAGTCCAGTCTTCTGGCCAGCTTTCAGGCCAGCTTCCGGCCCCATTTTCCGGCAGCATTCCCTGTGTCATTTTGATACAGCGGCCTCAGCTACGTCGACCAGCGCATTGATCTGGGCTAGTAACGATTCGCTAGCTCCCGGTTACTCATTCTGGGTGGGGCGAATGAGTACTTGTGTTATTTTTCTCGCTGGGGCCGATTTTGCCGATGCAGGATATGATCCGATCCGCGCCTGTCGTCGATCGCAAGCACATGGCGATGCCACAGGGGCGGCTGATCGTTCGGCTGATCGCTGCGCTGGAGACGACGATGGTCGCGGCCGGCGTCCGCGCACTGGACGGCGATCTGGACCGGGCGATCATCTTCATGGTGGTGGCGCGCGCGAGCGAGATGCTGTCGCCGCACGGCGCCGGCCATGCCCGCGGCGACGGGCGCGGGGCCAAGGCGATCAGCATCAACGCGCTCGCCGCCTCGCTCGGCCGCCCGTTCGAGACGATGCGGCGGCACATCCATGCGCTGTGCGCCGCGGGCCTGTGCGAGCGCGGCCCCGCCGGGGTGACGGTACCCGAGGCAGTGCATGCACGGCCCGAGATCGTCGCGCTGTTCCGCGGCAACCACGATGCGCTGGTGGCGATGGTCGAGGACATGCGCAGCTTCGGTGTCGCGCTGCCCGAGACGCGCGCGCATGTCGGCTATGACTGGCACACCGGGCTCGCCGCCGCGCACGACGTGCTGCTGACCGGCATCGAGTTCCACGCCCACCGCTTCCAGTCCTGGACCGACCTGGTGCTGGCCAACGCGATCCTGTGCGCCAATGCCCGCGCGCTCACCGAGAATCGCGATCTGGCGCTCGCCTATGCCGAGTTCGGCACGCCGCCGCCCGACGGCCTGTGCAAGCCGGTCTCGACGGGCTCGGTGGCGCGGGCGCTGGGCCTGCCGCCCTCGACCGCGCACCGCCGGGTCGCGGCGATGATCGAATCGGGCTGCCTCGGGCGCCGTGCGCGGGGCGTGGTGCTCACCGAAAAGGCGCTGACCGATCCCGAGCGGATCGAGGAACACCGGACGAGCATGCTCCACGTCCGCCAGATCCTGATCCGCCTGGCTGCCGGCGGCTTCCGCTTCGACCAGCCGGCCGCCAACTATCTCGACGGACGGCCCGCGCCGCTGCAGATCGCATAGACGCGCGCGGCCGGGGATTCTACAGCCCCGCCATGACCTTCGCGCTTCCCGGTTTCGATTGCGACTCGTTCGTCCGCGCCACGCTGGCCGAGGATCTCGGCAGCGGCGGCGACATTACTGCCGCGGCGGTGATCCCCGCCGAGGCGCGCTTCGAAGGCGTGATGGACAGCCGCGACCCGATCATCGTCGCCGGGCTGCCGATCGCCGAGGCGTTCTTCCGCGCGCTGGATCCCGAGGTGGCGATCGAACGGCTGGTGGAAGACGGCGCGCAGGTGGCGCCGGGCACCGCGCTGCTGCGGCTGCGGGGCAAGGCCCGGGCGATGCTCACCGCCGAGCGCTCGGCGCTCAACACCGTCCAGCATCTCAGCGGCATCGCGACGATGACGCGGACCTATGTCGACGCGATCGCCGGCACCGGCGCGACGCTGCTCGATACCCGCAAGACGCTGCCGGGCCTGCGCGTGCTCGAGAAATACGCCACCCGCACGGGCGGCGCGACCAACCATCGCATGGGCCTGTGGGACGCGGCGATGATCAAGGACAACCATGTCGCGGTCGCGGGATCGGTCGAGGCGGCCGTAGCGCGCGCGGTCGCGGCAGGAATCGAACGGATCATCGTCGAGGTCGACCGGATCGACCAGATCGAACCCGCGCTCGGCGCCGGCGCGACGCATCTGCTGCTCGACAATATGGGCCCGGCGGTGCTGCGCGAGGCGGTGGCGCGGGTCGCCGGGCAGGTGCCAACCGAGGCTTCGGGCGGGGTGCGGCTCGATACGATCCGCGCGATCGCCGAGAGCGGCGTCACCTATGTCAGCGTTGGCCGGCTGACCCAGTCGGCCCCGGCGGCCGACATCGGCCTCGATTTCGCGAGCGTGTGAGGGAGTTGGGCATGAAGGCGATTCTGGGAAGCCTGGGGGTCATCGCGGCGCTGCTGCCGGGGGCGGCGCTGGCACAGGCGCAGATGTGCATGGCGCCGAGCAAGGTCGAGCGGCCGCTGCCCGAGCTGCCCAGCGCCAAGGAGCCGCAGCGCATCCTGCCGATCGGCAGCTATACGCTGGCGCTCACCTGGGCGCCGGGCTTCTGCCGCGCGCATGGCGACGAGCCCGGCAAGGCCTTCCAGTGCGGCGGCCAGAACCGCTTCGGCTTCACCCTGCACGGGCTGTGGCCGGACGGGCGCGGCAAGCTGTGGCCGCAATATTGCAAGGCGACGCCGATCCTGCCGCCCGCGCTGATCCGCAAGACGATGTGCGCGACCCCCTCCGAACAGCTGATCCAGCATGAATGGGCCAAGCACGGCACCTGCATGCAGACGACGCCCGAGGCCTATTTCCAGCGCTCGACGAGCATGTATCGGGCGATCCGCTATCCCGACATGGAGGCACTGTCGCGCGGCGCCGTGACCGTGGGTGACTTCAAGCAGGCCTTCGCCGCGAAGAACCGCGCCATCCCGGCGAGCGCGATCCGGGTGACGACGACACGCGAGGGCTGGCTCGACGAGCTGTGGCTCTGCCTCGACACGCGCTTCCGATATCGTCGCTGCGAGGCGGGTACGGGCGGCGCGGCCGACGATGCAGCGCTGAGGATCTGGCGGGGGCGGTGAGGCTAAGCTGTTAAGCCCCTCCCCTTCAGGGTAGCGGCTTGGGGTGGGGCAGTGTCTCGAAGAGACCAACCCACTGTTCTGGAATCCCTCCACCCCAACCCCTCCTCCAAGGAGGAGGGGCTTAGTTCCTCAAATCACCCTTCGATCACCACGCTCGCCGGGTGATGCTTGTCCAGATAGCGCTTAATCAGCCGCACGTTGCGGGTGTTCGAGCGGAAGAAGAAGTCTGGCACCGCGCCCACGAACGGGATCATCCCCAGCGCCCAGTCGACGCCGATATTGCCCGCCATCCGCGCGATCGTCCGCTTGGGCATGCCCAGGTTCCGCGCTTCCCAGGCCAGATACGCGCCCATCGCCGCGGCGATGCTGGGGCCGACCGCCGGTACGAAATCCAGCAGCACGTCCAGCCCCACCTTCCGGCGGGTGCCGGGGATGGTCACCATGCCTTCCAGCAGATGCTCCATCGCCTCGATCCGCTGGCGGACCGCCGCGGCATCGGTGCCGATCGGCAGCCGCTGCGCGAATCCCTCATTCAACCGTGTTGCCCGTGCCATTCCCTGACCTCACTGCTTGCGCAGGTGATTCAACGGGTGCCAGGCGCGCGCGTTCCCCTGCCAGTTGGAGAGGCGCAGCGCGACGATCGACCAGCGCAGCGGACGCGCGATCGGCAGGAAGGCAACGTCGCTCGCCAGCATCGCGTCGGCTTCGGCGATGCGGTGGGTGCGGTTGTAGAGATCGGGTGCGTCGCGCGCCGCCGCGATCAGCGTCGCGGTGTCGTCGGAGCAGGCGCGGCAGGCGTTGGCCAGGTACCAGCGGCCGCTGTCATAGGGCGCCACTTCGTCGACCAGCGCGAGATCGGCGCGCGGATCGCCGAGGCCCACGCGGTGCGGGGTGAGCCCGATCGCGATCATCGAGGCGGCGAGATGTCCCCAGAGCAGCGTTGCGCCTGCGCCCGACGGCAAGGCGAGGGTGATGTCGACCGGCCCGCGATGCACCGCCTGCCATTCGCGCACCCGCTGGCTGGCGAGCGCCCGGCGCTGGTCGGGCGCGACCGTCATCCAGCTGCCGGGGGCAGGGGGTGCTGCCGAATCCATCTGCGCGGGGAGGATCGTCTCGGCGGGCGTCCAGTCGGGGGCGATGGCAGCGGTGAGCGCGTTGCGATCGATCGCCATCGCGATGGCCGCGCGGTTCTGCGGGGTGGAGAGAAAGCCGTCGCGGTGGAGTACCGCCAGTCCGAACAGGCCGACCGCGGCATCGACGCGGATATTCTCCGGCGCGATTCCCGCCGCATCGATGATCGGCCAGTCGACCAGCGATCCGCCGAGGATGAGATCGGAAGCCCCCGCGCGGAACCGAGCGATGGCTGCCGCCGCGCGTTCGCCGCGCAGCCGGACATATTCCTGCGGCGCCGGTGCCGCCTTGGGATCGTCGCCGGGTTCCTCGGCGGGGCGGAGCAGCAGCCCGTCGCGCTTGCCCGCGACGATGCGGAAGGGCCCAGATCCGGCGAAATTGCGCCCGCGGAACACCGCCATTTCGGGTTGCGCGAACAGGTTGAGCAGATCGGGGCGGGGGCTTTTCAACCGCACCTCGATCACCTGGGGCGTCATCTCGACGATTTCGTCGATCACCGCGAGATAGGGCTCCAGGCGGCTCTTGCTGTTTGCGGCGACCGCGCGGCGTAGCACGCGGACGATCTCGCCGGCGGTGACCGGCTGGCCGTCGGGCCAAGTCGCCTCGCCCAGGCGGAAGATATAGCTGCGCGCATCGTCGAACACCGCCCAGCGCTCAGCGAGCGCCGGCTCGATCTGCCCGTTCCGATCAAACCGAACCAGGCCCTGCGCCGTCGCGGCGAGCGCCACCGCCTGGGCCGTGTCGATCGCGGTAGCGCTGGGATCGACAAGCAGCGCCTCGCTACCGATCGCGCTGACCACCACCGGGCTCGTATCCTTGCGCTGCCCTGTCGGCCCGCCGCATGCGGTGGCGGTGACAAGCAGGGCGAGGACGGGCAGGCGCAGGCGTGGCATCGGCGGGTTCCTGGCGGCGAAACCCAAGCTCTATGGGAGCGGGCCGGTGCTGCCAACCCCGGTGGGTTCCGTGGGCGCGCTTCCGGGCTTATCAGGCGGAGATGGCATCGAATCGGCTCCATTCGAACCCGGTCACGGCGCTGGCGATCACGCTGGCGCTGCGCGGCTATCTGGCGGTGCGAACGGTCGGCTGGTTCGTCACCCGGCCGCAGACGCGCGGGGTGCGGGCGATCGCGCTGACGCCGGAAGGCCGGGTGACCCTCGTCCGCCATAGCTATATACAAGGCTGGCATCTGCCGGGCGGGGGCCATGAGCGCGGCGAGACGGCCGAGCAGGCAGCGTTGCGCGAGCTTCGGGAGGAAGTCGGCATGGTGTCGCATGGCGCGGTGCGGGTGCTGGGCACGCTGCAGCACCGCCCCAATTTCCGCCGCGATACGGTGACGATCGCGCTGGTCGAGCAGGTGGAATTCGCCTTTCGGCCTTCGCTGGAGATCGTCGAGGCGGGGGCCTTCGACCTGGATGCGCTGCCGGACGGCGTCACCGCGGGCACCGTCCGCCGCCTCGCCGAATGGCGCGAGGGGCGCGCCGTCGCCAAGGACTGGTAGCGCGGGCATCCCCGCCGCCCGGATGCGACAAGGCCCGGGTGTCGGCGTCGATGCCGATACCCGGGCCTTTTCAGCGTGGAATCAACGCCATGCTGGTGCGGACGGCGGGACTCGAACCCGCACGCCTCGAAAGGCAGAAGATTTTAAGTCTCCGGCGTCTACCGGTTCCGCCACGTCCGCGTGGGCGGCAGGCAAGACGCTGCCGCACGCCGCGTGTCAAGCGCGCATCACATGTTGAGGCGGATGCGCATCTCCTTGCCGGGCTTGAAATAGGGGACGCGCTTGGCGTCCACTTCCACGGACTCGCCGGTCCGCGGATTGCGGCCCGTGCGGGCGTCGCGCGCGCGGGTCGAGAATGCACCGAAGCCGCGAAGCTCCACGCGCCCATCTTCACTCAGCCGGCCGACAATCTCGTCGAAGAAGATCGAAACGATCTTTTCGACTTCCCGGACCGATAGGCCCGGATTTTCCTGCACCAGCAATTGAACCAACTCAGACCGGATCATCCGGGCCCCTCCCTTGGCGAAACGCGCCCCCCAATGGCCGCGCAACGGCTATCCCCAAGGAAACCTTAGCGCTTTTTCCCAATCTGCAGCAACCAGAAGATGTGGTTGATGCCATCCTAAAATCAAAAAAGAAGGGCCCGGGAACCGCTTGCACGGTGCCCGAGCCCCTCTTCAGGTCGCAGAATTAGTTGTTCTGGCTGCGGGCCTTGAGGGCCTCACCCAGAATGTCGCCCAGCGACGCGCCCGAGTCGGACGAGCCATACTGCTGCACGGCCTGCTTCTCTTCGGCGATCTGCATCGCCTTGACCGAGAAGGTCGGCTTCTTCGAACGATCGAAGCCGGTGACCATCGCGTCGAACTTCTGGCCGACCTGGAAACGCTCCGGACGCTGCTCGTCGCGGTCGCGGCCGAGGTCGGTGCGCTTGATGAAGCCGGTCGCGCCATCGTCGCCAACCTGCACTTCGAGGCCCGCGTCGCGGACTTCGAGGACGGTGACGGTGACGACCGAGTTCTTGCCCAGACGATCGGCACCACCGGTCGAACCGGCAGCGGCGACGCCGCCACGCTCGAGCTGCTTCATGCCGAGCGAGATGCGCTCCTTGTCGGCTTCGACGGCCAGAACGATCGCGGTGACGGTCTCGCCCTTGCGGTGCAGCGCCAGCGCGTCTTCACCCGAGATGCCCCAGGCGATGTCGGACATGTGGACCATGCCGTCGACGTCGTTGTCCAGGCCGATGAACAGGCCGAACTCGGTGGCGTTCTTGACTTCGCCCTCGACGGTCGAACCGACCGGGTGCTCTTCGGCGAACTTTTCCCACGGATTCTGCTGGGCCTGCTTGAGGCCGAGCGAGATGCGGCGCTTTTCCTGATCGACCTCGAGGACGACCACATCGACTTCCTGCGAGGTCGACACGATCTTGCCCGGGTGGACGTTCTTCTTGGTCCAGCTCATCTCCGACACGTGGACCAGGCCTTCGATGCCCGGCTCCAGCTCGACGAACGCGCCGTATTCGGTGATGTTGGTCACGCGGCCCGAGAGCTTCGCGCCGACCGGGTACTTCACGCTCGCGCCATCCCACGGATCGCTCTCGAGCTGCTTCATGCCCAGCGAGATGCGCTGCGTGTCACGGTTGATGCGGATGATCTGAACACGGACGGTGTCGCCGATGTTCAGGACTTCCGACGGATGGTTGACGCGCTTGTAGCTGAGGTCGGTGACGTGCAGCAGGCCGTCGATGCCGCCCAGGTCGACGAACGCACCGTAATCGGTGATGTTCTTGACGACGCCGTCGATCACCTGGCCCTCGGCGAGGCTCTGGATCAGGCCCGAGCGCTGCTCGGCGCGGGTTTCCTCGAGCACCGCGCGACGCGACACGACGATGTTGCCGCGCTTGCGGTCCATCTTGAGGATCTGGAAGGGCTGGGCGATGTCCATCAGCGGGGTGACGTCGCGCACCGGACGGATGTCGACCTGGCTGCCCGGCAGGAAGGCCACGGCGCCGTTGAGGTCGACGGTGAAGCCGCCCTTGACGCGGCCGAAGATGACGCCTTCGACGCGGGTGTTCTGGGCGAATTCCGCCTCGAGCTTGTCCCAGGCGGCTTCGCGGCGGGCGCGGTCGCGGCTGAGCATCGCTTCGCCGTTCGCGTTCTCGACGCGATCGACATAGACTTCGACTTCGTCGCCGACCTTGAGGTCTGCCTTCTGGCCCGGCGCTGCGAATTCGCGCAGCGGCACGCGGCCTTCGGACTTGAGACCCACGTCGATGACGGCGAGGTCGTTCTCGATGCCGGTGACGGTGCCGATCACGACGCGGCCTTCAAAGCCGTCCGCCTGACCGAAGGTTTCGTCGAGCAGTGCCGCGAAATCGTCGCGGGATGGGGTTGCCGTAGTGGCCATAAAAAAGAGGTTCCTAACGTTCGTTTTTCCGGCCAGCCGGTTGGATCCGGCGGTCTTGAGGGCCAGAATCGCCGCGGCGGCCGAATGCCGGTCGCGACATCCCTTGCGCGGGTTCCAGTGGAGGACGGGCAAGTCGCGCCAAAACGCGAAAAGGGCGCATGGAAGCAAGGCTCCCAGCGCCATCCCCCACGAGCACCCGCCCGCAGGATGCGCGCGCCTTACTGCGGATGGGGTCGAAACGCAAGGTTTTCGGGGGCGGAACACCTTCTTAGCCCCTCCTCCTTGGAGGAGGGGTTGGGGTGGAGGGATTCCAGAACGTCTGTTGGTCTCTGTGAGACACAGCCCCAGCCCAACCCCTCCCCTGAAGGGGGGCTTAAACTGTCGCCCGCTTCTTCTCGACGATCTCGATCGCGCGCTGCACCGCTGCGTCGATCGACAGGAAGCTGGTGTCCAGCGTCACGGCATCGGCGGCCTGGACCAGCGGGGCCTCGCTGCGCTGCGAATCGCGTTCGTCGCGGGCGCGGATGTCGGCGAGCACCTTGTCGAGGCTGACGTTGATGCCGTTCTTGCGCAGCTCCAGATGCCGGCGCTGGGCGCGGATCATCGGCGTGGCCTTGACGAACAGCTTCACCTCCGCCTCGGGGGCGATCACCGTGCCGATGTCGCGGCCGTCGAGCAGCGCGCCGCCGGGCTGCTGGGCGAAGCGCTTCTGCCGGGCGAGCAGCGCCGCGCGCACCAGCGGATGCGCCGAGACGATCGAGGCGGTCTGGCCCACCTCGTCGGAGCGCAGGGACGGATCCGCCAGCAGCGAATCGTCGAAGCTGCAGGCGGCGACCGCATCGGCTTCCCTGGTCGGGTCCAGGCCTTCGCGCAGTACCGTTGCGGCAACGGCACGATAGAGCAGGCCGGTATCAAGATGCGGCAAGTTGTAGTGGCGGGCGAGGGCACGCGCGATGGTGCCCTTGCCGGAAGCTGCCGGGCCGTCGACTGCGATAATCATGCGGTTTCCTTGCGAGGCCGGCGCCGCGCGTCAAGGGACTTGCCGTGAACTTGTCGCATCAGTCGTTGGTCAGTGCGTCCAGCGTGGCGAAGAAGTTCGGATAGCTGGTCGCCACCGGCGCGACATCGTCGATCGCGATCGGCTGTTCGGCGGCGAGCGCGGCGACGGTCATGCTCATCGCGATGCGGTGGTCGAGCAGCGTCGCGACCTTGCCCCCGCCGGCGAGCGGCTTGCCGCCCGAGCCCTGGATGGCGAGGCCGTCGTCGAACTCCTCGGTCACCACGCCGCAGGCCTCGAGCGCCGTGCGCATCGCAGCGATCCGGTCCGATTCCTTGACGCGCAGCTCATGCGCGCCTCGCGCCACCGTGCGGCCCTCGGCCAGCGAAGCGGCGACGAACAGCACTGGATATTCGTCGATCATGCTCGGCGCGAGATCGGCGGGGACTTCAATCGCCTTGAGCGGCGCGTGGCGCACGACGAGGTCGGCGACCGGCTCGCCGCCGACGGTGCGGGCGTTGGTCTCGGCGATGTCGGCGCCCATCAGGCGCAGCGCGGTGATCAGGCCGGTGCGCGTCGGGTTCATGCAGACATTAGCGATGGTGATTTCCGAGCCCGGCACGATCGACGCGGCGACCATCCAGAAGCCCGCGGAGGAAGGGTCGCCCGGCACGACGATATGCTGGGGCTTGAGCTCGGCCTCGCCCGTGATCGAGATGATCTTGCCGTCCGGCCCATCCTCGACGGTAAGCTCGGCGCCGAAGCCGCGCAGCATCCGCTCGCTATGGTCGCGAGTGGGAACGGGCTCGATTACGCGGGTGATGCCGGGTGTGTTGAGGCCGGCGAGCAGGACCGCCGACTTCACCTGCGCCGAGGCGACGGGCAGAGTATATTCGATCGGCACCGCCGGGCACATGCCGCGGAGCATCAGCGGCAGGCGACCGCCGGGGCTGGCGGTGATCTCGGCGCCCATCTGGCTCAGCGGCTCGATCACCCGGCCCATCGGGCGGCCCGAGAGCGAGGCGTCGCCGGTGAAGGTCGCGGTGATGCCATGGCTGGCAACGAGGCCCATCAGCAGGCGGGTCGAGGTGCCGGAGTTGCCCATGTCGAGCGCCTGGGCGGGCTGCTGCAGCCCGCCGACACCCACGCCGTGTACCCGCCAGACGCCGTCTTCACCGCGCTCCACCTGCGCGCCCATCGCGCGCATCGCCGCGGCCGTGGCGAGCACGTCCTCGCCTTCCAGCAGGCCTTCGATCCGGCTTTCGCCGACGGCGAGCGCGGAAAACATGATCGCGCGGTGGCTGATCGACTTGTCGCCGGGAACGGTAACGGTGCCGCGCAGCGGACCGCGGGCGGCGAGGGTGAGAGGGCGGGGATCGGTGTTCGACATGGGCGCGGCTTTGACAGGCGGCTTGCAGCATGGCAAGGCGCGCCCCACTTTCCGGGATCACATCCCGAAATCTCCGAACACAGCGAAAGGCGAAGAGGCAACACATGGTGAAGCCGGAATGGGGCACCAAGCGCAGCTGCCCGAAGTGCGGTACGCGCTTCTATGATCTGACCAAGGACGAGCCGGTCACCTGCATCAACTGCGGTTTCGCCTGGGAGCCCGAGCCCATCCTGAAGTCGAAGCAGCCGCTGCCGTTCGAGGCAGTGAAGGCCAACAGCGACAAGCCGGAAGCCGAGGATTCGGATCTGGTGGGCGATGACGATCTGGACATCGGCGCGGACGACGAGGAGCCCTCGCCGGACGACGACGTCGATCTGGGCGGCGACGACGACCTGGGCGTCGAGACCGGCAAGGACGAAGACGAACAGTAAGTCCGAAAAAATTTGGCAAGCGCGAAAAAGGCGCTTGCCAACCCCGCGAGGCCCTTATAGAGGGGCCGCCTTCCCGGGGAATGGGGCCGTAGCTCAGCTGGGAGAGCGTCGCAATGGCATTGCGAAGGTCAGGGGTTCGATCCCCCTCGGCTCCACCATTTCCCCCGGATTTTCCGATCTGAAATTCGCCCTTCGGGGCAGTCGGCAGCCGCTCCGGGCGCGCTGTTCTGTCAGGTCGACAAAGCGCCGATCGATGCGCGAACGACTCCCTTTTCTTGTGCTAGCCGCGGCCTCGGTTGCCTAGTGCTTGGTGCCTAGCAGGCCGGCTAGAAGACGGTCGTCCCTCGCCAGCCTGCATTCGCGCTGGCCTCAGGGCTTCGCCGCGACCTTCGGCGCGGGGCCGCCGCCCGCCAGAATCTCGGCATAGTCGATGCTGAGACGATCGTAGATCGGATCCACGGCCAATTCGCGCCACTCGGCGCCTGCCAGTTCGGGCGGAAGCGGTTTGTCCTCACAGACCAGCCAAAGCCGCAATGCACTGTCGCGACCGGCATACGCTGCCTGCATCTCGCGTTCGAACGTCCGGCGGCTTTCCAGCAGCAGCCGGCTGCAGCCCTTTTCCTTCGCGAGCAGCACGGCGTTCAACAGCCCGATTTCCTCGACGGTCGCAGCGGACGCGAGCTTGTGCGAGAAATGGACGTCCCAGCGATAGCCTCCCGGCAGCGCTTGCCGCGTCCCACCGCCCGTGGGATCGAATTGGAAGCTGCTTCTCGATCCGTTCGACTTCGGCTGCGTTTCGGGGGTCTCCGGGCGGGGCAGGGCGCGCATGAGGGCGGCGGCGTCCGGAAGCTCCTTCGCGCCGGTCGCCGTGCGGAATTCGGCGATCTGCGTACGCCCGGCCGCGTTATCCATCGCGGGCAATTGCGAGAGCATGTCGGCAATCGTCAGCGACGACTGCGGCACCGCCTTGACCAGCTGGTCGATCACCTCTTCCTTCGACAGCGTGTGGGCGGTCGTGCGCAGCGCGATCAGCTTGCGCCAATTCTGCAGTCCCGTCCGGGCCTCTGCGAGACTCTTGGCGTATCGCGCATAGGCAGCCGTCTCGGTGGCCACCTGATGCTTCGCTTTGCCCATGCCCAGGAAGCTCGGCTGCCACGGGGCGGGCGGGGGGAGTGCGGCTTCGCGCTCGATCTCTGCCTCGAGCCCGGCCAGGCGGGCGTCCGCTTCGCTCGTCTTGCCCGTCGCGGCCTCGGCATAGGCCGTAATGCCCGTCGCAAGCTGGCGCATGCCGATGGTCTGGTTCTTGTCGAGGGCGCCCACCTCCTGCCAGCTGTCTTGCGTGGAGGGAGACGTGATCGTGAACCCGTTTCCGAGCCTCGCCACGTCGCTCATGCGCCCCTGGCCGAACGCCGCCAGCATTGCCGGCCCGATGCGGGTGGGGTCCAGAGCGCCGTCGCGAAGCGCGCCGCTGATCCGTATGTCGGCGAGCGTCCCCTTGCCGGATGCCGCGGCAGACAGGGTACGGAGCATGTCGGCGAGGCTCTGCACGGAAGGCGCATAGGGGCGCGCCGCAGCGATCTCCGCGATCAGCGGCTCCGCCGCATCGGTCTTCCCGAGCTTGATCAGGGCATAGGCGCGCGCGGTGTTTTGTTCGATGTCGAAGCTGCGCGCGCGCAGCGGCGCCGGTACATCGAGGCTGAGGCTGCGCGCGGCGTCGATCACCGGCAGCGCCTCCTGCGGTCGCCCGGCGGCAGCCAGATGCATGGCCTTGGCGATGAGGAGGTGATGTCGCCGCAGGGTGAAATCCGGGCGCAGCAAAGGGCTGGCAAGCGCAACGTCGCACGCGACCACACCTGCCGCCCCGAGCGGCAGCTTCTGGTCCTGATGGAAGTCATAGGTGCCGGTTCCCACGCCGAACAGCACGGTTCCATGGATGTAGTTATCGGTGGCCTTGTCGGGCGTCATATAGCCGTCGCACGGCATGAAGCTGTTCTTTTCCGTCGGCGCCTTTGCGGGCGGCGGGGGCACAAAGACGGGTAGCCGAGGCGGCGCGGGGGGCACCAGCGGCGTCTGCTGGGCCTGTACCGTCGTCGCGGACAGAAGCCAGGCTGCACCGAGCAGCCAGGGGGCGGCAAGGGCGCGACGGCGGCGGCCGGTATCGTGTGGTAGGAGAGCAGCGCGAGAGGCTGCTGTCGAGCGGTGCTGAAGCGGGTGATCCTGCATGCTGCACTTATAGTAAAAACCCATAGCAAGCGGCTGAACCGCAAGTCAGAACGCGGTGGAGGACGGCATCTGGACCTGGTGCATTTCTGTGCCGCCACCCCATGCTTGCGGCGCACCCCTCCTATACCAGCGTTCGGTTTCGCCGCCGTACTGATCCTGCCATGACCGCCCGCAGCCGATCGGGCGCACCGCGCGCCATCGTCGAATCGGCATTGGTTCGGAGGAGCGCGCGATGAGCGGAATCGAGACTATGCTGGGCGTCACGCGCCGCGAATTGCTGGAAGGCGCGCTGGCGGTGGGTGCCGTCGCAGCGCTCGCCCCGGCAGCGCAGGCGATGGCCCAGGGCCATTCACATCACGGAGAAGCAAACATGGCGACGATCACGGTCAAGGACGGCACGACGATCTTCTACAAGGACTGGGGCCCCAAGACCGCCCAGCCGATCGTCTTCCACCATGGCTGGCCGCTGAGCGCGGACGACTGGGACGCGCAGATGCTGTACTTCCTCGAGAAGGGCTTCCGCGTGATCGCGCATGATCGCCGCGGCCATGGCCGCTCGACCCAGACCGACACCGGCAACGACATGGCGACCTATGCGTCGGACGTGCTGGAGCTGGCCGAGGCGCTGGACCTGAAGAATGCCGTGCATATCGGCCACTCGACCGGCGGCGGCGAAGTCGCGGCCTATGTCGCGCGGTCCAGGCCGGGCCGTGTCGCCAAGGCGGTGCTGGTCGGCGCGATTCCGCCGATCATGGTCAAGAGCGCCAGCAACCCCGGCGGCCTGCCGATCGAGGTGTTCGACGGCTTCCGCGCCGCGCTCGCCGCCAACCGCGCGCAATTCTACCTTGATGTGCCGTCAGGCCCGTTCTACGGCTTCAACCGCCCGGGTGCGAAGGTCTCGCAGGGCGTGATCCAGAATTGGTGGCGTCAGGGCATGATCGGCGGCGCCAAGGCGCAGTATGACTGCATCAAGGCCTTCTCGGAGACCGACCAGACCGAGGATCTGAAGAAGATCCAGGTGCCGGTGCTGTTCATGCACGGCGACGACGACCAGATCGTGCCGATCGCGGACTCGGCGATGCTGGGCGTCAAGCTGGTCAAGAATGGCGAGCTGAAGGTCTACAAGGGCTATCCGCACGGCATGCTGACCACGCATGCCGATGTGCTGAACCCCGATCTGCTGGCGTTCATCCGCAAGTGATGCGCTGACAAAAGGGCCACGCCTGCTTCATCGGCAGGCGTGGCCCTTTTTGCGTGTGCGGGCGGTTAAGCATGTTCCGCAACCGCTCGTTTACGTGCTGCTGCGACACTGGCGTATCGGAGCAGCGCCATGATCGCCACCAACATCGCCCTTTCGGGGGTCCAGGCCAGCGTCGCGCGGATCAACGTCAGCGCGCAGAACGTCGCCAACGCCAATACTACCGGCGAGACCGTCAAGGCGGTGACAGCGGCCAATGCGATCGGCAAGACGGTCAACCACGCCTATCAGCCGATCGCGATCTACCAGGCGGCGGCTGCCGCGGGCGGCGTCAATGCCAAGCCGGTACCGGCGGTGCCGGGCACCGGGCCGCGCTACGACCCGGAATCGGAGGATGCCGATGAAGACGGGAACATCGAGGCGCCCGACGTCGATTTCGCGAGCGAGGATGTCGAGCAGCGCAAGGGGCTCTTCTCGTTCCGCGCGAACCTCTCGGTGATCAAGACCGAGGATCGGATGATGGGCTCGCTGCTCGATATGCGGGTCTAGCCCACAAGCGAAAACCCTCTCCCGGGCCGGAAGAGGGTTTCATCAAGCTTTGCTTGTCGGACGCCCGATGCCCCCTCCGAAGAGGGGGAGGGGCTGTCCGCCTTTACGCCAGCGTCAGGCCGACATTGACGTTGCCGCGGGTGGCGTTCGAGTACGGGCACACCTGGTGTGCGGCGTCGACCAGCTTCTGGGCTTCCTCGCGATCCAGGCCGGGCAGGGTGACCAGCAGATCGGCGGTGATGCCGAAGCCGCCTTCCGAACGCGGGCCGATGCCCACCGTCGCGGTCACGGTCGTCTCGGCCGGAACCTTGATCTTCATGCCTGCACCGACCGCCTTCAGCGCGCCGATGAAGCAGGCCGAATAGCCCGCCGCGAACAGCTGCTCCGGATTGGTACCGTCGCCGCCGGCGCCGCCCAGTTCCTTCGGGGTGGAGAGCTTCACTTCCAGAACGCCGTCTTCCGAGCGCGCGCTGCCGTCACGGCCGCCGGTTGCAGTTGCCTTGGTGGTGTACTTCACATCGACCGACATCGGGTGTCTCCTTTGTTTCTGCGATAATCATTATCGCGATAACGGCTAGATAGGCGAGGCTGCACCCCTTGTCCAGAGGAATCTTTATCGCGATATATGTTTTGTCCCGCCGCTGTCCGGCGGGGAGGAGTTTCTGCCCATGCCTGCCCCGCTTCCGCTCGACGGCCAGCTCTGCTTTTCGCTCTACAGCGCGAGCATGGCGATCACGCGCGTCTACAAGCCGATCCTCGATCGGCTGGGGATCACCTACCCGCAATATCTGGTGCTCCACGCGCTGTGGGAGAAGGACGGCCGCACGGTGGGGGCGATCGGCGAGCGGCTCGCGCTCGAATCGAGCACGATCACCCCGCTGGTGAAGCGGCTGGGGGCCGCCGGGCTGGTCGAGCGCAAGCGCAACCCGGAGGACGAGCGCCAGGTGCAGGTGTTCCTCACGGCGCAGGGCCAGGCGATCCGCGAGCAATGCGGCTGCCTGGGCGAGGCGATCCTCGAGAAGACCGACCTCACGCTGGAGCGGCTGGCGGCGCTCAACCGCGAGGCGCAGGCGCTGCGCGACTCGCTGGCGCGCGACTGAACGGTACGCACCAATCCCCGGTTTGCCGCGCGGGCCCATGCGGCTAAGGGGAGAGCATCCCGCCCCCCCACATCTGCTGGAACCCACGTTTCGATGCTGCGCCTGTCCGGACTTTCCCTGCCTCTCGACCATCCCGCCGATGCGCTGGCCCCGGCGATCGCGGCCCGGCTGGGCGTGGCGCCGGCCGAGCTACGCGGCTTCACCGTGTTCAAGCGCGGCAACGATGCCCGGCGGCGCAACGCGATCCTGCTGGTGTACACCGTCGACGTCGACCTGACCGACGAGGCCGAGGTGCTGGCGCGCCTCGCCGGCGACAAGGATGTGCGCCCGACCCCGGACATGACCTACCGCCCGCCGGTGCACGCGCCCGAGGGCTGGAACGGTCTGCGTCCGGTGGTGATCGGCGCGGGGCCGTGCGGGCTGTTCGCCGGGCTGATCCTCGCGCAGATGGGCTTCCGCCCGATCATCGTCGATCGCGGCAAGATCGTGCGCGAGCGGACCAAGGATACCTGGGGTCTGTGGCGCCGCTCCGAGCTCAACCCGGATTCGAACGTCCAGTTCGGCGAGGGCGGGGCAGGGACCTTCTCTGACGGCAAGCTCTATTGCCGGGTCAAGGACCCACGCTTCCTCGGCCGCAAGGTGCTAGAGGAGTTCGTCAAGGCCGGCGCGCCCGACGATATCCTGTGGCAGGCCCACCCGCATATCGGCACCTTCCACCTCGTGACGATGGTGGAGAGCA
>Ga0207671_10002069_pt1 | contig 21951 bp, 15 predicted proteins | sample KBSC24metaG_FD_184352 | JGI IMG/M metagenome (GOLD analysis project Ga0207671, IMG submission 184352) | Corn rhizosphere microbial communities from Kellogg Biological Station, Michigan, USA - KBS C2-4 metaG (SPAdes) (version 2) | ecosystem: Host-associated > Plants > Roots > Rhizosphere > Soil... | reverse complement strand
CAGGTTTATGATATTACCGCCATGCTGCAACAAGGCGATAATGTAATAGGCGCTATGATAGGCGATGGATGGTTCCGCGGAACAACGGGTTACACCAATCAGTGGGGGTTCTGGGGTAAAAAATTGGCCCTGCTATGCCAGCTACAGATCATCTATGCCGACGGTACGGTGCAGCACATCAATACCGATGGCTCCTGGAAAGGCACAAAAGACGGCCCTATACGCCTCGACGGTATTTATGATGGCGAAAATTATGATGCCCGCAAAGAAATACCCGGATGGGCCAGCAAGGGTTTTAACGATGCCGACTGGGAGCCAGTAGATGTGGCGACCTTCAATAATAAAATATTGGTAGGGGTGCAAAGCGTACCTGTACACAAAATACAGGAGATCAAACCAATTGGCATATTTAAAAGCCCCAAGGGTACGCAGATTGTTGATTTTGGACAGAATCTTACCGGCTGGATACGCTTAAAAGTAAGCGGTAACGCCGGGCAAAACGTAAAGATCCGCCATGCCGAGGTGCTGGATAAATTTGGGGAGTTTTATACGGCCAACCTGCGCTCGGCAACGGCAACGCTTAACTATACACTTAAGGGCAGCGGGGTAGAGGTCTTTGAACCGCACTTTACCTTTATGGGTTTCCGTTATATTGCGGTAGAAGGTTTTCCCGGCGAGCTGAAACCGGAGAATTTTACGGCAGTGGTAGTACATTCAGATATGCCGGTTACCGGGCAGTTTACCTGTTCCGATACCATGATCAACAAGCTCCAGCATAATATCCAGTGGGGGCAAAAAGGCAATTTCCTGGATATCCCGACAGATTGCCCGCAGCGTGATGAGCGCCTGGGCTGGACGGGCGACGCGCAGGTATTTTCGCGTACGGCAGCCTTTAATATGCAGGTGGCTCCATTTTTTGCCAAATGGATAAAAGATGTGGCTGCCGATCAGTCTGCCGATGGCAGAGTGCCATTTGTGGTGCCTAATGTTTTTGATACTAACCACACTACATCAGCTGGCTGGGGCGATGTGTCGGTTATTGTGCCCTGGACTATGTACCAGGTTTATGCTGATAAACGCATCCTGCAAAACCAATACGCCAGCATGAAAGCTTATGTTGATTATATCATCAAAACATCCGGTAAGCAATATATCTGGCGTGGAGGCAGCGTTTTTGGCGACTGGCTGTTCTATCGCCCGGGTATTTATGATTTTTCGGAGCCTAACGGCTATACTAATCCCGACCTGATCGCTACCGCTTTTTTTGCTTATTCCTCCAAACTGTTGAGCCAATCCGCAGGGGTATTAGGTAACACTGCCGATGAAAAGTACTACAACGATATATTTGAACAAGTTAAAAAAGCCTTTGTACGCAACTACATTACCCCAACCGGCCGCATTTTTGCCGACTCGCAAACCGGATATGTACTGGGCCTGAAATTTGGCCTGGTACCCGACAGCCTGAAGACCAAAGCCGCCGCTTATCTGGTTGAAGATGTGCGTAGCCGTAATAACCACCTCTCCACCGGCTTTTTAGGTACACCTTATTTGTGCCAGGTGTTATCGCAAAACGGGTACAGTAGCGTGGCTTATGATCTGGTATTACAAAAAACATATCCTTCATGGCTATACCCGGTAAAGATGGGAGCCACCACCATCTGGGAGCGCTGGGACGGTATTAAAACCGACAGTACTTTTGAAGATAAAAGCATGAACTCTTTTAACCATTACTCCTACGGTGCCGTTGGCGATTGGATGTACCAGCAAATGGCCGGTTTACAATTGGGCAAGGCTGGCTACAAGCACATCATTATAAAACCCGAACCTCATCATAAATTTAACTTTGCCAAGGCCACATTCCAGAGTATGTATGGCCAGGTGCTTTCGGGATGGGAGGTGAACAACGGTACCATGCAGATCCATGTAACTATACCAGCCAATACCACGGCTGATATAACCCTGCCACAGGCCCACTCAGAAGAGGTGAAACTCGACGGTAAGCCCATTGCCCCAGGTACGGCACATAGCGGTGATGACGGCGTTACTATGAGCCTTGGCTCTGGCGATTATACCTTCAGCTATCCCTGGGTAGAGATAAAGGAAAAAAAGGCCGTCACGGCTACGATGTAGTTAAAAACAGGATGTCATGGTGAGCCCGTCGAACCATGGTGGGCAGGGCCTCTGCACGCAAGTCTTCGACAAGCTCAGACTGACAGGCCATGTTTTGCGTGCATTAAAAATGATTTTTAAACGTGGAGGGCCCGTGCGATTCCTTCCCTCGGGAAGGGGAGGAAGGGGTTTCAGGGATTTGCAAATTTATACCGGGAGTAGAAACCCCTCCCTGCCTTTGTGCTCATGCCACCCGCACCCCTCCCGTGGGGAGGGAACTTGGAACGATGCCCTAATGTTGCTGGAGATGTGAAATTTATTATATTAGCTTAAAACAGACCAATCATGCTTAAAAAAGGTGAACATATTGAAGGCACACCTGCCGAGCTGCAGGCCTTGCTCGACCAAAACGCGGAAGCTAAGGAATTTTTTGAAAGCCTTTCCAGGTCATACAAACAGGGCTATTGTGATTGGGTAGGATCGGCCAAACAGGAAGATACCCGGAAGGTACGTGCCGATAAAGCGCTCATCATGCTGCTCAATAAACAAAAGACGCTAAAAACCTGAGAAGGTATCCACCCTGTGAAATGTTGAAAAGTAAAGGCCCGTGCGACTCCTTCCCTCGGGAAGGGGAGGAAGGGTTTCTGAACTTTGTAGGTTTATACCGGGAGTAGAAACCCCTCCCTGCCACAGCACAGTCAGCCGCACCCCTCCCGTGGGGAGGGAATTAAAACAGATTTTTTAATATCGAACACTGAATGCCTAATATCAAATGATGAATGTGAAAATTCGGTGTTGGACATTCAAAATTCATTATTCGATATTACCTGTCTCTGTTGCTTCTCCTGAAACTGCAAAAAGTAAAATTCTGCGTGGTATTAAACGGTGTTTGATGATCCTCGGTGATACATTGTAATTTTTCGAAGGAATCTGCAAATCGGGCGGCCATCGAGGCTTCAGAATATTGCTTGATCTCCAGGCCGCTGCATTTGGTAGGGCCATTTTCTGAGAATGTACCCAATACCAGGTATCCGTCTGTATGGATGGCATCCCCAGCGATGGATACATAGCTGGCTATTTTATCTTCGGTGGTTAAAAAGTGAAAGGCGGCCCGGTCATGCCATACGTGGTACTTTACGGGCGGGATGAATTCGGTAACATCTGATACTATCCAATGTACTTTGGTGGCATTGGCACCTAATCTTTTTTGGGCTTTTTCGATAGATGCCGCCGAAATATCCAGCACCCATATGTTCTGATAACCTTTATCCAGCAAAGCATCCACCAACCGGCTATCGCCGCCACCGATATCAATGATATTGGCCGATAGATCTACATGTAGAGACTCCACAAACTCCATCGAAGTTTTGGGATAGGTTTGAAACCAGCTTACATCATCTTCGGCTTTGGTGCCGTATACATTTTCCCAATGTTGTTTTTCTGAATCGCTCATGATATGGGTGTAAATTAAGTATCAATAAGTGCGTCATTGCGAGGAACGAAGCAATCTCTAAGCTATACAGAGCAGCATGAATAATTAACCTGCTTTTGTAGAGATTGCTTCGTTCCTCGCAATGACGTTTGGTAATAAAATGTTGCCATGGTCGGGTGAGTCTACGCCACCAATTGATCAAACAATTTATTCAATGTGGCTTCGGCATCCAGCAACAAGCCCGGATGCACTTTTGACGATTGCACAACCGTGCTGCGTGTTGCCGTAAGCCAGCGAAAACGGGAAGCCAGGTCAAGTTTGGCTATAGGGCCGGCATGTTTATCACCATGGCATATCCTTTCAAACGAATTAATATTATCCTTCAGGCAATCCAGATCCAATCCTGGGGCCAGCGCGCTTATGCGGGCCTCGTTCCACACAAACCGAACCTTCAGGAATTGTTGTTTCGGGCAGTAAATGATCACACCCACGTTGATAAATTCCTCGCGCTCTACCCTGGGCACAACGCGCACTACGGCGTACTCAAATAAGTATGGCTCTTGCATGTTGTGCTTCTTTTACAAAATTTTCAGACGCGGCTACGCGTGTGGTTAAAAAACGGTAATAAACATCGCGGCGTTCGGCGGGTGTGCCATTTTCCGAATCGTCGGTAAGCCATTCGTCAGGTATCAGGTTAACAATGGCCAGGATGCGCTCATCGGTCAGGATCGAACAAAACTCGGCATCAACCTCGTCCAGCAGCGAAGCCTGGGGCAGCAGCACATGATCTTTTACAGGTATAAAGGGGCGTATGGCTTGCTCATCCCAGTTGTACCAGGAATGATGAAAATACAGCGAGGCGCCATGATCTATCAGCCAAAGTTCCTTGTGCCACATTAACATATTGGTATTGCGCGGGGTACGGTCGACATTAGTCAGCAGGCAATCCAGCCATACAATTTGCGAGGCCGTTTTAGCATCGAGGGTGGTCACCACTGGGTCGAACGTAATAGCGCCCTGCAGATAATGTAGCGCCAGGTTAAGGCCTACGCTAAACTTAAGCAGGTCCTGGATCTCCTCATCAGCTTCGGAACGACCAAAAGCAGGATCGAGGTTGGCGAATACCAGTTCGGGCACGCGCAAACCCAGCAGACGGGCAATTTCGCCGCCTATAAGCTCGGCGATCAGGGCCTTTACACCCTGGCCTGCGCCGCGAAATTTAAGTACATATAAAAACTCGTCGTCACCCTCGGCAATGGCCGGCAGCGAGCCGCCCTCGCGCAGCGGGGTAACGTAACGTATCACATTAATGGTTCTGAGTTGTGGTTCAGTATAATTCATTGCAGCTATTCAAATGAAGCAGGCAAATATAACTAAAAACATAGCGGTGGCAGGCATTTGCCCTTGCGGGCTGATATAAATGGTTTGCAAAACTTTTATGTTTAATTATTGTAATGTAAGTGTGAATTAACCTTTAAGAAACCATATGGCCCAAAATCACAAACAACCTGCAAAAGAAACCGTCGAAAAAGAACTTACCTATATTCAGAAAGTATGGCACACGGTAGCTATTGTGGCCCTGCTGGTAGTGGTGATACTGATAGCAAGAGTCGCTTTTAACGTATTGCTCATGGTACTGGCCGGTGTGCTGGTATCGGTTTATTTTCATGGCCTGGGCGATATGATACAGCGCAAAACCAAATGGAGCCGGCGGGCCTGTATGATCATTTCCGTAGGGGGCACCTTTATTATCCTCACGGTTTTATTTTGGTTTATGGGGAGTAAAATCTCCCACCAGATAACCGTGCTGAGCGATTCGCTGCCTAAAACGGTGAACACGGTTAAAGCAAAACTGTCCGAATCGCCCTTGGGCAATAAGGTGTTGATGTACCTTTCGGATGATAATTCCGACAAGCTGTTTGCTACCGCCAAACAATTCTTCAATACCAGTTTTGGTGTTTTGGGTAATATTTATATCATTATGTTCCTGGCTATGTTTTTTACGGCCAACCCCAATTTATATAAAGACGGCATCATTAAACTGATCCCTGAAGACCGGAAAGAGCTGGCCCGGTGTGTTTTTGACCGGATCAGCATGGCACTCAAAGGCTGGTTGAAGGGGATGATGCTCTCGATGGTACTGGTGTTTATTTTGATAGGCGTAGGCTTAAGTATCATGAGCATCCCGGTGGCGTTGGTGCTGGCCCTGCTGACGGGTCTGCTGAAACTGATCCCCAACTTTGGCTCGCTGGCCGCCATGACCCCCGGCGTACTGCTGGCGCTTACCATAAGTACCAATACGGCCATCATTGTAGCGTTGATTTATATTGTTTCGCAAACCATTGTGAGCAATATTGTAACCCCGCTCATCCAGAAAAAAATGATCAATCTACCGCCGGCGCTCACCATATTGTCGCAGGTATTGATGGGGACGCTGTCGGGTGTACTGGGTATTATACTGGCAGTTCCGTTGCTGGCTATTGTGTTCATATTGGTGGATGAGCTGTATGTGAAAAAGATAGAGGCGGAGGCAGAGGTTTTGAGTTCGGAGGCGTGAGACCTCACCCCGACCCTCTCCAAAGGAGAGGGAGGTAAAAATAACATGCAAAGCAAAGCCCTCTCCTTTGGAGAGGGTTGGGTGAGGTTTGCTTATCCCCCCGATTTTTCGTATATTTGAGTATGCACCAGCCCGGTTCTCTTTTATCAGAGAAACCGGGCTGTTTTGTTAAAGGAAGAGGGGCTCAAAAATAGATTGTTTTTATGTTAGTTATTTGATAATCAGTAATTTAATACTTTTTAAACCTTTCAAAACTGCTCAAAATCGTGTTAAAATTTGTTAAAAAGTGTTAAAATCGATGGTTTTGGATCAATTTTCAAGCGTATTTTGCCCGTTTTTGCTCCGAAAATTGTTAAAATTTGAGGTTTAAAAAGTTTTTGGAATCGTAATTTGTTAAATATTTATCCGATCATTAAAATAGCATATTCATTAAAATGATTTTTACTTACCAGGATCTGGAACCTATCGATCTGACTCAAATTAACCAAATAGCCAAAGAAGCCGGGGCTGCCATACTCAGCATTTATAACCTGTCGCCAGAAAATATCGGGCTGACCCTGAAAGACGACCAATCACCACTTACGGCTGCAGATAAGCTATCGCATGAGGTAATATTCAAAGCCCTGACCGCCTTAACGCCGCATATCCCCATCATCTCTGAGGAAGGAAAGGATATCCCCTATGAAATCCGCAAAAGCTGGCCATATTTCTGGTGTGTCGACCCGCTGGATGGTACCAAGGAATTCATCAAACATAATGGCGAGTTTACCGTAAATATCGCCCTTATCCATCAACATACCCCGGTTTTGGGCATTATCTACATACCCGTTACCGGCGAACTATACTACGGCGGCCAAAACATCGGCAGTTGGAAAGAAACCCGGGATGGGGAAACCACCCGACTGCACGCCGACGTAAATAGCACCAGCTGGACAGCCGCCGGTAGCCGCTCACACGCCTCTCCCGAAGAAACCGCAGTATTGAGCCAGTATCCTATAAAAGAAACCATTTCGGCAGGCAGTTCGCTTAAGTTTTGCCTGATAGCCGAAGGTAAGGCCCATATTTATTACCGCCATGGCCCTACCATGGAGTGGGATACGGCTGCAGGGCAGGCCATCGCCACCTTTAGCGGTGCAAAAATGAGCATGCCCAATGGCGAGCCTTTTTTGTATAACAAGGTTTCGTTGCTCAATTCGGGGTTTTTGTGCAAGGTAAAATAGGGTTTTAAGTATTGACCCGGAGCCGCGAAATATCGCTGTTGAAAATTAACTGATCTTAAAGTAATTAGGATTATAACAAACGTTTGTGTTGACTTAATTATTAACGCAGCATGAGTTAATCATTAACTTCATCAGTATAATTTAAATCAGCGGCATATTAATGGATGGGGCACTTGTCAATATAATACAAGAACAAAAGGTTAGGGCCAACTTAAAATACCTGTTTTTTACCTTCCTTAAAATAGGTTGTGTAAGCTTTGGCGGCTATATGGCCCTGGTTGCGCTGGTTCAAAAAGTAATGGTTGATCAGGATGAGGTTCTGGATAATGATACCATCCTGGATAGCGTTACGGTAGCTAGTCTATTGCCCGGTCCTCTGGCGGTAAATATTGTGGCCTATATAGGTTATCACTTGAAGGGTAAAGCAGGCGCTGTGATCAGCATGCTGGCCGTTTTACTGCCTGCCTGTACTCTGATATTACTATTATCATGGCTATACTTCACCTATTCGTACAAGATAGAATGGGTGCAGGTAATGCAATTTGTCGCTGCTGCCGTAAGCGCCATTATCCTGTCGGCAGGGATACAATTGTTCAAAAAGGAGATTTCTAAAAATTATCAGAAAGTGCTGTTGTGCCTGTTTTCCATCGCAGTTATTTCCTGGTTCAACAGCTATTTGGTTACCATCGCGCTTATTTTAACTGGGGCAGTGGCAGGGCTTTTCATAAGCGGCAATAAGCACAAGAACATAGCCTTACTTTCTGTTTTCAAAGGCAGATTGAAGTTCAACCTTGTATCAGGATTGATTGCTTTGTTACTGGTTAATGAAGGCGTATTTATCAGTGGCATCTACAAAAACATCAACAGCATATTATTAAAAATAGGGGTGGTTTTTTCGGGGATAAGCCTCTCCCTGTTTGGAGGCGGTTATGTGATGATCCCCATTATGCAATCCTTATTTGTGAAAGACCTGCATTGGGTTACCGCGCAGCAATTTGTAGATACCATAGCCTTTAGTCAGGCCACGCCGGGCCCCATCCTGGTGAGCGCCACTTTTATCGGTTATAAACTGGCTGGTATTGCCGGGGCTGTATTGGCTACGGTGACTATGTTTGGTCCGTCGGCAGTATTAATGATTGTAGTGAGCAAATTATTTAAGAAAAATAAGAATCACAACCTGGCAAAAGATATGGTATCCGGCATCAAGGTAGTGGTTATCGGTTTGATCATTTCGTCTGCATTTAAAATATTCTTTCAGCAGCATTTATCAGTGCTCTTTGTAGCCGTTGGATTGGTTTCCCTGCTGTTAAGTTTCAGGTACAAAATAAACCCGGTTTATTTAATTATAGGCTCCATAACGTTTGGGGTAATCACAAAATTTTATGGCATATGAGTAAACTTTACCAACCACAAGGCATTCAGATGATCGGCACGCAGCGGTCTGGCTCCAATTTATTAAGGGTGATATTGGATCAGTCGGAAGCTATTGCATCGCCGCATCCGCCGCATATACTGGTTACTTTTGTACCCTTATTACAATTTTACGGTCCGCTGGATGAAAGCGCCTATAAGATCCTCATCAACGATGTAGTTGATTACGTGGAAGCTAACCCCGTGCCCTGGGAGGGTATCAGTTTAAGCAGGGATTGGATCTTTGAGAACTCAACCGTACACAGCCTTTTTGAGATCAACCGGCTTATTTATGAGCAGGCCGCTATAGCCAAACATGCCCGGTACTGGTGCTGCAAAAGCATGGCCAATGTGCATTATGCCGCCGAACTGGAAAAACACAACCCGGGCCTCAAATATATTTACCTGTACCGTGATGGCAGGGATGTAGCCGTATCGTTTAAAAAAGCCATCGTAGGCGAAAAACACATCTATCACCTGGCCCAGCAATGGGCTTACGATCAGCAAGCCTGTATCGATCTGGCTGAACGTATTGGTGAGGATCGCTTTTTTGCGCTGAATTATGAAACGCTCATCACCCAGCCCGAAATGTTGATCCGTAAGCTTTGTGCTTTTCTGGAGATAGATTACAGCGATGATATGCTGAGTTTTTATAACTCTAACGAGTCGAAGGCTACTGCCGCCGCCGGCGAGATGTGGCGGAACCTCGAGAAACCTATCATGACTAACAATAAAGGCAAGTTCCATAAGGAGCTAACACCCTGGGAAATTGAAATATTTGAACTGTTAAGTCACCAGGTTTTAACCCGGTTGGATTATCCCATATTTACCTCTTTAAGCAATACCGAACTCCTAACATCTGACGCTATCGAAGTTTATGATGCCGAGAACAAGGCGCTGAAAAAAGCGATACTGAGCAATGCCCGGCAATCAGATCTTGACCGCCGAGAACTACAATTACAGATCCTGGCCGATATCAAAAGCAAGGTGGAGTAAACAATTCGGCTCTCAAACGTTTGCGTTGAATAATATCGTGTAAAGGTTGTTTTAGCGCCTTATCTTTCATTTTCGCTAAAGCAAACCAAATAAATACATCCAATATAATATGAAGTTTAAACAGATCAATTTATGGCTTTTTGGTATGGCCATGATGCCATTTTTGGCCATTGCCCAAACCAAACCGGCCTATAACGAACTCCAGGTTTTCGACCATTCGTTTTTTACCTATAATGGTAACGAATTCCGCAGTGCCAACGGTGCTCCCGGCCCCAAATACTGGCAAAACAAAGCCGACTATGTGATCAACGCCGAGCTAGTGGAAAAGGATACGCTGATCAAAGGCAATGTAAGCATCAACTACACCAATAATAGCCAGGACACACTCAATTACCTGTGGCTACAGCTCGATCAGAACTTGTTTAAACCCGATTCACGGGGCGCTGCCTCCACACCGGTTAGCGGTGATCGTTTCGACGCTAAGGGCTATACCAAAGGGGGATATGATATTGCCGCGGTTTCGGTTACCTATATGGGTAAAAACTATGTGATCAAACCTACCATTACCGATACCCGTATGCAATTGCGCTTACCTTTTGTGGTAAAACCGCATGGCGATCAGATCAACGTAAAAGTTAACTATTCGTTTTATGTACCGCACTATGGCGCCGATCGTATGGGTAGATTGGGCGTAAAGCAAGGTGTGATCTATCAGCTGGCGCAATGGTATCCGCGTATGTGTGTGTATGATGACGTGAATGGCTGGGATACCTTACCTTATATCGGTACCGGCGAATTTTATTGCGAATACGGTAATTACGATTACTTTATCACCGCACCTGCCGATATGATCATAGCTGGCTCCGGCGATCTGCAAAACCCGCAGCAAGTATTAACCGCAGAACAAAACAAACGCCTGGCCGCTGCTGCAAAGAGTGATAGCACGGTACATATCATTATCGAGGCCGAGGTGGGTACAGCAGGTATCAGGCCAAAACATGATGGAACTTTAACCTGGCACTATAAAATGCACAACACGCGCGATGTATCCTGGTCGGCTTCAAAGGCTTTTATCTGGGATGCGGCAAGGGTTAACCTGCCTGGTGGTAAAAAAGGGATGGCCAATGCCGTTTACCCGGTTGAAAGTCGTGGTTATGAGCGTTATGGTCGTGCGGCACAATATCTAAGAAACAGCATTGAGTTTTATTCCAAAAACTATTTTGAATATCCATGGCATTCGGCCTTTGTAGTAGCAGGTGTAGCTTTAGGTATGGAATATCCGGGCATTGTATTTTGCAGTTATCAGATCAAAAAGGACGATCTGTGGCATGATATCACGCACGAAATGGGCCATAACTGGTTCCCGATGATTGTAGGCAGCAACGAGCGCCGCTTTATGTGGATGGATGAAGGGATGAATACTTTTATCAACGGTTACGCCTCCAATTGGTTTAACCACGGCGAATATGGCGATACCAGCAGCATGGCTGTAGGTATGACCCGCAGTTTAATGAGGGAGAAAGATCCGCTGATGACCGCACCCGAGGTTATGCACGATGGCGGCCAGTATTATTACAAAACAGCCCTGGCCCTGAATATTTTACGCAACGTGGTTTTAGGTACCGACCGTTTTGATTACGCCTTCAATATGTACATTAAACGCTGGGCCTATAAACACCCGCTGCCGCAGGATTTTTTCCGCACCATGAATGATGCAGCTGGCGAAGACCTGAACTGGTTTTGGAAAGAATGGTTTTATACCACCTGGAAACTTGATCAGGCGGTTACCGATGTAAAATACAACAAGAACGATCCCGCTACAGGGGCAATCATCACTATTGAGAATTTAGGGGAGATGGCCCTGCCCATAACCTTAAAAGTGACCGAACAAAATGGTAAAGTACAGGAGATCAAGCTTCCGGTTGAGGTTTGGCAAAAGGGAGCCAAATGGAAATTGAAATGTAACACTACATCAAAAATAACCTCGGTTATTGCCGATCCCGGCAGGCAATTACCGGATATTGACCGTAGCAATAATATTTTTAAATTGCCTGAGTAAGCAGTTCGCTACCGGATTAGCAAAAAGGCATCAAATGAACAGGATCTCTGATCAAAAAGGAATGGTTGTTTGGCTGTACGGATTATCCGGTGCAGGTAAAACAACCATTTCTTTGTTATTAAAGCAGAAATTGGAAGGCGACGGCTTGTTCGCCGTGTGTTTGGATGGTGATGAGCTGCGATCTGGTATCAACAAAGACCTGGGTTTCACCGAAAACGACCGGGAAGAAAACATCCGCAGGGCTGCCGAAATTGCCCGGTTGATGCTGCAAAACAATATCATTACCATCTGTTCCTTCATCACCCCACTCCAAAAATACAGGGCACTGGCGGCCAGTATTATCGGTGAACATTATGCCGAGGTTTTTATTGAATGCCCGCTGGATGTTTGCCAGGCCCGTGACGTTAAAGGTTTGTATAAAAAGGCCCGGGCCAATCAAATAGCTCATTTTACAGGTATCAGTTCAGGGTTTGAAATTCCTGCAGACCCAAAGCTGATCATTCATACCGCTGCCGAATCTCCTGAGCAGAGTATGGAGAAAGTATATCGTTATGTAGCGCCTTTACTAAAAGGTGCGTAAATCCCATCTAACCGTAGCTATGCCGATTATAGCTACCGCCTTAAAAATGTGTTTATTACCTCATCAAAAACCAAAAGTTTTTGCCCTTTTGCTCAAAACAGGAAGCTTTTGCCCAATATAGTCCTATTTATCATTTTAAAAACCACGAAGTCCGTCATTAACAGCCGTTTCGTTTTACGAAACAGAGCTTTTTGAGCCCGTTATCAAACGTTTGCGTTGTTTAAGTTTTTGTAAAACAAACGTTTGCGTTGTGTTTGAGGGCCCTCAATTTTGCTTTGTTAGGGCCTTATCTCTAATTTCCAATATCCAAAAAACATAAAAAACGAACTAAAAATTTCTTGATTAATTAATACTAACACCAACAATGTATGATTAAAATTTACTCACAACTTAGCTCGGATTTCATGCAAGGTATTTTTTCAAAAGGACGCTCCGGCATCAATCCTTTTGTGAAACTGATCTGCTGTTATCTGTTTGTATTATTACCCACTTGGGCCAGTGCCCAAACGGTAATAACTGGTACCGTAAAAGATACCAAAGGTTTAGCCGCAATAGGCGCTACAGTATCCGAAAAAGGAATCAAAAACTCTACTGTAACCGATGTCAGTGGCAAATTCAAATTAACCCTTAAAGGTAAATCAGGTATTTTAACGGTAACTTATATAGGCTATAAGCCGCGGGAGGTAACTATAGGCTCATCAAATGAAGTATCCGTTGTTTTGGAAGAGGATTTAAATAAACTGAACGAAGTAGTGGTAGTAGGTTACGGTTCCGTAAAGAAGAGCGATCTCACCGGTTCTGTAAGTTCCGTAAAAAGTGATGACCTGATTTTAGGTGGTACAACTTCAAATTTGGGGCAAGCTATACAAGGTAAAGCCGCCGGTGTGCAGGTACAACAATCGAGCTTTGCCCCGGGAGGAGCTATTTCAATCACTGTACGTGGCGGTAACTCTATCAGTACAAGTAATGCACCACTATATGTTGTTGACGGATTTATTACCGACAACGGAAACTTGATAAACCCAAATGACATTGATGATATTCAGATATTAAAAGATGCTTCGGCAACTGCTATTTATGGTTCACGCGGTGGTAATGGTGTAATTTTGATCACTACCAAGAAGGGTAAAACCGGTAAAGTATCTATTGATGCAGATGTATCTAACGGTACACAATACCTAACGTATAAACCTGCTTTATTAACGGGACAACAATACACAGATATTCAGAACGCTACCGCTATTGAGGATGGAAACCCTCCGCTTTTTCCTGCAGGGTTTCCTGTAGCTAATACCAATTGGTTAAAAGCTGCCACCCGTAACGCTACCGTTCAAAACAGGACTGTAAGCATAAGCAGTGGCGATAAAAATTCAAAAATTTATGTATCAGGTAACTATATTAAGCAGGTTGGTGTATTGAAAAATACCGATCTGGAAAGATATAGTGCAAGGATAGGTGCCGAAAAAACACTTAATGAGAACATCAAATTAAGCGCTAACTTTTATGGTGCAAGTACCAATCAGAACCAACAATCTTATTCAGGTGATATCACGGCACCATTATTTGGTCTTTTAACAGCGCAACCCAATATTCCGGTTTATAACCCCGATGGTACTTATTATGTTTACCAGGGGAAAAACAATGCACTGGCCAATCTTTTAGAACCAACCAATACCAGCGGTAACAAACTCATTAACGGAAACATCGCTTTAGATTACCAGATCCTAAAAAATCTAACCTATCATCTTGGTGCTGGTAGTGAATATAACCAGACAATCGCTGGTCAGTATACGCCAACAACATTAGTAGCGGGGGCTAAAAATGGAGGGTTGGCAAGTGAGCAAACATATAGCACCTTTAGGTGGTTGGTTGAGAACTATTTTACTTATAAATATAATTTGAAAGATCATGCCTTTACACTATTAGTAGGTAATTCGAATCAAAAAGATGTTTATCAGTCTTTAAATGCTGGGGCAAGGGGTTTTTCAACTGATGCCTTCTTGTTTTATAATTTAGGTGCAGGGTCTGCTGCATATGCAAGTAATGGTTATAGCGCTTATAATAGCTATAAAGAAGAAGCAACGCTTACAGATTACTACGGAAGGCTTAATTACGCGTATAAAGATAAAATTTTAGCAACGTTTACTTTAAGGGATGATGCTTCATCTAAGTTTGGACCTAACTTTCGCCATGGTATTTTCCCATCGGGAGCGATAGCTTATAAACTTACTGAAGAAGACTTTATTAAGAATTTAAATACGTTTTCAAATTTAAAACTTAGGGTAAGTTATGGTATTACCGGTAACGACCGTATCCCCAACTACAGGTATTTGACCACATTTGGTAATTACAGTACTACACTTGATGGCTCCGCTTTGCAGGTAGGTATCGAACCATCATTGTTACCAAATCCAAACCTGAAGTGGGAAAGTACCGCACAGCTTGATGTTGGTTTAGATATGGGATTTGCAGATGGAAGGATCAATGCCACTATTGATGTTTACCGGAAAAAAACCAGCGATTTACTCCTTAATGTTCCTGTTGGCCAGTATTATGGTTTCAGCACCCAGTTACTAAATGCAGGCTCTGTTGAAAATAAGGGTATAGAATTATCTGTAAGCTCAAATAACATCAGAACAAAAGATTTTTCATGGAATACCAGCTTCAATATTGCCTATAACAAGCAAAAAACATTAAAGCTGGCCGACAATGTTGCACAGATCCTTACCAACACTGCTAATCCAAGCGGTACCGTTTCTGGTCGGCCATTTACTAAGCTGGTACCAGGGGTTGAGTTAGGAGAGCTTTATGGCTATGTTTACGAAGGTGTAATAAAAACCGGCGAAAACTATGCTCCTCAGCCAAATTCAAAACCGGGCGATCCTAAATATAAAGATGTTAATGGCGACGGTAAAATTACGCCCGATGATCAAACCTATTTGGGTAATTCAAACCCGCACTATACCGCAGGTTTAGGTAACGATTTTCATTATAAAGGATTTGATCTGAATATTTTTATCCAGGCATCATTTGGTTATTCGCTGTTTGATATGAACAGGTTGGTATTAGAGTCAACAACGGGTGCTGATGCTTTAAACCGCTTTGTTGCCGGTAAAAATGAAAACACACAAGTACCACGTGAAGGTTACTTTTTAAGTACCTACGGTGGTTATGTAAATTCAAGGTTTGTAGAGAACGCTTCTTTTGCCCGGTTAAAATCAGTTTCATTAGGTTATAGTTTCCCATCATCATTATTCCAGAACATGAAAATTCTTCAGGGCATAAGGATATATGCCGAGGCTCAGAATTTGTTCACCATTACAAGTTATAAGGGTACCGATCCGGAAGCTAACGTTCACGCCGCCGCCGTTTCTGCAAGTACACAAAACGTAGGTACCATCAATAACCTGGCCGGTGGATTGGATTTTGGCTCATTCCCTGCATTCAGGACTATAACTTTTGGTATAAGAGCTTCTATTCACTAATTACTCATAAACCTTTTATTAAGGTTCAACATAAAATTAAAAGAGATGAAAAAATATAGTATTCTTCTTATGGTGATGATGGTTTTTATACAGTTTTCCTGTAATAAGAATCTCGATCCTAAAGTATATAGCAGTTTAACTACTGTTAATGCGTTCCGTACAAAATCTGATGCTATTGCAGCAGTAAACGCGGTTTATGCCCGCTTAAAAGGTCCTGCTGTTGGTGATAATTTTGATTATTGGACAGTAAGGCACTTCGCCCTTACCGATTTGAGCACTGATGTTGGCCATTGCTCTTTAGGGGGAGATCCAGGGCAATTGTCATTAGTACAATGGAACTCGGCTAACGGCCTGATAGCGGAAGACTGGCGCCAGATATACAAGTTGATATCTAATGCTAATAACGCGATATATAACATCAGCCCAATGACAGTTCTTACCGCGGAGCAAAAAAAGCAGTTTTTGGCAGAGATTAAATTCTTGCGGGCATTGGCCTATATGGACCTAATTGACGCCTGGGGACCTGTGGTATTGATGACGGAAAAAGATGTGGAAAAACAGCAGCTTAATCCCAATTATACTGCCCCCGTACCTGTAACATCTGTTGAGCAGATCGACGCGCTATTGATAAGCGATCTCACCGATGCGATTAATACATTACCGGTTGACTATAAAAGCAATGCTATATATTCCAATAACGATGTTGGCCGTGCAACCAAAGGTTCAGCACTTACTTTGCTCGCTAAACTTTATTTGCGCGAAAAACAATGGCAAAAAGTAGTTGATTTAACCAAGCAGGTTATGGATCTGAATGTTTATCAGCTATATCCAAGCTACTCTGGTTTATTCGCCGAAGCAAATAAATGGTGTTCTGAAAACATCTTCTCTGTATTGAGTGATGCCAACGTAAACGGTACCGAGCTTTTGAATCACTTTGGTCCGTTACAGCACCCCGTATTGACTGATAGATGGCAATATTATGCCGTTACCTGGGATTTTTACAGCACCTACGGTGACGAGGATGACCGTAAAAAAATGTTTTTTGCATCATACCTGGGTGTGGACAAGTTGATACATCAGCAAGCGCCAACCATAGGCGCTACCCCTCCTGCAGGCGTTTTTTATATGCCCGATGTAGCCACCATGAAATATGCGGATCCACATGGTGCTAACACCTATTATGACGGTCACAGTGTGGATATTTTACGCTACGCCGATGTATTATTAAGCAGGGCCGAGGCTATCAATCAATTAAGCGGCCCAACAGCCGAGGCTATCTCTCTGATCAACCAGGTAAAGGCACGTTCGCACGCTAAATTATTGGTTGCGGGTAACTATACACAAACAAGTTTGAACGATGCTCTTTTACAAGAGCGGGGCTGGGAGCTTTATTATGAAGGAAAACGCCGGGCAGATCTGATACGCTTTGGTAAATACGCAGAAGTGGTAAATGCCTACCTGAAACGCACTGGCCAAACCCAAACTGTTCAAATGCCGCGCGACCAGTATTTCCCATACCCTTTAAACCAGGTTACCCTTAATCCAAATTTAAATAACGCGGGTAGGCAACAGTAATTGATATCCCGTTCTGAAAAAAGAATATACAGCCCGAAAAGGCTGTATATTCTTTATATTTAAAACAGATGGTACATAACCTGTTTAGCATTGTAAATGGTATGATGAAGCATTTTTTTAAAGGAGTAGCCTTACTGGCCTTTTTAACGGTTTTTGCCGGTTGCAATAATAGCCCCGCTATCAAAGAAATAAAGGTAGGCCTGCACAACAATAACGAATTAAAGATCCAGATAAATGTGCTCACGGCTGCACCTGTGGATGCTTATGCCGAATATTGGATTGATAAAGGTGCGGACACTACCAAACAGGTTTCGCCCGTATCAAAAAATACAGAGAAGCACAAATTGATCCTGTGTAATATCGCCCCAAAAACAAATTACGCCTATCATATTGTTACCATAGCCAAGGGGGTTAAAACGGTAAGTAAAACGTATACTTTTAGTTCGCATGAGTTGCCTTTGTTTTTGCAGGAGCAGTTCACGGCTAAAAGCGCCTCTGAAAATCATATTCCGGCAGCTTTTAAAGATGGCTTAATGCTCATCAACAAACGGTATGCCCCCGGCGTAGCCTACCTGGTTGATTACAAAGGGCAGATCAAATGGTACCACATGATCGATAACCTGGGTTTTAAGGTGATCCATTTTACCAAAGATCATACCCTGCTTTCTATCCTCGGTCGTAATGACGAACCTACCAGTTATGGCAGCGAAATACTGGAAGTAAACCTGGAAGGCGATACCCTGTTGCACCTGAAAAAAGGCCAGGGTGATTTTAAACAAACCATCCACCACGAAATTTTAAAGAACAGTAATAACCAGATAGTAACCCTGTTTGTCGATCAAAAGATCATGGATTTAACCTCCGTTGGCGGTGGTAAAAAAGACACCGTGAACGGCGATGGCATCATGGTGATGGATAAAACTGGTAAACAGCTCTGGAAATGGAGCGTGTTTGATGTGATGGACCCGTTTAAAGATCCCAAACTGCTTAAAACCAAAAAAGATTGGATGCACGCCAACAGTCTGAACTATGACAAGGATGGTAACTATCTGATCTCTTTTTACAACAACGGCCAGATCTGGAAAGTTGACGCGCATACCGGTAAAGTGCTCTGGAAGTTTGGCAAGGGAGGCGACATAGCCATGCCCGCCGAATGTAACTTTACCCAGGCCCACGCGGCACACATCAACATGGAAGGCAATCTGATGTTTTTTGATAATGGTGTGGAAAAACATCAATCGGGTGTATTTGCCATGAAGCTGGATGAGCAGCAAAAAATAGCTAAGATCGATTTGCATATCCAATTGCCAAAAGAAGTATTTAACGGCCGAATGGGCAGCGCCTATATGGTTAATGATACCAGTGTGCTCTGCTGTTGTTCTAAAAGACATATCCTGGTCCTCAGCGACCGTAAAGGTGTTTTGTTATGGACGATGGAAACCGCTGTGCCAACTTATCGCGCCATTTTTATAAAAAACAGCGAGCTCAATCCTTATTTAAGACCCTGATGAACAAAAGGTATCCATATTTCATCATTTGGCTTGCAGCGGTCTTTGTACTGTGGAACCTGGCACAAGTCTGTTCCTGTAATGAAGACCGGGCAGCGACTTTAAAAAGCCCTGCTGCTGCCAATGATAACCTGATGATCATCGACACACTTAAGATACCGCATGATAAGTTTGGCGATGCCGTAAGGTATGGCCGCGCGCTGATGCTGCGTACTGCCTATTATATTGGTCCCAACGGTGTAAACGGGCATTATACCGGCAACAAAATGAACTGCACCAATTGCCACCGCGATGCCGGTACAAGGCCTTATGCGTTTAACCTTGTCAATTCATTTAAGGAATATCCGCAGTACCGGGCAAGGGAAGGTAGGGTCTTATCATTGGCCGAAAGGATCAATAATTGTGTGATGCGCCCCAACCTGGGCAGGCCTTTGCCGCTGGATGGGCGGGAAATGATCTCGATCATGTCGTACCTCAAATGGCTTAGCGATTCCGCTAGTGTAAACAGCCATACCAAAGGCCTGAAAAATATAGAAGTCAGCTTCCCCGATAGGGCAGCATCTTCAGATCATGGCGAAAAACTATATGTACAACACTGCGAACGCTGCCACGCCTCAAACGGTGAAGGACAAATGCAGTTTGACCAGGCAACATACGCTTATCCGCCGTTATGGGGGCCAAAAGCATACCGTCAGGGATCAAGCATGCACCGGGTGGTAAAACTGGCGCAATGGCTGAAAGCCAATATGCCTTTTGATAAAGTAACGCGCAATAAACCATTTTTGACCGATACCGAAGCACTTGACCTGGCTGCATTTATTAATGATGATCAAAAACATCCGCGGCCATCAAAAGGAATAACCGAGGTGCAATATCCTCATGCCGAAGAAAAAGCTATTGATTATGATAAAGGACCTTTTAACGATCCTTTTTCCGAAACACAACATAAATACGGGCCATACAAACCAATTGCCGATTACTGGAAAAGTAAAGGACTAAAGGCCACTTACTAAATTTTGAATACTACTGATATTGACCAACGAACATGAAAAAACAACTCTTTGCGCTCATCCTCCTGCTACCTGCCTTTGCGGCACAAGCCCAAAAAATACCTTATACCAATTGTAAAAATTGCTGGGTACCCGATTCATTGGGTAACCATCGCGTGGTTTTAACTTTTAACGGTACGGGTAAAGCAGCCAAAGTAATTATTCCCTGGAGAAGAAGGGATAACGATCCGGAAAACAAAAGGGTGATCATTGAAGATGCTAAAACAAAGCAAAAAGTGACCAATGTGAAACTGGGCGCCATCACCCGCGAAAGCGGCGAAGTGATTTTTGAACCTACATCGGGTAAGGGTACTTACTTTGTATATTACATGTCTTATAAAAACGAAGGCCGGTCCAACTATCCAAGAGGCATCTACCTAAAACCTGAAAATACTGCCTCATCAGCATGGTTAAACAGTTTGGGCGCCAATATACCGGCTGCTACAGTAAAGGAGTTTCAGTCGATAGATGCTTTCAATAGTTTTTACCCGATGGAAGTGATCGCCACCAAAAACGAGACGGACGCGCTGATCGCCAAACATAAAAATGAATCGTTTTTAGTATTTCCGGAGGATAGACTGAACTCTATCCGCATGACCAAAGACCTGCCACAGCGCTGGATAGAGCTTGGTCCGCAAAGTAAATATACTGCCACTGCCCTGCGCGGCGAGAATTTCTCGTTCCAGTTAGGGGTATATGCTCTGCAAAACCTGGATGATGTAAAAGTTACTTTCAGCGACCTGAAAAGTACTACAGGTAAAAAGATCCCGGCTTCGGCTTTGTTTTGTATCAATACCGGCGGTACTGCCTATGATGGCTCGCCGTTAATCAAAACCGTGAATGTAGCAACCGGCACTATCCAGGCTTTATGGTGTGGTGTAGATGTACCTGCAAGCGCTACCGCCGCTGTTTATACCGGTAAAGCTACTATCAGCAATGGCAAAACTTCTAAAGAGGTCCAGTTATCTATCAAAGTTAACGCCGCCCTTGCCAAAAATGGAGGTGTTGATGAGCCCTGGAAAATGACCCGCCTGGGTTGGCTTAACTCTACCATGGCGCAAAAAAATACCGTGATAGCGCCATACAAACCATTGGTAGTAAAAAATAACACGGTGGAACTGTTGGGTAGAAAGGTTGAGGTGAACAGCGATGGTTTCCCAAAACAGATCCAAACGTTTTTCACACCAGAAATGACCGAATATGCCGATGCGCCAAATAACCTGCTGACCGAGGCTATACATTTTCATTTCCTGAACACTGCCGGTAAAAATATCAAGCTGAAAAGCCAGGGCCTGCAATTTACCAAACAAGAACCAGGTACCGTACAGTGGACAGCGACCAGTGCCAATGACAGCCTGCAGATGGAAGTAACCGCTTCTATCGAATTTGATGGTTTTATAGCCTATACCGTTAAAGTAAAAGCCTTGCAGGATGTGAGCTTTAAAGACATTACCATGCACATCCCCTTTAAAAGAGATGTGGCTAAATACATGATGGGCCTGGGCCAGAAAGGTGGATATCGTCCTGAGAATTTTGAATGGAAATGGGACGTTACCCATAAAAACCAGGATGGCGCCTGGATTGGTAATGTAAATGCCGGTTTGCAGTATTCGCTGCGCGATGAAAAATATGTGCGTCCGCTCAATACCAATTTCTACCTGCAAAAACCGCTCATCCTGCCATCATCATGGGGTAATGGCGACAAAGGCGGTATCAATGTAAAAGATGATGGCAAAGCCGTATTAGCCAACAACTACAGCGGCGAACGTAAGCTGAGCAAAGGGGATGTGTTATACTATAACTTCAATCTGCTCATCACACCGTTCCATACCATCAATACCGATTTTCAGTGGGCTACCCGTTTTTATCATGCCTACAAACCTATTGATACCATTAAAAAGGCCGGTGCAACGGTGATCAACATTCACCATGCTACGGCTATCAACCCTAATATCAATTATCCGTTCATAG
>Ga0207671_10002067_pt1 | contig 21971 bp, 17 predicted proteins | sample KBSC24metaG_FD_184352 | JGI IMG/M metagenome (GOLD analysis project Ga0207671, IMG submission 184352) | Corn rhizosphere microbial communities from Kellogg Biological Station, Michigan, USA - KBS C2-4 metaG (SPAdes) (version 2) | ecosystem: Host-associated > Plants > Roots > Rhizosphere > Soil... | reverse complement strand
CATCCTCGCCTATTAACGCCCCCAACCACAGGGGCCCTGCTCCTAATATGGCGCCTTCAGGAGAGGTGGCAGAGTGGTTGAATGCACCGCACTCGAAATGCGGCATAGGTGCAAGCCTATCGGGGGTTCGAATCCCTCCCTCTCCGCCATAACCGCAATGTGTCAGTTATCCATTTTGCCCATGGCCCATCCGTAGCCTTCAACCTACAGTATGGTAGGCGGTCCATATGCGCTCGATTTGCAGTGCATCATGTTGGGCTGCGATGATTTCGGGGCGGACCAAGGAAATTGAGTAGCTTTTACGATCGGCCGATTCTGAACTCGCCGTACCGGGCGCCAGAGCTGCACCATCCTCTCGACGATAATGGTCAGCCTCTCGAAGGAGAGCCGAGGCGTGGTCGTCGGCCGTCTCGATTCATTGTGCCGGTTCCGGTGTCCAGGAAGAAGGCGACGAGCGATCAGCCGACGCTCGATCTGGAAACCTACACCGAAAACGCGTTGATCAACGAAATTCGCGGCTATCTCGATAGCTGGCGCCAGCTGCGCAATCCGGCAGACTGGGGTGTGACCGGAGTGACGCAGCGGCTGCTCGAACACTGGCGCCACCATCAATTCAATGGGCCCACGCCGTTCTTCTGCCAGGTCGAAGCGGTCGAAACCATCATCTGGCTGACGGAAGTCGCGCCGAAACGTGCGGCGACGAAGGGTCTGCTCGATCAGATCGGCAAAGCCAACGCCGAGGCCAATCCGGAGTTGTTCCGTCTGGCCATGAAGATGGCGACGGGCAGCGGCAAGACGACCGTGATGGCAATGCTCATCGCCTGGCAGGCGGTGAATGCGGCTCGCAGGGACTCCAAGGATTTTTCACGCGCTTTTCTGATCATCGTTCCGGGTATTACCATCCGCGACCGTCTGCGCGTGCTGTTACCGAGCGAGCCGGACAATTACTACGAGACCCGAGAGATCGTGCCGCCGGAAATGATGCCGGAAATCCGTCGCGCCGAGATCGTGATCACGAACTACCATTCGTTCCAGCACCGCGAGACTTTGGCGTTGCCCAAGGTTGCGCGCAGCTTCCTGCAGGGTAATGCGCCCGAACCGATCAAGACCACCGAAACCGATGCAGAGATGCTCGATAGAGCGTGCGGCAAGCTGCTGAACTACGACCGCGTCAATGTGATCAACGACGAGGCGCATCATTGCTATCGGCACAAAGTGGGCGACGATGCCGAAGGCGCTTTGACGGGTGATGACAAGAAAGAGGCTGCAGAGAACGAGGAAGCTGCGAGACTCTGGATCAATGGTATCGAGGCGCTAGGCCGGAAATTGTCGAAAGGCGTGCGGGCCGTCTATGATCTGTCCGCTACGCCCTTCTTCCTGCGCGGCTCGGGCTATCCTGAAGGCTACCTTTTCCCGTGGGTCGTGTCCGATTTCAGCCTGATGGACGCCATCGAAAGCGGCATCGTCAAGCTGCCGCGTGTGCCGGTCACCGACAACCTGGTGCAGACCGATACGGTCGTCTATCGCGATCTGTGGAAGCACATTGGCAAAAGCCTGCCGAAGACCGCCGCGGGCGCCAGCAAGTTAAGCTCCTTCGAGCTGCCCAACATGCTGCAAACAGCACTGAATGCGCTCTACAGCCACTACGAAGGCGAGTTCGGACGTTGGCAGCGCGCCGGCATCGGTGTGCCGCCGGTGTTCATCGTCGTGTGTCAGAATACTGCGATCTCGAAGCTGGTGTTCGAATGGATCGCCGGTTTCGAGCGCGGCGATGTTGATGCGGGCGAGCGCGTGGCGTTCCATGCCGGTAATCTGGAGCTGTTTCGAAACTACGATGATCAAGGCGGGCGCCTTGCCCGCCCACGCACGCTGCTGATCGACTCGCGCCAGATCGAATCCGGTGATGCGCTGGACAAGGGTTTTCGCGACGCTGCGGGGCCAGAGATCGAACTGTTCAGGCGCGAGCGCAGGAATCGTGAGGGCGCCGGCTCACAGGGCGAGGAGAGCGAAAGCGAGCTACTTCGCGAGGTCATGAACACCGTCGGCCGCGTTGGTCGACTTGGCGAGCAGATTCGCTGCGTCGTCTCGGTGTCGATGCTGACCGAAGGGTGGGACACCAATACCGTGACCCACATTCTCGGCGTTCGCGCCTTCGGCACCCAGCTCTTGTGTGAACAGGTCATCGGTCGCGGTCTGCGCCGCCAGTCCTACGATCTCAATCCAAAGACCGGACTGTTCGACGTCGAATATGCCGACATCATGGGTATTCCCTTCGACTTCGCCTCGTCCCCGCAAAAGACAACCCCGATCGCGCCGAAGCCTTTCACGCGTGTCCACGCGATCAAGGAGAGAAGCGAGCTTGAAATCGCTTTCCCCCGTGTAAGCGGCTATCGCCGCGACCTGCCGTCGGACAAGCTGGACGCCAAGTTCACCGCCGACAGTCGGCTTGAGATTACCCCGCTCGACATCGGCCCGACATCGGTGGTGATGGAGGGCATCGTAGGCGCCGGCGTCACGATCACGCCGCAGGTGCTGGAACGATTGCGGCCTTCGGAGATCAGTTTCAATCTGGCCAAGCACCTGCTCTACACGCAATTCCTCGACAATGAGGGCTTTCCCAAGCAGCACCTCTTCCCGCAGATACAGCGTATCGCGCGACGATGGCTCGACGAAGGCTATCTCGTCACGCGAGGGGTACCGGTCGGCGCGATCCTATATCAGGACCAGCTTGCCCGGGCTTCGGAAAAGATCAATATCGCGCTGACGCGCGGTAGCGAGGGACGACTCCTGGCCGTGCTCGATCCCTACAATCCCAAGGGGTCGACCCGCTTCGTCAACTTCATTACGTCGAAGCCGGTGTGGAAGACAGGTGCGCAGCCGCCGAAGTGCCAGATCAGCCATGTCGTCCTTGATAGTAGTTGGGAAGAGCAACTCGCGCTGACTCTTGAAAACAATCCCCGAGTGGTTGCTTACTCCAAGAACCAGGCGATGGGATTCGACATTCCCTATCTCGACGCTGGCGTCATGCGCCGCTACGTTCCCGATTTCCTCATCCGGCTCGATATCGGCGATGACGAACCCCTTAACCTGATCCTCGAAGTCAAGGGTGTGAGGGACGAAAGCGACAAGGCCAAAGCGCAGACAACGCGCGATCTGTGGGTGCCGGGAGTCAATGCGCTCGGCGGCTTCGGACGCTGGGCGTTCGCTGAATTTCGCGACTGGGCGGCGATGGATGAGGATTTCGCCGCACTGGTCGACCGATTGCTGAAGAAGGTCCCTGCCTGATGGCCCGCTCGCCAAAACCGCCCACCAAGTCGTCCAAGCAAGTCGATGCGCTCAAGCATGACGCGGCAAGCCGGCGCAATATTCCGACGGCGGAGATGGAGAGCTTCTTCCGGCGCGACGAGGATGCCTCGCCGTTGCCGCCCAAGCGGTATCCGCGCGCCCGGCCTCTGGCCGAAGGTACGACACGGACCGCCGAGGAGCCGCGTGCGCCCGAGCTGATCTGGAACGGCGCGAAGATCACCATCACCCCGGATCAGATGAAGGAGCTGGCGGAGACCGGCAAGTTGACGCTGTCGGACGCGCAACTGGTCTGGCGCGGCAAGGACAAGCAGGATTGGTCGGACCTCGTCGTCAACGTCCCGCCGCTCTACATTCAGGAGAAGATCCATCCTAAGGCGATCATCGACGATCTGAAGCGGCGTACCGCAGATAAGCGCGAAGCGCAGAGCGATGCGCCCGATCTGTTCGCCGACTTCAACGGCATCGAGCCGGACCAGCGCGCCGAATTTTACCTGCACGACCAGCATTGGTCGAACCGCATGATCCTGGGCGATTCGTTGCAGGTAATGGCGAGCCTAGGCGAGCGCGAGAGCTTGCGCGGCAAGGTACAGTGCATTTATTTCGATCCGCCGTACGGCATCAAGTTCAATTCGAACTGGCAGGTCTCAACGCAATCGCGCGACGTGCGAGACGGCAACCAAGTGGATATCAGCCGGGAGCCGGAACAGGTGAAGGCGTTCCGCGACACTTGGAAGGACGGCATCCACAGCTATCTCACTTATCTTCGAGACCGCCTGACAGTGATGCGCGATCTTTTGACCGAGAGCGGGTCAATCTTTGTCCAGATCGGCGATGAGAATGTGCATCGCGTGCGCGCGGTGCTAGATGAAGTGTTCGGGGCGAATAATTTTGTCTCTGAGATTCTTGTTAAGAAGAAAGGGAGCCAGACAAGCAATCGCCTGGAAGCGGTGAATGACTTTGTTCTGTGGTACTCTAAATCTCGACAGGCCGTCAAAGTCCGCAACCTTTTCGAGGTGCGAGTTGGAGAAGAGATTTTCGACGATTTTCCTTATGTTGAACTCGAAGACGGCTCCAGAATGTCCGTCTCGGATTTAGGGAAACGCAACGGGAAGAACTATCTATCTGACTACAAGTTGTTTCAAAGCGATCATTCCAACGCTAGGCTCTTTGCCGTAAATCCTCTAAAGAGTGGGGGGTTTCGCCGAAATCAGTCACATGATTTCAAGTTTCAAGGGCGCACGTTCCCTATCCGAGACAGCCAGTGCTGGAAACACACGGTCGTAGCTGAGCCGGGTGATACTCCAGGGATGACACGATTAGGATGGGCCGACAGACTTTGGCCGCTCACGAACGATGTTCGTTTTATCCGCTATTCGCCTACGCCGTCGGTAAGAGCACTTTCGAATTGGTGGGATGGACTCGGTGGAGCATCGAATCCAATCTACGTTGTCCAAACAAATGAGCGAGTAATCCAGCGATTACTTCTCTTAGCTACTGATCCGGGCGACTTGGTTCTCGATCCTACCTGCGGTTCAGGCACAACCGCGTATGTCGCCGAGCAATGGGGGCGGCGTTGGATCACCATCGATACCAGCAGAGTCGCGCTAGCTTTGGCACGAACGCGTCTAATGTCAGCACGTTATCCATGGTATCTGCTGACCGACAGCCGTGAGGGGCGGGCCAAAGAAGCTGAACTCAATCAGCGGCCGCCTACCGAGGGTCTGGCCCAAAACGACATACGCCAAGGCTTCGTCTATGAGCGTTTCACACGGCAGACATCAGGTTCGATTGCTAACAACTCGCTCATCGATGACATCTGGCAGAGGTGGCAGATTACTCTGGAGCAGTTGCGCGCGGCGCTCAATCAGGCGGCGAAGAAGAATTGGGAAGAATGGCAGATTCCGCGCGAACTTCCTGAGGGGACGCCAGCTTCGGCCGTTGAGCCACACGCCAAATGGTTGAAGGCGCGGCTTGCCCGCCAGCGCGAGATGGACACCAGCATCGCCGCGCGCGCCGATGTTGAATACCTGTATGACAGGCCGTTCACCGACAGCGCCCGAGTCCGCGTCGCCGGGCCGTTTACGGTGGAGAGCTTGTCGCCGCATCGCGTACTGCCGGTCAGCGAAGAGGAGTTGATTGATCTGCTCGACGCCGCCGAGGGCAAACGCTCGGCGGTCGATGCGGATATCGCCGGACAAGACTTCGCTGCCATCGTGATCGACTATCTCAAGTCCGAAGGTGTCAGGCAGCAGGCCAAGGGCGACCGTATCACCTTCGAGAGCTTGACGCCCTGGCCTGGCAACTTCATCGGAGCGAACGGCACCTTTATTGAGGGCGAGGACGGCCCCGAGCGCCGTGCTGCGATCCTGATCGGTCCGGAGTACGGAACGGTCGGCCGACAGGACATCATCGCGGCCGCCCGCGAGGCGGTGGACGCGCGCTTCGACGTGCTCATCGCCTGCGCTTTCAACTTCGACGCTCACTCGTCCGAGCTTGGCAGTCTGGGCAGCCTCAAGATCTTGAAGGCGCGTATCAATCCCGACATGCACATGTCGAATGAACTGAAGAACACCGGGCGCGGCAATATGTTTGTTGTGTTCGGCGAGCCTGACGTAGAAATCCTCGATGACGGTGGGCCCGAGATCCGCTTGAAGGTGCGCGGCGTCGACGTGTTCGATCCAAACACCGGTGACATCCGGTCCAACGACACCAAGGGCGTCGCAGCATGGTTCGTCGACACAGACTACAACGAGGAAAGCTTCTTTGTCCGCCACGCCTATTTCCTCGGTACCAACGATCCCTACAAGAGCTTAAAGATCGCGCTCCAGGAGGAGATCGACGAGCAAGCATGGGAAACCATTTATTCCGACACCTCGCGCCCGTTTTCTCGCCCTGGAGGGCGCCGAATTGCTGTGAAGGTCATCAATCACTTCGGAGACGAGGTGATGAAGGTATTTAGTGTTTGAATTCAGGTTGCGGTTCGGCAGGAGGAAGGGACTTGGCAACGCTAATTACAGCTAACGTCTGGAATGAAATCACGGCCGCTGCAAAGAACACCCACAAACCTTCACAAGTTGCTGTTGCCTATTTCAGTTCAAAGGGGCCGAGCTTGTTACCTTTGCTGAAAGGGAGCGCTCTCGTAGCTGATGTTAGCATCCCGACGGTTGCTCAAGGCTCAACATCCCCTGCAGCCTTGGGTCAGTTGCAAAGAGTCGGTGTCGACATTTACTCGGTTCAATATTTGCACGCGAAAGTTTTCGCCTTTGATTCGGTCGCATTTGTTGGGTCAACAAACGCTTCGGAGCGCTCCGCAGGCGCGTTGGTGGAAGCGGCATTAAGGACCCGTACCGCAACGGAAATCCGTGCAGTTCGAAGTTTCGTTGCGTCGCTTTGTGTAACCAAGCTCAGCGCGTCCGACCTAAAAGATCTAGAGAGCTACTACAAGCCGCCAAAATTCGCGCCGCCGCAGCCCAAGCAGCAGCAACATTATTCAACTCTGCTGATGGAGCTCACGCTTGAGCAAGGTCTTGATCGGGCTTCTCAGGTCCAGCCCCCAAAGACAGTCTGGGAAACGTTCTTTGGCTTGAAGCATCCAACTGCGACCCTTCCAACGATCACCTTGATCAACGAGAAGACTTCGGTGTCTGAAACTCGGCCTGTTGTGAAACATCATCATACATACACAATTGAGATTTCTGACGCGAACTTGCCTCGACCTGCGATCTTACAACTACGGCGGTTAGCTCCGAACAAATATTCGTACATCGTTCATCGACCTGGGGATGCTAGATATTCCGACATCCGCCGGATTGTAAGAACGCTTCATAATCCATACTGGGCTTCCGGGCGCCGATGGGTACTCGTCTAGTGACTAGGTGAGACGCAGTGAATTTTCTGATCGCAGACACCTTTACCGTATCGTTCAATCGTCTCTCTGGCGTAGACCAGAAGGCGGTAAAGGCTAGCGTCTTCGACCTGCAGATGGATCGCACCGGCAACGGTCTCCAATTGCATCGGATCGACAAGAGCAAAGATCCGAACTTCTGGTCAGCACGGGTCAATCGCGACATCCGGCTGATCGTTCACAAAACCAGCGAAAGCCTGCTCGTTGCCTATGTCGGCCACCACGACGACGCCTATGCCTGGGCAGAACGGCGACGGATCGAGGCGCATCCACGGACTGGGGCGATCCAGATCGTTGAAGTCCGCGAGCAAGTGGCGGAGGTCGCCCCGCCGCCGACCTTCGATTTTGTTTTTCCCGAGTCCGCAAAGAACGAGACGATCAAGCCCGCGTTGTTTGCTTCGCTGGATGACAATGCGCTCCTGTCAGTAGGTGTGCCCGCGGATTGGCTGGCCGACGTCCGCGCAGCCGATGAAGACGGGTTTTTCACGCTGGCGGCCCATCTCCCCGCCGAGGCTTCCGAAGCCCTGCTCGAATTCGCGGCAACAGGCAAATTGGCGCTGCCGGCTCCGCCGACCGCCGATCCTTTCAAGCATCCCGATGCGCTGCGCCGCATTCGCCTGATCGCCGATCAGGAGGAGCTGGAACAGGCGCTGGCTTTTCCGTGGGAGAAATGGGGCGTCTTCCTCCATCCATCGCAACGTTCGTTGGTCGAGCGCTCTTTCTCGGGGCCGGCCCGCGTGGCGGGATCGGCGGGAACGGGAAAGACCATCGTTGCGATCCATCGAGCGGTGCGTCTTGCCCGCGAGAACCCAGCCGCAAAAATACTCCTAGCGAGCTTTTCGCGGCCGTTGGCCGATGCCCTGGCGAAGAAACTTCTGGTCCTTGCCCCAGAGACAGGTGGCGTGGTGCCCCGGATCACGACGGCGTCGTTTCGCGGGATCGCCGAGCAGATGTATCAGCTCGAACACGGCGTGCGTCCCCGCATTGCGTCCGACGCGGTCCTGCGCGAACGGCTGCGCGCCGCCGCTGCCGAAACCGGGCTCAAAGGCTTCTCAGAACGTTTTCTGCTGTCCGAGTGGACTAACGTGGTTGACGCCTGGGGCCTGTCGTCGCTTGAGACCTATTCGACCGTCGAGCGAATGGGCCGCAAGAGCAGGCTTGGCCCAAATCAGCGCGCGCGGCTGTGGCCTGTGTTCGCTGCGGTCCAAGAGGCGCTTAAGGCAGAGCGTCATACGACCTGGGCCAACGTCTTTACGGGCTTGTCGAAGGCTCTTGAAGGTCGCGCGTCCAAGCCATTCGACCATATCGTCATCGACGAGGCCCAGGACTTGGCCCCCGCGGAGCTTCGGTTCTTCGCGGCTCTGGCTCCGGCAGGATCTAACGGACTGTTCCTGTCGGGGGATATCGGTCAGCGCATCTTCCAGCATCCTTTCTCGTGGGCGAACCTCGGCGTTGAGGTGCGAGGCCGATCGCACACGCTCAAGGTTTGCTACCGAACCTCGCAACAAATTCGTCGTGCTGCCGACCGGCTCTTGCCGATCGTCCTGCGCGATAGCGATGGGTTGGACGATGAGCGCCGTGGAATCATTTCGGTGTTCGACGGGCCCCCGCCCGAGGTCAAATCCTTCCCCGATGTGGCCGCGGAGGTAAGCGCGGTCCGACAGACGATCGAAGGTTGGCTCAGCGACGGAATTGCTGCTCATGAAATCGGCCTCTTTGTTCGGACGTCGGAACTTGTCGCGCGCGCGCGGGCCGCGATCGACGGGCTACCCGGAGCAGCCGAGATAGTGACGGCCCAAATGAGTTTGGCCAAAGGCTTGGAGTTCCGAGCGGTGGCAGTGATGGCTTGCGACGAAGGCGTATTGCCGCTCGACGAACGTATCGCCGACGCCGCGGACGAGGCCGAGCTCGACGACATCTATGAAACCGAAAGACGCCTTCTCTACGTCGCTTGCACGCGAGCGCGCGAGCACCTGTTGCTTACGGGCGTGACACCAGTTTCCGAATATCTAGCAGATCTGAATGCAAAGAGCGGCACTCAGCCTCATTGATCTGACACTGCGTTGTCGATGCCGGCCGAAATCGCCTCCCTCAGACCTTGCAAACCCGCAAAGTCCCCAGGATGATCGGCGCGTTGGTGCATCGCTCGCGAGGCCTTCATGCGAAAATGCGAAGTCGCCGTGCTGGGTCTGGGGCTCATGGGCGGAGCAGCGCTGGGCGCATTGCTGGATGCCGGCGTCGATGCGCTCGGCTTCGACCCTGTCGCAGCAGGTTCGGATCGCGGCTCGTCACATGGGTCATGTCGCATTTTCCGTCGCTTCAATTTCGAAAACCCCAACTACACCAGCCTGAGTGACGAGGCTCATGCCGGCTGGATCCGGCTGCAGACCGAAAGCCGTCAAACGGTTCTGACGGACACCCCTGTCTTGGAGGCCGGCCGCCCCGGCTCCGTCATGGTGGCGTCCTCGCGCGCGGCCGCGATCGCGAAAGGGCGCCCGGATCCGAAGATGACCGCGACGGCTGCGAACAAGGAATTTCCGGCTTTCAACCTGCCTGATGATTGGGACGTCGTCGTGCAGGACGGTGGCGCGATCCTGCACACCGCTACAGTCATGAGACTGATGCGCGAACGCGCCGGCGATCGCGTGATTGCAGAACGCGCGAGCTTCACGCCGCGGCGGGACGGAGTGTCGATCCGCACCGCCAACGAGGAGTTCTTCGCCGAGCGCGCGATTCTGGCGCTGGGCCCATGGCTCGGTCGCGCACTCCCGCAACTCGGCGCGCTGCTGAACGTCACCCGACAGGCGGTCGGCTGGTTCGCGCCTGTCAGCCCCGACACCGTGGTTTCAGGTCGTTTCCCGATCTTCATTCTGGACCGAGGTCCTGATAACGTGGTCTACGGCTTTCCGGACTTCGAACAACGCGGCGTTAAAGCTGCGCCTCACAACCATGGGCCTGTGGTCGGCCCCGACGACTGGGGTCCGCCCGCCAGTGATGCCGAACTCCGCACCGTGGGCGAAGCATTGGCCGCGCTCGTCCCTGATGCGGCCGGGCCCATCATCGATCGCGACGTCTGCCTCTACACCAACACCGCGCCCGCCGACATCAGGCTAGACGCGGGCGAGGAATTCATCATCGATCGCTGGCCGGAGTCCCGCCTCATCGTCTGCTCCGCGTGTTCAGGCCATGGTGCCAAGTTCGCGCCCGCCATCGGGCAAAGGCTTGCTCGCCTCGCCACCGATCCGTCCTACCAGGCAGAACCGTTCTTTCAGCTGTCCCGATATTCTCAATTCGCCTGAGCCCGCCGGAGTCCCGCCTATCGGATTTTCCGCAATGATGACACCATACCCCTGTTTTGCCCGACGAGTCAAACGTGATTTCCGAAATTCCGCAATAACTCCGCGTAAGTCCTTGTTCTGACGGAGGCCGGCTACTGTGCATGGGGTTGTTTTCGACGTTTTGTTATCCGGTCGCAGAAGACCCCCACCACGATGCCAGCTTGAACCCACCCCCATCACGGTCCGACCAATATCCCGCATCCGACAGCGAGCCTGTGATCCACGACCATGTTCGACAAAGCCTACCGTCAGCGCCTCGAGGCTGATCTTGCGCAATGGGAAGCCGATGGCGTGATCGCGCCGGCGGCAGCCAGCTCGATCCGCACAGCGCTGCCGCCGCTCTCACCGGGCATCAACATCGCCGTGGTCGTCGGCATCGTCGGCGGCCTGTTGATTGCGGCTGCGTTCCTTGCCTTTGTCGCCGCGCACTGGACGGAGATCGCGCGGCTGCTGCGGTTTGCGATCCTGCTGGCCGGCATGATCGTCGCCGGCGGTCTCGGCGCCTGGTTTGCCGCGTCCGGCCGCACTGTGCTCGCCGATCTCTGCGCCGGCATCGGCGCCATCATCTTTGGCGCGGGCATCGCGCTGGTCGGCCAGATGTATCATCTCGGCGACGATTTTGCCGGCGGCATGCTGCTGTGGTCGTCTGGTGCATTCGCCGCCGCGCTCTTGACCGGCTCGCGCGGCGCGCTCGCGGTCGGCCTTGCTGCCGCCTGCATCTGGACCTGCATGCGTGTTTATGATGCGCCTGATGTCCTGCATCTTCCCTTCGTGGTGGTCTGGCTGATCGCAGCTGCTTTGGCCTTTGCCTGGAATTCCCGCGTCGCCGCCCATCTCGTCGCGATCGCCGTGCTGCCGTGGTGGATCGCGACGTCGTTTCGCTTCGACTTCGAGGGCGTGCAGCCGTCCTTCGTGATGGCTGAAGGCGCCGCCCTGCTGTTCGGCGCCGGGCTTGCGATATCAGCTGCGCCGTCGCCGCGCGCGCGCCTGCTTGGCGCCGTGCTGTCGATCTATGGCGCGTTTTCGTTAGCCGTGGTCGCCTTCCTGGAGGTGACGACGGTGGATGATCTCATTCGTCTCAAGACCAGCACGATGCCAGCCCAGCCGCTGTGGGCGATCCTGTGCGGTGTTGCCGGTGTCATCCTCGCGCTCGCCTCCGCCGGCATCACCAAACGGTCAGGCGAAATCCTGGCGGCATGTGCGATCGGGCTGGTGCTGCTTGCCGCACCGATCTGGCCGGCGGCCGCTGCCGGCGAGTCCTGGTTCGCCTATGCCGCGCTGCTCTGTGCCATGCTGTGCCTCGTCGTGTCAGGTGTGCTCGATGATGTGCGTCCGCGCATCGTCGCGGGCTGGCTCGGCATTGCCGGCGTCATCGCCGGCATCACCTGGGCAGTGAAGGGCTCGCTGCTGCGCCGCTCCGCCTTCCTGGCGGTCGCCGGCCTCATCACCGTCGTGTTCGCGACCGCGCTCAACCGAGCGCTGCCGAGGACTGATCGATGATCGAAACCCTCACGACGTTCTGGCAGCGCATTCCGAAAGCCGTGCTGTTCGGCGCCGCCATCCTGGTGCAATGCGTGTTGCTGGTCCTGATGGTTGCCGATCGCATGCAGATCCTGCGCGAGGGCCGCGAGGTGACCCTGCAGACGCAGCCGGTCGATCCACGCGATCTCCTGCGTGGCGACTACGTCGTGCTTCGCTACGACATCTCGCAACTCCCGGCCGGCGCGCTCGCCGGCCAGTCGTCCGCCGAGCGTAACCCGATCGTGTTCGTGAAGCTCGCGCCCAATGCCGCCGGCGTCTACGAAGCTGTCTCGGTGCATGCCGCGCCCGTCGCGGTCACGGCTCCCGAAATCCTGATCCGTGGCCGCGTGACCTATTCCTGCGGTTCGACCAACCGCACCTTCTGCGACAAGCTGACGATCCGATACGGCCTGGAAAGCTATTTCGTGCCGGAAGGCGAGGGCAGGAAACTCGAGCAGGCCCGCAACCAGCAAAAGCTGCGCGTCCTCGCCGCCGTGCTCCCCTCGGGCCGCGCCGCGATCAAGCGGCTGCTGCTCGACGGCGAGCCCGTGTACGAGGAGCCGTGGTACTAGCGCTTGGGTACTAGCGCTTGGGCCCCGCTTTCAACGCCCGCCGCAGCACGTCCCACATCCGCGGATCGTTCATATGCGCCACGTTGAAGCGCAGAAAATTCTGCGCGCTCTGCGCCACGCTGAACACATTGCCTGGTGCGAGCACCAAATCCTCTTCGAGCGCGGCGCGCGCAACTGCGGTGGCATCCTGTCCGTCAGCGAGGCGGCACCACAGAAAGAAACCGCCGCGCGGCATCAGCCAGGGCTCGATGCCCAAGGCCCCGAGTTTTCGCGCCACGTCGCGCCGGGTGCGCGTGAGCTTCTGCCGGAGCTCGTCCATGTGCTTGCGATAGCTGCCGCCGGCCAAAACCTTTGCGATGATCTCGGTCGCGACCGGGCTCGGGCCGCCAAAGCTGGTTGCGACCTGGAGGTCGACGAGATGCTCGACCCAATCGGCCCGTCCTGCGATGTAGCCGCATCGCACCGAGGCCGAGAGTGTCTTGGAGAAGCTGCCGATGCGGATCACGCGGTTCAATCCGTCGAGCGCAGCAAGGCGCGGCGATCGCTCCGGCTCGAAGTCGCCAAAGATATCGTCCTCGATGATGGTGAGATCATGTGCGGCCGTCGCGGTCAGCAGCCGGTGCGCGGTCTGAAGCGCGATCGTCGCGCCGGTGGGATTGTGCAGCGCTGAATTGGTGATGTACAGCCGAGGTCGCTCGCTGGCGAGGACCTGCTCGAAGCGCGCGATGTCAGGGCCCGACGGCGTGTAGGGCACGCTGACGATCTTTGCCTGATGCGCCCGCAGCAGCGCACGAAAATTGAAGTAGCAGGGATCATCGACCAGCACGGTGTCGCCGGGGCGGAGCAGGAAACGACAGATGAGGTCGGTCGCCTGCGTGCCCGAACCCGTCAGCATCAGCTGATTGAGCGGGGCCTCGATCTCGTCTTCCGCAAGGCGCGCCAGCAGCAGCCGGCGCAGCGCGAGCGAACCGGAGGTCGAGCCGTAATTCGTCAGCACGCTGGCGTCGCTGCGGGCAAGCGCGCGGGTGGCACGCCGCAGCGCCTCTTCCGGCATCCAGTCCGGCGGCAGCCAGCCACATCCGGGCTTCAGGACAGCATCGTCGGCATCGAGCGATTGCCGGGAGACCCAGAACGGATCAACCGCGCGATCACGGCGCGGCTCGACTTCGGTCAAGGCAAGCGGCGGCGTGACGGTCGGCGAGACATAGAAGCCAGAGCCGCGGCGGGCGCGGATCAGCCCTTCGGCGGCCAAGCGATCATAGGCTTCGACGACCGTGGACGGCGAAACACCCATCGTGTCGGCAAGGCTGCGGATCGATGGCAGGCGGTCGCCAGCGTTCAGTGTGCGCCCGGCGACTCTCGCGCGGATCGCGCTCATCACATCGACGGTTCGCGTTCCGCCGCGACCCCTTGCCTGTGCTTCGATGTCCAAGGTGTATTGCCTTCTGAAGCCATACAGTTTGTCAGGATTGTACTGGATTGTTACTGGTCCCGCTACCGGAGAACGCCGAGGATCGTCGTCCAAGACGTGGGATGGACATGCAATCTGCAGGCAGCGGCTGGGGCAACGGGCTCCTCGGCGTCATCATCTTCAGCGGCTCGTTGCCGGCGACGCGCGTGGCGGTCGGCGGCTTTTCCGCGCTGTTCCTGACCTCGGCGCGCGCGATCATCGCGGCGCTGATCGGTGCGGCCGTGCTCGGCCTGCTCCGTCAGGCGTGGCCGGAGCGGAAGGATCTCGTCTCGCTCATCATCGTCTCGATCGGTGTGGTGGTGGGCTTTCCTCTGCTGACGGCCTTGGCGCTCCAGCACATCAATTCGGCGCATTCGATCGTCTTCATCGGCCTGCTGCCGCTGTCGACCGCGATCTTCGCCGTGCTCCGCGGGGGCGAGCGGCCGCAACCCTTGTTCTGGCTGTTCGCGGTTCTCGGCAGCGCCACGGTCGCGGCCTTCGCGCTATCGAATGACGGCACAGCGTCGGTCACGGGTGATCTCTTGATGGTGGCCGCGATCGTGCTGTGCGGGCTCGGCTATGCCGAGGGTGCCGCGCTGTCGCGCCGGATCGGCGGATGGCAGGTGATCTCCTGGGCGCTGCTGCTGGCGCTGCCGCTGATGCTGCCCGTCATGATCTGGGCCTGGCCAGAGGCATGGAGCGGCGTCGGCGCACCCGCATGGATCGGGCTCGCTTACGTCTCCGTTTTCAGCATGTTTGTCGGCTTCATCTTCTGGTATCGCGGGCTCGCGATCGGCGGCATCGCACGCGTCGGCCAGTTGCAACAGCTGCAGCCCTTCTTCGGCCTCGCGCTCGCCGGCTTCCTGCTGCACGAGCCGGTCGCCTGGAGCATGATCGCCGCGACCGCGCTGGTCGTCGTCTGCGTGTTCTTCGCGCGGCGGTATGCGTGAGCGCGTGCGCGCTTCGCCCAATTGAATAACGCACGCCTCAATTGGCTGTGGCCTTGTCGTGCTCAGCCATGCCGACCGCCCTGTAGTCGTAGGTCGGATAAAACTCGGTGCGGTACGGACCCCACGCGGTATCCTCAATGATGCGGTTGACTTCGCGTAAGCGCGAGGCCGGCAGCCGCAGCGTGATCACCTGGCCGATGCCCATCATCACGTACCAGCTCACGACTTCGACACCCGCCGGCGGAAAGGCTTTGCGAAAACCCTGCTTGTCGAGTTGAGCATTCAGCTCACTGAGCGGACGCGACTGATCGTGTTTGAAAAAGACGGTGAGCAGGACCGCATTGTCGGCGGTCGGCGCCGCGTTGCCGGACGGCGGCGCGGTCTGCGCCATCGCTGGCGAAGTCAGCGCGCATGCTCCCATGAGCCAAGCCGTCACGGTCAATGTCAGTCGGATTGATCTCATCGCCAATGTCCTTCCAATGCAGCATGCGATGCTTTGAAGAATAGCGGCGAGGTGTTCCGGCCACGAGTTCATTTTCGCGCGATGCGCGCATGTTCCGGCGGCGCGTGACTGATATGCGACAACGCGTCTGCCTGCCGGGCAGGCGGGTGTGAAGCATTTCACATGAGGATTGCCGCGCTTGCGCTAGGCTCCGCAGAGCCGGTGGTGGGCTGTCAGGGATTGCAGCTATGACGACGCGGCGGTTGATCTATTGGTGGTTCAGGATCGTGATGTCGGGACGGTTCCTCGATCGCTTCCTGTGCATGCCTGATACGCCCGAATAGAGCGCGGAAAACTCACGTCGCCCCGATCAATTTGCGAAAGGCTGCCGCGCCGTCCTGCACCGCGTCGCGGCCCTTCCAGGCGAGATAACTCAGCTTGCCGCCCCACGTGTCCTGGCTGTGCAGCCGCCGTGATCCCAGGATATGCCCGACATTGGCGGGGAAGCGGCTGACCTCGGCCGCCACCAGCGCCGCGATCGCGTCCATCAATTGCTGCAGCCGCACGCCCCATTCGGTTTGCTCGATGCCGTCGATGCGAAGCTTGAGCGAATGTTCGGCGTCGTAGATCTCGGTGAGCAGGTCGCGCGCGACGAGGAATCGGTTGTGACGGAGTGCGATCCGCAGCGCGAGCCGCCTGTCGTCGAGCCGGTCGAGCACCATGGGAACGACGCAGGCATAGGGCGCCGTTGCAACCTCGGCAGCGCTTTTGCTCGCGGCCGCCTTGGTCGCAAGATAGATGAGCCGCCAGAATGTCTTCAGTCGCCTTGCCACCAGCGCCAACGCAAAGGGCAGCGCATCGGGATTGGACTTCTTGAAAGCATCGAGTTGCGCGGTGATCTGCGCGACCTGGCCGTCGTCGAATTTCGTGATGGTCTCGGGCAGCTTCTCATTGAACTTCGGCAGCGCGTTGCCGGCGCGCAGCACCTGCAGCATCTTCCTGACGTCGTCGAAGGCAGTGCGCGAGGCCGTATATTGCGTGAGCTTGGCGCGCGCGAATTCGGTGCTCTCCGCCGATGCCAGCGTGTTCTCGAGCACCTTGACGACCTTGCCCTGAAAGATCGTCGCGATTTTCAGCACTTCCTTGGGATTGTTGGCCGTGACCTGGTCGTCGATCGCCTTGACGTAGTCGCGCGCCATGGTCGGCAGCAGGTCGCGGCAGATCCACTCCCAGATCGGGGTGAGCGTGTTACGCGAGATCCGTCCTGCATTGGCGTGCTCGGGTGCGCCGTCGATCAGCAGCAGCTCGAGCGGTGCGAAAAAGTAGCGCGAAGGATTGGTGGCGCGCGCCTGGGTCGATCCGTCCTTGCGAAACTCGGCGCGCAGCTTGGCCTGGACGGCGGTCGAGCCCGGCATGTCGATGCCGCACAGTTCGAGTCGCTCGAGCTCACTGAGCAGACAGCTGCGCGACAACGGCGTCAGCTTCTGCAGGAACTCCGAAAGCTCGTCGATCTCGTCCATGGCACGCAATCTTCTCGCAACGAATCCAGCGGGCCCACCGGCCCAATGCATGGAGGCATTTGCGCGCTCTCAATTGCGACACAGAGAAGCAAGCCGCCGTTAATATATCCGTAAAATCTGGGAGGCTCGGGAGCTGCCGAGACCAGGATCGTTAAGAGGGCTGTTGGCGATCTGCCTATGATTTAGGCGGATTCATCAACCTCTGCGTGGTCCATGTCGGTCGCTCGCAAGCATAAATTGTGCCGACGCCGGTATTTCCGCACAAAACGGCCAAAATAACCGTAGTCTTACGGAGCAAAAAGTTAACCACAGATCGCCCCCGGTTCCGCTACACGAGTCACATGGGGTCACAGAACGATATGGCCACCGATTCGCGGCCGTCGGAATGGTTCGAAAGCAGCGCGTCTGCGCCTGAAGAGCTCGATTTTGTCCGTCTGAATGCCGCCCGTGCCAAGGCGGCCGACGAAATGGCCGCTGCCATTGCCCGCGAGCTCAATGGTCCCCTGACCGCGCTCCTGCTCTACATGGGCGAGATCAAGCATCACAGCGATCAGCTCGCGCCCGTTACCGCCGATCGCGCCTATTTGCAGCAGGTCGTGGAGAACGCGCTGGCGCAGACCGAGCGCGTTTGCGGTCTGGTCAAGCAGCTCGCCGGCGCGCACAAGGGCGCCTTGCCGACGCCGTCCACGACCGATGATGCCGAGTTGAAGGCTGGACGTGCGTTGCCGATGCCGCGCGAGGCCGGCCTGGAACTCTCGAATCTGTCGGGCAAGCGGTTGACCAAACGCGAGCGTGAAGTGTTGCGGCTGATCAGTGAAGGTTTTTCGAACAAGCAGGGGGCGTTGCGGATGCAAATCAGCCCGCGCACTTTCGAGAGCCATCGGGCCGAGGCGATGCGCAAGCTCGGCGCGCGCAACACCGCCGACCTCGTCCGCGCGGCGCTGCTGCATTCGATCGATTAGGGTCGTCGTCTTGCGCCGCCTGCATGGCGAGGCGCTTTTGGCTAGAAATAGTCTTCGGCGAAAGGGCGCACGCGCGAGGTCGGCCGCAGTCCCTTCGGCTCTTCCTTCGGTGCATTCGGGATGATGGTGATGGTCCAGCGCGGCGGGATGGTCGATTCCTGCTCCAGCACCGAGCGGACGAAACCCGTCACCGTGGACTCACCCGCCTTCACCGTAGCCATCCGGCCGTTGAACTGGGCGATGCGAAAGCGACGGACCTCTTTCTGGTCCGCAGTCTCATAGGTGAACATGGAAACCCTCCTGGTTTCCTGCGACTATCGCTACCTATGATTAGTCATCTGTGAACATTGGAAACCGTATAAGTACGGCGGGGTTGCCGCGGGATCGTCAATCCTGCGATTCCTGAGCCTTTGCAGCAGCAAAGGCCGTGTCCATCCGCTGCAGCAGATCGTGAAATTCGGCATCGCCGAGTGCGTCGGCCGTGCTTTCAAGCACCGAGGCCAACGTTGCGAGCCGGAGATAGCCGAACGTCCTGGCCGTGCTCTTCAACGAATGCGCCTCGCGTGCGATCCTGGCCCTGTGCTGGTCGAGTGCGAGCGTGCGAAACAGCTCGAGCCGCGCGCTGGTCTCGCTCCAGAAGACCGCACGTACCTCGCTGGCGCCGTCCTCGCCGATCTCGCGCACCAGCACGGCGAAGGCGCCAGGCTCGCGCAGCGGCTCAAGATCGCGCAGCGGTGCGGCGTCGAGTGCGTCCTGCGCAGGCGCGAAATCGGCGTCGATCATGATTGTCCCATTCCCCCGTTGCACGCCTCGCCGGCCTGAGCCGCGCGAGACGTCCGGGAACATCTAGGGCAATCCGATTTCAGTTCCGGTCACGAGACACGCAGTGTTTGCACGCCGCTGTCAGCACTTGCTTTACCATGCGGTGCTCTGCATGCGCCGTCAGGGCCCGAGCAGCCGGTCGTACTGGGCCTTGACCGTGGCGTAGCATTCGCATGCCGCTTGGCGCAGTCCTTCCAGATTGAGGATCTGGATGTGTCCGCGGCTGTAGTGAATGAAATTGGCCTGCTGCAAGGTATTGGCGACCAGCGACACGCTGTTGCGCCGTGCGCCGATCATCTGTGCCATGGCCTCTTGCGTCAGCAGCAGCCGGTAGTCGCCCGACAGATCATGGGTGTGCAGCAGGCAGCGGGAGAGCCGCGACTCCACCGGATGCGCCGCGTTGCAGCCCGCGGTTTGCTGAACCTGTGCGTAGACCGCGAGCCCGTGGCGTGTCAGCAACGTCCGCAGCGTCGCACTGTGCTCGGCCGCCATGCGCAGCCGGTCGAGGTCCATCACCGATGCGACGCCAGGAATCAGCACGACCGCGGCGTTGAGCGCGCAAGCATCACCCATGGTGGCGAATGTTCCGAGCAGGCTGTCACGCCCGATCATGGCGACCTGGACATGCTCGCCCTTGGCGAGTTTCACGACCAGCGAGATCACGCCGCGATGCGGGAAGTAGGCGCGCTTGAGTGTCTCGCCTGTCTCGACCAGCACGGCATCGTGCGGCAGATCCACCGTGCGCAGATGTGCACGGAGCAAATCATAGTCGTCGGCCGAAAGCGCCGTCAGAAAGCCGTTGGATGGGCGCAATATCGTTTCCAAATCTGCCTCCCGTCTCGTCAGCCGATGAACGCGGCTGGCCGATTCACGATCCACCGCATCGGGAGGTTCCATCATGTTCACGCTGGGATATATTGGCACTTGGTGCAGTGTTAACAGGTCATCTCCAGCAAAGGGGGGATACCGCTTGGTGTACACATCAGCATGCCGCCGACGGTGGTAGCGCGCGCGTCGTCACGCGCTGGCCAACAGGCGCGCGTGATGGGCCTTCACGGCGGCATGGCAGCCACATGAGGTCGCCTCCAGCGCAGGCAGATCAGTGATCTCGATCTGGCCCCGGCTGTAGCGGATGATGCCGGCGCGTTGCAGCGAATGCGCGACCAGCGAAACGGCGTTGCGCCGTACGCCCATCATCTGGGCCAGGGTCTCCTGCGTGAGCGCGAGGGTTTCCTTGTCGGAGAGATCCCGGGCACGCAGCAGCCAGTGCGCCAACCGCGCTTCGACAGGATGCAGCGTATTGCAGAGCAGGGATTGTTGCGCTCGCGCGAGCAGGGTTTGTTCATGACGAACGATCAGGTTGCGGAACCGGGCACTTGCAGCAGCAGCGGCTCGAAAGGCCGGCACTTCAATCGCGGATGCGGTCCCGGAAAAGAGCACGATCGCGTCTGATGTCGCGGTTCCATCGGCGAGCGCCGCACCGGCGCCGACGATGCTGTCGCGTCCGAGCATTGCCACTTCGATCGTCTGACCTTCGGAGAGACCCACCATGATCGAAACGGTTCCGGTATGCGGAAAGTAGACGTGCCGCAATGCAGCGCCCGTTTCGCTCAAGACAGTCTCTTTGACCAATTCAATCGTGATGAGATGAGGCCGCAACAAGTCGAAGTCGGCTGCGTCAAGCATTCGCAGCAATTGATTGGGCGGTGGGCCGCTCGTGGTCATGCGGGATTCAATCTGCGCGTTCAACGGATCGTGTGAGTATCACTGTGCCGTGAGAATCATGCGTTCGTGATCCAGTTGTACTAATTCAAAAGAATATTATAATGGTTGTGTTGATGTCCATATACCCGTTGGAGGGCAGACAGCCTGTCACATTTACGGCGGAAATAAGAAACGTGGGCTGATTCGACTCCTGCCCGGCGAACAAGTCTCGCGTCATCCCCCGAGAGGAAGTGGCAAGGGGGGCCTTCATGAGCCGGAACCATTGCTCCTGTGCTGTCAACGGCCGTCGATGGATTGCCGAGACCTCGCGCATCGCGCGCGCATTGTCAGCCATCATCGACCGACCGGAGGCACGACGCCACACGGACGCGGATTTCCCGTCCCTCGCTCACGCAGTCGCGCGCATTCGTACCAATCAATATTTCGATCCAGATCACAGGAGACCGGCGTGTCCCAGGGTCCAATCCTTGAATCGCCGACATTGAAGGCTCAAGCCGAAGATCAGCACCATATTCTCGTCATCGACGATGACGCGATGATGTGCATGGCCATCGAGACATGGCTTCAGCAAAGCAATTTCAAGGTAACGGTCGCATCCGGCGGAGAGACCGGGCGTCGCGCGCTGGAGCGGCATCGCTTCGACCTGATGCTGGTCGACATTTTCATGCCGCACATGCGCGGCTTCGAATCGATCCGGGTGTTTCACGAGACGGCGCCGACTGTGCCGCTGATTGCCATGTCAGGCTACGTCTTCGCCGACCATGACGGTTCAGTGCCGGACTTTCTGCGCATGGCGCTCGAACTTGGTGCCGCGCGCTGTCTGCGCAAGCCGTTCACGCCTGACGCCCTGCTCGCAATCATCAACGAATGCCTGCTCGAACGCGATGCCTGCGGCAGAGGACCCTTGACTGCGGATTTGCGTTAGGTGATCGCGACGGTCACGGCGCTGGCGTAAGCATTCGTTTACTGTGCGTGGGGCTTGCGCGCTTGGGCTACGCGTCGAGCGGGGGACATCATGGATGCGCACCGCCGATTGCGTGCGATTTGATTTCAATTCGCATATCCCCCGATATCGGCGGAATTTTTTTGCACTCGACACACCGCCGTTATCCGCGCGTTTACCGGTTGCGTATCCGGCCTTGCGCCCAGGCCGGATTACCCGAAAACCGTGGCCTCCTGTCCGCGAACGGCAAACTTGTCTTCAATATCCGTATTAGCACGGAGGATGAAATTAACGGGACCGTGAAATGGGTTGTCTAACGATCTAGGAGCGGGCTTCCGCCGATTCCAGGCGCGGCGCAGGCGTTGAGGTCCCGGTCAGTAAGGCGTAGCTCATGGATGATCTGTTGCGGGAGTTTCTGACGGAGACCAGCGAGAGCCTGGACACCGTCGACAATCAGCTGGTGAAGTTCGAGCAGGAGCCGAACAACGCCAAGATCCTGGATAACATCTTCCGCCT
>Ga0207671_10002062_pt1 | contig 21988 bp, 21 predicted proteins | sample KBSC24metaG_FD_184352 | JGI IMG/M metagenome (GOLD analysis project Ga0207671, IMG submission 184352) | Corn rhizosphere microbial communities from Kellogg Biological Station, Michigan, USA - KBS C2-4 metaG (SPAdes) (version 2) | ecosystem: Host-associated > Plants > Roots > Rhizosphere > Soil... | reverse complement strand
CAGCCCCTGACTCCTTTGCTAATTCAATCAGCATAAGGGCACGGTCAAGATCGCCATCATGGTTCGCGCCAACATCCGCTATAAAATACAAAGGCCCTTTTTGATCAAATTTTCTGTTTCCAATTGTAATGTCCATTTCCAATTTATTTATTGTGAAAGTCTATAAATAATTGCTTTAAACCTAACTTATAATCAGGCACATAGCCAAAAATCTGTTTTACTTTATTTGTATTAAGTGTGGTATTCTTCGGCCTTGCTAATTTAGATATAATATTGTCCGAATTACCCTGCTGTACTAAAGATGTATCCCATCCAAATTCTTTTGCGATATCTACAGCAAATTGATATTTGCTGACAAATTGGCTGCACCCAGCATGCAAAACTCCCGAAAAATCAACTCTTAGCATATCTGCTATAAGAGTCGCCAGTTGACCCGTATATAGCGGATTAAAAAGTATGTCATCGAACCCAGTGATCGATTCTCCATTGCTTAATTTGGTGGCGATCCATTCAAAAAGAGATTTTCCGCCGGGCTTTTTAAAACCGTAAATATTTGTCCGAATAATGACGGCATTCCCTTGCTCCTTATTAACAGCCTCTTCGCCATGAAATTTGGACAAGGCGTAATAATTCAAAGGGTTCACTTTGTCGTCTTCGCTGTAATTTCCAATCGTCCCGTCAAAAACAGAATCTGTTGATATATAAATTAATCTCGTTTCAAAAGGCTTATATGACGCAAGCACTGCCGTAACATCTCTGTGTATTTTATCGGCATATTCTTTATCATTTTCACAAAGATCAAGATTTACCTGCGCGGCACAATGAATGATTATATCAGGATCTAAATCAACGAGCAGTTGTTTTAATTCCGTAAAATTCAACAAATCAAGCTTAAGATATTGTGATGGCAGTAGAATTTCATTTGATTCACTTTGTCCAATCCCCTGAATTTCGTAGGCAGTTTCTTGTTTCTTAAGCTCCCGGGCTATAGCCGAGCCCAGCATACCATTAACGCCCGTAACCAAAATCTTCTTCTTCATGGCTTAAAAAAAACCGCCTGATAAATCAGGCTTTTGATCCAAAATCCCTTATTGCCTTATTTAAAATATCTGCCTGCGTTTTCGCTTCTTCTAAGTCCCAATAATTAGTTTTGAGCTGTATCATTCTCAGTTGCAGGTATTCTGCTACAGGGCACAAGCCTTTATCATAATTTTGCCAAACGCCATCCATCTTTTGAACATCATTTAAAAAGTATGGCTCCCTGTATGATAACTTCCACGCAGCATAATATCCGTCACCACCTAATGACAAGAAAAGCTTCCTGAAATCATACCATTCCACTTCAGGCTTCTCTACGTTCAAAACTAATGAATATGCCCAATAGGAATTTAAGTATCCTTCCGGCTCAGCTTGACGGGTAACCAAATTTGAACCTGCAATAGCAGAATCGAACAATTTAGCGACTTCAATACGACGGTTAACCAGTTCTTCTATCCTTTCCAGTTGTCCTAAAATTACCGCAGCCTGTAATTCTGACATCCGATAATTAAATCCTAAAGATACATGCCTTGAATAGTTTGGATTTTGAATATCATCCTTTGTGATTTTCCCCTTACTAGCTGAAACACCGGCATATCCCAAGCTACTAAAGCGTCGTGCATTGTTGGCAAATCCTTCATCATTCGTAGTTAACATACCTCCTTCACCAGAAGTTAAATGTTTACTAGCCTGGAAGCTAAAGCTGGAGAAATCTCCAAATTCACCAACATATTTTCCTTTATACTTACCTAAAAAGCATTCTGCGTTATCTTCAATTAAATAAATACCATGTTCTTTACATATTTCTAATATCGGGTCATAATCAGGAGACAATCCGTATAATGAAACGGTAATAATGGCTTTAGTTTTCGACGTTATGTTAGCCCTGAAAGACTCTGGGTCAATTGTAAAGGTCTCCTTATTTACATCAGCAAAAACGGGGATAGAACCATTTTGCAATACAGCTAATGAAGTGCTCGACATTGTTAAAGGGGGCACAATAACTTCATCGCCTGGTTTTACTCCCAATGCCTGTAAAGCCGTGTGCATCGTTGCCGTACCGTTAACATGGCCTATGGAAAATTTAGCGTTAAATATTTCGGAAAATTTCTTTTCCATCAGATTGTTATATACGCTGTTTTTTGATGTTTGAAAAGCATTTTCCAAAACCTCAAGTACATATTTTGTTTCTAAAGAACCGATTCTTTTCATATTTATTGATTATTAATTATAGAGCGCACTTCTTTTTTCGTTTTGATTTATTTCAACTATCTCCGGTTGTTCTTCAATAAGTTTCAGAATATCCTTATACGAGAAGAACGGGGAGGCAGTATACAGATTTTTATAGACCACTCTTGCCATTTCCAGATCTTTGTCCGTATCAATCGTCCACCTTAATTTAGACATATTTTTAAAATAAGGATAATTTCCTATTTTAAACGAGCCGGGATTTTTATAAACATACTGAGTGACATGTTCTCTTTCAAATTCAGTGGCCGCATTCTGCTCCATTGTTTCTAAAGTATTAAAAGTCATCACCTCAACATCCAGCCCTTCAGGATAAGTAGGAGGGTTATTATTAGACGCGAAATCATAATTATTTTCTAAAAAACAATTTATAACCTCATCAATAACACCGGGGTCTTTAAAAGGATCATCACAGGTAATCCTCACAACAACATCGGCATTAAATAGCTTAGCGGCATTATAGTACCTGTTAAGCACATCGTTTTCGCTGCCTCTATAATTAGCGATATTGTTTTCATTACACCATTGTTCAATACTATCGTCAGCGATGTTAGTAGTTGTGGCGATGATCACTTTATCAACTAAACGCGCCTGTTTTACCCGCTCGGTAACATGATAAATGAGCGGTTTCCCTTCTATCTGTTTAAATACTTTATTGGGCAGACGGGTAGACCCCACCCTTGCCTGTATAATGGCTGCAATCATAATTTCCAATTCGACGGGATAATAAAATCCAGGTTTTCTTCTTTCAATTCATCAAAATAATTGTTATCTGTTCCAAGTCCGCGCCCTAGCCAATCCATGTTGATCTTCAAATGCTCCAATGATTGAATACCTAACACTATCTTGTCTATGAATCTATTCGCAGCAACAAACTGCAGTGCTGCATGACCGGAACTAACTTGTAACTTATCGCATTTAGCATGAAACAGGTCTAATTTGGTTTTAAAATCGGTGAAGAAATCAGATAATTTATTCTGTTCCATAAATATAATTCCCTGCAAAAATACGCTTCGAACATGGATCTCAACTCCAATCTGATTCAGTGTTTCGAAGTACGGCTCAAACCTTCGGTCGAAAATACTGTAGGGGATCTGGATGAGATCAAATTCTATTTTATTTTCCAACAAATATTCCAGCTCCTGTGGGTGGTATAAAGAAAACCCGATCTTTTTAACAGCGCCTTCTTTTTTTAAATTTTTTATTATTTCAAAGGAACCTGTATTGTTTAAAAAAGACTGGAAGTCATGATAAAGCAACCCATAAATAAATTTTACCTTCAATTTACTCAAGGATGAATTAAATGCTGATATGATATTATCCCCCGATCCGATGTCCGCCTTTAATTTAGTTATTATAACAAGCGGATATTTTTCAGTAAATAATCCCAAAACAGCTTCGCTATCGCCATAAGCCTGGGCCGTATCAATGCAGGATACATTTTTGCTGATAGCATAATCGAAGATTTTATCGATCTCATCTAAAGAAACTTTCCCAAGAGTATTACTTATGCCATAATCAAGGCCAAACTGGACCGTTCCAATAGCAAGTTTTGTATGCATTTTAAACTTCCTCTACGTATTTTTCTATCAGCACCCGCAATTCTTCAACCGAAAGCCATTCAGTATTTTCTTCGGAATTGTATTTGAACCCGTAAGGTACCCTTACACCATTAAAATGATTGATATATTCATCTAAAGACCACTTAGGAACTTGTGGCAATATCACGTAATATTTCCCAAGGTCGTAGGTAGTATGAGAATCTGAGGCAGTGATCATTTCTTCATGCACTTTTTCACCAGGCCTTATTCCAATGATTTCCTGTTTACACTCAGGGCCAATAGATGTAGCTATATCAGTGACCCTGTAAGAGGGTATTTTAGGCACGAAAATTTCTCCGCCCCAGGCAACTTCCAGCGCATGCAACACCATGTCGACACCACCTTCCAGGCTGATATTAAACCTTGTCATATTTACATCTGTAATTGGAAGCACTCCCGTTTTTCTTTTCTTTAAAAAGAATGGGATAACTGAACCGTTTGAGCCCATTACGTTTCCATATCTTACCACAGAAAAAATGATAGGATTGTACCCTTTAATATTATTAGCAGCTATAAACAATTTATCCGAAGCTAATTTTGTAGCTCCGTATAAATTGATAGGAGCAGCAGCCTTATCGGTTGAAAGAGCGATCACTTTTTGGACCTCTGTTTCCAAAGCTGCGTTAATTACATTTTCGGCACCATTAATATTTGTCCTTACACACTCGGTGGGGTTATATTCTGCGATTGGCACATGTTTCATTGCTGCAGCATGTATAACATAGTCAACACCTTTAAATGCCCTCTTTAGACGTTCGAAATCGCGAACATCTCCAATAAAATAGCGCATCTGTGGAAATTCGCTTTCGGGAAAATCCTGAGCCATCTGGAATTGCTTTTGCTCATCCCTTGAAAATATAACCAGCCTTCTTACATCAGGCCATTTTTTTAATATAGTTTCGGTTAGAGCCCTTCCCAAAGATCCTGTACCACCTGTAATTAATATAGATTTGTTACTTAAATTCAACATATTATTTTTTAATTGTTTTATTGAGAATAAATAAAATTCATTCTGTATCAGCAATTGCTGATGACTGTTTTTCTTTGTTTTATCAGGCGACTTAATTGACGTTACAATCGTCCATTTATCAGTTCCCTGTCCAAACAGGCTTTTGTATCAAAAACTATAGCATTGTCGCTCATTAATTTTTTGATATCCAGTCTCAAAAACTCATTATGCGCCACCGACACCACGATAGCATCATAAAGAGATCCTTCGCTTATTTCTTGTAAAATGTTGATATTGTACTCATGCTTAACTTCAGCCGGATTGGCCCAGGGATCATAAATATCCACATCCATACCAAACTGTTTTAATTCACTATAAATATCAACTACCTTGGTATTTCGTATGTCCGGGCAATTCTCTTTAAAAGTAATGCCTAGTATCAATGCTTTGGCCCCTGCAACCTTATGCCCGCTCTGAATCATTAATTTGATCACCTTATTGGCAACGAACATTCCCATGTTGTCATTAACCCTTCGCCCAGACAAGATAACCTGGGGGTGATATCCTAAAGATTCAGCCTTATGGGCAAGATAATATGGGTCAACGCCAATACAATGGCCTCCTACCAGACCTGGTTTATATTTTAGAAAATTCCATTTGGTTCCGGCTGCATCCAATACATCATTGGTGTCTATCCCCATACGGTCAAATATTAAGGCCAGCTCGTTTACAAACGAAATATTTACATCCCTTTGGGCATTTTCAATTGCTTTGGATGCTTCAGCAACTTTAATACTCGGCGCTTTATGAGTTCCGGCAGTAACAAAAGAATTATAAAGCTGATCTACAATTTCGGCAATGACAGGTGTAGAACCGGAGGTTACTTTTTTTATCTTAGTAAGGGTATTTATCTTATCTCCCGGATTGATCCTTTCAGGAGAATAGCCCACAAAAAAATCCATATTGAATTTTAATCCTGAAGTTGATTCCAGAACCGGCACACAATCCTCCTCTGTGCAACCGGGGTAAACGGTCGACTCATAAATTACGATATCATTTTTTTTCAGGACGTCACCAAGCATCGTAGAGGCCTTTAATAGGGGGGTCAAATCCGGCGCTTTAAACTTATTAATCGGCGTAGGTACCGTTACTATAAAAATACGATAGTCTTTTAAATCATTTTTATCCGCCGAAAAGTTCAGGCCAATTTTCCCGCTTTCGCGTAATTTGATGACCTTTTGCAAGTCCTCAATGTGTGCTTCCCTGGTGAAATCCTCACCTTGCTTTAATTCAGCGACTCTTTTTGTATTAATATCAAATCCCAATACATTGTATTTTTTAGCAAGCTCAATAGCTAATGGCAAACCTACATAACCCAAGCCTATGATAGCTATTTTAACCTCGTGAGGTAGTTTAAAATACTCATAAAAATCTTGCTGGTGTTGTTCTAAAGACATAATTAAAAATTTCGAAAAATCTAAATAGGTGGACTAATTTGCGAGTGCTAAATGTTTCAATTGAGTATTATCCATTTTTTTTGCCTTTAAACAACCGGTCAGCCCAAGAAAATTTGGCATTGTCTTCTTCCTGATAATAGCCGCCATACCCATACCCGTACCCATAACTATAACCATAAGTACTTTGTATATCAATTGAATTCATTATGATATTCATATTTTTAAGTTTCTTTTGACGGTAAAAGTTGTCAATAGAAAATATCTGGCTTTTCATCGAATAATTATGTCTGATAATAAACATGGTAACATCTGCATAAGTATTTAGTATCTGTGCGTCAGTAACCAGGCCGGCCGGAGGAGCATCTATTATGATATAATCAAAATCCTTTCGCAGTTGTTCAATAAGTTTTGCTATCCTGTCATTTACTAGCAATTCAGCGGGATTGGGCGGAATGGGGCCGCTTGTTATTATATAATAATTTTCCTGGAGCTCTATTTCTTTTATTATTTCACTGATCGTCGCTTTACCGATGAGATAATTTGATAAACCAATTGCATTGTCTATAGTTAAACCTAAATGGAGTTTCGGTTTTCGTAAATCCAATTCTAAAATAATAGTTTTTTTACCTGACATGGCCAAACTGGCACCCAAGTTAAGAGACACAAATGACTTTCCTTCACCACTTATACTGGATGTAAATAAGATGACCTTCTGATCGTCATCAGGTATAACAAATTGCAGGTTTGTTCTCAACGACCTGATTTGTTCGGCAACCATTGAACGTGGCCTACTGGTTACCAATAAAGATGAGGTATCATTGGAATGAGATATTTCTGCAATAACGGGCACTTTCGTAAATCGTTCAATATCTAATCTGTGTTTTATTTTGAAATTCAGTAAATCTCTGAGATAGATAATAACAGCAGGTACAATAATACCCGATAAAAAAAACATCAAATAGATTGCCGCTTTAACAGGCTTAACCGGATCTTTGCTGCTCCAGGCCATATCAATAGTGCGGCTATCTGCCACACCCGACGCAAGCTTCATTTCGCTTTCCTCACGCTTACGCAAAAGATACATAAATAAGGTATCCTGCAAATGTTGCTGCCTCATTACATCAAGCAAGCCGCGCTCTTGCGAAGGAACATTCCTTATAATGCCCGTAAACTGATTATCCTTCGCTTGTAAATGTTGTCTTGTAACCTCAAGCCCATTTTTTAAATTTTGTACAGACTTATTGATACCTTGCTTTAAAGCTGTTATCTGATCGGTAAAAGAACTGACTACCGGATTAGTTTCTGGTACGGTTTGTAGAAGTGATAATCTTTTTAGCTGGGCTTCTCCTAATTGTGAAACAAGCCCTAGTAATGTTGGATCGTCAATGCCTAGCATTGAAGGTAATGACGATGGCTGATCGTCATTCATCGTCAAATAATCTTCTAAATTTTTGAGTACGCTAAGTTGCACAACAACTTTATTTAACTGTGCATCATTATCGCCTACATTTTGCATAAGCAATTGGGATTGCGCACTGATATTAGCTATGCCATTGTTAGCTTTATAATCCTGTACATTTTTTTCAACTGTACCAAGCCCGGCTTGTATTACTTTTAAACGCCCGTCAATAAAAGCTAAGGTATTAGATGTAACCCTGTTTTTATCTTCAATTGCCTCGTTATTATACTCCCTTACTATTCCATTCAAAAAATCCATACCTCTTTGTGGAATAGCGTCCTGAATAGTAATAGTCAATACAGTGGCCTGCTTGCTAACAGGATCCACATTTAAGCTCTTGCTATATCTTTCATCAAGGCCTGGCAAAGAGTTAAACTTAACGTTCAGCATCTCATTAGGCGCCCCCTTCCATATCGGATTTGATGTAATTAGTATTGTTCCTACTTCCGTTTCGACAGCAGTATTTAGCGCCACTCTTTTATTATTTACTTCTGCTTCCTTATCATTTAATACACGAATGGCTAATCTGATATCGTAATCTATTGCAGCAGCTGGTTTGAGTAATTGTACAGTGAAAGGAAGGTTACCATATAACTCCCGCTTTCTTACTCCTTTTGGCAAATAATAAGATGTTTCTAAGCGTAGTGTTTTAATTACCTTATCAATAATAGTTTTAGATTTTAAAATCTGGATCTCGTTATCAATAATTTTATCAGACGAAAACAAGTCGAGACTTTGAAGAAGATCGTTCGATCCACCTAATCCACCACCTTTGTTATCTTTTATTAACAGATCGGTTTCGATCTTATATTCGGGAGTTGTGAGCTTTGCATACACATATCCTAATATCGTAAAGACAATAATGGAAAAAAGAAACCATTTCCAATATCTCAAATACTTGAAAACTGTTTCGCGAAAATCTGGGCCACCAGTATCTTGTTCATTAAAATCGTTTATATCATCATTCATATTCATAAGTAGAGAGGGCGCTTATTATTATTTTTTGCTATAGACGAGAATTATGGATATAAATGATAATGCACTTAAAATTATAGGTAATATCTGATAAGTTTTATCTGTTTGTGCTATCCGGCCTTTACTTGGTTCAACGTAAACTACATCATTAGCGTGCAGGTAGTAGTAGGGCGAACTATATACATCCCTGGTATTGAGATTAACTCTGCCAAACTCTTTTTTACCATTGTTATCACGAATAACCAGCACATTATCGCGTTTTCCATAAATCGTCATATCGCCTGCAAGGCTCAAGGCTTCGGGCAAAGTTATACTTTCATTAGGAATCACATAAACGGATGGGCGAAATACTTCACCCAATACTGATATTTTATAGTTTAGAAAACGAACGCTTACGGTAGGCTCTTTCAAGTAAAATTTTAACTTATTTTTAATTGTATCGTGCGCTGCCTTAGTTGTTAGACCGGCAACTTTTACAGTTCCCATTAACGGCAATTCAATATTCCCATCAGCATCAACTAAGTAACCAGGTGCCGCAGACTGAACCAACGACGGAGAACTGGAACCACCGTTTCCCCCAGGAGAGGCCGTACTTGTTTGGCTCGAGGGGTTATCATTGGTGACTGGCATGGTAGAGAACGGGTTGAAAAAGCTACTGGCAATCGGGTTTAATGACCCAATTGGAATGGACAAGATATCTCCGGGCTGTATTTTTGGTATATAAGCTTTAGCAACCTCAAGCGTATCGGGTTGATTTATCCCTTTTTGAAAATATGCTATTTGTTTTTGGTCAACACAGGAAGATAAACAAAATATTACTGTCAGAACTAAAAAAATATTCTGGTAGATATTTTTTTTCATAGGGATCGAATTACTAAATATACGGAAAATCTTTCGATTTCCGGGGTCAAAAATATACTTTTTTGCTCAATTACAAAGCATTGTTTCAAAGCAGGTAAACCACGTTATACCCTAAATGTTTTAAATCAGATGAATATCTTCATTTTACTTTATAGTTAACCACTTTACTTTTCTTCAAAAAAGCCATCTGTCAGGCCGTCAATCTCGCGCCTGTCTCCTTTTTGTTGCCGTCCTGTCCCGCGGTCGCGTTTTAAAAGTGGTGCATGGAACATGGATTTGAATCCATGTGTTTGTTCGATAGGTGTTTCATCATCGTAAAAGTCTACAACGCTTTTCGCATCCATTCTGTTTTCAAGGAGACCCGTTACTTTTATAACCTTTCGCTCAATGCCCTTTGAAACCTGGTAGATCTCGCCGATCTTCACTTCATGTGCCGGTTTGATATTTTGCCCGTCGAGCTTCACTCTGCCTGCCTTGCATGCCTCGGTTGCAAGGGTGCGGGTTTTGAATAGCCTTATGGCCCACAGGTATTTATCTATTCTCAGTTTTTCTTTTTCGGGCATACGTTATTTCTTAAAAACAACGCAAAATTACGAAGTATTAAAGACATGTGAAGGAAGGAGTATTTTTTAAGGCCTGGGGGTTAATCATATTAAGCATTTGTAAACAATTTCCCTTAAAAATCCTTTAATTTGCTAAAAGTTATAGATATGCCTACCGAACTAAAAAAATTAATTGAAGAAGCCTGGGAAGATAGAAATCTCTTAGACAATAATGAATATCGCACTGCTGTGGAAACCATAATTGAACGGTTGGACAGCGGAGAATTACGCGTTGCAGAGCCGATCGGAAATCGCTGGCATACACATGAATGGATAAAAAAAGCGGTTATACTTTATTTCCCCATCAGGAGCATGGAAGAAATAAAGGTGGGCCCTTTTGTTTTCCATGATAAAATGAAACTAAAAACCGATTACAAAAAAACCGGGGTGCGTGTGGTACCGCATGCGATAGCGCGATATGGCGCTTACCTGGCAAAAGGAGTGATTATGATGCCGTCATATGTAAATATCGGGGCATATGTAGATGAGGGAACCATGGTTGATACCTGGGCTACTGTAGGATCATGCGCGCAAATAGGCAAGCATTGTCACTTAAGTGGCGGTGTGGGTATTGGCGGTGTCCTGGAGCCTGTACAGGCAGCACCAGTGATTATTGAGGATAATTGTTTTTTGGGCTCCCGTGCTATTGTTGTTGAGGGTGTTCATTTGGAAAGCGAAGTAGTATTGGGTGCTAATGTAGTTTTAACTGCCTCTACCAAGATCATTGATGTTACCGGTGAATCACCCGTGGAATATAAGGGCCTTGTACCTGCCCGTTCAGTTGTTATCCCGGGTTCATACACCAAGAAATTCCCGGCGGGCGATTTCCAGGTGCCATGCGCTTTAATCATAGGAAAACGTAAAGAATCAACAGACAAAAAGACATCGCTTAATGATGCGCTGCGGGAAAATAACGTTTCTGTATAAAAAATGAAGATACTCATAAGGCTGCCTAACTGGCTTGGTGATGTGGTTATGAGTACTGCATTTATCAGGGCGGTTCAGCAGCTTTATCCTGGTTCACAGGTTGACGTTATTGTAAAAAAAGAACTGAGCGATATTCCCGGATTCATACCCGGCATCCATAAGATACATTCATTTTCAAAACAAGAGTATAAGGGCCTTATTGGTGTTTATCGTTTTGGAAAGCAATTGCGGAGTGAACAGTATGACTTGTTTTTTTGCCTGCCGGATTCATTGTCCTCAGCCGTGATGGGATGGGCGTCCCGGGCAAAAAAGCGAATAGGGTACGGCAAGGAGGGTCGTTTCTTTTTACTCACCAACAGCTATGCAAAGTCTGTAAAACAGCATCGCGTTGATGAATATCTCGGGCTGCTCGAAAAGTTTACCTGCAATGCGATACATGACAGAAAGGTTGAAATCACGGTGGCTCATAAAGAAAGCTATGACAACAAATTTATTATTGTCAATTTCAATTCGGAGGCTGAATCAAGGCGGATGCCTGCGGATAAAGCAAAGCACCTGCTGAACGTATTATACAACGCATTTCCTGATTACCAGTTCGGACTATTCGGTTCACCAAAGGAAAAAGAATTTATTGACAGCCTTGTAGGCGACCGTGATGATAAACGGATTATTAACTATGCAGGTAAAACGAAGCTGGGTCAGTTGGCTGGCTATATGGCATTGTCAAAAGCAGTAATCACTACAGATTCAGGACCTGCGCACCTGGCCAATGCCCTTAGCTTGCCAACCATTGTATTATTTGGGGCAGGCGATGAAACCAATACCGCGCCATACAATAAAGAGCATTTGACTGTATTACGCGCAGGCAAACTGGAATGTGAGCCCTGCGTAAGAAATACCTGCAAATTATATGGCATTCCAAAATGCATGGAGTTATTAGATGAAATGAAAATTGTTAACGCGCTAAGTTTATATTTGAACCATGCTTAGAGACGAGGTTGCCAAAGCTTTAAAAGTACTGCAGGAAGGTGGGATCATCCTATACCCTACCGATACCATTTGGGGGATTGGCTGTGATGCCACGAATACCGAAGCGGCAAAAAAAATATATCAGCTTAAACAACGCGACGAGGCCAAAAGCATGATCATTTTGTTGGACACCGATAATAAACTGGAAAGCTATATCCAGGAAGTGCCTTCGATAGCTTATGATTTGATAGAGTACGCTGAAAACCCTCTAACTTTGATCATGCCAGGAGCTAAAAACATTTCGCCTGCCTTGATTGCTGCTGATGGCAGTTTAGGCGTAAGGATAGCCAAACACGATTTTTGCCAGCAACTCATACAGCGTTTACGAAAGCCGTTGGTATCTACCTCAGCCAATATCAGCGGCAAGCCATCACCTTTATATTTTAGACAAATAGACCAGGAAGTTATTGACGGTGTGGATTACGTAGTAGACCTCGAGCAACACAGCACGGAGATGAAAAAGCCATCCACCATTATGCGACTGCAACCCGATGGCCGCTTTGAATTTATCCGCCGTTAATTTTATTTATGGTTTTCGGGTTTCTAATTACGATTTTTGTGGCTGGTTCAATTTTACGCTTTGCAAAAAAGCAAAGTTTAGCTTAGTATGAAACAACATTTGCAACATCCTCTTTTCACGGTTATAACCAATGCTGCCGCCGAACTCGACGTGCACGCTTACGTGATCGGAGGATTTGTGAGAGATCTTTTATTAAACCGCCCTTCAAAAGACATCGATATCGTAGTGGTTGGCAACGGGATTCAATTCGCAGAGGCCGTCGCCAAAAAGCTGAAAGTAAAATTATCTGTGTTCAGGAACTTCGGCACTGCCATGCTGAAATATAAAGATGTTGAGGTGGAGTTTGTGGGCGCACGTAAGGAATCGTACCGGTCTGATTCGCGGAAGCCTATTGTAGAAAATGGCACGCTTGAAGAAGATCAGAATCGCCGCGATTTTACCATTAACGCGTTGGCAATAGCTTTACATCCGGCTCAATTGGGTGAATTGCTTGATCCTTTTGGCGGAGTAATGGATTTGGAGCAGAAACTGATCAGGACACCGCTTAACCCGGTGGAAACGTTCTCGGATGATCCTCTCCGAATGCTACGGGCCATCCGTTTCGCGTCTCAGCTTAATTTCACGATAGATCCGGTTGCTGTCGAGGCCATAAAAAGCAATGTAGAGCGGATCTCGATCATATCCCAGGAGCGGATAACCGAGGAGTTAAACAAGATCATCCTGTCGCCTAAACCTTCTGTTGGGTTTATCTATTTATTTGATACCGGGCTGTTGCATAAAATATTCCCGCTGATGGCCAATTTATATGGAGTAGATTATATCGATGGCAAGGGACACAAGGATAACTTTTATCACACTTTGCAGGTGCTGGATAATATTTCCACGACTACTGATGATCTGTGGTTGCGTTGGGCAGCTATTTTACATGACATCGCCAAACCGGCAACCAAGCGGTTTGAGCCTGGCCACGGCTGGACTTTTCACGGGCATGAGGATAAGGGCGCCCGCATGGTACCCAAAATATTCGCTCAATTAAAGCTGCCACTAAATGAAAAGATGAAGTTCGTTCAGAAAATGGTACAATTGCATTTACGCCCCATTGTTCTGGCCCGGGATATTGTTACCGATTCGGCAGTCCGCAGATTATTATTTGAAACAAATGATGACATAGAGTCGCTAATGTTGTTGTGTAAAGCAGACATTACGACAAAAAATGAATATAAAGTAAAAAAATACAGGCAAAATTTTGAGCTGGTTCAGCAAAAATTAAAAGATGTTGAGCAACGCGACAAGATCCGCAATTGGCAGCCGCCGGTTACCGGGTTGGATATAATGCAGCTTTTCGGTATAAAAGAAGGCCGCGAGGTGGGAATTATCAAGAACCAGATACGTGAAGCCATCCTTGAAGGAGATATTCCAAACTCGCGCGAAGAGGCGATCGCATATACAATTCGCAAAGGCGAAGAAATTGGCTTAAAAGTTGTGGCGAACACAATTTAAATTAAAACATTATTTTTGTACAACTACTACCAAACAAATGGCACTATACAGATTCAGGGTTACTTTTGAAGATTACGATGACGTGATAAGGGAGATTGATGTAAAATCCAATCAAACTTTTGAAGATCTTCATCGAGCGATCCACCAGTCGACTGGGTACAATTGTGAATACCCGTCATCTTTTTATATCAGCAACGATCAATGGATAAAGGGTGAGGAAATTACCTATTTACCTAATCAGCGCAGAATAGATCGTGGCGTGGCCCTGATGGAAAAAGTGAAACTGAGCAACCGTATTGACGATCCGCATCAGAAGTTCTATTACACCTTCAACTTTGACCGCCCCTTTGATTTTCATGTTGAGCTGTTAAAGATCATCCTGGATGAAACGCCGGGAACCGTATATCCAGCTGTAATTAAATCTGCTGGGGAAGCTCCTAAACAATTCGGCAATGTATTTAATCCTGCTGTTTTGCCTCCTGCAAGCGAAGATTTCGATTTCCTGAACGAGATAGAATTTGCGCCTGAAGATGCCGAGGAAGGCTTTTCAGAAGTGGTGGATTCTGACGATGTAGAAGAACATGATGAAGAGTTGGCTGTTGATGAAGAAGAGGATGAATTCGGCGGTGAGTTTTCTGACAATGAAGGCTTTGAAGACGAAGGACATTCATCCAAGCATACCGACGATTATTAATTTAGCTTATAGTTGATGGTTCATAGCTCATAGCATCAGCCTATGATATTGGCTCACAAGCTGCCATGAACTATGATCCATGGACCATGAACCAACCACACAAAACACTTATAGTAATTGCAGGGCCTACTGCTGTAGGCAAAACTGCCTTTGCTATAAAATTAGCCAGACAACTTAAGACTGAAATAATTTCTGCCGACTCCCGCCAATTCTATCGTGAGATGAGTATAGGCACAGCTAAACCTACCCCGGAAGAATTAGCACAGGCAAAACACCATTTCATCAATTCGCATTCCATTACGGAAACCTTCTCGGTAGGTGATTTTGAAAAGGAGGGCCTTGATTTATTGAACGATATTTTCAAAACGCACGACAATGCCATATTGGTTGGCGGATCGGGTCTGTATGTTAAAGCGATCTGCGAAGGGTTTGATGAGTTGCCAACCGCATCGGCTGAGATAAGGAACAGACTTAACCAAGAACTTATTGACCATGGGATAACTTATCTACAGAACAAACTAAAAATTGTCGATCCTGTTTACCACCAGCAGGTCGATCTTAATAATCCCCAGCGTTTGATAAGAGCACTTGAAGTGTATGAAAGTACGGGAAAGCCATTTTCATCCTATCGCAAAGCTGAAATAAACAAAAGGCCATTTCATATCATAAAGATTGGACTGACTTTACCACGTGAAGTTTTATACCGGCGCATTAACCAGCGGGGTGATGTTATGATCAATGAAGGCCTGGTAGATGAGGTAAGGTCATTGTTGCCTTACCGGCATTTAAATGCACTAAATACCGTAGGGTATAGCGAATTGTTTGATTATTTTGATGGAAAAACTGACCTTGATTCCGCAATTGAATTGATCAAACAAAATACCCGGCGCTTTGCAAAACGGCAGATGACATGGTTCAGAAAAGACAAAGATATTAAATGGCTTATGGCCGACGATCCCGCTGCAATTGATAGTATTTTCTAAAAAGAATCAAGTTACTGAAGCAGGCTCTTTAAATACATGCCATAACCGCTCTTGATATATTTTTCGGCAAGCATATTGAGCTGGCTTTCGTTTATAAATCCGTGGCGAAATGCGACTTCTTCAATACAGCCAATTTTGGTGGCCTGGCGTTTTTCAATTACCCTTACGAATTCGGTCGCATCACTCAATGAATCAAAGGTGCCGGTATCCAGCCAAGCTGTGCCCCTATCCATAACACCAACATGTAATTTCTTGCGTTCGAGGTAAACCCTATTCACATCGGTGATCTCGTATTCGCCACGCGCGGACGGCTGTATGTTTTTTGCGATGTCCACAACCTCGTTATCATAAAAATATAAGCCCGGTACCGCATAGTGCGATTTGGGCTTTAATGGCTTTTCTTCAATGGATAATGCTGTAAATTCACTATCAAACTCCACCACACCATATCTTTCGGGGTCAGAAACTTTATAGGCAAATATGGCCGCCCCATCAACCGTATTAAAGCTTTGTACTAATTTGTCAAGGCCGGTTCCATAGAATATATTGTCACCTAATATCAAAGCTACTTTATCGTCGCCTACAAACTCCTCGCCTATTACAAAGGCTTGTGCCAGTCCGTTAGGGCTTTCCTGTATAGCGTACTCAAAGCGGCAGCCCAGATCGTGCCCATCGCCGAGTAACCTCTTAAAGCTATCGCTATCTTCCGGTGTGGTGATGATCAGGATTTCCCTGATATCCGCCATCATCAATACAGATAAAGGATAATAGATCATCGGCTTATCATAAATAGGCATCAATTGCTTACTGATAGCTTTTGTGATAGGGAAAAGCCTTGTACCCGAACCGCCTGCTAAAATGATTCCTTTCATAATATCTATTGAAGTTTACCGATACAAGTTATTAAACTATCACGCCAATATGGAATTTCGATATCAAATGTTTGCTTTATTTTAGATTTATCCATCACCGAATAGGCGGGACGGGTTGCACGTGTGGGATATTCGGATGTTTTTATGGGGATTACATTAACTTGGGTACCCGAAATATCAAATATAGCTTTCGCGAAATCATACCATGAGGCTACACCCTCATTACTAAAATGATAGGTGCCGTAAGCAGCAATGTCTTTTATGATGATCCATAATATAGTTGATGCCAGGTCCATTGCATAAGTTGGCGTACCTGTTTGATCGGCAATTATCTTTAACTCGTCCCGTTCGCTACCGAGCTTCAGCATGGTTTTAACAAAGTTGTTTCCATATTCTGAATACAACCAGCTGGTGCGCAGGGTGTAATATTTTTCCAGAGTGTAAACCACCGCTTCTTCACCTTCCAATTTGGTCAGGCCGTAAACACTTATTGGTTCCGCCTCATCCGTTTCTCTCAACGGCACAGGTTTGTCTCCCTTGAAAATAAAATCAGTTGATATATGGATAAGTGTCGTGTCATGTTGTAGGCAAAAGTCAACGAGATTTTCCACACCGGTTTTGTTGATCTGACGTGCCATGTCTACATCATCTTCAGCCCTATCAACCGCAGTATAGGCTGCACAATTAATGCACCAGGCTGGTTGATAGTTATTGAATATCTTGCCAATAGCTTCTTTATCCAATATGTTGGCTTCTGTTTCGGAAGGAAAATATATAGAACCAATGCCAAGTGTTTCTGCAACTACTTTTAAGCATTGTCCCAACTGGCCCGATGCGCCGAAAACTACGATGTTGTTCATTTAGATAGATTTAAAAACCGAGATCGCCAACTTTATCCAAAGTTAACAATTCAAGATCTTTTTCGGATAGGACAAGCTGATCGTGTGGTAGTATCCAGTTAATAGCTAATCGGGGATCTGCATAATGGACACCACTTTCGGCCGCTTTATCGTAATAATTATCACATTTGTACTCAAATATGGCTTGATCGCTTAACACCACGAAGCCATGGGCAAAGCCTCTTGGAATAAAAAATTGCAAATTATTGGTATCAGATAACCTTACGCTAAAATGCTTGCCGTAAGTTTTTGAGGTTGTTCTGAGATCAACGGCAACATCCAACACCTCTCCTTTTACCACCCTTACCAGTTTTGCTTGTGCCGATGCACCTTTTTGCAGGTGCAGGCCACGTAACACTCCCTTTGAAGAGAAAGATTGATTGTCTTGTACAAAGACTGTATCAAGTCCCGTCAGATCATTGAATTTTTGTTGATTAAAACTTTCGAAAAAATATCCGCGCTCGTCACTGAAAACACGGGGTTCAATTATTATACAACCCTCGAGAGGGGTCGATTGGATATTCATAGATAGTTTATTTCGTTAATTCAGCCGGCAGATCAATTCGACACGAGGTTGGCCTGGTGCGATAAAAAGTCCTTGTAGGCTAATTTGATCCCGTCCGCCAGTTCAATTTTATGCTTCCAGCCTTTGCTGTGTAATTTTGATACATCCATCAATTTACGTGGTGTGCCATCCGGCCTGGATGTGTCAAATTTTATTTCGCCTTCATAACCGATAATGTCCTTTATTAAAAATGCAAGATCTTTAATTGAGATATCCTCACCGGTGCCAATGTTGACAAGGCCTTCTTCATCATAATTTTGCATCAGGTAAAAACAAGCTTCAGCAAGATCGTCGGCAAATAGAAATTCACGTTTAGGTGAGCCTGTGCCCCAAATGGTTACATCAGGAAGACTTTGCAGCTTAGCTTCATGGAAGCGGCGGATCAGTGCAGGTAATACGTGTGAATTTTCAGGATGATAATTATCATTCAAACCATAAAGGTTGGTCGGCATAACCGATATATAATTGCAGCCGTACTGCGCACGATAGGCATCGCACATTTTGATACCTGCTATCTTGGCGATGGCATAAGGCTCGTTGGTGGGCTCTAAAAGCCCTGTAAGCAGGTATTCTTCCTTTAGTGGCTGTGGGGCCATCTTCGGGTAAATACAGCTTGAACCTAAAAACATCAGCTTTTTAACTCCATTCAGGTAAGATGAATGAATAATATTATTTTGTATCTGCAGATTGTCGTACAAAAACTCAGCCCGATAGGTATTATTGGCCACAATTCCGCCCACTTTGGCCGCTGCTAAAAATACATAATCAGGTTTTTCATCTTCAAAAAAAGCAGCTACTGCATTCTGATTACGCAAATCGAGTTCCGTGGAAACCCGGGTAACGATATTGGTGTAACCTTCTTTTTCCAGTTTGCGACGGATGGCCGAACCAACCATGCCGCGATGTCCTGCAATGTATATTTTTGCGCCTTTTTCCATATTGACTTAAACTCTAAATTCTAATTTTTGATTGACCAATTAAATTTTAAACTATGCCTGTCCCATTGTTCCGCCAAAATTCATTGGGAAACCGGCAGGTTCCGTCTGTATTTTGATACGCCCGTTTACGGTTTCATACTTCTCAATGTTGTCCTGAATAGCTGTTAACAAGCGTTTTGCGTGCTCTGGAGTTAAAATGATCCTTGATTTCACTTTCGCCTTTGGAACTCCCGGCATCACACGTATAAAATCAAGCACAAATTCCGAATTGGAATGTGTAATTATGGCCAGGTTTGAATAAATACCTTCTGCAATCTCTTCAGAAAGCTCGATATTCAGCTGATTTTCATTTTGTTCTTCCATAGGATAAAAATAGTAAAGCCTCCCATTTTCATAGAAGGCTTTACAAAAATATTTAAAAAATTTGATTATGCTTCAACTTCTTCAGTTTTTGAAGCCATCAGGCGGTCAAATTCTTCCTGCGAACCTACGCGGATATTTTCGTAAACACGCAAACCGGTTCCTGATGGGATGAGGTGACCTACGATCACGTTTTCCTTCAGGCCAAGCATGTTGTCCTTTTTACCTGCGATAGCTGCTTCGTTCAGTACTTTGGTAGTTTCCTGGAACGATGCGGCAGAGATGAATGATTTGGTACCTAATGATGCACGGGTGATACCCTGTAACAACGGACTTGATGTTGCTGCAATGGCGTCTCTCACTTCAACCAGTTTCATATCCTTACGTTTCAGGCTTGAATTTTCATCCCTAAGCCTTCTAACCGATACGATCTGACCTGATTTCAATGTAGTAGAATCACCTGGTTCAGTAACGACTTTCTTATCGTATATGTCGTCATTTTCCAGCATGAAGTCCCAACCGTCAACTGCTTCTTTCTCCAAGAAACGGGTGTCGCCGGCGTCTTCAATCTGTACCTTCTGCATCATCTGGTGAACGATAACTTCAAAGTGCTTATCGTTGATCTTCACACCCTGCAAACGGTAAACTTCCTGTATACCATTTACAAGGTATTCCTGCACTGCTGCAGGGCCCTTGATAGACAGGATATCAGCAGGTGATATAGAACCATCAGACAATGGCATACCAGCCTTCACAAAGTCGTTATCCTGTACCAGGATGTGTTTAGACAATGGAACCAGGTATTTTTTGATCTGACCGTCTTTCGATTCGATAGTCATTTCGCGGTTACCACGTTTCACACCACCTAAAGTTACCACACCATCAATTTCGGTTACTACAGCCGGGTTAGATGGGTTACGTGCTTCAAATAGTTCTGTTACACGAGGCAAACCACCGGTGATATCGCGTGTTTTCCCAGTTGAACGAGGGATCTTCGCAATTACCTGTCCGGTTTGTACTTTTTCACCTTCATCAACCGCGATGTGCGCGCCTACCGGGATGTTATAGCCCTTGATCAGGTTGCCTTTATTATCAGCGATCTGGATAGCAGGGTTCTTGGTTTTATCACGTGTATCGATAATTACCTTTTCGCGGTGACCTGTTTGCTCATCTGATTCTTCGCGGAAAGTAATACCTTCCAAAACAGCGTCAAACTGGATAACACCGGCAAATTCTGAAATGATCACCGCATTATACGGATCCCATGAGCAGATACGGTCGCCTTTGGTAACCTTGCTGCCATCTTTCACATACAGGAATGAACCGTATGGAATGTTATTGGTAACGATAACTTTATTACTTCCGGTCTCTACGATACGGAACTCACCTGAACGGCCCAATACCACTTCAACCTTGCCGTCTTCGGCAGTTTCGAAAGGTACGGTACGTACGTTCTCAAATTCAATGGTACCTTCAAAACGGGCATTGATCTGTGACTCAGCCGCGATGTTTGATGCGGTACCACCCACGTGGAATGTACGCAGTGTTAACTGTGTACCCGGCTCACCGATAGACTGTGCAGCAATTACACCAACAGCCTCGCCCATTTGCACGCGTTTACCGCTTGCAAGGTTACGGCCATAGCATAATGCACATACACCACGCTTACTTTCGCAGGTTAATACCGAACGAATTTCGATACCTTCCAACGGAGAATTCTCAATTTTCTTAGCGATATCCTCATCAATGTCCTGACCTGCTGTAACCAATAGTTCACCTGTAATAGGATCGTGCACATCATGTAATGTGTTACGGCCTAAAATACGGTCATACAATGGTTCAACAATATCCTCGTTATCTTTCAGCGCAGTAGTGAAGATACCCCTTAAAGTACCGCAATCCACTTCACCTACAATCATATCCTGTGCCACGTCATGTAAACGACGGGTCAGGTAACCAGCATCCGCAGTTTTCAAAGCGGTATCGGCCAAACCTTTACGGGCACCGTGAGTTGAAATAAAGTATTCCAATACTGACAAACCTTCTTTAAAGTTCGAAAGGATCGGGTTCTCAATAATTTCACCACCTGAACCTGATTTTTGTGGCTTCGCCATCAATCCACGCATACCGGCTAACTGACGGATCTGCTCTTTAGAACCACGTGCGCCAGAGTCAAGCATCATGTATACTGAGTTGAAGCCCTGGTTATCGTTGGACAGGATATCCATTACGTTTGCAGTCAAACGGTTATTGATACGTGTCCAGATATCGATGATCTGGTTGTAACGCTCGTTGTTGGTGATGAAACCCATGTTATAGTTACCCATCACCTCATCAACTTGTTTAGAAGCCTGTGCGATCAAAGTAACTTTTTCAGCAGGAATGTTGATGTCCTTCAGGTTAAATGATAAACCACCCTGGAACGCCATCTGGAAACCTAATTCCTTGATATCATCCAGGAACTAGGCAGCGCGTGCCATACTAGTTACCTTAACTACGTCACCAATGATA
>Ga0207671_10002061_pt1 | contig 21990 bp, 14 predicted proteins | sample KBSC24metaG_FD_184352 | JGI IMG/M metagenome (GOLD analysis project Ga0207671, IMG submission 184352) | Corn rhizosphere microbial communities from Kellogg Biological Station, Michigan, USA - KBS C2-4 metaG (SPAdes) (version 2) | ecosystem: Host-associated > Plants > Roots > Rhizosphere > Soil... | reverse complement strand
AAGGCCTGGCGCCGGTTCGCCAGCTCGCTGCGACGCGCATCCAGCAGCTCGAGCTGGCTGACGTAGCCGTTGCGATAGCGCGTGGTCGACAGCACCGTCGCGCGGCTCGCCGAATCGACCGCCTGCGCCTGCGTCTTCGCCTGGTCGGACAAGAGCCGCAGTGACGACAGCTGGTCCTCGACGTCCTTGAACGCGACCAGCACCTGCTCGCGATAGTTCGCCGCCGCGGCATCCCATTGCGCGTTCGCGCCCTGCACGCCGGCTTCGCGGCGCCCGCCGTCGAACACCGGCAGCGACAGCAGCGCGCCGATGCCCCAGGCCCGCGCCGACCACTTGAACAGATCGCCCAGATCGGTCGATGCGAAGCCGGCCGAGCCGGTCAGCGACACATCCGGGAACCACGCGGTCTGCGCGACACCGACACGCTTCTCGGCCGCGAGCATCGTGCTCTGCGCCGCCGAGATGTCGGGCCTTCTGGTCAGCACCGTGCTCGGCACGCCGGCCGGGATCACCGGCGGCGCGCCGGCCCAGTCGGCTTCGGCCAGGCTGAAGCTGCTCGGCACCTCGCCGAGCAGCACCGCGAGCGCATGTTCCAGCGCGGCGCGGCTGCGGTCCAGCGCGAGTGCCTGCGATTCGGTCGACGCGACCTCGGCCTGCACGCGGGCCAGGTCGAGCTCGGCGACGTCGCCGGCCTGGTAGCGGCGCTCGGTCAGGCGCAAGGTGTCGCGATAGGCCTCGACCGTCTGGCGCACCAGCACCCGCTCGCTGTCGAGCGCGCGCAGCACGAAGTAGCTTTGCGCCACGTCGGACTGCACCGCGAGCCGAGCGCTCTGCAGCAGCGCCTCGCTCGCCTGCGCATCGAGCGACGCGGCATTGCTCGCCTTCGCAAGCCGGCCGAACAGGTCGGGCTCGTAGGAGACGCTGGCCCCGGCGTTGTAGGTGGTGTAAGCCTGCCCCGGCGCGGCGCCGGCGGTGCCCAGCGGCAAGGTCTGCCGCGACGCACCGGCGCCGACGCCGATCTGCACCGAGCGGTCCGCATCGGTCGCGCGCAGCAGGGCCCGCGCCTGCATCAGCCGCGCACCGGCCAGCTGGATGCTGGTGTTGCTGGCATCGGCACGCGCGATCAGTCCATCGAGCACCGGATCGCCGAAGGCCTTCCACCACTCGCCGCGCGGCTGGGCTTCGGCCGGGGCCGCGACGGCCCAGCGGCTGCCGGCTTCCTTGAAGGCCATCGGCGCCGGCGGCGCCGCGGTCGGCGTGATCGCCGGAGGCACGGCACAGCCCGCCAGCACCAGGGCCGCCAGCAGGGGCGCCAGAGCGAAGCGCCTGAACGAACTCGGGATCGTCGTTGTCGTCATGTCATTTCCTTGGGTGAACGGCTCACTCGTCGTGCCCGACCGGCGCGGCCGGCATCGGCTTGACCGCTCCGCCGCCATGCGCCGGCGGCAGGCTGGGCGTGCCCGCGAAGGCATCCAGGTGCGGCACCTCGCCATGCAGCTTCAGGCTGCGATTGCCGGTGAGCCGGCGCAGCAGTACGTAGAACACCGGCGTCAGGAACAGGCCGAAGGCGGTCACGCCGATCATCCCGGAGAACACCGCGACGCCCATCGCGCGCCGCATCTCCGAGCCGGCGCCGGAGGCCAGCACCAGCGGCAGCACGCCCATGATGAAGGCCATCGACGTCATCAGGATCGGCCGCAGCCGCAGCCGGCTGGCCTCGATCGCGGCCTGCAGCGGCGTGTGCCCGGCGAACTCCAGCTCGCGCGCGAACTCGACGATCAGGATCGCGTTCTTCGCACTCAAGCCGACCAGCACCATCAAGCCGATCTGCGTGAACACGTTGTTGTCGCTGTGCGAGAGCCACACGCCGGTCATCGCGGCGAGCAGCCCCATCGGCACGATCAGCACGATCGCCAGCGGCAGGGTCAGGCTCTCGTACTGCGCGGCCAGCACCAGGAACACGAGCAGGATCGCGATCGGGAAGATCAGCACCGCCGAGTTGCCGGCGAGGATCTCCTGGTACGTGAGGTCGGTCCACTCGTAGCCGATGCCGGGCGGCAGCGTCTCCGCGGCGATGCGCTTGATCGCGGCCTGCGCCTGCCCCGACGAATAGCCGGGCGCCGGGCCGCCGTTGATGTCGGCGGTGAGGAAGCCGTTGTAGCGCATCGCGCGTTCGGGCCCGAAGGTCGGCGTGACTCTCATCAGCGCCGACAACGGCACCATCTCGCCGCTCGCCGAACGCACCTTCAGCGCGCCGATGTCCTCCGCCCGCGCACGGAAGGCGGCGTCCGCCTGCACGCGCACGGAGTAGGTGCGGCCGAACTTGTTGAAGTCGTTGACGTACAGGCTGCCGAGGTAGATCTGCATCGTGCTGAACACGTCGGTGATCGGCACGCCGAGCTGCCTCGCCTTGGTGCGGTCGATGTCGGCATAGAGCTGCGGCACGTTCACCTGGTAGCTGGAGAACATGCCCTGCAGCTCGGGCGCCTGGTAGGCCTTGGCCATGAAGGCCTTGGTCGCCTGGTCCAGCGCCGCGTAGCCGAGCGACGCCTTGTCCTCGAGCTGCAGCTTGAAGCCGCCCGTCGTGCCGATGCCCTGCACCGGCGGCGGCGGGAAGATCACGATGAACGCATCCTGGATCTGCGCGAATTGCTGGTTCAGGCTCTGCGCGATCGCGCCGGCCGAGAGCTTCGGGTCCTTGCGCTCGTCGAAATCCTTCAGCGCGGCGAACACGATGCCCGAGTTGGAGCTGTTCGTGAAGCCGTTGATCGACAGCCCCGGGAAGGTCACCGCATGCTCGACGCCGGGCTGCTTCATCACGATCGCGTCCATGCGGTGCGTGACCTCCTCGGTGCGATCGAGCGTGGCGCCGTCGGGCAGCTGAGCGAAGCCGATCAGGTACTGCTTGTCCTGCGACGGCACGAAGCCGTGCGGGACCACCTTGAAGAGCCCGACCGTCACCGCGGCGAGCGCGACGTACATGATCAGCATCAGCGTCTTGCGCGAGATGGCGCGCGCCACGCCGCCGCTGTAGGCATCACCGCCGCGCTTGAAGGCGCGGTTGAAGAGACGGAAGAAGGGGCCGAGCAGCCAGTCCATGCCGCGCATCAGCCAGTCCTTCTTCGCGTCGTGGCCCTTCAGCAGCAGCGCCGCGAGCGCGGGCGACAAGGTCAGCGAGTTGATCGCCGAGATCACCGTCGACATCGCGATCGTCAGCGCGAACTGGCGGTAGAACTGCCCGGTCAGGCCGCTGATGAAGGCCAGCGGGACGAACACCGCGACCAGCACCAGCGCGATCGCGATGATCGGGCCGGACACCTCGCGCATCGCTCGATAGGTCGCGTCGCGCGGACTCAGGCCCGCCTCGATGTTGCGCTCGACGTTCTCGACCACGACGATCGCGTCGTCGACGACGATGCCGATCGCCAGCACCAGCCCGAACAGGCTCAGGGCGTTGATCGAGAAGCCGAACACGTGCATCACGCCGAAGGTGCCGACCACCGCGACCGGCACCGCCAGCAGCGGGATGATCGACGCGCGCCAGGTCTGCAGGAACAGGATCACCACCAGCACGACGAGCGCGATCGCCTCGAGCAGCGTGTGCACCACCGATTCGATCGACGCGCGCACGAACTGCGTCGGGTCGTAGACGATCGAGTAGCTCACGCCGTCGGGCATGTTCTTCTTGATGTCTTCCATCTCGGCGCGCACGCCGTTGGAGATCGCGATCGCGTTCGAGCCGGGGGCTGCGAAGATCGGCACCGCGACCGCCTCCTTGCTGTCGAGGAAGGAGCGCAGCGAGTAGTCGGCGGCGCCCAGTTCGATGCGCGCGACGTCGCGCAGCCGCGTCACCGCGCCGTCGGCGCTGGTCTTGACGATGATGTCGCCGAACTCGTCCTCGTTCTGCAGCCGGCCCTGGGCGTTGACCGAGAGCTGCACGTCGATGCCCTGCAGGCCAGGCGACGCGCCGACGACGCCGGCGGCCGCCTGCACGTTCTGCTCGCGGATCGCGCGCACCACGTCGTCGGCCGCGAGGCCGCGGTTGGCGACCTTCTGCGGGTCGAGCCAGACGCGCATCGAGTAATCACCCGAGCCGAACAGCTGAACGTCGCCGACGCCCGGCACGCGTGCCAGGCGGTCCTTGACGTTCAGCACCGCGTAGTTGCGCAGGTACGTCATGTCGTAGCGGCCGTTCGGCGACAACAGGTGCACGACCATCGTCAGGTCGGGCGAGCTCTTCACCGTCGTGATGCCGAGGCTGCGCACTTCCTCGGGCAGGCGCGGCTCGGCCTGCGACACGCGGTTCTGCACCAGCTGCTGCGCCTTGTCCGGGTCGGTGCCGAGCTTGAAGGTGACGGTCAAGGTCATCAGGCCGTCGGTGGTCGCCTGGCTGCTCATGTAGAGCATGCCTTCGACGCCGTTGATCTGCTCCTCGATCGGCGTCGCCACCGTCTCGGCAATGACCTTCGGGTTCGCGCCGGGATAGTTGGCGCGCACGACGACCGACGGTGGAACGACCTCCGGATACTCCGAGATCGGCAGGCTGCGCACGGCGATCAGACCGCCGAGAAAGATCAGCAGCGAGAGCACGCCGGCGAAGATCGGCCGGTCGATGAAGAACTTCGAGATGTTCATGGAGAGGCTCCTGAAGAGCTTTGGTTTCTCGTGGGCGCAGCACGCCCTCGCCGGGAGGCGGGAGCCTCTCGGCGGGGCGGCGGCGCCAAAGGTGTGCTTAAGGCTTCAGGACTGCTTGGCCTGCACTTCGGTCTTCGCATCCATCGAGACCGGCTGCGGCGCGACCGAGGCGCCGGGGCGCACACGCTGCAGGCCGTTGACGACGATGCGTTCATCGGGCTTCAGACCCGAGGTCACGATGCGCAGGCCGTTGACGTTGGCGCCCAAGGTGACTTCGCGGTAGTTCGCCTTGTTGTCGTCGCCCACGACCATCACGTACTTCTTGCTCTGGTCCGTGCCGACGGCACGTTCGCTGATCAGCAGCGCCGAGGCGCTCTTGACCTGGCCCATGCGCAGCCGGGCGAACTGGCCGGGCATCAGCTGCCCATCCACGTTGTCGAAGACCGCGCGCACGCGCACCGTGCCGCTCTTCGCGTCGACCTGGTTGTCGACCAGCTGCAGATGGCCGCTGAACGGCAGATCGGTCGTCGCGGCGGTACCCATCTGCACCGGGATCCGCTCCAGCTGGGCGCGCGCGCTGGCGCCGCTCGGCAGGTCATGCAAGGCCTTGCCGATGATCTGCTCGTCGGCATCGAAGCTGGCATAGATCGGGCTCACCGAGACCAAGGTCGTCAGCACCGGTGCGCCCGGGCCGGCGGCAACCAGGTTGCCGGTGGTGATCTCGAGCCTGCCGACGCGGCCGGCGACCGGCGCGCGCACCTCGGTGTAGCCGAGGCTCAGGCGCGCCGTCTGCAGCGCCGCCTGCGCGGCACGCAGGTTGGCATCGGCTTCGCGCAGCGCATTGCTGCGTTCGTCCGATTCGCGCTGCGCGATCGCACGTTCGTCGAGCAGGCGCTTGGCGCGCTCGGACTCGCTGTGCGTGTACGAAACACGCGCCTCGGCCGCGGCGACCTGGGCAGCCGCACGGTCGACGTCGGCCTGGTACGGCGCCGGGTCGATCGTGATCAGCAGATCGCCCTTCTTCACCAGGGCGCCTTCGCGGAAGTGCACCGACTGCACGGTGCCGGCGACACGCGAGCGGATGTCGACCCGCTCGACCGCTTCGAGGCGGCCGGAGAACTCATCCCAGGTCGCGACATCGCTCTGCACCACGGTGGCGACCGACACCGGCGTCGCCGCCGGCGCGGCGGCCGCAGCAGGCGTGCTGGCCTTCGAAGTGTTGATGCTGAAGATCGCGGTCGCGATCGCCGTCAGCGCGGTGAACACGGTGCCGGCGATGTAGAGACCGTTGCGGCGGCGGCGGGGTTGGACGTTATTCATGATGTTGGGTCCTCGACAAGGTGGAACGGACGCTTGAAAACTTCGGGCAAAGCTCCGCCCGGCCGCAACGCTCACGGCGTTGCGGGATGAAGGGCAACGGCTCCGCCCGCCCCAGCGGCCATGCCGCCGGGTGGCTAAAGGGAGGTGGGCCGGCTCGCCGCGACGGCGAGCCGAGTCAGTTCAGACTTGGCGGCTTCGGCGCGCGATTTCGCGCCGCATGGCAACGCGGCTCTCGGGACGTGGTGCAATGAATGGACATGGTTTTTGCCCTCTCGGTGTGTGATTGGCCGGCCGTCCGGGAACTTCCGCTGAGTGCTACACTCATTTCCATAACGATCACTATGCCAATGAGGACAATGTAGCGGGCTTGTGAAAGCACGTCAAGACATTTAATATCGATCGCTATGAAAAAGACAGTCGAGACAACGTGCACGCCGGCCAAGCCGCGCGGCAGGCCTCTTTCCTTCGATCGCGCAGCGGCGCTCGAGAAGGCGATGAACGTGTTCTGGGAGCGCGGCTACGAAGCGGCCTCGATCGCCGACCTCACGGCCGCGATGGGCATCACGCCGCCGAGCCTGTACGGCGCTTTCGGCGACAAGGAACGTCTGTTCCTCGAGGCGGTCGAGTTCTATGCCAGCGGGCCCGGCGGCTTCGGTCAGCGCGCATTGGAGGAAGAGCCGACGGCGCATGCTGCGGTCGAACGGCTGCTGGTCGAAGCCGCGGCCGAATTGACGCGGTCCTGCCATCCGGCGGGCTGTCTGATGGTGATGGCGACGACCAATTGTTCGGTGGCGGCGGGGCACATCCACGCCGCGCTGGCGAAGCGCCGCGCGCTCGGCGTCGCCAGCATGCAGGCGCGCATCCAGCGCGGCATCGACGAGGGCGAGCTGCCGCCCGAGACCGACGCCGCTTCGCTCGCCAACTTCTACGCGACGATCTATCAGGGCATGTCGATGCAGGCCAAGGACGGCGCGACGCGCGACAGCCTGCTGGCGACCGCCGACGCGGCGATGCGCGCCTGGCCGGGCGTCAAGAATCCGGTGCGCGACGCCGCCAAGGCCGCCGCCTGAATCGAACCGGCTTTCTCAGCCCGGGCGGACGCTGACGACTGCACCATGCTGCTGTTCGGCGACAGCCGACACCGGCACCACGACCAGATGCGTATAGGCGACCGCTGCCGCCGCCGCGATCAATGCCGCCAGCAGGCGGCTTTGCTGCTGGTTCATCATCGCCTCCATCAGCGCGACGCGACCAGGGTGACGACCGCCTGCTTCGCCATCAGCTCGGCTTGACCCGGATGCTGCACCCGGCCCAGCGACGAGACCGACTGGAACAAGGTCAAGGTGATCACGAGCGAAGCCAGGGCGATGCAAGCGCGGGTGCTGGTTGGCAGGTTCATCTCGGTCTCCTTCGGAGGTGCATCGGGCGATGCGTTTGCGATGGGGAGACTGTCCTGCTGAAGGCCCTGAGCAGTCCTTTGGCCTTCTTAAAAGCACCTGAAGCGCGCTGAATCCTCGGCTATTGGCCACGCTGTCCGTAGCTGACCGCATACGCCGCCGGCCGCGCGAGCAGGATCGGATCGGCCGAGGGCTCGATGCCCGCCTGCAGCGCGAGCGGGTTGAAGAGCAGCACCTTCTGCGCCGGTACCTGGTCTTTCGAGGTGCCGGTCAGGCGCAAAGTGCCGAGTTCGATCTTTTCGCGATCGGCCGGCCAGGTGGCGGTCGCGTCGTTCAGCGGGTCGCCTGCATTGGCCAGCTGCGCGACGAGGCGGAACTGCACCGGCGCCTTCGCGATGCGCTGCGGCAGATCCTCCATCAGGTAGTCGGGGCCGGCCTTGGCCTCTTCTTCCTTGCTCAGCGCCTGCTCGCCGGCGACCGGCAGGATCTGGTAGCGCGCATAGCGGCTCTCGCCCTTCGCATTGGTGAACTTGAAGGCGTTGACGCCGTAGAACGCGAGGGTCGCGAAACTGACCGGCGCCGGCCGCGGCGTGGTCACGAACTTCAGCGCCGCGGGATGGCTGCCGAGGAACTGCTCGATCGGCGTCGGCTTCGCGGTGCCCGGCCCGCTCGCGGCGACTGCGCGCAGCAGCGCCAGAAAGTCCTCCGGTGTCGCGACCGGAAAGCCGTTGGCCGAGATGCTGACGATGTCGGTCACGCCGCCGTCCGGCAGCGTGAAGCGGATCGCCATGCCGTGCGGGCTCGCATTCGGATCGGCATCGGGCAGGTTGGGCACGCCGGTGGTATCGGAGAAGCGCACGATCACCGGCACGCCGGTCGCGAAATGCGGCGCCTTGCTCAGCGACGCGGCGCTCGGGGCCGGCGTGAAGCTGCCTTCGACCAGCACACCCTTGGCATGGTTCGCGCGGAAGCCCGGATGTTTGCCGCCGGCCGCGGCATTGAGCGCATCGACGAGCGCGACCGGCAGCGGCTTGTCGGGCGCGGCCGGCGCCTCGTCGGCAGATCGGGCCGGCGCCGCCACCAGCAAGCCCAGCGCGCAGGCCAGCGCGACGGCCGGCTTCGACAGCTGCCGCGGTGACGACGTACGGCCTTGATGGACTGATGTCATGGTCTCTCCAGAGCAAGCGATCGCCAGGGGCGCCCGGCGCCATCGTTGCCCGGCCATCATGCCGCGGCCGGCCGGCCAGGCAAGGTCACGCGCTCTCGGCCTGAGCGCCACCCGCACGCACCAGCGCGGCCACGTCGTCCTCGCCCATCGGGCCGCCTTCGGCACGCCAGGCCTCGATCTGCGCCGCCGGATGCGCCGCACCGATCAGCGCCAGCGTGGCCTGCAAGGTGCGTGCGTCCTGCGGCGAGCGGGCCACGCCACGCTGCGCAAGCCCGGCGTCATCGCAGCCGATCAGCCGCGCCGCATCGGCGAGCCGGCCCTGCTGCGCAGCCAGCTCCGCGATATAGCCGCAGAAGTGGCGCACGCCGACGGTGCGGCGCAGGTGCGGCAGCGCCTGTTCGAACACCGACTGCGCCTCGGCGAGCGAGCCCTTGACCGTCAGCGCCCGCGCCAGCCAGGCGAGCGAGAAGCCCGACATCTGGCTGTCGAAACGCGGGCCGCGCGCGAGATCGAGCGTCGCGCGATGGTGGGCCACCGCCTGGTCGACTTCGCCCATCTCGAGATACACCGCGGCCAGGTTGTTGAAGACGTAGAACACGTTGCGCAGGTCGCCGCCGCGCTGCGCCGGCCCGAGCGCTTGCGTGAAGGCCTGCACCGCTTCGGGCCAGCGCTGCGCATAGCGGTAGACCATGCCCTGCATGTACAGATTGAGCGCGCGCAGGTAGTGCGGCGCCTGCGGCCCGATCAGCTCGCGCGCCTGTTCGATGCGCGCCTGCGCCGCGGCGAAATCGCCCCGCATGATCGCGACGTGGGTCATCGCGGTCAACGCATGCGCCGCCATGTGCGCCAGCCCGAGCTGCAGGAAGCCGGCCAGCGCGCGCTCCAGCAGCACCTGGCGCCGATCGGTGCCGAGGCCGCCATGCAGCGAGACCAGCGCCAGCCCGAAGCGAAAGCGTGACGCCAGCTCCAGCGGAATCGTGTCGTCGACGCGCGGCTCCAGCCTCAGCATCCAGCCCACGCATTCGGGGTACTGGCCGAGCTGGTACATCAGCGACGAGGCCACGTCGAGCAGCCCGATCGCGAGCAGCGTATCGCCTTCGGGCGAGCCGGCCCATTCGACCGCGGTGCGCAGGTTGTCGACCTCCGGGCCGAGCACGCGCACCGATTCGTCGACGGTCGCCAGGCCGGCCTGCGTCGGCGTCACCAGGCGATCGAGCTCGGCCAGCAGGCCTTCCGCATGGCGCCGCCGCACCGCGGGCTCCTCGCCCGCGGCGGCGAGGCGCTCCAGCGCATAGGCGCGTGCGCTTTCGAGCAGGCGATAGCGCGGCATCTCGCTGGCGTCGGCCACCACCATCGACTTGTCCACCAGCGCCCCCAGCAGATCGAGCACCGCCCAGGCATCGATCGTGCCGTCGCTGCTGACGCGCTGCGCCAGCTCGAGGCTGAAGCCGCCGACGAAGACGCCGAGCCGGCGGAACACCGTCTGCTCGTCGGCGCTCAGCAGCGCGTGGCTCCAGTCGAGCGCGGCGCGCAAGGTCTGGTGGCGCGGCACCGCGACGCGCGAGCCGTTGGTCAGCATCCTGAAACGTTCGCGCAGGTGATCGCGCACGCCGCGCACGCCGAGCAGCGGCACACGCGCGGCGGCCAGCTCCAGCGCCAGCGCGACGCCATCGAGTTCGCGGCAGATCGCGATCACCGCATCGACGTTGTGCTGGTCCAGCACGAAGCCGGCCTGCAGCGCCGAGACACGCTGCACGAAGAGCTCGACCGCGCCGTGCGCGGCCGCGTCGCCCGGCGGCATGACGTCGGGCACCGCCAAGGTGCCGAGGCGCACCAATTGTTCGCTCGGCAGCTTCAAGGCATGCTGGCTGGTCGCGAGCACACGCACGCCGGGCGCCTCGCGCATCAGCGCATCGACCAGGCGGCTCACCGCGTCGATCAGGTGTTCGCAGTTGTCGAGCACCAGCAGCAGCGACTCGGAGCGCAGCCGCCCGATCAGCTGCTGCTGCGCCGTGGCGCCGCCGGGCAGCACGATGCGCAGCGCCTGGGCGACCGCCATCGGCACCAGCGCTGCATCGGCCACCGGCGCCAGCTCGACCATCCAGACCCCGTCGTGGAACTCGCCGCGCAAGTCGTTCGCGACCGATTGCGCCAGCCGCGTCTTGCCGATGCCGCCGGCGCCGATCACGGTCACCAGGCGGGCGCCCAGCACCAGCGCGCGCACGCTCGCCAGATCGGCGGCGCGGCCGTAGAGCGGCGGCAATGCCGCGGGCAGATTGTCCGATGCGGCCGGCGGCGCCGCCAGCTGCGGCTCGTGCGCCGCCGGCTCCGGCTCGATCGGCCGTGCGGCGGCGAGCGCCTCGCCGAGGCTCGCGCTGAAACGATAGCCGCGGCCCGGGATCGTCGTGATCGTGCGCTGCCCCAGCCATTTGCGCAGGCTGCTGACCTGCACCTGCAGGTTGTTCTCTTCGACCACGAGGCCGGGCCAGACCAGGTCGAGCAGCTCGTTCTTCGTCACGACGCGCTCGCGATGTTCGATCAGCGCCATCAGCAGATCGAAGGCGCGCGCGCCGAGCGTGACCGGTTTGCCGTCGACCAGCACCTGCCGCTCGGCAGGCCTGACTTCACAACGATCGAAACGATAGGCGGCAGGCAAGGTGGCGATCAATTCGTGTCCGTATGGAGCATTGATCGCCGAATCTAACCGGTCGGCGCCGGCCGCGCGCGGCGCGGAAATCGCTAAACGCGCGGCGGGTTGAAGCGCTCCAGTTGTGCCAGGAAATACGGGTACACGTCCCTGGCCGCGTCGCGGCCGATGAAGAGGTCCATGTGCGCATAGCCGGTGAACAGGCGGCGCTCGTACAGCGACGGGTCGTTGTGGGCGCGCAGCCAGGCATCGGTGCGGCGCGCCGTCTCCGGATAGAAGAGCTGGTTCTTCTCGCCGGCGACGAAGCTGATCGGCAGCGCGAGGTTCCTGATCTTCGCAGCCGTCATGTAGCTGTCACGGCCGTCGGCATCGACGGCGCGGCCCTGGTCCATGATCGCCGCGAGCTGCTCGAAGGGCTTGATCGCGATCCGGCCGAACATCTCGCACATCGCGGTATGCGTCCAGTGGTTCAGCTGGCTGTGCGTGTACGACGGGCCGAAGATCGAGAAGATGCGGTGGCAGACCGGGTTCTTGCACTGCTCCCCTTCGGGCACCGGCACGTTCCAGGTCACCGCGTCGATCTCGTGGTCGAGATCGCTGGTCTCGCCGACGATGTCGAAGGCGCCGCCCAGTTCGCTCATCTGCTCCAGCACGCCGACGAGGTTCAGGTCGGTCTTCAGGTAGCTCAGCCAGTTGGTCACCGGGTGCAGGGTGAGCTGCGAGCTGATCACCGAGCGCACGCCCTGCAGCCCGTCGAGCAGGGACATCAGCAGGCTCATCGAGCCGACGCAGTGGGCCAGCACCTGCAGGTCCTTCGCGCCGCTCCGGTCGAGCACGCAGCGCACCGCGGCGGGCCAGTCGATGCGCGCGATGTCGTCGATCGTGTAGGCCTTCAGCGGGCTGCCGGAATCGGGGCTGGCGCGGTAGTCGAACAGCCACACGTCGTAGTCCTGCGCGCTCAGGGCTTCGACCAGGTTCTGCTCGACCGTGTCGATCGCGAACGACGAGGCCTTGACCGAGAAGCCCGGCGCGAGGATCACCGGGCCGCGCGTGCCGCCGGCGTAGCGGGTCAGGCGGATGCTGAAGCCGTCGGGCAGCGGCACGTTGAAGACCTGCGGTGGCGGCGCGAGCAAGGCACGGCGCGGGCGCAGCGCGTCATCGTCCTGCGGGAAGTTCTTCAGGTTGGCGAGCAGGCCGCCGTAGGCCCTGAACAAGGTCATGCCGAAGAAGCCGCCGAACTTCGCGAGGTAGACGGTTTCGATCGCGCGTGCCGCCCGCGGGATGCGCGCCAGCACCGCATCCAGCCCGTGCGGCGGCAGATCGAGCTTGATCGAGCTGCCCTGCCACATCAGGTCTTCGAGGTCCAGCGTCAGCATGCCCTTGGCCACCGGCGGGCCCTCGGCGCTGCCGTCGCGCACCATCACGTAGAGCGTGGTCACGTCGTCCCACCAGTGCGAGCCGCTGTGCTGGTGCAGGATCTTGAAGCCGTTGAAATGCAGCGGGCCGCCTTCGCCGCGCGCCAGCAGCATGTCGTAGGTCATGACCCAGGTCTCGACGCGGTGCGTGTCCACCGGCAGCAGATGGAACGCGCCCTGCAGGACGGTCATCGCCTGGGCCGACAGTGCCGGGCAGGTGACGGTGCCGGCGATGGCGGCCGGGTGTGTCGGGTCGGTGGTCAGCTGATCCAGATCCTGGCTGCGGATCGTCAGCTCGAAACGCATCGCATGGCCTTCGGCGCGGCCCCAGGCGGTCGCGGTCTGGTAGGCGCTGGTGATGCGTTCGCCGAGTGCGCTGGTGTCTTCCAGTGCACGCAGGCTGACGTGGCCGTGCATCGTCTCCGTGAACTGGAAGTTCGGGCTCAGGGCCTTCGGGTCTTCGTGGATGATCTCGCCGAGCACCTTCTTCGCGATGTCGATCGCGCCGTCCTCGACGTGCTGCACGAAGCCTTTCCACAGGCCTTCGAGTTCGCCGGCCAGCGTTGCCGGCGCATCGGTTTCGGTCTCGCCGGGGGCGACGCGGAAGTCCGCCGGCAGCGGCTTGGGCGCGGCCATCGCGCCGGCGATCGTCCAGCCGCGCTCCGCGGCGAGCAACCGGCAGGCGCGCTCGGCGACGGCCGAGATCGTCAGCAGCGGATTGACGCCGACCGGCCCGGGCATCGCGGCGCCGTCGCAGACGTACAGGCCTTCGTGAACCGCGGTGCCCTGCGTGCCGGCGAAGACCTGGCACTTGTGATTCAGCACGCCGCTCTCCGCCGCGTCGCCCATGCCGCAGCCGCCGACCGGGTGCACGGTGATCAGCTTCTTGCCGAGCGGCTCGGTCCACAGCGGGTTGGGGATGAACTGGCCCTGGATCGCATCGTTGGCCGCCTGCAGCAGCTGGTTGTCGCGCGCGATCGCCGGGCTCTCGCCGGCGCCGGGCCAGTCGATGCGCAGACGGTCGTCGCGCAGCGCGAGCGTGCCGCCGGCATCGTCGACGCTCATCACCAGATAGGTCTGGGTGCGCCCGGTCGGCCCGCTGTAGCTCAGCGTCGCCATGCTGCCGGGGTCGTTCTGGAAGGATTCGCCGGCGGCCTGTGCATCGAGCAGGCGGGTCTTCGCCTGGTCCGCGCCGTACTTGAAGAAGTTGCCGAACTGGCTGTTCGCGAAGAACATCGCCGCAGGCATCAGCGAAGCCAGCGCGCCGGGGATCACGCCCTCCTCGATCACCAGGCCTTTTGCAGGATCGGCGTCGTTGCGCATGTCGATCAGGCCGGTGATGCAGGGGCCGGGCAGCTCGGCCGCCGGCAGGTGATGGGTGCCGGCGCCGATGCCGTTGATGTTGAGCTGGCTCGTCTTGCCTTGCGAGCCGGTTTCGCTCTTCCAGTAGTTGTCGTAGCCGAAGGCGAGCACGTCGCCGTTGCCGGAGAAGCGCTGGCCGAGCCGCTCGGACAGCGGCAGGCCCAGCGCCTTCGAGCGCAGCAGGATCTCGGTCGAGCCCAGGCTGCCCGCGCCGAGCATCACCACGTCGGCGGCCACGCTGAGCGCCTCGGCCGCCGCGCCAGGCGCGTTGCGCTCGAAGTGCACGCGCCAGCCCGCGCCTTCGCGCTCCAGGTGCGTGACGCGCAGCTGCGTGAAGATCTCCGCGCCGTGGTTCACCGCATCGGGCAGGTAGTTCATCAAGGTGGTGTTCTTGGCCGCGTAGTTGCAGCCGGTGGTGCAGTCGCCGCACAAGGCGCAGGCTTTCTGCCCGACCCCGAACGGGTTCACCTGATCCTTGAAGTTCACCGCGATCGGCGGGCGCGAGAACGGCTGCTTCATCACCTGGGCCGACTGTTCCAGCGCCTGCAGCTTGTTCAGCGGCGGGAAGCTCTGCGGGTAGGCGGAAGGATCGAGCATGCGCCGCGCCTGTTCGTAATCGTCCTTCAGCAGATCGGGATCGGCGCGGAACTCGGCCGGCCAGTGCTCTTGCGCGAACAATCGCTTGTCGATCTCCAGCGCGACGTTGGCATTGATCAGCGAGGTGCCGCCAAGGCCGCAGCCGACCAGGGCCAGCATGTCCGGATTGACGTGCAGGTTGAAGAGCCCGTCGCTGCTGCCGAGCCGGCCGCGCGAGGTGTCGATCTGCATCTCGGCCTGGGCGCCGGCGAGGTCGGCCGGGTAGTCGCCCGGGCGGATCTCGCGGCCGCGTTCGAGCACGCAGACCGATTGGCCGGCGCGTGCGAGGCGGGAGGCGGCCACGCCGGCGCCGTAGCCGGAGCCGACGACGACCACGCCGTAGCGCGGCTTCAGCGCCGAGAGCGGGCTGGCGAGCGGAGCGACGGGGGAACGAAGCGTGCTCATCGCGCAGCTCCGGCCATCAGCGGCAGCTTCGGGTCGAAGAACTCGGTCAACAGCTGGTCGGCGCGCAGCCGCAGGTCGCCCGCGGCGCTGTCGGAAAACGCCTTCCACGCCGCGGCGGTCTGCGCCAGCGCGGTCGAGACCCGTTCGAGCAGCGGGTTGTCCCGGTCGCGGAAGCCGCCGGTGCCGAGCACCTGCACCTCGCGGAACGGCGAACCGTGCACCGGGTCGTTGAACAGCCGCTGCGTCGCGACGTTCAGCGCGTCGTCGATGAACATCGCGCTCGCGCCCTGCGTCGGCGCCATCGTCGGCTGGTCCATCACCCAGCCGCCGGTGTTGTAGATGCTCATCGGCAGTGCGTAGCCCTCGACCACCAGCTCCGCCTGGAACGGCTTGTGCGTGTGGCCGAAGATGAAGGCCGCTTCCTTCACCTTCGAGAGCTTGCGCTCGGCGACGAGCTGGTTGCGCAGCGGGTGGCCGAGGTACCAGCGCAGGTCGGCCACCGCACCGTCGGAGAGCACGGTGTCGTAGCTGCTGCGCTCGCTCTCCGCGCTGCGGCCGACCGAGGCATCGATCGCCGCGCGCAGCAGGTTCGAGACCGTCACGCCATGCGTCACCACGCTGTTCGCGCTGACGCCGTAGCTGCCGCCCAGGTATTGCAGCAGGCGGTCGCCCATCAGCTGGGTGAAGCGGTGCGACTCGCCGGCATCGCGCAGGATGCGATAGAGCGTCATCGCGTCCTGGCCGACGGCCCCGGCGCCGCCGAGGTCGGACCAGACGAAGTCGACCCAGGCGCCGTTCTGCCGCTCGATCTGCGAGACCGTCTTCGGCCGTGCGGCGCTGTTCGCCATCAGGCTGTTCAGCGACGACAGCGCCAGGTACATCGTGTCGACGTAGTGGCCGTGATGCATCATCACGCAGCGGCCGCTGGCCTCGTCGAGCAGGCCGAGGTTGGGGTAGACGATGTCGACCCGCGTGCTCGCCAGGTGCGGAAAGCCCCGCATCACGCGCGTCAGCAAGCGCGACGAAACGCTCGGCGGGCCGAACAGCGGCGTGTGCTCGATCATGTCGGGCAGCCAGCCTTCGTGCTCGGGCAGCTCGAGTTTCTCGAGGAACAGGTCGTCCTGCGCACCGCGCCACAGGTGATGGTCGTGATTGCCGGGCACGTACAGCAGCTGGTCGGCGAACACCGGGGGCTCGTCCGCCGGGAACAAGGCCTCGACGAAGCGGCGGAAGGCGCGCACCACCGCGCCGGTGGGCGACAGGCCCATGTCGAGCACGTCGCCGAGCAGGATCAAGGTCGGCCGGCCATCGCCCGCGAGGCGCGAGACTTGTTCGCGCAGCGCACGGCCGAAGCTGGCGAGGCTGGGGCTGGTGCGCGCCAGGTCGAGCCGGCCGTCGGGCGCGACGCCGGTGAGGATGCTGTAGGCCGCACCCAGGTGAAGATCGGACAGGCAGACGTATTTCAACGCAGACATCGGCGTTTCCCAACTTGTTGTTTTTGCCGCCGGCAGGCCCGAGGCGGGCCGATGTTACGTGTGCAAGCGGTCGACTGGAAGAATGAAATGCGCCTGCAGCCAGCGCCGCAGCGCATCCACCAGCAGCGGCCAATGCGGCCGAGCCAGCGCTGCCGAGACGGCCTCGATCTGGTGCTCGACGCGCACGCTGCCTGCCTCCCGATCCGCACCGCCGAGATCGGCCTCGCTGACGATGAAGCCGCGACGCCCGATGAAGCGGAGCATGCGCGCGTTGCCGGCCCGCACTGCACCGAACAGGCGCTGCAGGCCGCTGGCCCGCGCCTGGGCGATCAGCGCATCCATCAGCCGATCGGCCAGGCCGCTGCCCTGCCAGTCCTCGGCGACCACGAGCGCGAACTCGGCGCTCTCGCCGTCGTTGGCGACGACGTAGCGGGCCTCCGCGACGATGCATTCGTCGTCACCCGCCGGCAGGGTCGCGACGAAGGCCACATGGCGCTGGCCATCGGCGCCGGCGAGGATCGCGAGCATCGCCGGGCCGCAGCCGCTGAGCAGCGCGTGGAAGCGCTGCCGCCGCGTCTCGCTGGAGAGCGCCTGGATGAAGCGATGCAGCGCCGGGCCGTCGTCGCGGCGCACCGGGCGCAACGCCGGCATCCGGCCGATCGCGGGCGGCCGACGGGGCCTGAAGGGCCTGGCGGCAGAAGTCTGGACGGTCTTCATGGCGGGCTCTCCGAGGGGTGGATCGACGTGCGGCCAGTGTTCGATCCGGGGGCTTCCGCCGTCCTTGAACAACCTGAAAAGTTCTGAAAGACGCAGACCGGGCGACGCTTCAGCACGCTTCAGTGCAGCTTCAAGACGCGGCGGGGCGCGCCGCCGACAGTGGCGCCGTCGCCGAACGCACCCCACCAGAAGAGGCCCGCCATGCCCATCGCCACTGCCCTCGAAGCCTTCGCCACGCTGGCCGCCCTGGCCGCCGCGCTGTACGTGCTGGTCTGCGCGCTGGTGGCGCAGCGCTTCACCCGGGCGCGGCGCAAGCGCCCCCAACTGCAGCGCCAGCATCCGGTGCTCGACGGCTTGCAGGTGCAGTTCATGGCACGCGACGGGCGGGCACGCATCGACGCCTGGTACCTTGCCGCGAAACCCCGGCGCGGCGCGGTGATCTTCGTGCACGGCAAGGACGCCTGCCGCGGCGACGAGCTGAAGTCGCCGACGCTGGAACTCGCCGACCACCTGAACCTGGCCGGCCTGTCGGTGCTGATGATCGACCTGCGCGGCCACGGCTCCAGCAGCGATGCCCGGCTGACCTACAGCGAACACGAACGCCACGACGTGCTCGGCGCGGTCGATTTCCTCGTCGCCCAGGGTTATGCGCGAGGCACGATCGGCGTGCTCGGCGCCTCGATGGGCGGCACGATCGCGATGCGCGCCGCGGCGGAGGAACCGGCGATCGGCGCGGTCATCGCCGACACGCCGTTCGCCGATTTCGCCACGATGATGCGCAGCCAGTTCCGCAAGCTGAGCGGGCTGCCGATGTGCTTCCTGCCGGGCGCCCTGCTCGGCGGCCGCTGGCTGACCGGCATCGACTTCGCAAACCTCGCCCCGGTGCGCGACGTGCATCTGCTGCGCGGCCGGCCGGTGCTGGTGATCCACAGCCTCTGCGATCCCTTCATCGGGCTGTCGCAGGGCGTGGCGATGGCCGAGGCGGCGCTCGCGGAACTGTGGGTGACGCGGTCGACGCGCCATATCGGCTCGTATGCCGCGGCACCGGAGATCTACACCGAGGTGGTGTCGGTGTTCTTCCGCCGGCATCTGCTGGGGCAGGTGTTCGGCGTGGGGGTGGCGGCGAACGACAGCTGCCTGGATGCGCTGACAGCGGCGCATCCTCAATCGGATGGAAAGGAGGCCGGCGGCGCCGTCGCTCGGCAATTGCACCTGCCCCGGGTTTCCGCAAGACTATCCGCGCCGACGCCTGCGTCAGCACGACAAGCGACGCAGGCGGACTACTTCCCGGCCATGGCGGCAGGCCTGAAGAGGGAGACGCTGCCATGCCGGTGAAAGCGAACCTGCTCGTCAACTGTGACGATGCGCTGGTGTTCTGGACCGTCGCGGCGCCGATCCCGGACTGCCTCGGCTTCGCCATCGACCGCGAGCGGAAGCTGGCGAATGGCGGCGTCGAACCCCGGGTGCTGGAAAACCGCATGGGGTTCAAGGCGGACAAGCCGAAACCGGGCGAGCACCGCCCGTCGACGCAGTGGCCGTTCCAGCGCCTGTGGTGGGCCGACCATGACGCCAACCTCGGCGATACGGTGCGATACCGCGTCTGTCCGATCGTGAAGACCGGCACCGGACTCGATCCGCTCACCGCGGAGCGCAGCGCCTGGACGCCCTGGCAGACACTCGACGGCGGCAGGCAGGACGGCTATGCCGCATTTTTCAATCGCGGACTGGTGATCTCGCAGTTCATGGCGCGTTATCTGGACAAGCTGCGCGCCGACCTGGGCCTGGCAACGCGGAAGGAGGCGCTGAAGGCCTTCAAGGACAGCCTTGGCCAGCACGAGCTGCCGATCCGCATCTTTCTGTCCGGGGCGCTGCGCGCCGAGATGCTGACGCTGCTGCAGGACGCGAAGCGGAGCGGAAAGCAGGTCTACGGGGCCTTGTACGAGATGGCCGACGACGAGCTGATCGATGGCCTGTGCGCGCTCGGCGCGAATGCGCATGTCGTGCTGGCGAACGGCTCGATCCAGCAAAAGAAGGGCGAGACAGCCGCCGACGCAAGAAAGCGCGATGAAAATGCCGACGCCCGCAAGGCGCTCCATGCGGCCGGCGTCGAGGTGCATGACCGCTTCGTGTCGCCGGGCGCGCTGGGCCACAACAAATTCCTGGTGGTCTGCAACAAGGCGGGCAAGCCGGAAGCGGCATGGACCGGCAGCACCAACTGGACCAGCACCGGGCTGTGCACGCAGACCAACAACGGCCTGCTCGTGACGCACCGCGGCTTCGCACAGCAGTACCGCGATCAGTGGGACCGGCTGCGCGACGCCGGCAGCGATTTTCCGAAGAAGCTGGTCGACGGCAACAGCGCCGCCAAGCCGGTCAAGACCAACAAGTCGTCGGCGGACATCTGGTTCAGCCGAACCCGGGGCAAGGTCGATCTGGCCGCGCTCGATGCCGAGATCAAGGCGGCCAGGGACGGCGTGCTGTTCCTGATGTTCCAGCCCGGCGGTTCGGGGGCGCTGAAGACGATCCGCGATCTGGCCAAGGCGCAACCCGCCCTCTACGTGCGCGGCGTCGTCAGCACGCTGCCCGGCGATGCCGCGGACGACGAGAGCGCGGTCAAGGTCGACGTGCAGACCGACGCGGTGAAACGCCCCATGTCGCTGGATGTGGTTCAGCCGCGGGGCATCAACGCATTCGCCAACTGGGCGGCGACCGTGGCACGCAAGGAGTTCCTGACCCTGCAGGGCGGCGTCGTCGGCTACGCCATCGTGCACTCCAAGGTGATCGTGATCGACCCTTTCACCCGTCCGGTCGTCATCACCGGCAGCCACAATTTCTCCGGCAACGCCAGCACCGCGAACGACGAGAACTTCGCCATCGTGCGCGGCAACAGGCAGCTGGCGGCCAGCTACGCGGTGCACATCATGGGCATCTACGACCACTACCGCTGGCTGGCGCTGGTCGGCGAGCGCCAGGCCAACAAACACGGCAGGCAGCTCAGCGGCTATTTGCGGGAGACCGATACCTGGCTCGGCCGCAAGCTGAAGTCGGCGGCGCGGGAGATCGAGTTCTGGATGCGGTAGGCTGACGATATCAGTGCGGCTGATATTTGACAAATATCAGCCGCACGCATATTCTGCAGATATCAGCATCACTCATACCGCCGGTGCAACAGATCCTCGCCACTTCGCAGCAGCTCGGCCAGATCCTGCAGTCCGCGCGCAAGCAGGCCGGCCTGACGCAGGCTTCGGCGGCGCGCCTGCTGGGCCTGAGCCAGAGCCGGCTGTCGCAGCTGGAAGCCGACCCGAATGCGCTGCAGCTGGGTCAGCTGCTGCCAATGCTCGCGCTGCTCGGCCTGGAGCTGATCGTGCAGGACAAGCCGGCTGCCGCCAAGAGCGCGGATTGGTAGACGATGGCCGGCGAGCTCGGGCTGTGGATGAACGGCGAGCGTGTCGGCAGTTGGCGCATCGCCAGGCGCGGCGCGATGGAGCTGCTGTACGACCCCGCCTGGATGGCGTCACCCAACGGCCGGCCGCTGTCGCTCTCGTTGCCGTACCGCTTCGACCGCGCTGCCTTGCGCGGCGACGCGGTGCGCTGCTACTTCGACAATCTGCTGCCCGACAGCGAAACGATCCGCCAACGCCTCGCGAGCCGCTTCCGCACCGCCTCGACCGGGCCCTTCGATCTGCTGGCCGCGATCGGCCGAGACTGCGTCGGCGCGCTGCAGCTGCTGCCCGAAGGCGAGGCGCCCGGCCGCGTGCAGGCCATCGAGGGCACGCCGCTCGACGAAGCGCAGATCGAGCAGGTGCTGCTGCAGGCGGCCGGCAGCGCGGCCGCCGGGCCCGGCGCGGACGACGACGATTTCCGCATCTCGCTCGCCGGCGCGCAGGAGAAGACCGCCCTGCTGCTGCACCAGGGCCGCTGGCTGCGCCCGCACGGCGCGACGCCGACCACCCACATCTTCAAGCTGCCGATGGGCCTGGTCGGCAACCGCCGGGCCGACTTCCAGACCTCGGTCGAGAACGAGTGGCTGTGCTCGCGCATCCTCGCCGCCTACGGCTTGCCAGTCGCGACCTGCGGCATGGGCCGTTTCGGCGCGCAGAAGGCGCTGGTCGTCGAGCGTTTCGACCGGCAACTGCACCCCGGCGGCGCCTGGTGGATGCGCCTGCCGCAGGAAGATTTCTGCCAGGCCTGCGCGGTGCCGCCGCATGCCAAGTACGAAGCCGACGGCGGCCCGGGCATCGAGACCTTGGCCGCGGTGCTGCGCCAATCGGTGGACGCACGGGCCGACCTCGAGCTGCTGATGAGCGCGCAGATCCTCTTCTGGATGCTCGCCGCGGTCGACGGCCACGCGAAGAACTTCAGCCTGCGCCTGCTGCCGGAAGGCCGTTATCGGCTGACGCCGCTGTACGACGTGATGTCGGCCTGGCCGGTCGTGGGCAAGGGGCCGAACCAGTTCTCCTGGCATCAGCTGAAGCTCGCGATGGCGGTGAGCGGCAAGAACCGGCACTATCTGCTGAAGGACATCCAGCGTCGCCATTTCAACGCGATGGCGCCGCGCTGCCTGTGGGCCCCCACGGCCGAGCCTTTGATCGAACGGCTGCTGGCGGCCACGCCGGGTGTGATCAAGCAGGTGAGGAGCGAGATACCGGCAGGCTTTCCGGCGCTGGTGGCGGAGCGCATCCTCGACGGCTTGGCGGACTCGGCGCGGCGCCTGGAGGCGATGCCGGCGCACTGAAAATCCGCATCACATCTGCCGGAACAAATGCGTGAAGCTGCGGCTGACCGGCAGCACGTCGGCCCGCCCTTCGAGGTG
>Ga0207671_10002058_pt1 | contig 22047 bp, 16 predicted proteins | sample KBSC24metaG_FD_184352 | JGI IMG/M metagenome (GOLD analysis project Ga0207671, IMG submission 184352) | Corn rhizosphere microbial communities from Kellogg Biological Station, Michigan, USA - KBS C2-4 metaG (SPAdes) (version 2) | ecosystem: Host-associated > Plants > Roots > Rhizosphere > Soil... | reverse complement strand
TGTCTCTCCAATCTCGCGCACTCGTCTACTTAAGGTCTGTACGCGATTTGATTGCCATTCGAGAAACGGGCTAAGTCTCGTGATTTCAGCACTCCTTCTCGGACAAGGCTTTGCCGGAATGACCGAACATGCGCAGCGGCGTTCAGACTCGGACAGCAGACTCTTGGATCGGGGCTGCGGGATCCATCCGCGGCTCCGCCGAGGGATTCAGCGATGAAAGCGCTGTAAGGCAAAGCGCGCTCAATCATTGCGGAATCCTGAGCCCATCCTGTTCGTACCAGGCAATCCTGACCGCCGAACTGACAAGCCGTTAAGACGTCCTCCGCCGAATCCCCAATCACGAAGGATCGTTGAAGATCGATTCCATGGTCAGCGGCAACCTGTTGATAGAGGAAAGTTGACCGCTTTTGCACTCACATGTTTCTTTGAACCGATGCGGGCACACAGCCATTCAAATCTAGAAAGACAGCGCGTTGTCTCATACATAACAACCCGTTATTCGTCGGTCGGAAAGCAACAAATTTGAATCGACGACCACTTTCTCCTCCGATTTCAGTCAAGGCAAGCATCGCTGAGCTAACGCAACACGATTTACCATCACAGAAAGGAAGGCGAACGTCAAACCGCCAATATGAACGCGATCGTCACTTACGTCGGTACTGCTTATGCGTTATCGATCGCTCTCAGCCTTCTTATCGGGCTGACTGGCGGACATAATAGCCCAGTCTTTGATTTGGCCTTTCTTTCCATGTTCCTCCCGGCGATAGCGGTGAGCATCGTTTACACGAAGATGAAAGAGAAACCACTGATTCGCTGGCATCGGTTCCCACTGAAGTACCTGCCGGCAGCACTCTTCTTGATGCCCGCCATTCTGCATCTGGCGATGCTCCCTGCAATGGCTTTAATCGAAGGCGGATTGCAATGGCAGGATTGGTTGTCGCCGCAGCCGGATGGCCTTTATCACACACCTCCCTCCCGTGGGTGGGGCAACTTGAAAATTTCGAGTCTTGTCGCCCACATCGCAATCAACGCTCTCGTCGGTCTCGCGATTGTGTCGTTTATGGCCTTCTTCGAAGAAATCGGTTGGCGCGCGTGGCTTTTGCCACGACTCAGACAGCGGTTAGGTGCGCGTCCAGCGGTAGTAGCAGTAGCAATCTTATGGGCGTTTTGGCATGTGCCGTTTGAACTCTCCGGGATCCTCCATATTGATGGTGTTTCTTCAATCAAGCTGGCTCTCGTTATGCCAACCGGCACAATGGCCGCGGGCTTGATCCTCGGTTGGCTATGGATCCGCACGGAGAGCGTTTGGTTAGTAGCCGTAGCTCATGGGTCGCTCAACAACTGGGGGCAATACGCATTCAAATACGCCAGGGACACTCATCAACCGAATGGTGATCTCGCGGTGTTGGGTACGGGCTATGTTGCGCTTCTGATAATCGGAATGATTCTGCTCTGGCGTGATCGTGTATTTGAATCAGGGCCTGCGGCGTGAGGCAGAACGCCGTGCGAACATCGACCGGTTCGTTCCGATATGGTCCGGTTTGCAGGTATGGCGAAGATCCGCGACGGCTGGGAGTCGAAAAAGAGAAGGCTCAAAGCAGGTCTCATTGGACGCGCACAGGCCAACCCGCTCATTGAGCTGCAAGTGGACTGAGCGGGCAATTCGATATGATTGCCTCGTTGTACCTCGATACCAATCCGTCCAAGTATTCCTCTGTGGAGCCGATCTTGCCCAGGCCTGTTGTCGACATGCACTTCAAAGACAGGAAGTTGGGCACGCTAGGATGGGTGCTGTTGGCAGCGGTTCTGTTGGCTCAGGCACAATCGGCATCGACGCCGGTCCTACGTTCGTTCGATCGCGTTCTGCTGCTTGAAGAGAAAGGCGAAACCTCAGCCGGCGTGAGCCTGGGCGACCTCAATGGTGACGGCCTGCCGGACATCGTCCTAGGCAAAGGGCGGCACTGGCCGCTGTTCAATCGCGTGCTGTTGAACGATGGCCATGGCGGCTTCATCGCCAGTAACCTCGGCTCGGCGCCGGATCGCACCTACTCGGCAGCGCTGGCCGATGTCGATGGTGACGGCCACCCGGACATCGTCGTCAGCAACGATGCGCCCGACCGCAAACTTGTTTACCGGAATGACGGTAGCGGACACTTCACTGAATTCGGTACCTTCGGCGATCCCAGCTGGAGCACACGCTACGTGACGCTGGCCGACTTGAACGACGATGGCTTTCCGGACATCGTGGCCGCTAACCGCGGCGACTATCCAGACCCGGTGGATGGAAAGCCAGGAAAAGGGCCTCAGCATCCCACCCTGAGTTACGTCTGCTTCAACGACGGCAAAGGGCATTTCCCCGCCTGCCAGCCACTGCCCAAGACAGAATCAGCCACCTCGATCGTAGCGGCGGACTTTGACGGCGATGGTGCGATCGACCTGTTCGTGCCGCACCGCGATGGCGGCCAGAGCTACGTGCTCTGGAATGACGGTAAGGGATACTTCCCGACCTGGACCAAGGTAGGGCCGGCCGAAGCGTGGATTCGCATGGGCGCAGCCGGCGATCTGAATGGCGATGGGCGTCCTGATTTGGCGACCATCGATGAAGCCCGAAAGGCGAACTTTATCCTTCTAAATCGCGGTGGACGCCAATTCGGAGATCCGGTCCGGCTGCCCGGCCCCGATCGGCCGCCGTACTGCGTGGCGATTGCCGACCTGAATCGGGACAAGCAGCCGGACATTATTGTGGGATATGTTGAGATGTCTGGATCGGTGTACTTTAACACCGGCCACAGCCTCACCTTCAACGAGGTCCCCTGGAACGACGGTAAAGGCACTGTGTACGGCTTGGCCTTTGCCGATTTCGATGGAGACGGCTGGCCGGACATCGTGGCGGCGCGTTCTGATGCTCCCAATGGCATCTGGTTCAGCACGAAACCAGTCGCGCACTGACTCGCTGGGTCACCAAGGAGGGCCAGCTTCGCGACTGACCTCTTTTATTTGGCCGGTAGCGTTGGTCTCGCGTGAGCGCCGGCATCATCGGGGATTGATCCTCGGGAAGTCCTTATCAGTCTGAACTGCTGCGTACAGGCCAAATCACTCGTCCAGAGGGCCGCGGCGCCTTAAACGCCACCAGCCGCGCCACCGAGAACAAAGTCACGGCAAGGAAGTGTTCCTTATTTCATCCTCGGTATACGCCGCGTAAATGAACGGTTGCGCTTCCAAGTACTCTTTGATTTGGGAGAGCTTCAGTCCCAGCTTCCGCAGCCGGCTCTTGTCGACAAACAGCTGGTTGTTCCGGGCGTCGAAATGTGTGACGAGCGCGGCGCTGTCCGGGTCGAACTTCTTGCGGACGAGTTCCACGATGTCCTTATTGAAATATCGTTTCCGAGGTGCCTGTGGTTCGGCAGGCATCCCGTGATCAGCGGTGACGACAACCACAATCCGGTTGGCGCCTGCTTTCTTTTCCAGAGCCCGCATGATGCGAGCCAGCTGCCGATCCTGTTCGGATAGAGTCTCTCGCATCTCTGGAGAATCGGGGCCGTACTGATGACCCACGAAATCAGCCGCTTTCAAGTTGACGAGCAGAAGATCAGTCAGCTCGTCTGCGCCCACAGGTTCATTCTCGATCATTGACACCAGAGCATCCGCTTCAAACTTCGGGAATAAAGCTGAGTGGCTCACAGCATCCGGGCCTGCGATATCGTGGCCCATCCACTTCCCATGTACGGCATCCCAAAGCGGCGCCGATTTTTGGTTCTTCAAATACTCGGGTAGCTTGTAGCACTCCGAGTTGGTTTCCCATCCGCCATGTGCGGAGTAACTGGCCAAGATCGTTGGCCGTGCGTTGAGCAGACACGCTCCGTGTCCTGCGAGACCGGCAGCTGCAACGAAAATGCTTCCTTGGCTGATGATCACAGCTTTGCCTTCGGTTTCGAGGTTCCAAAGATCGGCTAAAGTCAGCGCCATAAGCGTTCCCGGGGACATGCCCGGATAGGGGCTCTGCGGCTTTCCGCTGATGCTGTCAAAGGCAGTGTTGACCACGATGCCGTGCAAGCGCGGATCGGTACCGGTCCCGATGGTGGCATGGCCGAGAGGGGTAATTGTAGGTAAGAAGTTCACTCGTGCGTTACTGAACCAGGCTCCGTCTTCTCGCAGACGGGTCAGAGTCGGCAATACTTCTCGATAGTGTTCGAAATAGTCCTGCCGCATACCGTCCAGCACAACCACCAAAATGGCGCGGGGGCGGCCAACCGACAAATCCACGGCTCTTTCCAGAGGTCGGCCCGTGACGGTCGGGGGCAACGGCAATCTGAGGAGCTTGGCTAAGGTCGGAACAATGTCCTGCTGCACCGCTGCCTCGGCGTCGGTACCTCTACGGATAAAAGGAGGTCCAAAAAACAACAAAGGAATGTTGGCGTCGTACGTCCATGGACTCCCGTGCATGAAGAGTGAGGCGGGCTCATTGAGGGTCACAAACTCGCCCTCACGGGGTACCAGCATGATCTGTCCACTGCGGCCCGGATAGTATGCGCGAGCATACATCTCCAAGAACTCTCGCTTGCGATCCGTTGCCTGTTGAGCTTGGCCGGCTTTGGATAGGGAAACGAGCAGATAAATAGCCAGGTATAGATGCAGCCACTGGATAGTTCGCGGCTTTAGTCGACCACTCGACAAATTCATTCCGAATCCGTTTACGTCATCGAAGAAGGTGACCATCCTACGCCCATCTCGCAATCCCACCGGTCGAGACGATCTTCACCAGCGCTCGATCGATCGTTACTAATCGCCCACCAACTACAAAGAGTTGGTGAATACTTTTGATGCCGATTAACATATTTGTCTCGGATGTTCAACAGTCGGCGCTGTTCCGCTGTGGCATTATCACCAGATGCTGAGAAGGCGCGCATTGGCTAGGCTTTCGAGCCGTTCGTCTTCGTGAAAAGTATTTACTTTGCCAATGAGCTGCGGATGCCTTCGGCGTATCCCTTCACGGTGAAACCATCCGGGAGACTGTCAATCAGACCGAGATCGTTGATCGAGTTGTTTTTCCGAAGTGGAATTATCGCTTGATACCCCGCAGAGTTATACCAATCTGTAGCAGAGTTGCGGTCCGGAAACTCCATCAATACCACTGCTCCCGGCCACGCCCCCTCCAAAACCGTTAATGGCCCCATGGCGAGAAATTTTCCGCGAAAAGGCACCACTGTGGCTTCGACCTTTACAAGGTAGTCGAGCGCTTGGGAATTTGGGATGTCACCTGGGATGCGAAGGTGATTCACTAAGTAGGTTTTCATCGACACCCTTCCTTTCAAATGCTGGTGAGAATTTCCGCGGGCGCGAACTGTTCAATTGAATCCTTCGGCTCGGGGTCTTGCCTCCGCCCTGCGCAGTCGACGGCCACTTTCGCATGGTGACTAATGTTATGTCAGGGACTGATGGCCTGCAATGTCGTTTTGCAGGGAGAAGCGCTTTTAGCCCTGGAGATCAAGGTAGTCCTAGTAGATGAATGAGAGTTCGGGCCGCATGGATCCTACGCTGCGTGTTGAAAAGGGGATGGGCCAGTCCAAGCTGAAGCGCGAGACAAGCTGCCCCACAGCCCGGGTGGGGCGGGACAATTGCCGCGAATATTGCGGCGCAGAGTCTGGATTTGGCGATAAAGTATCCAGAGAACCGCGCAATCGAATCTCTCAGTGCCCGAACATCCACCGAGGCTGATCGTTCAACGCGCCTCCGATGGTTGAGCGGACGCCCGTTCCCGCTAGTCGCCCTTCGTTGCTGCTGTCGGAGCTCGCGCCTGCGCGCAACAATGGAGACGGGAGAGCCACTGGCTTGTAGATGGCTCATGGCTCTCCCTCATTGCTTGAGATTATTAGTCGGCCGTTTCGACGGTGGTGGGTAGGTCAGTAGATAACTTTCAAAGCCAGCTGCATGATTCGCGGCTGGAATGTGCTTGTGATCTGACCGCCGCCTGTCGGATTTCCCGTGATTGTCGAAACCGGGACGGACCCACCCGTTCCAGCAGTAGCTGTCGTCACACCCTGCGCTCCAGTAATGTTTCCGGGAAGGTAGAGATTGGTGTGATTGAACACGTTGTAGGCTTCAGCTCGGAATTCCAGCTTCGCCCGCTCGGACCCGATATTGAAACGCTTGTTCAGGTCCAAATCGGTCTCGTAGAACGCCGGCGATCGTCCAGGATTCCGACGCGCACTGCCAAACGGACTCAATATGTTGCCAGCGAAGTCCTTCACGGGAGGTAGCACGAACGCAGAGTAGTTGATGTAGTTCACGTATCCAGTGTTCACAGCCCGGTTGGACCTTCCTTGTGTTACCTTCCTGTCTGTCACCAGATCCGGGCGGTACTCATTCGCGCCGCGATAAGTGGCTCCAATCTGGGGCGAAACCTGCTGTGCCGAATTTGGAGTGTATGTCAGGTTGAATGGAGTTCCGGCTTGCATCGTGTTGATGCCGCTAACCTGCCATCCACCCAGGATCGAGTTCACAACACCGTTGGTACTCGAGAGAAAGCGCCGTCCGTGTCCGAACGGAAGTTCGTACACCAGGCTCGTGACGTTAGCCAGCGGCAGGTTGTAGTCCGACTGGTTGTAGTCAGCCCGAATATTGTTGGCGTCCTGGGGGGAAGGGGTATTGCCCTCCAAAGATGCAGAAGCATTATCCAGGGCGTGCTCCCAGGTGAACGAGTTCAGCAGGGTTAGGCCTCTCGTAAACCGCTGCTCGTATCTGACCTGAAGGGAATTGTAGTTTGAGTAGAACGCGTCAGGAGCGGCTGTGATATCGCTCGGCCAGTTTCCAAAGGGCCTTGCGAAACCAAGTGCCGGGTTCTTCTGGTTGCCATTCAAAAATCCTTCCAACTTCAATCCGTGGTTGGCCACGTACGCGATATCAAGCAGCGTATTTTTGGCCAACTGTTGTTGGAGGTCGAGATAGTAGTTCTCGACGTAGCTGTCGCGACGGTTCTTCGGCACCCATGTGATGTTGTCGGTAGCCGGATTGAAGGAGGTCACTAGCCCCGCCGGGAAACCCTGATCGGCTGTGACGTAGCAGCTCGGAGTGGTTGTGCCGGTTGCAATGATCTGTGAAGGCAAAGGCGAACTACAATGATTCGACGTGCTCGGCTTGATCTGCGACACTACAGCGAATTGGGCTTGCGGAGCATTGATTGCGAGGATGTCGCCTGAGCCCGCGCGTGTATAGTGCACATACCCAGTCCCGAAGCCCCCACGGATCGCCGTCTTTGGGGTGGGCGAGTATGAAAAGCCAATGCGTGGCGCAAAATCGTTAAGATCGGGATTGACCAACGTTTTGCCATAGATTCCTCCGGGCTTCACCGGCGTGATTCCGTTGCCGGCGACAGCTCCGGGCGAAATGGTTAGGACGGTCTGCGTCGCGGGATCGAAGTTGGAAATGTAGTTGTTTCGCTCAGAGTAGGGCGAGCCGTACTCCCAACGAACTCCGACATTCAACGTGAGATTGGGCAGAATTTTCCAATCGTCCTGGGCGTACGCACTCTCCAATGTCTGTCTCAGGTGAACGACGAAATAGTTGGCGAGCTGAAAGCTCGTCGTTGTGCCGAACAGGAAGTCTGCCCAATAGTTGTCGCTGACCGGAGCAGTCGGTGCGGCCGCGCCGCTTGCCGTGGTAGCGCACAACGGAGAAACTGCTGCCGTGCAAAGACTGAAGCCACTGCCGTAGGTGAAGGACCCATAGAGCGGGTTGTTATCGTTTACGGCCATCCAGGTATGCTCGTATTCATATCCAAACTTCAGGGAATGTTTGCCCTTTACCCAGGTGTAATTCACCTTGGGGTCGAGCAATGAGGGATTCTGCCACTGTGGATTTGTGCTCTGCCGACCCAAACCTGTGAAACCGGTGATGCCTAGCGACGGGAGACCGCCAGCCACTATCGCGTTCGATGGCAGACCCGGAATCGTGAAGTCGTTCTGGCCGATTGACAGCGTATACTTGCCAGCCTTCGTTCGAGACAATCCAAGCCGTGCATCCAGAATGCGGTTTCCGCCGAACGTATGTATGTACCCCATTGCCACTTGTTGATCCAGCACGCGGATCGTACCGTTCGTCTGGCCATCTAATGGCAACGGAACCGTCGGGTAGTTCACGCCGGTCTCTTTCCGATCGCTAACGCGCAAGAACCACGAGCTTGCCTGATTCTGCTGATAATCGAGTCGCAAATCGCCCTTGTCGGAGTTGTCGGTGAAGGGAACCTGGGCTGAATAGTCATTTGAATTCAAACCCGTTCCGGCGACTCCGGACAACGGTAATTGAGAGGCGAACTTCTGGTAGAACCCGAGAATCTGAGATGAAAGGGGATTGATTGCGCTTTGCGGGATCTGGGTTCCCGCTGGATAGATAGCGCCTGTCGTTGGGTTCCTGACTGGCACAACCAGCTTGCCGCTTAATTCATTCTGGGTCGGCAAGGTAAGCACGTAAAGAGGTTTCAGCGTCTGGCGGAAGCCCTCATAATCCAAAAAGAAGAACAACCTATTCTTGACGATGGGGCCGCCGAAGTTCATTCCAAACTGGTTCCGATCCAGGGTTGGCTTCTTGAATGAAGTCGTGGTCCCTGTATTGCTGACGAGGTTCGGCTTGAAGAATCCAGCGGCATTCAGGTTTGTATTCCGCAGGAACTCATAAAGTGTGGCGTGGAAGTCGTTCGTTCCGTTCGCCGAGGCCACATTGATCGTGGCGCCCGAGGAGCGTCCGTATTCGGCGCTCTCGTTGTTCGTCACTACATTGAACTGCGCCACTGAGTCCGGCGCAATTGCGATAATCTGGTTGTCGAATCCCTGGTTGCTCTCGCCGTAGGCGTTGTTGTCCATTCCGTCCAGCAGAAAGTTGTTGAACATGCTTCGCTGGCCGTTGACGTTGTACGCGCCTTGTCGTACCAGGCTACTGATCGAGCTGGTCGTGGCCGCCGTTGGAGCCTGTCGCGATCCTGTTACCAGCCCCAGCAAATCCGTGAAGTTGCGGCTCACCAGCGGAAGGGCTTCCGTCTGATATCCCGAGATTGTTTGCCCTCGCGCGCTTGTTTCCGTCTCAACCTGCAGGGCGACGTCGCTCACCTCTACAGTGGTCGCGGTTGCCTGCCCGACCGAGAGCGCCAGATCGATGTGCTGGCGTGCGCCGATGGAAATCGAAATGTTCTGAGCAACTGCAGGTGTGAATCCCGGCGCTTCCGCTCTAACGCTGTACGTGCCCACTCGTAAGGAGGGAAGTTCGTAATCACCGGAAGCGTTTGCTGTAGCTCTGGTGACAATTCCAGTGCTGATATTAGTCGCCGACACAGTGGCATTCCCAATCACAGCACCCGTTGCGTCGTGAATGGTCCCGACCAGGCTTCCATTCTCATACTGCGCTCTGACATGGGACGACCAGAGCAGAGTGAATAGGCCAACCAAAATGACGTACCTGTAGCGGAGGTTTTTCATGATGAGCCGAGCGTATCGGCCCAATGTCATGCAGTCTTAAAGCCAAGGTGAACGGAATGTGAATTGGGACGTCTGGTGAGGAAGAGATCTGGGCAAGCCGGTCTTGATTGGGGAGCTCAATAAGTATCATTGGCGAAATCCCGCTGTCGATTCTACGAGGCTCTCTTCCAATGGCCGACGTGCCATAGAGGTTTGAGGAGTGTCATCACCACTGCGATGATGAACAAGTCATAGGCATCGGTGAAGAAGCCCATTCCGGAGATGAACATAATCTTCCAGTGATGAGCCGAAATGCTTGCGTTGTCCATTTCGGAGAAATCAAGATTCGTAGACGTTGGAAATCGATTGTTCGATGACATCACGGAGTCCTCGCGAGAACAGATGCGCACATTCAGATACTCGCAACGGGCTACTATTACAGTAGGATTAATTCTGGGTCAAGCCGCAAGCACCGCTATTCTATGGGTCGGTGCGCCTACGCTGGACACCTGATCATGAACAATAAGGGCAGTTCTGCTCTGAGCTGCTCCGTTTGACCGGACTCGCTTACAACGAACTAGCCGTGATGGATGTACGACGTCGCATCGCTACTTTTTTATCCACGCATCTCGGCTGGTCATCGAGCGCGGAATGAAAGAGCTCCGAAGATGAAAATTCGACAGGGTACTGGTCCGAGAACTTGGCTGGTAATATCCATTGGCAGGCTTTTCCTACAGATCCACCCGAATCATCCCTGAGTTCTTCAAAAAGACTTTGGTACATATTGGCAAGCTCAGCGGTAGACAGAGTGAACCCGATTCTTACTCGTCTTTCGGAGCGCCGCATGAAATATGGATTCAACCTCTTTGCCTTATTGTTTTGTCTGTCCTATATCCATGCTCAATCGACCAACGCGACAATCAGTGGAGGTGTGACAGACACGTTTGGCAGCTTAATCGCAAATGCGGACGTTGAAATCGCGAATGACGCGACCGGTGTTGTCTATTCGGCCAAAACCAACAGCGAAGGTATGTACGTCGTTCCAATCCTTCCTCCGGGTCACTATCATGTTCAAGTCTCGAGGCCAGGATTCAAGACGATCATCAAGGCCGATGTCGTTCTCAACGTGCAGAGCGCACTCGCACTAAATTTCACTCTGCCGGTTGGAGCAACTTCTGAGAGCGTGACCGTTGATGCTGCTTCTTTAACCATCAACAATGAAAGTGCATCAGTTAGCACCGTGATCGACCGCAGGTTCGTCGAGAATATACCGCTGAACGGGCGCAGTTTTCAGGATCTGATCTCCCTGACCCCAGGTGTCGTCACCCAGAGTCCCCAGAGCACGTCCCAAACGATCGGACTTGGAGGCGATTTCAGTGTGAACGGGCAGCGCACGCAGTCGAACTATTACACGGTCGATGGAGTGACCGGCAATATCGGATCGGGAAACGGCGGTGGGGTTGGAGAAGCTGCAAGCGGTGGTGTTCTGGGAGGCTCGACCGCGCTCGGCACTACACAGGCTCTTGTCTCTGTTGATGCTCTCGAGGAATTCCGTGTTCAGAGTTCTACTTATTCCGCTGAGTACGGACGATCACCCGGAGGCCAGTTTTCGCTCGCAACCCGGGCAGGGACCGATGCACTCCACGGCAGCGCATTTGATTTCCTCCGCAATGATTGTTTCGATGCCAACGATTGGTTCAATGATCATTTTGGGGATCCCGTTCCCGCACTCCGACAGAATGACTTCGGCGGCACGGTGGGTGGCCCGATCTGGATTCCATCACTCTACAACGGAAAGAACCGCTCATTCTTCTTTGCTTCGTACGAGGGACTTCGCCTGCGTCAGCCGACCGCGGCCACAGTTGAGTACGTTCCCGATCTGTTCATGCGGCAACAGGCGGACCCCGCCATGCAGCCCATTCTCAATGCCTTCCCGCTTCCGAATGGACTAGATTACGGCTCAACAGCCTATCCGAGCCTCGCCGAATTTATCGCGCCGTACTCGCTGCCGAGTTCGATCGATTCGACCAGCGTCCGTGTGGACCATAGGTTCGGCTCAAGACTTCAGGCCTTCTTCCGTGCCGGTATCGCTCCGAGCTCAACCACGACGCGGCCGTACTTTGCTCGTACGACCACAAGCATCAACGCCGAAACCTACACTCTGGGGATCAATGAGCAAGTTTCAAATACACTTTCAAACGAATCCCGCCTGGGTTACGCACGCTCTGACTCCACGCAGGTTGGAGTTCTCGACTCATTCGGTGGTGCCACCCCGGTTAACCTGGCGGCTGCCCTTGGAGCAGGTTCATACCAGCACGTCGTACCTGCCGTGATCTTGTTCATCCCTGGGGTCGGATCGCCCCTGATGTCGACCTATGACGCGGGAAACCTCGGACGACAATGGAACGCGGTCGATTCGCTGACTCTCCTGAACGGCCACCATATGTTCAAAATCGGTTTCGATTGGAGGCACATCAAATCCGTCATTGCTCCTCCGGAAGTGGAGCCCTATGTTGTCTTCACGAGCGGCCAGCAAATTCTTAGTGGGGAACCCGCCATTCCTTATGTCTTCAACTTCCGACCGGCGACCCCGCTGTTCAATCAAATTGCAGCATACTTCCAGGATCAATGGAGGGTGAGCTCAAGACTGAGCCTTTCCGCAGGCCTTCGCTGGGAAGCGAATCCGGCACCCACCGAGCAGCACGGGAATGACGCTTACACTCTTCTGGGAGATATCAACAATCCGGCATCCCTTGAAGTTGCGCCGCAAGGAACTCCTCTGTGGAGAACTACTTGGTCGAACATCGCCCCTCGCCTCGGTGTTGCCTGGACAGTCCACGATCATCCGGGCCTTGAGACGGTCGTTCGGGGTGGCGGCGGTGTGTTCTTCGATTCAGCGAATGAAGTTGCCAGTTTGGGTTACAGTGCTCTGGGGTTCCGATCTTCACAATTCTATCCCGGCACTGAGCTGCCGTTCACCGCTACACAACTTAATGTGCCTATCGATGTTTCTCCTCCCTATACGAGCGCGACCGTTATTGCTTTTCCCCAGCACCTCCAGATGCCCTATGCTCTTGAATGGAATGTGGCGATAGAACAGAAGGTGGGGCGCGCACAGGCGCTGACAATCTCCTACGTGGGATCCACAGGACGCCGCTTGATCGGGCTTCAGCAAAAATCACTCACCGCACTCAACCCAACCTTTGGGCTAGTCCAGTATTTTGGCGCAGGGATTACCTCGAATTACCAGTCCCTCCAAGTGCAATGTCAACGCTCCGTGGCCAAAGGTCTTCACGCCCTCGGATCGTATACCTGGTCGCATTCGTTGGACTTTGGCTCGAACTCAAATGCGCTTCCACTCGAGCGCGGAAACTCTGATTTCGACGTACGGAATAGCTTTCAAGCTGGTGTGAGCTGGGATTTGCATTCCGTTCCTGACCGGCTCTTCGTCGCAACCCTGCTGAATGACTGGGGTGTCGATGCGCGTCTTATCGCTCGCAGTGCCTTCCCAGTGACTCTTGGCGGCGATCTCTTTACAGACCCCGCGACAGGCACTCAGTATGCAGGCGGGTTGAACCTGGTCGCGGATCAATCGATCTTTCTTCGCGGAGCGCAATATCCCGGAGGCAAAGCGATCAATCGAGCAGCATTCAGTGTTCCTGTTGATGGGAGCCCCGGAGATGCGCCGCGCAACTTCGTCCGTGGATTCGGAGCAAGGCAGTTCAATCTTGCAATGCGACGGGATATTCCGCTCCACGATGAATTCATACTCCACTTCCGCGCGGAGACGTTCAATCTCTTGAATCACCCCAATTTCGGATACGTCGACTCCATCTACAGCGACGCCAAATTTGGTCAGGCGACCAAGATGCTGAACTCAAGTCTCGCTACTGTCGCCTCGCAGTACCAGCAGGGCGGCCCGCGGTCCATGCAATTCGCGCTTAGGCTGACCTTTTAGAGAGCTCGCGGTCAGGCGCAATCCGCTTCGGTCAGTGGTCCTCGACTGCGACAGTGAATCTCCACGCTTCGTCAGAAGCCCCGATCTGTCTACTGTACCGGTCTAACTCGCGCGGCCATTCTGGGTCGCAGGGTTGCATTGCGTGCACCGGGGTACCGCGCCACAATTCGCATCTTTTAACTCGATTCAGGGCAGGGATTCGGTTCTTGGAGGCCGGAGATGAAGCCTTACGTTTTATTGTGCGTGTCGCTAACGCTTTTGCATGCGCCCGCGTGTTCAAAATCACAGGATCACCCATTCTCAGTCAAGGATGACATCGCAATGGTGAGGTTCAGCGATCCTTCGGCTGAAGATGAGGCTCCGGACAGCATCCCGGCCACCAATTCTCCGGATGGAAAGTATGTTGCGATTGTCACAACCAGAGGGCTGCTCGAGTCCAACGAAGTCGAATCCGCGATATCCATCTTCGAACTCGAGGAGGTGAGAAATGCCGTAAACAATCCGACCCGCATACTGCCAAAACCTCTGGTCATCGCATCAATCACTTCTTTTCCTCATCGAGAGCAGACGGTGCCCTACGCTCCGGTCATCAAAGATGTGCGGTGGTCTGAGAACGGGAGATACATCTACTTCCGAGGAGAAGATCGAGAGGGGGCATATCAGCTCTATCAAGTAAGTACTGACGGCAGAGGACTCCGGACACTAACTCCGACGACCCAGAGTGTGGATCGATTCGATTTGACTAGAGGAGCCATTGTCTACACAGCAACCATGCCTGGCAGCGCCCATCGTTCGCAGGTCGGTTTCATCAACGAGGATGCCAGAGACGTTACTGGAATGCGTATCACCGACATCCTCTTTCCCGGACAGATGCCTTCCTATGAACCAGAGCACTTCTCCATGTGGGCGCTGCACTTGGGAAAGCAGCTAAGCAATCCTCAGCAGGTTCCGGGGTATTCCGTCGATGAAATCTCAATGCTGGGAAGTCTATTTCCATTTCGAACTTCTCCTTCAGGAGGTGAGCTTATCGCCCTTACACCGCTAAACGAGGTACCTGAGTCTTGGGAGAAATACGATCCAGCGGATCTGTTCGAGCATCGGCGATTGAGGAAATCCGATCGCGGCCTTACGGATCCGACCAATGTCTTGCGACCGCGGCAATACTCACTCATCGATTTGGCAACCGGGGCGAGCCGTCCTTTGATTGCAGCGCCGAATGCGCGGAACCTCGCCTATTACTGGGACTCCGACCTTGCTGTGTGGGCGAGAGATGAGAAACGTGTCCTCGTCACGAACGTATTTTTGCCTCTCGAATCCAGAGCAGGCGAACCTTCAGCGATGCACACGGGGCCCTGTGCAGTCGCCAGTGTCGATATCCCTGCTCTTACTCCTCGATGTCTTGTTTTCGAAGCGAGAAGCCCGAGTGCCGACACACTCAAGGTCTCCGGGGTGGCCTTTGGAGCCAATGACGATGAGGTAATCGTACGTGCCAAGAATACCGCTCAGGAAGCAAGGACGACTAAATACAGGCTGCTTCAGCAAGGAGCCTGGCGTGCGATTTCGGAGGGGAAGAATCCGGAAGCAGTAGCGACCTCAGGGGGAGCGACCAAGTCCGAATCGGCCGAGGCCCGTTCCATATCCGTGTTCGTGAGACAGGGCCTCAACATTCCTCCCGCCCTCTGGGCGTCCGACCGAATCACTGGGCAAGCCCGGCAGATCTGGGATCCAAACCCTCAGTTGAGCCAAATCGTTATCCCCGAAGCCACGGTCTACCACTGGAACGATAAGGTGGGAAGGGAATGGACAGGAGGGCTCATCAAACCCTTGGGCTACGTTCCTGGAAGACGCTACCCGCTCGTGATTCAAACGTACATGTTTCGAGAGAACCACTTTCTAAGCGACGGTACGGACCCGACTGCTTTCGCCGGAAGACATCTTGCTGGTGCTGGCTTTGTCGTCTTAGAGATCCAGAAGAAGCCAAGCGCGCTATCGGAAGCCGATCCGGAAACTCATCTCGAGGGATATCGCAGCGCAATCGATAGCTTGTCAGAAGCGGGTTTGATCGACCGAGGCAAGGTTGGTCTCGTGGGCTTCAGCTGGACGTGCTGGTATGTTGTCAATGCCCTGATCAAAGCGCCGCACCTGTTCGCAGCGGCCACGATCGCAGATGGGCTCGACCAAAGCTATGTGCAGTACCTGATTTTCGGTCCGGGCCCGCCGATCACGCATCAGCAGATGAACACCATACGTGGAGGAGGTCCATTTGCCGGAGACCTTGAACGCTGGGTCAGGGAAGCTCCGGGGTTTCATCTCGATCAAGTCCAAGCTCCGGTCAGGATTGAAGCAAGTAATCCGGCATCAGTTCTGCAGGAATGGGAGCTCTATGCGTCGCTCCACATGCAGCACAAACCAGTCGACCTCATCTACTTCCCGCACGGTACTCATATCCACCAAAAGCCGCTCGAACGATTGGAGTCGCAGCAGGGGAATGTCGACTGGTTTCGATTCTGGCTCGAGGACTACGAAGATCCTGATCCGGCAAAACGGGCACAGTATGCGCGATGGCGATCGCTGCGAAGCTCATTCCAAGCCCCGAAAATTGAGATCGCGCCTGACGCGAAGCCTTGAGGGGAGGGGTCCAGTCTCTCACAAACTTCCTGCGAGAGACTGGATCGGTTTTCGGTGGATACAGCGACCTTTATTCATCCGATTGGTAGGCAGCACCGTTGGTCAGAAAGACCGAGCCGTGTTCCTGGATCGGAGCGGTCTTGGCGCTCTTGACTACGGAGACCGCGTTGACGATGCGAGTGATTTGTGGACGTGTGTAACGCATATTCATTTTCCTCTCTTGGTTTCAGATTTCCGTGAGGCTCAGACCTTGAGACTGCGTCCCTGCCCAACGGAGCTTGGCGACCGCCGATCAGGCAGTCAATCTCACACGAAGCGCCTCGTCTCCAGCAGGAAGATTCTCCTCGCCGCAGCGACAACTTCTCAGCCAAAGTTCGAGAGCAATGGTTCTGAGCAAAGCTTGCACCCATTCTGATTCCCCTTGTTCCGCTCGATCGAACTCAGACCTCAGCCGATCAGGAACCACGAATTCGGACCTGACGACGATTGCATCGGCAAACAGCCGCTCCAGCTTTGCATGAGCTTGTCGCAACGCATGCAGGGGAGCACGGGCTTGAAAGGCTTTCCGCGGACGGTCGAGAATCTCCGCTGGCACAATATCGCGTAACGCCCTCCGCATCAGAGATCGCCGGCGACCAGGCCTCAGGACCTGCTCACGGGGAATCCCGAACATGTACTCCACGAGATCCTTGTCAAGCAGCGGATAGCGATATTCCGGACGAAACAGGGCCTGTGGTGTTAAATGCGGCAGCGTCTCCATCACTGCCCACCAGGTGTTCTGGTTCTCGAGAGAGTGAGGTGTGGCGCCAAGTCGGGCTAGGAAGGGAACTGGTACCGTATCCATTTCAGGGAGGTGCTTTCGAAGGCCGCCTGAAATCCATGGGGGCACTCTCCGGCTTCGCGAGCCGCCGAAGCCGTATAACCCGATTGTGTATTTAAGAGTCTCCTTGAGAGTCACGATGATGGGGCTTCGATCAACTACGGACCATGCGAATGATCGCCGCGCTAGCTGCAGGAGATGGCCCGATTTCAGATAATCAGCAAGCTCGGGCAGAGCGCTGGGTATGCCTCCGAGTATTTCATCGCCACCAATTCCGGACAGAACGCTTCGGTAGCCTTTGGACCAGACGAGATCATAAAACCTGCCTTCCCGATCCGGGGTGACGCTATCCGCCCCGGGAATGAAGTAAGGGAAGCTCCGGAAATCGAAAGGCTCGAAGCTTCTTTCGGAGGATGCGACTTCGATGTGTGTTCCTGATTTGCCACGCTTCGCTTCGGTGATAGAGAAATAGGCTTTCTCATTCAAAGAGGGATCAGAGTCGTCGTAGAACGAGACGGTGTCTAGAATCTCCGCATCGGGATTAGCCCTGCGACGCAGGTGGTCCGAGACGCAGACAATCGAAGTCGAATCCATGCCGCCGCTCAGCTGCGCGAGTATCGGCTCCCCCGGCCCGGTGCGCCGCTCAACCGCTTGCGAAAGCAGATGAAGAAAATGACACTCGTACTCCTGATCATTTCCGTATCGCATTTCGCGCAGTGAAACTGGATTCCAGTGCGCATGTTCACTGGCTCTCCTACCCTCGATCTTTAGGTAATACGCAGGCTTCACCGAGTAGATACCTACGTACGGTGTCAGGTTTCCGATCGGAACACCGGCAAGGTAGCGGGCGGCATAGCTTTCTGAGTGCCCAGTCTCGTCCGCCCCAAGGTAGAAGAAGGTATCTAGGTATGTGGACCAAATGAATCGGTCGTTGAAGGCACGGTAGTAGAGCGTTCTCGAGCCGGCATGATCTCTCGCCAAATAGAGCGCGTGTTCCATCTCGGACCACAGTGACAGAGCCCAATCGCCGATCAAGCGCTCAAAGCACCTTTCGCCCCAGAGCAGAAACGCAGAACGAACGATCATGGAATCCGATGCGTCCGGGTCGAGCTCAACGGCTTTTGAGAGGTCTGAATGATTGTCAAGACGACCATCAAAGCAGAAAGAGCACTCTGGACTGACTACCAGACCAACGTCGAACTTCGAGCGCTCGTGGCTCACGTAGGGCTGAAATCCCAAGCCGAGCCGTCCATTCTGAAAGACGGCTCCGGTCCCGGTGGCATATCTCCGCGTCGGAAACGCCAGTCGCTGCACTTCCTCTCTCAAGATTTTTGCACCCTGCTCTTTCAGCAGACCAAAGATGATGCTCATCTTCTACACCTCGATCAGTACCTGGCCAATTCCTCGAACATTTCCTTCGTATAGGGCTTGTCATTGACAACGCAGCCGTCGACCTCAACCCAGGCGTGAGACTCGAATGGCAACATCTGGACACCGATGACCATCTCAGCTCTGAAACCGTGCCGTCGCAGCAAAATGGTGGCTGCGGCGGACTGCTGAAGACAAAGGACGCGCTTGAAGTAGAGAACACAGCCGAAATTGATTGCACGGCATAACAAGGAAGCATCGCCTTTCGTTCGGGATGAAGTCTCCTGCTTCTCGATCGCCATCTGAATCCGAGCAAGACCACCGAAGCATTTCACATAATCGACATAGGCCAACAGGATCAGGCTCTCGATGATTCGCTTCCACATGTAGACTCCCCCCTCGAGAGGCCAGCGAGATCCATGCTGGGTTGAGACGCAACATTCCAAATACGCTAGAACGCCAGGAACGTTTTCAAGGATTCACGCAAGTCCGGAGCGCTCGCCGCCCTATCCATATGCCGTGCCAAGGTTCGCGCGTAAGATTGGCGATTTGGGTCGTCTCGCTGCGGTGTCACGAGCCAGTCGCCCCGGCCGTACAGCGTCGAGAATGCTGCGAGAAATGGCATATAGACAACGCCACGGTCTATCGCTTGTGGCGCGCAGATCTTCGCCAGAATAGAGCAGTACTTGCACTTGAGACGCTGATTGATCTGAATCCTTCGGGCAGGGTCGTCGACCTGATTGAGCAGCAAGAGGTGCTCGAGCGTAATGAGCGGATTGCCAATGTACGCCTCAGACCAGTCAATGAACTGGCAATGATCAGGCATCGCCAGAATGTTTGGTAGATTCAGGTCTCCATGTAAGACAGAAGTTGGAAAGTCCAAGGCGATCACTCGTAGGCAGATATTGCGAAAGATCTCCCTGAGCTGATGGATTCTACTTTTTTCAAGTGGGGCTACCTTCGTCGAAACCTGGCGACTCATTGCCTCTTCGATGTAGTCGAACACTTCCTCCGATCGGGACGCGAGAACATTCAGGTCCTGGTCGTGCGCTCCCGCCGCGAGTAGATCTGACTTCCAGCTCACAGTTCTGATCTGCAAGTCGGCCATCGACGTGACCATGTTCTCAAGGAGGCGCGCACGCGCGCTCTGTTCGCGCGGGAGTTCTGGGATATCGTCACCCTCGCCCCTCGAGAGCCAGGCGTTCCAGTCGGGCCGTGTGGAGATGAGTCCGGGAAGATAGGGACCGCCGATCTTCGATAATAAAGATGTGACTGCAAGCTCGTGCAGGTTTGGGATCCCGGTCGCTTTGAACCAGTAGTTATCGCCAACATCGGAGCGGAACTTGAAAAGCGCGAACCCATCGCCCGCATTCAGCTGCTCGATCTCTTCCTTCGAAGAGAAGCTCTCTCCCGTAACCGATGTGATCCAAGTGATAATTTGATCAATCGACCCCAGGCGAGCAAACGGAAACTGTACTCTGTCATCAAGAACATCTGTGATCCCGATCCGCTCTGCTTCCGACAGTTCTCCCTCCGGGATCTGGTTGATACGGACCAGATGAAGAGCTGATGTACGCTCTAGAGTCGCGATCTCGGCGATCGCGTAATTTGTGTTGGAACTGCCACAAATCCGGATATCCAAGATGAAGGCATCTAATTCCCAGCGGTTCTTAACTTCTCTTCGTAACTGCTGTACGAGACGAACTCGTTGAGAGAGTCTGGTGCGCGGCAAACGATAGTCTCCAATTGATTCCCGAACAAGAATTCGCCGAGTGACAGGATCGATCAAGATAAGGCGGAAGTCGACTGTTTCTGCGGTATTCATGGCCATCTCATCGCCCGGGCATCAGATGATTGCTTTCTAAAGCATTGATGAAGGCTAGAACATCCTTTCTTACCGTCTCCAGTTTCTCGGTCGTTTCCCGCGCTAGGTTTGCAACGATGTTTTCAACTGCCTCACCGCGCTCTAGCGCTTGCCAGACAAACGCTCCTGAACTATTGAGGGTTGAAATCGTACCGGAGTGGGCATCGAGAATCACCGCGCCGCCTTCATTTGCGATTGCGTTGAGGTGTGCGCTGTGACGGGTCAAGAAGCTGTTCTCCTGCATCCTCGTACTGAGGAGAGGTTAACGCCGAAGAAATGAGGAATTTTGCAGAATCGGCTCTGATGGCCAAACTTACTCGTGAATCGTTCGCAGAATCGGCTTCGCTATACACAGACCTCTTGCAATTGGGAACTCACTGTGAGCGCTCCGACTCTAAGGGCCTGTAGGTCAATCAGAGCAAATGCCACTTTCAGGCGAGAAAGATAGGATGGTCAGCCATTCTGAAAGCATTCGTGTCAAGATCTGAAGAGACAGTCTCTTGATAAGCGCCCTTCAAGGCGGATCGAGGAGAATCCATCACCTAAGCTGAAAGTTAGTCGAGAAGTTCACTTCCCCTTCTGCGATAGATCAATTGTTGGAGAAGACCTGCTGGTGCACAGCCCAGTCTCGAGCAGCGAAATTGTTGAGAAGCTCATTCACCTTCGGGACCTATTCCGCCAAGCTGAACCTGGAGGCGAACGCGGAATTCTGCAGTCGGAAAGGCGCGAAGCGGCGATCAGAGATCTGTTGTCGAACATCCCAAGGATAAGCAAGCACCCCACGCTAAGGACGGTGCTCGAGATTGCCGACATCTTTTCGCTTACTCTCGGGAGCGCGCACAGCCTCTTCGGGTACAACCTCGACAAGATGCGCGATTACGATCGCAATCTGAACAGCGGCCGGACGCACATTGTTGAGTCGTATTCGTTCAACCGTGATTTGCTCGTTGATCTGCCCTCACAGCTAGGTCCAGAGAAGGCGTTCACAGTCGACGCGCTCCTGCGCGATCTGGTACTCGAATGGAGGAGCGCCGTTCCGATTCGCGCTCTTCAACAAGAGGGCTGGGAGCGGCCCGGCACCTTTTACGTGCAGGTTGGAACCGAAGACAGCCTGGGATCCAGTATTCCCCCGGGAGCTCTTGCATTAGTCGAGCCAGTCAACGCGAGCGAGGCAATGCTCCCGAATCCTCGTGCCATCTATCTACTGCAGTTTGCGAATGGATATCGATGCAGTCATTGCGTCGTTACTGGAGGCAAGCTCATTCTGTTCAGCACCGGAAAGACCTTTCTCGGACGCGAGCAATTTGCCTACCCGGGATCCGTGCGAGTGGCCGGGCGAATTCGAATGTTCGCCTTGCATCTTCCGATGCGGGAGTACCCTCTCCTCAGACCGTTGCCGCCTGCGACGCGAGGCGCTGAACTCACCTTGCCGTGGGAGCATCTCTCGCGCGATCTGTTGCTCGCGACCAAGCATAAACGGTTCAGGCGGACGGCAGACGATGCAATTCTGGTGCGTGAGGTGCTAGAAGAGCACCTCCACGCAAACCTGAGCGGAAGGACAGAACGCCGCTATCGCGGGCCCACATCTTCGAGCCCGCACGTGAATGTGCTGATGCATCTTGCCCTCACTCACATGGCGCGCTATACGGACCTGATGCGAACCGCGGATTCCTGGCACTCGGACCAGAACCGGTTTTCGCTCGAGGCGCTTCTCAGCGCCAGATCGATGCCGGAGACGGGACCTCGCGGAAGAGCACCTCTTCCCACGCCGAAGGAGGTCTGGGAAGCGCGTCGAAAGGAGTTCGGCGGATGGCCTTCACTACTCTCGGTAAAATTTCCCAATCTGAGGCAATTGGGAGAAAAAGTGGTCAGATTAGCTCAAGGTAGTCCAGTGAGCGACCTCAACCCTAAGCTCGGCCCGGGATCCCTGTTGTTGCTTGATCAAGACCATTCTGAGCACGATCCT
>Ga0207671_10002056_pt1 | contig 22074 bp, 25 predicted proteins | sample KBSC24metaG_FD_184352 | JGI IMG/M metagenome (GOLD analysis project Ga0207671, IMG submission 184352) | Corn rhizosphere microbial communities from Kellogg Biological Station, Michigan, USA - KBS C2-4 metaG (SPAdes) (version 2) | ecosystem: Host-associated > Plants > Roots > Rhizosphere > Soil... | reverse complement strand
CCGCCGTAGGCGGTGGTGGAGGGGGATCCCCACGAGGGACGTCCTTCGCTGCGCTCCCCCTCCACCAAGCCGCTGCGCGCCTTGGTCCCCCTCCCCGTGCCGGGGAGGATCGAGTCAGCCCTTGGCTCTCGCTGCGGCCCGAGCGATCGCCACGCATTCCACCTCGGCCAGCAATTCCCCCGCGCTGCCCGAGGACATCATCGCCCGCTCGGCCGTCCGCACCCGCTCGATCGCCCGCGCGATCTGCGGCGCGGACCAGCGGCGCAGCGCACGTCCCGTCGCCGGGCGTTCCTTGAAGAACACGCGGTGACGCTCCATCGCGTCGTCGACGCTGGCGCCCTGGTCCATTTCGGCGCGGAGTTCGGCCAGCGTCATCAGCCGGCGGACCAGCTGGCGCATCAGGGGAATCGCCGAGCCGCCGCCTTCGCCGAGCTTGGCCAGCTCCTCGCCGACTTCCGCCACACGGCCGTCGAGAATCGCCTCGATCGCGCCGAACAGCTCGCCTTCGCCGAGGTCAGCGCCGATCGCATCGAGCGCCGGGCCATCGGCATCGCGGGGATGTTCGGGATCGGCATCGAGGAACAAGGCAAGCTTCTCGATCTCGCGGGTCAGCACCGCGCGGTCGCCCGCTGCTGCCAGCGCCATGCGGTGCGGCACGTCGCCGGTGAGGCGCAGGCCATGTTCGCGCGCGATCGTGCCCGCCAGCTGCGCGGCACCCGCGCCCTCGGGGACATAGCAGGCAAAGGCCATCGCGCTCGGCGCGGCGATCGCCGCCTTCACCAGCTTGCCGCTCGCCTTGAGATTGGGGCCGATCGCCACCACCGGATTGCCCGCGCGCTCGGCACCGAGCAGCAGCGCGATCGCCTCGGCCGCGCCTTCCTCGATGTTGGAAACCCGGATGTACCGCGCGCCCCCGAATAGCGACAGCGATGCCGCCTCGTCGGCGAGCAGCCCGGGCTGGTCGCGCAGCATCTTCATGTCGATGTCGATGCGCTCGACATCCGGTCCCAGCGCCTTGCCGAGCCGCGCCGCGAGATCGGCGGCACCCGCTTCGTCGGGGCCGTGGAGCAGATAGAGGCGGGTATCGGGCCTGGGCGCTTCTACCGCCGCGCGGATCTGGCCCGCATTGGCCTTCACTTGGGCCGCGCGCCGCCTTCGCGCACCGTCCGCGCCAGCCGCGCGACGATCTGGTCGGCGACGATGCCCGAGAGCCGCTCCAGCGCTGATTTTTCCGCCGCGATCGTGGCATATTCCGATCCGACCACGTCGATGCCCGCGTCCGATCCGGCGGTGGCGTCGAGCACCACCTGGCCGTTCCGCAGGTCGATCAGCTGGTAGCGCGCGCGCAGTGTCCGCCGCTCGCGCGAGACCGAGTCGTCGCGCCGCACGCCCAGGCCGATGATCTGGTCGTCGAGCTTCACTTCGAGCCGATAGGCCGCCGCACCGCCATTGTTCGCCAGCCGGTCCTTAAGCGCGTTGGACACCAGCCAGCCCGACTGGCCCTGGATCGGCGCGACCTCGACCGCCGACAGCGTCGTCGCCACCGCGCCGCCGCTGCCCCCCTGGTACATCGGATGCAGCCCGCACGCCGAAAGCGCGAGGGCGAGGGGGGCGAGCAGGGCGACGGTCTTGTTCATGCGACGATGTTCACCAATCGATCGGGCACCACGATGATCTTGCGCGGCGCGTTGCCTTCGAGCAGCCGAACGATCTTGTCCGACGCAAGTGCCGCGGCCTCGACCACGTCCTTGGCGGCGCCCTTCGGCATCACCAGCGTGTCGCGCAGCTTGCCGTTGACCTGCACCGCGATCGTCACTTCGTCGTCGACCAGCAACGCCGGATCGACCGCCGGCCATTCGGCATCGGCGATCATGCCGGACTCGCCCATCGCGGCCCAGGCCTCTTCGGCGATGTGCGGCACCATCGGCGCCACGACGCGGACCAGCGCGCGGATCGCCGCGGTGCGCGAGGCGGAGGGCCTGGCCTTCTCGATCGCCGCGGTCAGCTCGTAGAGCTTGGCGACGGCCTTGTTGAAGGTCAGCGCCTCGATGTCCTCGGCGACGCCGGCGATGGTGCGGTGGAGCTTGCGGTCGAGATCCTTGTCCTCGCCTTCGGCCGCCTCCAGCCCGTCGAACAGGCGCCACAAGCGGTTGACGAAGCGCCATGCGCCTTCGATGCCGCTCTCGCTCCACTCCAGGTCGCGCTCGGGCGGGCTGTCGGAGAGCACGAACCAGCGGGTCGCGTCGGCGCCATACTGGTCGACGATCTCGGTCGGGTCGACGGTGTTCTTCTTCGACTTCGACATCTTCTCGACGCGGCCGACGGTCACCTCGGCGCCGGTGTCGGTCAGATAGGCGGAGCCATCGGCGCGGAACGAGACCTGGGTCGGCTCGAAATACACCTTCCGCTCCAGCCCCTCATGCTCTTCGAGCTGATAATAGCTGGCGTGGGTGACCATCCCTTGCGTGAACAGCCCGGCGAAGGGCTCGGCCACATCGATGCGGCCGATATGGCGCAGCGCGCGGGTGAAGAAGCGGGCGTAGAGCAGGTGCAGGATCGCATGCTCGACGCCGCCGATATACTGGCCAACCGGCAGCCACTGCTCGGCCACCGCCTTGTCGAACGGCTTGTCCGCAGGCTGGCTGGCGAAGCGGAGGAAATACCAGCTCGAATCGACGAAGGTGTCGAGCGTGTCGGTCTCGCGCCGCGCGGGCGTGCCGCATTTCGGACAGTCGACATGCTTCCAGGTCGGGTGGCGATCCAGCGGGTTGCCGGGGACGTCGAACGAGACGTCCTCGGGCAGCGAGACCGGCAGCTGGTCCTTGGGCACGCCGACGGGGCCGCAATCCTCGCAATGGATGATCGGGATCGGGGTGCCCCAGTAGCGCTGGCGGCTGACGCCCCAGTCGCGCAGGCGCCAGACGGTGCTGCCGGTGCCCCAGCCACCCTCTTCGGCGCGGCGGATGACTTCGCGCTTGGCGTCGACGACATCGAGGCCGTCGAGGAAGTGCGAGTTCACCAGCGTGCCGGGGCCGGTATAGGCCTCGGTACCGTCGAACCTGGGATCGGTCTTGTCGCCTTCGGAGACGACGCGGCGGATCGGCAGGTCGTACTTGGTCGCGAATTCGAAGTCGCGCTGGTCATGCGCCGGCACGCCGAACACGGCGCCGGTGCCATAGTCCATTAGCACGAAGTTCGCGATATAGACCGGCACCTGCCAGTCCGCGTCGAACGGATGCTGCGCGGTGAGCCCGGTGTTCCAGCCGAGCTTTTCCTGCGTCTCCAGCTCGGCGGCGGTGGTGCCGCCCTGCTTGCAGCGCTCGATGAACGCCTGCACCTCGGGGTTGCCCGCGGCGAGGGCTTGCGCGATCGGATGGTCCGCCGCGATCGCGACGAAGCTCGCGCCGAAGATCGTGTCCGGCCGCGTGGTATAGACGGTCAGGCCTTCGCCGTTCGAAAGGCTCCAGGTGAACTGCAGCCCTTCGGATTTGCCGATCCAGTTTTCCTGCATCAGCTTCACCTTGTCCGGCCAATGCTCGAGGCCCTTCAGCCCTTCGAGCAGGTCGTCGGCGAAATCGGTGATCTTGAGGAACCACTGGTTGAGCTTGCGCCGCTCGACCAAGGCGCCCGAGCGCCAGCCGCGCCCGTCGATCACCTGCTCGTTGGCGAGCACGGTCATGTCGACCGGGTCCCAGTTGACCGCGCTTTCCTTGCGATAGACCAGGCCGGCTTCGTACAGGTCGAGGAACAGCGCCTGTTCCTGGCCGTAATAGTCCGGCTCGCAGGTGGCGATCTCGCGCGTCCAGTCGAGCGCGAAGCCCAGCCGCTTGAGCTGTGCCTTCATCGTCGCGATGTTCTGGCGCGTCCAGGCGCCGGGATGGACCTTCTTTTCCATCGCGGCATTTTCGGCGGGCATGCCGAAGGCGTCCCAGCCCATCGGATGGAGCACTTCCATGCCCTTCATCCGGCGGAAGCGCGCCAGCACGTCGCCCATCGTGTAGTTGCGCACATGGCCCATATGAATGCGCCCCGAGGGATAGGGGAACATCTCGAGCACATAGGACTTCGGCTTGGGCGAATCGTCGCGGGCGGCGAAGGTGCGGTTTTCCTCCCACGCCTTCTGCCACGCCGCGTCCGCCTTCAAGGGATTGAAGCGAGACGCCATTCTTTGATTCCGATTAGTTGGTAGCGACGGCCGCGCGGCGCAGGTCGCGTGCACGGGTCAGGATGATGTCCTCGAGCTTCTGGACGGTGGCGGCCTGCACGGGTGCCGAGACCCAGGCGCCATTGCGGTTGACTTCGCGCAGCGCCGCGACCCGCAGCGCATCGGCGCGCAGATCCTGGTCGAGCACGGTCACCGTCACCTTCATCCGCTCGGTGGGGACGTTGGGGTTCACGTACCAGTCGGTGACGATCACGCCGCCGTTCGAGTCGGTCTGGAGCAGCGGCATGAAGCTCAGCGTGTCCAGCGTGGCGCGCCACAGATAGGCGTTGACGCCGATCGTCGTCACCTTCGATGCCGCCAGGTCCGCGTTCACGCCCTTCTTGTGGTGGCTGCAGGCGGAGGCGGAAACAGCGAGCGACCCCAGGATCGCAAAGCGCAACAGGCGGTTCATGGACGTCGTACTTCCTACCGGCAAGGGAATGAGTGCCTGCATCTATAGGGCGGGATGTGGCGGGAGCAAGGCCGACGCGCTGGTATCCGATTGGTCGCAGCTGGTACGATTCTGTGGGTTGCGTGCAACACTCCGGGAAAATTGCTGCCACCGGTGGAACGTCGCTTTGATTCCATGGTAGGGGCCACCATTAGAGAGGTATGCAAATGCGCTTGGTACGTTGGATGTCGGGACTTGGGCTGGGGGCGCTCTGCGCCGCCGGGCTCCTCGTCGCGCCCACGCTCCAGGCACAGGAACGAGACCGCGCGCTGAAGGCGGCCGTTCCCCCCGCACCCCTGGCGCAGGCCGCCGGCGGGTTCACCCCTGCATCCGCCGATCCCAAGCTCGCCGCCATGCTGGCGCGCAGCGGGATGAACGGCGCGGGCTTCCGCTTCACCCCGGCCGAGTCGCGCACGGCGTCGACTCGCGGTGTTGCCGTTGCGGTTCGCGCCGCTTCCAATCGCGCCGTCGATGCTGGCAGCCGCCTTGCCGCCGCCAAGCCGGCTTCGGTCAGCCTCGCGCCGATCGCCTATAATCTGGGCGTCGCGGTGGGCTGGCGTCGCTTCGCCGTCTCGGGCGACGTGACCCATATCGACATGGCGAATACCCAGCCGGGCAGCCGCGACCGCTCCGAAGTGGCGCTCAGCTATGCCGGCAAGCGCCTGAGCGGCCGTCTCGCCGCGAGCGAGGATCGTCCGCTGGCGAGTACCCCGGTGCTGATCGGCGACAAGCCCAGCTATTCGTTCGATCTCGGCGGCTCCTATGCCGTGTCGCGTCGCCTCGATGTGACCGCGGGCGTGCGCTACAAGAGCGAGCGCGATCGCCTGACGCAGTTCAACGAAGACACGCGTCGCGACAGCCAGTCGATCTACATCGGCACCGCCTTCCACTTCTGATCCGCTGGGCCCGGCTAACGGGTCCAGGCATCGATCGCCGCCCAGCCGTGAATACCTAGCGCCTTGAGTCGCCTGGCCTTGCGCGCGTCCATGCCGCCGAGGGCGATGATCGGCACCTCCAGCCCTCGAAGCAGCAAGCCGAATCGCGCCGGGCCAAGTACCGGCGCGCCGGGATGCGAGCGGGTCGGGAAGACGGGCGAGACCAGCAGCGCATCGGCGCCCGCGCGGATCGCGGCGATCGCCTCGCACCGCGAATGCACCGGCCAGGTGGTGAGCCCGCGCCCGCGGCGCCCATGCGTCCCGCGCTCGCCGCGCATCGGCTCGGCGCCAGCGCGCAGCAACACCAGCCCACGCCGCCGCGCCACCTTGGCGATGCGGGCGAACAGTGCGCGCCGCTCGGCACTCGGTAGGTGGTAATGGCGGAAAATCACCCCGCTGCCGCGCGGCAACCGCGCCAGCGCCGTCCATAGCGCATCGCCCAGCCGGGGGTCGGTCATCAGCCACAGGCGCGGGATTGGGGGGTGGCGGGTCGGCATCGCCATGCCTATAGCCCGCCCCATGCTTCAAGACGATGCCAGCCAGCGGCTCGCCGCAGTGCAGACCGCGATCGCCCGCGCCGCCAAGATCGCCGGCCGCAAGCCCGCCGACATCACCCTGATCGCGGTCTCCAAGACCCATGACGCCGCGACGATCCAGCCGCTGATCGACGCCGGCCAGCGCGTGTTCGGCGAGAACCGCGTCCAGGAAGCCCAGGGCAAATGGCCGCAACTGCGCGAGGCGACGCCGGGCATCGAACTCCATCTGGTCGGCCAGCTCCAGTCGAACAAGGCAGACGAGGCCGTCGCACTGTTCGATGCGATTCACGGCGTCGACCGGTCCTCGCTGGTGGCAGCGCTCGCCAAGGCGATGGACAAGGCCGATCGCCGCCCGGCCTGCTTCCTCCAGGTCAATATCGGCGATGAGCCGCAAAAGGGCGGCTGCCCCGTGGCCGAGCTGCCGGCGCTGCTCGCCGAGGCACAGGCGGCGAACCTGCCGGTCGCCGGCCTGATGTGCGTGCCCCCGGCCGGGCTGGAAGCCGCACCCTATTTCGCGCTGCTCGCCAAGCTGGCGCGTGACCATGGCTTGGGCGGACTCAGCATGGGCATGTCGAGCGATTACGAGACGGCGGTGACGCTCGGCGCCACCCATATCCGCGTCGGCACGGCGCTGTTCGGAGACCGCGGATGAACGCGATGACGGGCCTGCCCACCACGATCCCGGTGCGCTTCGCCGGCATTATCTTCGACTTCGACGGCGTGCTGCTGGAGAGCGAATATGCCGGCAACAAGCAGATCGCCGACTATCTGACCAGCATCGGCCACCCGACCACGCCCGAACATTCGATGGCGAACTTCATGGGGCTGGCCGGCGCCGATTTCCTGGCGGCGATCGAGCACTGGATCGGCCGACCCGTGCCGGAGGGCTTCCACGAAGCCCGCGCCGAGGAAGATGCGCGCGCGCTGTCGGAAGGACTGCCGGCAGTGGCGGGCGCGCTCCGCTTCCTGGAGAGCCTGCCTGCGGATCTGCCCAAGGCGATCGCCTCGTCGAGCCCGACCCACTGGCTCGACACCCATCTTCGCCATTTGGGGGTACGCGACCTGTTCGGCGACAAGCTGTTCAGCGGCCGCGAGCATGTCGCCAACGGCAAGCCCGCGCCGGACCTCTACCTCCACGCCGCCGCCGCGCTGGGCGTGCCGATCGAGGCGTGCGTGATCCTGGAGGATTCGCCGGTAGGGGTGAAGGGCGCGGTTGCCTCGGGTGCGACCGTGATCGGGTTGTGTGCGGGCTCGCACTGTGCGGCCGATCACGGCGAGCGGCTGAAGGCGCTGGGCGTGCAGCACATCGCGCAGGATTTCGACGAGGTCGCGCGGTTAATCGCGTGAGCGAGCGTATCCTCCCCCGCCAGGGGGAGGTGGCCCGCGCCAGCGGGTCGGAGGGGGAGGATGCCAGAACGGCGGCCGTCGTGCTTCCTCCCCCTCCGTCGCCTTCGGCGCCACCTCCCCCTGGCGGGGGAGGATACGCTAGAGTCAGAACTCGTGCCCGGTCCGATCCCGCTTGGTCGCCAGGTATCGCGCATTGTGCGGGTTCGCCGGCAGCACGTGCGGCACGCGCTCCAGCACGTCGACGCCCGCGGCGCGCAGCGTCTCCACCTTTTGCGGGTTGTTGGTGAGCAGCCGGATGCGCGGCTGGCCGAGCAGGTCCAGCATCCGCGCCGCCACGCGGAAGTTGCGCGCGTCGATCGCGAAGCCGAGCCTTGTATTGGCGTCCACCGTGTCGAAGCCCTGGTCCTGCAGCGCATAGGCGCGCAGCTTGTTGATCAGGCCGATGCCGCGGCCTTCCTGGCGCAGATAGAGCAGGATGCCCCAGCCGCTCTTGGAAATCTCCGCGATCGCCGCCTTGAGCTGCGGCCCGCAATCGCATTTGAGGCTGCCGAGCATGTCGCCGGTCAGGCATTCGCTGTGGAGCCGCACCAGCGGCGCCTTGCCATTGGGCTGGCCGATCAGCAATGCGATATGCTCGCCGGGCATCTCGTCGGTGCGGAAGGCAACGATCTCGGCGTCCTCGGCGGCCTCGACCGGCAGCCGCGCGCGGCCGACGATGCGCAGGCGATCGGCATCCTCATGCGCGTCGATATCGGCGAGGGTGATCGCGTCCTCGGCGTCGCCTTCGAGCACAAAGAAGGCGGGGAGCAGCCCGGCGATTCGCGCCAGCCGCAATGCCGCCGTCGCAGCATCGGGCTGCACCACCGGAATCGCGCGGAAGGGTCCTTTCAGCGGCGTTGCCAGATCGAACTGCGGGTCGGCCAGCGCCGTCGCCGCATCGAAATCGAGCCAGTCGACCCGCTCGACCAGCACAGGCGCGTCGGGCGTCGCCGCGTCGCGCTGGTTGGCGAGCTTTAGCGTCGCCGCGCGGCCGGCCGAGAGCAGCACCGGCGCCGTGCCCGCGGGATCGAAGCCCGCCAGCCGCTCCCCGTCGCCGGTTTCGATCGCCAGCAGCTGGAGCGTGCCTTCCGCGCCTCGAATCGCGATCGGCCAGCCGCGGCGCAGCGCATCGACGGCTTCGGCGGCGGCGCGGGCGTTGCTCAAAAGTCGAACTCCGTCACGATCGGCACATGGTCCGAGGGCTTGAGCCAGGAGCGGCACGGTTCGCATACCTTGTGCGCCACCGCCTTGTCCGCAACCTCGGGGCTGGCCCACATATGGTCGAGCCGCCGCCCGCGATCGGAGGCGGCCCAGTCCTTGGCGCGGTAGCTCCACCAGGTGAAGCAGCGCGCCGGTGCGGGGATGAACTCGCGGCCGAGATCGACCCAGTTGTGCGCCGCCTGCAACCGCCCGAGCGCCGCCACCTCGATCGGCGTATGGCTGACCACGTCGAGCAGCTGCTTGTGGCTCCACACGTCCGCTTCGAGCGGGGCGATGTTGAAGTCGCCGGTGAGGATGGTCGGCACGTTCAGGCCTGCGGACCATTCGGTCATCCGCTGGACGAAATCGAGCTTCTGGCCGAACTTCGGGTTCACCTCCCGATCGGGCACGTCGCCGCCGGCGGGGACATAGACATTCTCGAGTCGCACGCCGTTCGGCAGCCGCACGCCGACATGCCGGGCTTCCTGGTTGGCCTGCCAGTCGAGCCGGTCGTCCTCGACCAGCGGCACGCGGCTGACGATCGCGACGCCGTGGTGCATCCGCTGGCCGTGCTTGATGACATGAGTGTAGCCGAGGTCGTGGAACGGCGTTTCGGGGAAATCGCCGTCGATCACCTTGGTCTCCTGGAGACACAATATGTCGGGGGCTTCCTCGCGCAGAAACTGCTCGACGATGGCGATGCGGAAGCGGACGGAGTTGATGTTCCAGGAGGCGATCTTCACGCGCGCCGATGTAGCGATTCTTCGCGCCAGCGCCAGACCACCCGGAAAAGGAAAGGCCCCCGCTCCGGGGGCAATGGAGCGAGGGCCGACCTAGCGTTCGTCACGCAGGCGGGAAGGGGTACCAGGCCCGGGCAACAGGGGGAAAAATCCCGGGCAAAAACCCCATCCGCACTACGCTCTTAGACTCGCGAACCTGTCGCTTGGATGAACGATTGCACAGAAAACGAAATTAGTGCGTGCGGCCCTGCGGACGCGGATCGGTCCAGCGGAAGCTCGAATCGGCCACGGGCGCGTTGAAGCGCTGGTTGCTCAGCCGGATCGTGGTGCGATTGTTCTGCGCATCGAGCGCGACCCAGCCCTGCAGCTTGAGCCCCGCCGGTGCCGCCGCGTCCTTCTGGAAGACGAGGGTGATCCGGCCATATTCGGGATGCTTGTTGTCGTGCACCTCGACCGAGACGACGCGCGGATCGGCGGTGGGCTTCACGCTCGCATAGCCGGTGATGTCGCGGTTCGGATCGAGCAGCACGCGCAGCGGCGAGTTGCCGATCGGCCAGCGCTGTACCTGCCGCACCTGATAGTCGATGAAATAGAGGCTGCTGCCGTCGGCGACGATCAGCTGCGGCACGCCCTTCTCGTATTGGAAGCGGATCTTGCCCGGGCGCTTGAGCGTCATCGTGCCTGAGACGACGCGGCCGTTGCGGTCCTCCTGGGTGAAGTCCGCGGTCATGCTGGTGACCGCCTTGAGATGCTGCTGGACCTGATCCAGCTCGGGCGCCGGCGCGGCGGCCACGAGCAACGGCGCGGCGAGCAGCGACAGGGCCATGGAACGGGAAAACACGGGAAAAGTCTCCGAATTGCTGGTCGCCCGGGTAGCGGGCGGGGCTTGAACGGGCTGTGAACCCGTACCCCACCCGATTCGATCCCGTTACGGATTCCCTTAGAGCGGCCGCCCGTCGGTATCCATCAGCACCTCGCGGCGGCCGACATGGTCGGGCTTGGAGACGAGATTCTCGCGCTCCATCCGCTCGATCAGGCGGGCGGCCGAGTTGTAGCCGACGCGCAGCTGCCGCTGCAGCCACGAGGTCGAGGCCTTCTGGCTCTCCGCGACCAGCTGCACCGCGCGGCGATAGGTCTGCTCCTCGGGGCTGTCCTCGCCGTCCGGCGCGCCTTCGAGGGTGAAGCCGCCGTCCTCGGGTTCCTCGGTGACCGCCGAGATGTAATCGGGTGCGCCCTGCGCGCGCCAGAAATCGGTGACCGCCTGGACCTCGTCATCGCTGACGAACGGCCCGTGGACGCGGGTGATGCCCTTGCCGCCCGACATGTAGAGCATGTCACCCTTGCCCAGCAGCTGCTCGGCGCCCTGTTCGCCCAGGATGGTGCGCGAATCGATCTTCGAGGTGACGTGGAAGCTGATCCGGGTCGGCAAATTGGCCTTGATGACGCCGGTGATGACGTCGACCGAGGGGCGCTGCGTCGCCATGATCAGGTGGATGCCCGCCGCGCGCGCCTTCTGGGCGAGCCGCTGGATCAGGAATTCGACTTCCTTGCCCGCGGTCATCATCAGGTCGGCCAGCTCGTCGACGATGACGACGATCAGCGGCAGCACCTGCAGGTCGAGCGTCTCTTCCTCGTAGATCGGCTTGCCGGTCTCCGGATCATAGCCGACCTGCACCTTGCGGCCGAGCGTCTGGCCCTTGGCCTTCGCGGTGCGCACCTTGTCGTTGTAGCTCGCCAGGCTGCGGACGTTGACCGAGGCCATCATCCGGTAGCGATCCTCCATCTGCTCCACCGCCCATTTGAGCGCGCGCACCGCCTTGGGCGGATCGGTCACCACGTCGGCGAGGAGGTGGGGGATATCCTTGTACATGCTGAGTTCCAGCATCTTCGGATCGATCATGATCAGCCGGCATTGCTCGGGTGTCAGCCGGTAGAGCAGCGACAGGATCATGCAGTTCAGTCCCACCGACTTGCCCGAGCCGGTGGTACCCGCGACGAGCAGGTGCGGCATCGGCGCCAAGTCGGCGATCACCGGCTCGCCGGCGATGTTCTTGCCGAGCACCACCGGCAGGGTGGCGCCCTGTTCCTCGAACTGCTGGCTGCCGATCAGCTCGTGCAGGCTCACGCCTTCGCGCGTCGCATTGGGCAGCTCGATGCCCATCACGGTGCGGCCGGGGATGGTGGCGACGCGCGCGGAGATCGCGCTCATGTTGCGGGCGATGTCGTCGGCCAGCTGGATCACGCGGCTGGCCTTGATGCCGCTTGCCGGCTCCAGCTCGTACATGGTGACGACGGGTCCGGGGCGGACCTCGACGATCTCGCCCTTCACGTGGAAGTCCTCGAGCACGCTCTCGAGCAGCCGGGCGTTGCGCTCCAGCGCGGCCTTGTCGACCGTGGAGGTGCGGTTGGCCGGCGGCGGGGTCAGCAGGTCGAGCGGGGGCAGTTGGTAGCTGTCCTTGAAGTCGAGCGCGGCCTGCACCGGCGGCTTGGCGCGGGCGGGCGCGGTGGAGATGGTGCGGTCCGCGATCACCGGGCCGGGGCGATTGTCCGGCACCACCACGCGGCGCGGCTCGGCGGCGCGGGGCGGGTCGCGGTCGAAGGGCAGGTCGTCGTCCGCGGTCGGATCTTCGTCGAATGCCGCCACGGTCTGCGGGCGGGCGCGGAAGCCCGTGCCCTCCGGGACGGTGACGATTCGCTCCTCGCCGGTCGAGCGGGTGAAGCGTGGCATGCGGAACAGGCGCAGGGGCGAGGTGAACTCGAGCCGCATCCACCATAGCCACAGCCCGCCGAGCAGCAGCAGCAGCCCGATGCCGCGGCCGACCCAGAAGGACACCGCGGGATCGCCCGCCAACCCGATCAGCCAGTCGACGCCCCCGGCGATCGACAGCCCGATCATGCCGCCCATGCCGGCGGGTAGCCGCCAGTCGAGCGGCAGCGACCAGTCGAAATGCAGCAGCCCGAGCCCGATCGCGGCGAGCGCGGCGGCGGCGAGCGCGCTGCCGATCATCCGGCGCGGCCGCTCGATCGGACGATCGATCATCATCCGGTGCGCCGCCAGCAGGCCAACGGGGGCGAGCAGCAGCACCGGCAGGCCGACCAGCGTGTAGAGAATGTCGGCAATCCACGCGCCGACCGGGCCCAGCCAGTTGCGCGCCGGGCCCGCCGCGGCGGTGTTCAGCGCCGGATCGGAGGCATGGTAGCTGAGCAGCGCCAGCACGAGCGCGACGGTCAGTACGAACAGCGCCGTGCCCGCCAGGACGAACCCGCCGCGACGGACGCCCGCCTTCATCGTGTCGCGCCAATGCGGCGCCTCTGCGCGGGACGCCATCGCCCAGCCTCCGGATCTGTAAGGAAAAACGTGGCGGAATCATCGCGCCTGCGGACTCCGCCGTCAAGGCGCGGGGGAGTACGGCATGCCTGCCACCGCATCAGGAACGCGTCTCGTCGAACATTTTGCAGCGCAGCAAGTTCTTCCCTGCTATGCCGTTAACGAACTGCGCGTCGGAATCGAAGCGCCTGTGGAACGGTTCGGCGGTGGCTGCTTTTGGTGGAAACCGCGCAAGCAGTAGCAGTAGCTGGGCTAACTCCGTTGGCCCAAGGCAGTACGCGGCAACGACGTTGGGGGATCCAGTAGTGCATACACGTTGGGCGATATTCGGCACCGGCGGCATTTCGGCGAAGTTCGTCTCCGGGCTTCGCCATGCCAAGGGCGCCCAGCCGCAGCTGGTGGTGTCGCGCAGCGCCGAATCGGGCCGGCGCTTCGCCCAGGCCTTCGGCATTCCGGAGGTGGCCGAGGGCTATGACAGCGTCACCGCGGCGTCACCCTTCGACGTCGCCTATATCGCCACGCCGCCGTCCGAACATGCCCGCCACGCGATCGCCTGCATCGAGGCGGGCAAGGCGGTGCTGATCGAGAAGCCGTTCGCGTCCTCGGTAGAGGAAGCGCGCCGGATCGCCGATGCGGCGCGCGCGCAGGGCGTGTTCTGCATGGAAGCGATGTGGACCCGCTTCAATCCCGCCGCCCGCCGCCTGCGCGACCTCGTCCGCGAGGGTGCGATCGGCGAGGTGCGGCAGGCGCAGGGCGCCTTCTGCTTCACCAACGAGCCGGACGCCGCGAACACCAGCTTCGATCCGCAGCGCGGCGGCGGGGCGCTCGCCCAGCTCGGCGTCTATCCGATCTCGCTGCTCCACTGGCTGTTCGGCGCGCCCGAGGACGTGGCGGCGTTCGGCCGGATCGGCGATACCGGCGTCGAGGAAGATGCCGCGATCAGTCTGCGCTTCGCCGGTGGGGTGGTGGCGACGGTCAACACCAGCCTGCGCGCGCTCGGCGACAACGAGCTGCGCATCGGCGGCACGCATGGCAGCGTCGCGTTCGAAGGCCCGATCTTCCGGCCCTATGGCGTGCGGCTCCAGCGGATGACCCCGCGGCGTAAGGGGGGCGATGCCGGGCTCGGCCGCAAGGCGCTGCTCCGCGAGCAGGGGCTGCCGCAGAAATTGTCGCAGCTCCACGGCCTGCTCACGCGCGGCGGCAAGGTCGACCGGCGGCTGTTCGCCGGCAACGGCTATCACTATCAGGTCGAGGAAGTCGGCCGCTGCCTCGCCGCGGGGCTCAAGGAGAGCCCGGAGATGACGCTGGCGGACAGCATCGCGGTGATGGAAACCATGGACACAGTGCGGGAACGGATCGGGGGACAGGGCAAATGAAGATGCAGGGCGAAAGCACGGGCAAGACGGGCGTGGCCATCATCGGCTGCGGCTATGTGTTCGACCATTATATGACCACCGCCTGGGCGCACCCGGAGATCGACGTGCGCGGCGTGTACGACATCGATCTGGCCCGCTCGGCCAAGGTGTCCGACTATTACGGCTTCTCGATCTATCCCGATCTCCAGGCGATCCTCGACGATCCCGCGGTGACGCTGGTGCTCAACCTCACCAGCATCGAGGCGCATTTCGAGCTGACCCGCGCGCTGCTCGAAGCGGGCAAGAACGTCTATTCGGAAAAGCCGCTCACCACCGATCTGGAAGAGGCGCGGACGCTGTTCCGCATCGCCGAGGAGCGCGGGCTCGTCCTGTCGAGCGCGCCGTGCAACTTCCTCAGCGACAGCGTCCAGACGATGTGGAAGGCGGTGCGCGACGGCGCGATCGGCAAGCCGCTGCTGATCTATGCCGAGTTCGACGACAACCCTATCTACCTGATGAAGCCCGAGACCTGGCGCAGCCGCACCGGCGCGCCTTGGCCCTATATCCACGAATATGAGATGGGCTGCACCTTCGAGCATGTCGGCTACCATCTGGTGTGGATGCTGGCGATGTTCGGCCCGGTGCGTTCGGTCACCGCCTTCTCCAAGGTGGTGGTGCCGCACAAGACCGACCAGCCGATGCACCCGGCGGACACGCCCGACTTCTCGGTAGCGACGCTCGATTTCGTCAGCGGCGTCACCGCGCGCGTCACCTGCAGCATCGCCGCCCCGGCCGATCATCGGATGCGGGTTATCGGCGACGAGGGCGAGCTGAGCACCGATACCTATCGGCACTACCAGTCGCCGGTGTTCCTCGAGCGCTTCTCGCAGCTCAGCCTCAACGCCCGCAAGGCGCGCAGCCTGCGGCTCCAGCCGCTGTTCGGGCGCGGGTTCGGCGTCGGCGGGCGCGTGCTGCCCTTCGTGCGCCACTGGAAGTCGTTCGCGACGATGCGCGCCAATGCTGCGGGCAAGACTTCGTTCTTCAAGAAGCTGGTCGCCGGCGCCAAGCGCCGCGAGGTCGGCGCGCAGGACAAGATGCTCGGCGTGGCGGAGACGGCGCGCGCGCTGCGGATGGGCGAGCCATGCCCGATTCCGCCCGATTTCATCCTCCACGTGACGGAACTGACGCTGGCGATCCAGGGCGCGGGCACGATGGGCAGTGCGGTCGCGCTGACCACGAGCTTCGTGCCCTTCGAGCCGATGGCCTCGACCAGGGCCGATCCGCGCAACTATCGCGACAGCTATTCTCCGGGCTTCCTCGCCAAGCGGATGGACGGCTTCATCGAGCGGCTGCACCAGCATTAAGGTCGGGCAGGTGCAGGGGTTCGGCGCCCCTGCACCTGTTGACGGCTGGCAGGCGCGTGCGAACCTGCTAGGGCAGGGCCATGGACCAGGCGGACATTCTCATCCTCGGCGGCGGGCTGGTCGGCAGCGCGCTGGCGGTTGCGCTCGACGCGCATGGCATCAGCTCGATCGTGATCGATCCGGCGGACCCCGAAACCATCCTCGGCGCAAGCTTCGACGGCCGCGCCTCGGCGATCGCGAGCGCGCCGATGCGGATGTTCGAGGCGATCGGCGTCGCCGGGCGGCTGGCGGGGAAGGGGTGCCCGATCGAGGGCATCCGCGTCTCCGACGGTCTGGCGCCGGGCAAGCTCGATTTCGCGCCGGAGGACGATGACGGGGCGCTTGGCCACATGTTCGAGAACCGCGTCCTGCGGACCGCGCTGTTCGAGGCGGCGCAGGCCGCGCCTTTGGCAGACGTGCGGATGCAGACCCGTGCCGTCTCGGTGGAGCGCGGCCCGCACGGCGTGGTCGCGACGCTCGATTCGGGCGCGACGGTGCGCGCGCAGCTGCTGATCGCCGCAGAAGGGCGCAACTCGCCCACCCGCGATTCGGCGGGCTTCAAGGTCGCGCGCTGGACCTATGACCATGCCGCGATGATCGCGACGCTCAATCATGAGCGGTCCCACGAGAACATCGCCTACGAGATCTTCTACCCGCAGGGCCCGTTCGCGATCCTGCCGCTGCTCGACGACGAGCGCGGCCATCGTTCGGCGGTGGTGTGGACCGTGCATGCCCGCGACGCAGCGGCGATGCACAAGATCTCCGACCGCGCCTATCTGGCCGAGGCCGAGAAGAAGATGGGCGGATTCCTGGGCAAGCTGGGGCCGCTGTCGTCGCGCTCCTCCTATCCGCTGGGCTTCCACCACGCCGCCTGGATCACCGCCGAGCGGCTGGCGCTGGTCGGCGATGCGGCGCACGGCATCCACCCGATCGCGGGGCAGGGCGTCAATGTCGGCTTCCGCGATGTGGCGACGCTGGTCGAGGTGCTGGTCGACGGCAAGCGGCTGGGGCTCGACATGGGCGATCCCGAGCTGCTCGCCCGCTATCAGCGCTGGCGCGGGCTCGACACCTTCATGGTCGCGCTGGCGACCGACGGGCTGACCCGCCTGTTCGGCATCCCCGGCGCGCTGCCCCATGCGGCGCGGCGCTTCGGCCTCGCGGCCGTGGACAAGCTCCCGCCGCTTAAGAACTGGTTCATGGGCGAGGCGCGCGGCGAGAGCGGCGACGTGCCCAAATTGCTCCAGGGGATTACGGCGTAGGACCACTCGCCGCGTCGAGGATGGTGCGGGCGGCGGCGAGGTCTTCGTCGTCGACCATCACCCGCACCGGGATCAGCAGATAGCTGCCATCGGCGATGCTGGCGCCCGCGTCGAACACGAAGCTGGGGATGTCGTCATCCTCCAGCCGACCCTGGACGATGAAGGCTTCCTGCCGGTTGAACCGGCCGAGTTCGACAAGGGCCATGGCGGCCTCCGATGATTGACGCGCATGGGGCATGCGCATAATTTGTCCGCATGGAGCACGATCCCATCGCGTCCGGCAAGCGCAAGGCGGTGAACGTCTCGATCGACACCGGCGTCGTTGCAGCGGCGCGCGAGGTGGGTCTGAATCTCTCCCAGGTCTGCGAAGCCGCGATCCGCGCCGCCGCCAAGGCAGAGCGCGACCGGCGTTGGCAGGAAGAGAATCGCGAATGGGCGGAAGCTCATAACCGCTGGGTCGAAGAGAACGGGCTGCCGCTCGAACGTTATCGCCTGTTCTAAATGGCGCAATTCGACGTGCATCGGCTGGCGGGTGGCGGCCTGGTGATCGACTGCCAGGCCGATGACCTCGCAACCATCGGTACGCGCTTCGTCATCCCGCTTGCGAAGCCCGGCGAAAGCGCACCGACGACGCCGCGCCTGCACCCGCAATTCGACGTGAACGGCGAGACCTTGTCCTCATGACTGAATTCGCCGCGGCAATCCGCACGGCCGAACTCCGCGAGCGCGTTGGATCGCTCGCCGAGGAGCGTTTCCGCATCCTCGGCGCAATCGACGTGCTTACCGGCAGCGGCTGATCACGCCGCCGTACCGCCCACCGTCAGCCCTTCCACCAGCAGTGTCGGCTGGCCGACGCCGGCGGGGACTGACTGCCCGCCCTTGCCGCACATGCCGATGCCCTCGTCGAGCGCGAAGTCGTTGCCGATGCCGGTGACGCGGTGGAGCACGGTCGGGCCGTCGCCGATCAGCGTCGCGCCCTTGATCGGGGCGCCGAGCTTGCCGTTCTCGATGAGGTACGCCTCGGTGCAGGAGAAGACGAACTTGCCCGAGACGATGTCGACCTGGCCTCCACCGAAGCTCTTGGCGTAAATGCCCTTCTTCACGCGGGCGAGCAGCTCGGCGGGATCGTCCTTGCCGCCCTTCATGAAGGTGTTGGTCATCCGCGGCATCGGCGCGTGCTGGAAGGATTCGCGGCGACCATTGCCGGTCGGCTCGACGCCCATCAGACGGGCGTTGAGCCGATCCTGCATATAGCCCTTGAGGATGCCGTCCTCGATCAGCACCGTCTCGCGCGTCGGCGTGCCCTCGTCGTCGATCGAGAGCGAGCCGCGGCGATCGTGGATCGAGCCGTCGTCGACCACCGTCACGCCCGGCGCCGCGACCCGCTCGCCCATGCGGCCGGAAAAGGCACTGGTGCCCTTGCGATTGAAGTCGCCCTCGAGGCCATGGCCCACCGCCTCGTGGAGCAGCACGCCCGGCCAGCCGGGGCCGCACAGCACGGTCATGTCCCCCGCCGGCGCCGCCACCGCATCGAGATTGACCAGCGCCTGCGCCAGCGCCTCGTCGATCGCGCGGTTCCAGGTCTCGGGCTGGAACAGCCGGTCATAGACCACGCGCCCGCCGGTTCCGAAGCTGCCGGTCTCGCGGCGACCGTTCTGCTCGACCACCACCGAGACGTTGAGCCGCACCAGCGGCCGCACATCGGTGGCGACAAAGCCGTCCGCGCGTACCACCTCGACCACGCTCCACTGACCGGTGAGGCTGACGGAGACCTGCTTCACCCGCGGATCGCGGGCACGGGCGGCGGCGTCGATCGTCTGGCACAGATTCACCTTGTCGGCGAAGGGCACCAGGTCGAGCGGATCGGCATCGGTATAGAGATGGCGGTTGTTGCCCTGGGGCGGCGGCGCCTTGCCCTGCTTGGCGGGATCGATCAGCGCCATCGTCTCGGCGGCGCGGCGGATCGCGGCGGCGCTGATTTCGTTGGCGTGCGCGAAGGCGGTCGTCTCGCCCGAAACCGCGCGCAGGCCGAAGCCCGATTGCGTGTCATAGGCGGCGGTCTTCAGCCGGCCATCGTCGAAGCCGAACGCCTCGGACTTGCGATATTGCAGATAGAGTTCGCCATCCTCGGCCTGTCCCAGCGCATCGGCGGTCAGGCGAACGGCAGCGTCGGGATCGAGCCCGTCGCGATAGAGGAAGGCGCGGGGATCGGTGGGAATGCTCATTCTAACGATATAGGACGCGTAATCAAAGAGTCACGCATCCGCGCGACGATCAGCGGCCCTCGGCCTGTTCGCGTACCTTGAGGATCACGCCGGCAAGCGTCAGGCCGATACCGACGGAGAGCAGCGCGAGGCTGAAACCGATCATCGCCTTCACTCCTTCATGCAGCGTTCGAACCGTGTGGCCGCAGCGGCCGTGATCCGTTTTTGCATCTCCCTATCCATATAGGGCGATGCAGCCTCGTCCTGCAAGAGAGTGGCCGCGATCTCGCAGCGCTTGGTGCCCGCAGCCTGGTTTTCGCGGAGCAGTTCGGTGGTCAGGCTCCCGAGCGCGCCCATCGTTGCTGCGAGGCCGGAAGTGAGCAGAAGATCAGCCCAACCGAATTTTCGACTGGGCCGCGCCGCCATTTCAGAGGCTGGAACCTGCCGGATGATCGGGCAGTTGGCTCTGGTCGGCGCCGTCGGCGGGCCCGCCGATCAGCACGAAGCGGCGGTCGCAATAGCCGCAATCGACATAGCCGGTCTCGTCGATCTGCAGATAGACGCGCGGATGGCCGAGCGCGGCGGGCAGGCCGGGGCCGGTGCCGTCACAGGCGACACGGGCATGGGCGGTGCGGATGACTTCGGGCGGGGCGATCATGCCCCGCGCCTTAGCAAAGCGCGCGGGGGCTCGCAATCGGATGCGCGGGGTCTTAAAGCTGCGGCCCATGACCCAGGCAGCGATCACGATCGACACTCTGTGCAAGACCTATCAGGGCGGCAAGCGCGCGCTGGACGGGGTGAGCTTCGACGTGCCGCGCGGGCAGATCTTCGGGCTGCTCGGGCCCAACGGCGCGGGCAAGTCGACGCTGATCAACATCCTGGCGGGGCTGGTCAACAAGACCGACGGCAAGGTCTCGATCTGGGGTTTCGACATTGATGCGCATCCGCGCAACGCCAAGGCGAGCATCGGCATCGTCAACCAGGAGATCCTGTTCGATCCCTTCTTCACGCCCAAGGAGACGCTGGAGATCCAGGCCGGGCTGTACGGCGTGCCCAAGGGCAAGTTCGATGCGATGGCGCTGCTCCGCGCGGTGCATCTGGAGGACAAGGCCAATGCCTATTCGCGCACGCTCTCGGGCGGCATGAAGCGGCGGCTGATGGTCGCCAAGGCGATGGTGCATTCGCCGCCGATCATCGTGCTCGACGAGCCGACCGCGGGCGTCGACGTCGAACTGCGCCAGCAGCTCTGGGCCTATGTGAAGCAGCTCAACCAGCGCGGCGTGACGGTGGTGCTGACGACGCACTATCTCGAAGAGGCCGAGGAGCTGTGCGACCGCATAGCGATCATCAACCACGGCCAGCTGATCGCCAACAAGCCCACGCGCGAACTGGTCGGCATGGCGCAGGAAAAGGTGGTCGAGGTGACGGTGGACCGCGACATCGCCGCGGCACCGGACAATGCCTGCTTCCAGAAGGTGGAGCTGAAGGGCGAGCGGGTGCTGGTGATCACCTACCGCAAGGACCAGGCCAATGCCGGCGAAGTGCTGGGCGCGGTGCAGGCGGCGGGGCTGGGGATCGTCGACGTGTCGACCCGCGAGGCGGATCTGGAGGATGTGTTCCTGAACCTGACGCGGGCGGCGTAAGGGGGCGATCTATTTCAGCGGCTTCTATGAGCCCTTCTTCTGGAAGATGACCGTAACGTCGCTGCATGGATTGTTATGGAACGGGGCAGACTTGTCCCAGTAGCTTTGCGGGCCGCCTTGGAAGATGATCAGACGGGTGTTCGAGGCCCATTCAATTCGGGCTTGCTGGTCTTGATAATGCGACGCCGCGACACAGCCCGTCAGATACCAGTCCTGCTCCCAGGATCGCCGGACGAGGATGACGATCGAAGGCTCGCCGCCAACGATGACGCGTTCAACCTGCGCAACGCGCTTCCCGTCGGGTGACAATGCACGGGAAATGACTGTGCGCTCGGAGTCGAGGAACACGGCAGGGCCCATGCCCCAAAGCGGCAAGGTCAGGATCAGGAGCGCGACGATCCCCGCGATACTGAGAACGGTGGCTCTGGATCGCTTCACACCACACAGCGTGTCATGCGCGGGCAGTTATCGCAAGTTCCGCCCTTGCCCCAGCGGACGCTGCAGCCTCTATGGGCGCTTGCTGAAACGGCGCAGCGGGCTTCCAGAGATGCCATCTTGCGCTGACATGACGGCTTGAGCGATGGACTGATCAGGTGGGAGTTTAGCGCCGATGTGTCGCGAAAAACGCCCACATCGCCTCGTTGTCCGCCACCCAGACATGGCCCGCGCCGTGCTTCACCCGACCGGCCACGTCCGCGCCGCTCGAGCAGCGGGTGAAGCGCTCCTCCTTCACCTCCGCCGACACCTCGCGCGCCACCGGCCCCGCGCGGCATCCGTTCAGGTCCGCCCAGCGGACCAGCGCGGTGTGCATCGTGTACTGCCAATAGCCTGCGCCGCCGCCCTGCACTGGGTTGGTGGCGTCGGCGTCGCCGGCGAAGGCAAGGACGGGCATCGGTCGCGACGGGGTGCAGGTCGCCGGATCGGGGATGCGCGGCAGGTCCTTGCGGGGATTGCCCGCGCGCAGGCCCACCACCGGCGCGATCGCCGCGAAGCGGTCCGCCGCGACGCAGCCGAGCCACGAGGTCATCCGCCCGCCGCCCGAATAGCCGGTGGCGTAGACTCGCGACCGATCCACGCAGGCCTTGGCCGCCAACTGGTCGATCGCAGTCTTCACGAAGGCGACGTCGTCGGCATCCGCGGGGCCGGGGATCTTGCCGGTCACCGTCGGCACGCCGGGGATGTTCCACACGAAGCCCCCTTCCGCCGGGATGCCGCCATCGGATGCGGCGAGGAGGAAGCCGTGGCGGTCCGCGGTTGCCTCCAGCTTGGACTGGGCGAGGATGTCGCGGCCCTTGCCGGTGCTACCGTGGAACACGAACACCAGCGGCAGCCGCGCGGCGCTGCGACCGGCCGGCACATGGACCAGCATCGACCGCCCGGTGCCCGCGATCGCCACCGGCACCGTCGTTCCCGCTGGCCCGAGCCGGCAC
>Ga0207671_10002055_pt1 | contig 22077 bp, 16 predicted proteins | sample KBSC24metaG_FD_184352 | JGI IMG/M metagenome (GOLD analysis project Ga0207671, IMG submission 184352) | Corn rhizosphere microbial communities from Kellogg Biological Station, Michigan, USA - KBS C2-4 metaG (SPAdes) (version 2) | ecosystem: Host-associated > Plants > Roots > Rhizosphere > Soil... | reverse complement strand
TGGGCCGTAGCAGAGGATGACTCGCTTGCTCAGATCGAAGGTCTGCGGCTCGCGAAAGCCGCGGAACGGTCCCAGGGTTAAGGAGCGCAGCCGAAGCTATGGCCACTTCCCTTGGGCGGCCGCGTCGGGGAGCTCCGGAAGGTCCGCGCTCGTGGCCGCGAGAGGTTGGCGAGCCAAACGTGCCAGGAATTGCGAACGGTTGTTGTGCTGCTTGGCCATAGCGGCGACAGCGTCGAAGTTCCCAGCGTCAGGTTGGCCATCCTGCGCGCACTCTCGGGTGCTAAGCGCTCGGGTTCGTTCAACCAGCGCACGAAGCGTTCAAAATCCTGTCTTGCGGTGCCCATCCTCCCCTCCGGGACGCTGCTACGTTGCTGTGATGCGGCTTGGAGCATACCGTGCGCGCGCTACGCAACAGCAATTGCTTTTCCCAACGTCTCGTTCGGGTCAATTCGGGTTTTGGTTGCTTGTTCTCACGCATTGATTGCCAGCGTGAGGCGCAAGCTGGGTGTCCCACAAGCAATTGGGGATTCCCATGAACGATTCAGGTAAACACAGCACCCCGTGGAACAAGGGAAAATTGACGGGGCAGAAGGCTCCGCTCCGGTTATCTGTTGATTTTCGCGTTCGGCTGAGCCGAGTTTTCACGGAGCAGAGAGCCATCAAGACAGCGGGACAAGGTTTGTAGTACGCGGCGAAGATTGCGTATGGCCGGATCAGCGTTGGATGAAAACGTGGCTCAGTCGAACGCGCAAATCAACAGGGCAGGTCCTTTCACAGCTAGATGACAGCAGATCAGTTGCAACTCAACGTACCAAACAGAGGTGTCTCACCAAATTCAGCAGAAGCCATGCCATTCGCGGCGGTCGCCAAAATACCGATCTGTGACCACATATTCGGAAGATTCGGTGGGAATGGCACCGACCCGTAGCTTAACTGCGTAACCATACTTTGAGGTTCATCACCCAAATTGAAGCCCCTGATATTTTGAAGTTTAGCCGGCAAATATATGGTTCCTTTCTCATCACCCGCCTGCCTCACAGCACCGAACCACTGCATCCAATTAAAACTACCGATGGCAGCCATATCCACAAGGAGCGGATTGACATAATCTCCGTGCACATTCCATTTGTGAACTTGATTATCGGTGACCACAGCAAGGCGAAACATCGAGCCCTGTAAGAAATACTCTCCGGGGGATGTCTCAAACGCAACATAGCTGTTCACGTCGTCCGCGAAGCAAACTCGCCAATTCTCAATATCGAGAGAACCGTTAGCATCGCTCCAAGGCAACCACGTGTAATCAGCCGCCTGATAATAGTCTAGATTATATACGCTTAAATAGGTTGGCTCGGAAACATCCAACATCCCTACCGCAATACCATCATCTTCCTCACCTAACTGGCCTTTGTATACGATTTGAATGAACAGATCTGTCGCGTTTATTGGAATTGGGTCAGCGCTAAAATCGAACTCCTCAAGCATTGGGCTCGATCCGTCTATTTCTCCCATAGCAGGCACGACTGGAAATGAGACAGAGATCTCTTGATACGGCGTTCGACTCGAGCCACAGTCAGGCGGACTATGCGTCGCGTCCTGATAATCAATACCTCTCTCGCCAGATAGTGTTGGCGTATAGCACGGATTCCGATGATACCGAGCAACAGCAACCAGTTGAGAACCAGGAGCCCCGGTAGACTGAACTACATGCCTGCCGCTGCCAGACTCATCTATAGCCGGCGTCGTATTCGAAACTCGCACCCGTACGCGCTCGAAGCCAAAGACCTTTGATGAATCAGATGCAACACGAGGTATCCCATCCGAATCGACACTATGAGCCACACCATGATTCAAGATTGCTATAACGCCATCCGATGGCGCGGTAATGGTCAGTCGCCCACGAAAGAAGAAATCGAGCAAGCTTCTGCTATAAGAAACGGCCCGCGGCAAGTTCAAATTCCCAATCGTCTGAAGCTCTTCCAAACCAAGAGCATACTGCGGAAACGCCGGCGCACCAAAACTGCCTGCCAAATTCCCCAACGTACTCTCGCTGAGCAATGGTGGCGCGTCGAACGAAGCAGGAAATTTATCTTGGTAGGCAGGAAACAACGAATCCGGAACGGCATGAGTCAAATGCTTGCACTGAACTAAAAGTCTATTCGTTATCAGACTACTCATTATACAAGGCAACGTGGTCGGGTAGTAGCCGTGAGACTCGTCGATATTCGAATCAGGCTTTGCGAACGTATTGTTACCGGGTAAAGTGCCCGCGGTAAAAAAACCGCGATTTGCGTAATCCATAATCCCATAGCGATTATCCGGCAGCACGCTCGCATCATCGCTCGGAAGTCGACTAGTAAAAAATCGTATCGGCTTAGTGAATGAAACCTTAGGGTATGGGTTTGATAGATCAATGGGGGGCGGCAAAATTGCCGCCGGAGGATCGTAAAATCCGCGCACATATGGATTTAGATCATCAACGGACGCAGTCACCCTGGCATTCGTGTAATGCTCAAAAGCGGGCCTCTCCAAACCAATCAGTTGCGGGTTGTGCCTATCGTTTCTCACATGCTGAGGTTGCGCGCCATCTTGCAGTAGATGGATAGTATCCCCCAGGGCGCGGAACATTGTTGCCCACCGGTAAAGGCGCTCCACAGAATCTAGTGAACGCGCATTCCCACCGTAAACCCCGGCAGCTTTGCCGCGCTCTCCCGTGAGCGCGAGCCAGTAATTTTCGCGCGCGTCAAAATAAGAAAAATGGTTCCTACGTCCGGTATCGACTTGCCGATGATTGTTTCCGTTTCCACCGATGGCATTGACCTCTCCCAACGCCCAGTCGGTCGATCTATTGCATGTTCCGTGCAGATCCAAGGGTATTGCTTCGCAAGCGACGCCTTCAGGAGTGAGCGGTATATTATGGATAGGGTCGTAAAAATGCGAAAGTACACGGCGAAAATCGCCACCGCCCCACGGATCTTCATCGGGCGGCGAATCTTGACACGGATCATCATCCAGATCCGATCTAAGAACATCATCCTCTCTAATGTCGCCACGCAGAATCCAATTCTCTACAACTTCCTTTATGCTTCCGGACGCGTCTACCATTGGCCCGGGACGCGGTATCAAGCCTCGGTCGATGAGGTGCTTGACCACACAACTCTCATACCCGCTTGCGTATCGACCGAAATCCGTACTCGGCGGCACCGTCGGATCGGATTGAGGCGCGTTATCAAAATAGAACGAAAGACCGTCCGCATAGGGTGACCAATACGGTACGAATGGCGCACTCGCGCCAAGTCGGTCGAGGCCGAGTCGTGTTATGACACTAGAATCAACCAGCGGATTGAGCGAAGAACTGTCGTATGCGATTGCAGTGACTAACGCATGTGTATCAGCATCGTAGGCGCTCGATTCTCCACTGAAAGCAAGCGCGCATAGCGCTGCCAGGGACAGAACGGAGTCCAGGGGCAGTTTCATCGTGTAGCTCCCGAAGCCGCGGCTTCACACAACGTTCCGGCTGTCGTCGTGCCCCACATGGGAGAGCCGAAGGTCCTATAGAGACCGGCGGCTCGCAATTTGGCCGAGACATCATCGGAGGCGATCAAATACATGTAGCTGCTTACTATATCTCCATGGATTGTCGTTGCAGGCTCGATCGCACATGGAAGATTAACTACCTTATGCGCTATTTCGGCTCTTATTATTTTAAATTCAGCGGTTTTATCTGAACCACTACAGATAGCAACGGCCTTAACGAATCGATCGTCGTAAACTATTTCTTGCTCATAGGTCATTTTATTTCTTAAGATTCTTATAGGCTTAACTTTTACATAACTTGTCGTGCTCTCGACCTCTGGCGGCACATAGCTCCAAGAGAAGTACACTGTCTGCGGGGCCTGCGTGAAGTACTTCTTGTCCGCACTCAACGATGGCTCGGACCACAGGGGACGTGCAGCAAAATCCTGAAGATCGCTCTCCCGAAGGTAGCCAGGCATGTAGACAAGCATTATCCACGAGAAATCGAGCCAGCCTTTTTCCACTGTAGGCGGGTTGGACCTACTTGTCCGACGCGCCAGGTCGAGTTCTGACGAAACGTTAGGAATTATGTAACGCCCCTCTCGATCGGTTGTAGCGAAGCGCTCAAGCACACACGCACTCCGGCTTCCATGTCCCCCCTCCCCGTCTTGTCGCCAGAGCGCGATCACGGTCGCACCCTCCACTCCAAGATTTGTTTGCGAATCCAGAATCTGGCCTCGCTTTTCTAGGAGTAGCTCCTCGTTACTCAAGCGCCCCCCAGCGTGCACATAGGCTCCAACAAGCGCTATTGCCAGCAGTAGAAGAATTCGCACGTCAAAGCTCCGAAATTCTCCAAACGCCATCCGTTCCCTGCGTCAATAGCATGGGGTAACCACTTCTAGTTTGATCATTGTTGTCTCTCGCAATAGTAAGGGTCGCCGTTCCCTGGGCTATTTGTCCATCCAGAATATTTCCTATCTGCGCCGCCGCTGCCGGCATCTGGCTACCTAACGACGCGAATGCGAGCCCATATACGTCTCTCATCGATGGCTGGAAAGCGCTTTCTACTCCATCGATATCTTGTGCGTTCAGCCTGTCTTTTAGATAAGCGTAGACATCGCAAAGCATGCTTCGTTGAGCCGAATGGTCTTGGATTAAGACGTACTGGTGCGCGTCGTACGATTGGTTGAACGTGTCGATTACGCGAACAGCGACGTCATATAAACCCGGACTGGGATAATAATACGTCCCTGGAAGATCACCTACCGTTCCACCTTCAAATTCATAGACGCCATCTCCGTCGAGATCTATCGCCACAGACGCCATGGTCGCTCCGTTTGCTAGTGGTTTTAGATCTACATCGAACGCTAGCTTAGCGGGCGCTCTGAAATTCTTACTGACTCCGCCCAGTATAGAAATCGACAGTGGCGTACCGCTTGTTCCTGCCTGGGTAACAACAACGTTCGCCGTAGCTGTCGCTCCAGGTAATGTTGTAGCGACGGCAGAGATAGTATTGCTCCCAGCAACTAAAGGAATGCCTAGAGCCAGAAAATGATTGCCGACAGTCGTCGCTACGACGCCGTTAACGGCGATACCAGTATTTACTGGCCCCACAAATTCACCTGCCACGTCTATTGAGTTCGACGCGGTTTCCGCACCGCTCGTCGGATAGGTGATATCGACACCCACGCTGCCGCCATTCGTGATGTCCTTAAAGATACCCGGCGTATATACCACACCGCTGAGCTGCAGCAGTGGCACGAAGCCAGGAGGATCGTTCGGAACGGTTGAAGGATCGAGCCCACACATCTCAGTTGGAACAACCGGATTGACGATGTGATCCATGCTTGCGGACGCAGTCGAGTATGTTGCGTCTCCATAGTAATACGCATTCACGGTAAATTGTCCCGGCAACTCTTCACCTGCCAGAAGGCACGACGTCGCTGGTAAATCGATGGTGCATGCACTTTCGCCTTCGAAGACCACGACGGTACCGGCCCCTGCGCCCGACGAACCATCCATCCGGACTTGCACCGAATATGTTTGATTAATGACAGAGGGCTCAGGGCTGATATCGAGGATACTTAGTGAAGCGGGGGTATTGCCGGGCGATATCACGCTGAAGGCAGCACTGCTACTGGCATCTTGTCCATTTACAGTTACTGTGATTGCACCTGATGTTGCACCCACAGGAACCGCGGCGATGATTTGAGTAGACGACGCCGATGCAATCAGCGCCGGTATGCCATTGAACGCTACGGTCGTGCCGGTGCCTGCAGCAATGAGATTGCTGCCATTGATCGTGATGTTTGTGCCAACGGTGCCGGCCGATGGCGTAAAGCCACTGATAACAGCGCCTGTCACCGTGAAATTGGAACTGCTGGTGGCCACGGAGCTGCCAACACTGATGGAAATAGGGCCGGTGGTCGCACCTGAGGGTACCGTTGCGACGACTTGCGTGGTTGTTGCGGAAGCGACAAGCGCGGTTGTGCCATTGAACGCTACGGTGTTTGCCGCAGGGCTTGCGGCGAAGCCTGTCCCGGAGATCGTCACGCTCGTACCGACGGGACCGCTCGATGGGGTGAAGCCACTGATGGTCAGGGTGCTAGGCGTAACAGAGAAACTCGTCGCGCTCGTTGCTGTTTGCCCCGCAACAGACACACGAATCGGCCCAGACGTCGCCCCTGTGGGTACGACCGCAATCAGCTGAGTTGCCGAGGCTGACGTTACGGTCGCCGCAGTGCCGTTGAAGGTGACGGAGTTGCCTGCAGGGGCCGTCGCGAAGTTCGATCCATTGATCGTTACCGCGGCACCCACCGCCCCAGAGCTCGGTGAGAACCCGGAGATCGTCGGAGGAGGCGTCACCACGACAAAGCTGTTTGTGGTGGTGACCGTTTGTCCTGCGACCGTCACCGAGATCGGCCCCGTAGCCGCGCCAGTGGGCACGGTCACTATCAATTTCGTCGTAGTCGCCGACGTAACGGTCGCCGGCGTTCCATTGAACTTAACGGAATTGCTTGAAGGCGTCGCACTGTAGTTCGTGCCGTTGATCGTGACGGACGTTCCTGGCGTACCCGAAGCTGGCAAGAAACTGGAGATCGTTGGCGCCGTGCTCGGCACTACGAAGTCGGTGCCACTCGTCGCCGTAACGCCATTGACGGTGACGCCGATGCGGCCTGTCGTGGCACCTGCCGGGACGGTCGCATACACGTATGTTCCGTAGTACGCCGATATGACGACGGCGGGCGTTCCATTGAATGTGACGGTATTCGACGCGGCGTCCGTGCTGAAATTGGCTCCGCTGATTTGTACGGTCGTGCCCGCGGCGCCAGTCGTTGGAGTGAACGAGTTGATGGTGGGTACGGGAGGGGTAACGACGTAGTTGCCCACCGTCACGGCGGGAAGAGCATCGACGATCAGGACGATGGGACCTGATGTTGCTTGTGCGGGGACTGCAACGGTGATCTGACTCGCAGACGCACTTAGAACGAGCGCCGACACTCCGTTGAAAGTCACTCCGTTCGAATGGATGGACTCCGTGTCGAAGCCATCGCCAGAGATCGTGACGGTGGTGCCGGGAGGGCCAGTAGCCGGACTGAATCCCGATATGGAAGGGGGCAACACGGTGAAAGGATTTGCGCTGAAGGTTGGCTGTCCTTCTCCAACGATGACTTGAACCGGTCCCGTGGCAGCGCTACTGCGAACAACGACATCCAGCTCCGTCGAACTGGCGGATGTCACAGTAGCCGGCGGCGAGCCTCCGCTGAAATAGACGGTGTTGTTCGCCAGATCTGGGCTGAAATTCTGCCCCAGGATCGCCAGCGCCGACCCCAGACGCCCGCTGGTCGGCGAGAGACCGGTAATCATCGGCGGCGGAGCAACTGCGAAGTCGGCAGAGCTGGTCGCCGACTGCCCGCCTACGGTGATCTGAACTGGTCCGTCGGTCGCCGTGCCGGGTACAGCCGCCGTGATGGCCGTTGCGCTGAGCACATGCACGTTGTCGGACGCATGCCCATTGAAAGTGACCTGCGGGGTCGCACCCGTCCCGAAATTCTGTCCGGTAATGGTGACCACCGTGCCTATCGTACCGTTAGTCGGCGCGATCCCCGAAATTTGCATCGGATTGACCGTGAACGCATCGGTACTCGTGGCGAGCATGTTGCGCTCGACCACTTGGACGAACCCTGTAGTTGCACCCGTTGGCACCTTCACGATCAACTGACTGCTGCTGGCCGAGAGCACAAGCGCCTGGAAGCCATTGAACAGCACGCGGTTGTTGCTGGCCGTGGCATCGAAGCCTGCCCCGTTTATCGTAACGGTTGCATCGGCAGACCCTGAACTGGGTGAAAAGCTCGAAATCGACGGAGGCACCGAGTTGACGGTGAAGATGGTACTGCTCGTCGCCACCACAGGCGTGCCGTGCGAGACATATCCCCCGAGGTTGAGTTGCAATGGCCCTGAACTGGCCAGATCTGGGACCTGGACAACCAATTGCGTATCACTGCCCGACATGACGGTCGCAGGAACGGAACCCAGCGATCCGGCGAACATCACTTCTTGCTGGCGATAGGAATTCGAACCAAATGCACTACCGGTGATCGTCAGCGTCGTACCGAAGACGCCGCTCGTAGGCGTGAAACTTGAGATCACCGGCGGCACCACATGAAAGCTCCCTTGAGAGGTCATGTGAATGCCGTTCGAGACGACCTCGATCGGCCCATCCGTGGCATTGCTGGGAACGGTAAACGTCAGTTGCGTGGCGCTTGCCGAGAGAATCGACATGATCTGGTCGTTGATCCAGATGATGTTGTTTCCTCCAGGGTTGAATTCTCCTCCGGGATCGAACCCTGTTCCGACTACCGTTACGACTGCTCCCGGCTGCCCCTCCACCGGCGAAAAGGTGGGCTCGCTGTCTCCATCTACGATGAAATAGGTCTCGACAGCCGAATCAGCCTGCGTTCCTACCTGGATTTCATCTGACACCGCGCCCAATGGAACGGCTACCTGCAACTGCGTCGCCGTCGACTGTGAAGGAGTGACGAGCACCGGACTGCCATTCACATTGAATGTCACGACATTGTTTGTCTGACTGAAGTTTTGGCCATGAATGGTTATGACATCGCCCACGCGGGCGCTGGGGGGATCGACGTTTTTGACCGCCATTACATTCGAATCAACCAACGTCGTATAGATAGGTGGTCCATAGCCACCCACTTGGCCGTTCGAGACGATCCCAACACCGCCGCTGCCAGGCGACAAGACGGGAACGATGACCTGCAACTCGGTCGTCGTAGCCGACACGATGTCAGCGATCGCAATATCGCCGTTACTTCCAATACTGACAGTATTATTTTCCGGCTCAGCCGCGAAGTTCTTGCCGCGAATCGTCAATTGATCGCCGACCGCAAACAAGAGAGGCGATATTGATGTCACTGAGGGCGGCGGTAACACCGGGAGTTCAAAGCTTCCCTCCGTCCTGGCGAGATACGGCGTCTGCACAATGATGGGCCCCGTCGTCGCTCCCTGCGGAATTGGGACATAGGCGGTGGGACCAGGCGGTTTTGAGGCACAGTTGTAAGTGCATTGGTTGAAGCTTCCATCGGAATAGGTGGTAGCAACTCCGTTTACGCTCGCGCTACCAAAACTTGGGTAGAGCCCCTGCAAGGTAGCTGTAGATCCCATTTGTCCACCCGCAGGACTGAACCCGGACACGATGGGCGTGAACGGTCCTTGTGTGACGGTGAACGGAACCTCGCTGGTCGCCATTTCGTCGCCGGCCGCTACATTGACCAAACCGGTGGTTGCAGATATCGGTACATTGATCGTGAATTGCGGGCACGCGCCGCCGCCGTTCGCCGGAGCACCGAAAGCTGTGACAATGTTGCTACCGTTCATCGAGGAGGCGTCGCCGAACTCGCACGTGATGGTGACTAGCGTTCCCTGCGGCCCGCTCTGTGGATCGAACAGAAACCAAAACGATGGCCCCACGATGTAGTTCGTAATGGTCGTGGCCGTCGTGCCGTTGGCTGAAACTACTATCGGGCCGGTCGTCGCTCCTGCCGGCACGATCGCCTGCAAGCTGTACGCGTTGGCTGAAGCTATCTGTGCGGACACCCCGTTGAACGTAACGGTATCGTTCGCCGGGTCGGAATCGAAAAATCCGTAGCCCGTTATCGTCACCGTTGTCCCCGCCGGACCCTGGGCCGGACTGAAAGCAATACCTTGAATGGTGAACGTATCCGTACTCGTGGCAGATTGATCTGCCCGCGCGATGGCTATGGTTCCAGTGGTCGCTCCAAAGGGTACCGACACCGTCAATTCGCTACCGTTGCTGCCCAACACGACGGCTGGTGTGCCATTGAACGAGACGTTGTTGTTCTCAGGTACGAGATCGAAATTGTTACCCTCGATGGTCACCACGGTACCAACAGGGCCCGCCGTCGGCGTGAAGTAGTAAACGATCGGCGACGTGACATAGAAGCTGTCGTCCGTCGTGGCTGTGCCGTAGTCGGTATCGACCTCGATGGGTCCGCTGCCCGTCCCGTCACCAATCGTGATGGTCAGCTGCGAATCGGTGGCCTCCTCGATTGCTTGCCCGAAACCACCCACGAAGACATTCTCGACGGTTCCGAGGTTGCTGCCTGAGATCGTGACTTCGGTGCCGAAGGGACCCTGGGACGGCGCGAAACCGCTTAGCGTAGGTGGCTGGTCGACGACGAAAACGGTCGCGCTAGTGGCCGTCTGACCGGCCACCGTCACTGCAATCGGCCCCGTCGTCGCTTCCGCCGGAACCGTTACCGTCAATTTCGTAGTGGTTGCCGAGACGACCGTCGCCGATGTGCCGTTGAAGCTCACCGCGTCGTTGACCTTGGTGGCACTGAAGTTCGCACCCTGAATGACCACGGTCGCTCCGACCACGCCGTCGGCCGGACTGAAACTGCTGATCGTGGGAGGGACGGTAACGGTATAGCTCGAACTGCTGGTCGCCGTCTGCGTGCCGACCTTGACCGTGATCGTTCCCGTTGTCGCGCCAGACGGAACGGTGACCGTCAACTGCGTCGTGGTTGCCGCGGAGACACTCGCAGTCGTGTTGTGAAACTTCACCGTATTGCTGGAAGGCGTTGTGCTGAAATTGGTGCCGTTGATCGCGACCGTCGATCCGACGGGTCCACTGGCGGGGCTGAACCCAGTGATCGTCGGCACAGGCGTCGTTACTGTGAAGCTGCTGCTGCTCGTTGCGGTCTGCGTTCCGACCTTTACAGTGATCGTGCCCGTTGTCGCGCCGGTCGGCACTGCTACGGTCAAGTGCGTGGTCGTTGCCGCCGAGACCGTCGCGGCCGTGCCGTTGAACATGACGGTATTGCTCGCCGGTGTCGCGCTGAAGTTCGTGCCTGTGATCGTGACGGATGTGCCAACGAGCCCGCTTGTTGGGCTAAAACTCGTAATCGTAGGCGCAGCGAAGGCCGGATTCGCGCCGAGTGCGCTCAACAGATAGCCGCAAAAGAAGCAAGCAACGAGGCGTAGAAGGCAAGTCAAGCGACGTGCGCCAATCGAATCGTAGCGCTTTGCAATTCCGTGCATAGCTCCCCTGCCCGTTGTTCTGAGTTGTACTCAGAAGAGATCGGAAGACCTACTGCGCCTTCCCGTCGCCGCGCTGTCCCCACGGAGCCGCCCCTACGTCAATGCCCCTACACGAACGCTTCTGCACTCTGCGTCGCCTAGACATGCAACTATTTTCGTCGCGACGATAGCAGCTTTCGCGAGGGCCACCGCGCAGACAAATGTAAATTCCGTCGATGGAACTTCGCCAGCGCGATGCATCGCAAGTGATCGCACTGTCTCGTGCTGCCTTTCTCACGGGCCGTCCATCGGGCAATGCTGTCACTTCAGAGAGATGGTGGAGTGCAAGCGGTGAGTCGTCGGTGACTGAAAAATATCGAGTCAACTAGACGTTGGTCGAACGACAGTCGAGTTCGATCGACCGCTGATCGAGAACCAGTGCCCTTCCCTTCTAACTTTCGAGCGCCCCACCAACAGAGCAAACACTCTGCGGGCGACCGTATGCAGAACGGCGTGCGATAGCGTTGCCTGTTACTTTCCTTGCTCGCTCCCTGTTCCTTCCCTGTTAGCTTCCCTGTTCCGACGCGTGAAATTTCGTCTCCGTCGGCGCCGAATGCAACGTCCTGCCTCGTTCTCCTGGCGTCTCTGCTCTGCCGAATACTACCGGAGATGCGAAATACCCTGAAAATTTCCCTGTTCACGGGAATTGGCTTGCGAAGACGAGTGATCGCGAGACTGCGACCACCGCCATCGAGCTGTCTCTATCAGAGACAGCGACTCGATAGATAGTGCAAATCGCGCCCTGTGGCGCGATTTTGCGTTTTGGGGTCCGAACTGCTGCACGAGCACGAGCCGACTATTGCTCGATTTGCGGCGGAAGTCTCAGGCTGGGGATTTCGCGAGTTCGGAGCCAGAAACCTGCAAACCTCGCTTGTTAAGCGGTTAGTGCCAGTCTCCCTGCTCGGCCACGCAGCCGTGCGCCGCAACGCCTTTGATACCGCCCAAATCTCTCGAAGCGACTGCATACGTATTACGAAATCGTCAGGCCGCCCACCGATAGTCTTCGGCCGGCATTGGCTTGGCTTTGCAAAGCCGAAGCCCTAGGTGCGGCGAGCGCAGCGGGCCGCCACCGACCTGTTGCGGGGCAACAGCAGTTGACCTTACGCCCGTGAACAAGTCGGCGACCTTCAGAACTGGCGAAAAGGTCACTAGTAGCTCTGCGAGATGGGCTCCTGATGAGGACGACTCGTCGCGCCTGCGGTCAGCGTCGGCGAGGATGTCGGAGCGCGGTAGTGGTCCGCGGAATCCCCCGCCGTTGAAGTGCGGTGGATGAAAGTCACATCGCGGGACTGTGCGAGAACCTCTTCGCCGCCGCGTCGATTCCTGCTCTCGTTCAGTTGGCAAATGCATGGATAGCCACTCAGGAGAAGAGCGATCACGGATCGCTTGCGATGCAAACAGCGACGCAGGAGACTCAGCAGCCGTTGCGAAAATTGGTCCGGCGAAGTGATGACACTGACGCGGAGAAAGTTTGTCTGCACGGCTATCACGGGAATTGCCTCTACTTCTCTGTGGGGCAAGGCCATAGCGACGCGTGTCTCGGACTCGCAGTTGCTCGGCGATATAGAGCACCGCACATTCAATTTTTATTGGGAGCGTGTCAATCATCGCAACGGCCTGATGGCTGATCGCTGGTTGACACCGTCAGTGTGCAGCATCACGGGGACAGGCTTTGGGTTGACTGCCTGGCCGATTGGGGTCGAACGTGGCTGGATCACCCGGAGCGAAGCTCGAGACCTGACGTTGCGCACACTGCGGTTCTTGGAGCAACTGCCGCAGAGCGAACAAAGCTCAGGCTGCGGCGGCTATCGCGGTTTCTACTATCAGTTCATCGATGTGGAGAGCGGACTAAGGCTTGGTAAGTCAGTGCTTTCCACCGTTGATACCACGTGGCTTCAGATGGGCATGGTGGTCGCGCAAGGCTGGTTTGATTGCGAGGATGAGCAGGAAAAGGAAATCCGCCGACTTTCCCAGCTTCTGTTGGATCGCACCGAATGGGATTGGGTACAGGCTCACAGCATTGGAGGTAAGGCGCTCTCAATGGGTTGGTCGCCCGAGAGCGGCTTCATCGAACGAAATTGGGATGGTTATAACGAGGGCATGCCGCTGTATCTACTTGCGCTCGGCTCAGGTACGCATCCGGTCAAGGACGGCGCATATGAGGCCTGGTCGGCGCCGTTCCCGAATTATTGGCGTGGAGAAGGTGCTCGCAAATATCTCTCGTTCGGGCCCCACTTTGCGCATCAGTATGCAGCCGTGTGGGTTGATCTTCGCGGTATCCGCGATGCGACGATGCGGGCCGCAGGGTTTGACTATTTCGAGAACAGCCGGCGCGCCACTTACGCCCAACGCGAATATGCCATTGCGAATCCCATGGGATGGGACGGCTATTCGAAGGACATCTGGGGCTTGAGCGCTAGCAATGGGCCGGGTGATGTCGTCATTGCTTTCAAAGGCGTGCCGACGAGTTTTCATGGCTATGCAGCCTACGGACCGAAAGGCATGCCTGATGAAGATGACCGCGGCACACTTGCCCCTATTGCGGCAGTCGCGTCCATACCCTTTGCGCCTGAGATCTGTATCCCGGCGGCCCGTGCCCTGCGCAATTTCCAAGACGGTCGGCTGTACGGCCCATACGGTTTTTACGATGCGTTCAACCCGAGCTTTCGAGACAGCCGCGCTCGTCTTCGGTCCGGTAGCGCTGATGCGCGCCTAGGTTGGGTTGACCATGACTACCTCAGCGATAACGAGGGACCTATCCTCTGCATGATCGCCAACTACAAGACAAGTACTATTTGGAATGCAACTCGAAGCGTGCCTAATCTGTTGCGCGGTTTGACAAGGGCGGGCTTTGTCGGTGGTTGGTTGTCCGCCCAACAAGATCACTAGGTCCACAAGACGCAGAATCCACCAGTGCCTTTATCCGTAACGTGAGTTCGAATACGAGGTGCTCCGCCACGCAGACTGGCCTTGTGAGTCCGGTCGGCGCGCGCTTGTCGCGTTCGATGCCGCGGATGCCCTGTTCGCCAACGGGTTCGAACAATGACGAGCGTCCGATGTGGAGCGAGCGCTCCCCCACTGCACGTTTGAGGCCGGGGTACGGCGCTTTTGCGTAAGACATTCAACAGGCGCCATCTTCTCCGACCAGAGTGCGCCCTCCGCAACGAAAAAGCGCGCCAGGTGGCGCGCTTTTCGGCTTCTACAGGGACCCGACTCCGGGGCGGACTGCGGAGCCTGCATTGGCGCCACGGGCACCTATTGGGGCAACACACAACCGCGGCCGTTCACCCGATGGCCGAGAAATTCGACCTGCCGGTTCCCGCGACGGCAGAAACCCCATTCCTCGCGACGCTGCAGACCTTGGACAACGCCACGATCCATCGGCTCGTGCGTCGCAGGCTCGTTGCGCTCGGCGTCCCTGACGGCACCAGGGTTCGGAGATGACCTAGCGGGACAGAGCGGCCGGAGGCGAAGGCAGCTTGGCTTGCCGCGTCTATTTCCTATTTGCTCGCCACGGTGCGGCAGCCCGGACTATCTTGCTTGGCGTCCGGCTGAGCTGTCTCGACGGCATCGACGGCGCACTGTCCGATCCACTCGCCTAACTGCTTCGCCTGCCCTTGTGTCATCTTGGCTGGGATCTTTTCGTCGAACCGCTGAGTGCACGCACGCATGGCCGACGCCATGGCGTCTTCGCACTGTTCGGCAGTGGTCGAGAAGCACATGCGCATGGGCGTGTCCTTCTTGCACAAGGCGACCGGCGTGGAGGTCGCGAGGCGTTCGGTGAGTTCCGCCTTCGTCATCGTGTCGTTCGACGCCGCTCCCACAACCGACGTTTGCGCCACGGCATGCGCAGATGCCGCCGAAAGGAATGCCGCCACCAGCCATCCAGCCTTCATCGTTGCACCCTCCGAGTATGTGTCGGCGCAGTATAGGAGCGGATAAGTACGGCGCTCGTGAAACGTTTGTCATCCTTTTCGGCCACGGACGGGCCGGCGGGTCGATAAGTCGGCCGGACACCGTCTGCCGCTGACATCGCGGTACGCAGGCTTCTGCGTTTACATGACTGGCATTCCTCCCTCGACGTGCTGCAACACGACCGTCACCTCGAGTCCGATTGCGACGTCATCGGCGGAGCGCAGCACGACGCGTGCGCATCCGATGATGCGCACCCGACAATTCCACATTTCTATTCTGGGACCAGAAAAGCCACCGGCGTTCCTGCATGAGTAAGAGCAGGTGCTCAGCGCTACTCGGACGTTCCTTTCTCGACTTTCTTGTGATCCCGGCATGCGCTATCCAGCGAAGCAACCACATCCACGCCTTCAAGTTGCACGCCGGGAAAGAAGGTACCGCCCTCGGTCATAGTGACCGATCCGATCGTCGTCGGACGAATGGAAGTCCACGAACCGTCCTTGTTGGCTTTGAATGCCCCGCAATCGACGATCGCTGCGATCGCACCTTTCGAATGCGGTGCATCCGTCTTGCCGCTCATTGTTACGCCTTGCGGAGCCGCAGTAGCAGCAATCAACAATAAAGAATGAAGCAACACAGGAGTTCCTTGTCGTGAGAATTCAAGAGGACGCCGCTACGGGTCCTCGGCCAACACGTACCTTCTCCCTACTTTGCCGCCTGCTCGATCGCGGCGACCAGACCCGATACATCGGTCAGGAAAGGCGTGTGGCCGGTGTCGAGCGTCAGTTCCAGACGGACAGGGGTGGCGGCGACCATCGTTTGCTGCAGGTAAGGACTGACGACCTGATCCTTCGCCGTGTGGATATACACCTTGTCGACCTTGCCGAAGCGTTCGGCCGTCAACTTCACCGGCGTGACGATCGGTGCCAGCGGCTCGTCGATGATCAGATCCGGCAACGCCTTGCGCAAGCCTTCCGGCGCACCGTTCGCGAACAAGTCGGCGCGCGCCGCGTAGTCGACGGAAATCATGCCTTTGACCTCATCGATGTGCAGCGCCGGTCCAGCCTTGCTGTCGCGGTCCTGCTTGGCCAGCGACAGCATGGATTCGCCATCCTTCGGCAAGTAGGCGGCCAGATATACAACGGTCCTGATCTTGGCCGGTACGGCTTCCGCGACCGCCGAGGCAGCAATGCCACCGAAGCTGTGCCCGACCAGCACGACCGGTCGCGTCTCGCCGTCGATCGCCTTCAGCACCGTGTCGCGATACACGTCGCTATTGACGAGGTTCATCGACATCGGCGCGCTTGGACGGCCCGGCAGATTGACGTTGATCACGCGATAGCCGTCGGCCTGCAACTGGGCGCCGACAGCGTCCCAGATGTGCGCGTCTTCGAATGCACCATGGACGAGAGCGATGGCCGGCTTCTCTGCAGCCGGCGCCTCGGCGCCGATGGCGGCTGCGGGTGTCTGAACGGATGGAGTTGATGCTTTCATTTCATGCTCCTGGACTGGCTTTTGTGGAGCGGACTGATTGCGACTCTCGCGCCGCCGCGAGCCGCATCGTCGAGGCTCACTTCAATCACGTGCCGAGTGAGGGCGACCCGCATCGACGCGCTCGTGAACCAGCGTCGCAGGCTGCCACGCGATCTCTAATCGTCTTGAGCGGGTGCGCATCGGCTCCGTACCGACGCTCTCGCGCGGCATTCAGGGCAGGCGAACATCACGTTCGCCTGCCCTCTCGGAGCCGATATCGCCGTGAACTACGATCTATTTCGCGGCATCTTCAATGGCTTTGGCGAGGCCATCCGGGTCGGTCAGGAACGGTGTATGGCCGGTCGGCAAAGAAAATTCGCGGCGAACCGGCGTGCCCGCAACCATCGTTGCCTGAAACGCGGGGCTGATCACCTGATCGAGTTGGGTATGCACGTAGACCTTGTCCACCTTGCCGAAATGGGCGTCGGTCACATGAACCGGGGTTGCCAACGGCGCAAGCGGCTCGTCGAGGATCAGATCAGGTATGGCCTTTCGCAAAGCCTCGGGCGCGGCATTGGCGAACAGGTCGGCTCGGGCCGAATATTCGATCGTGGCAATTCCCTTGTCCTTTTCTATCTTGAGGTGTGGACCGATCTTGGCGTCGGCATCCTGCTGCGCGAGCGAGACCAAGGAATCGCCATCATGCGGCAGGTATGCGGCGACGAAAACGAGCGTCTTGACCTCTTTCGGTACCTGCTCCGCGACCGCCGATATGACGATGCCACCGAAGCTGTGACCGACCACGACTGCCGGACGATGGAAATTGCCCAGTGCTTTCACGACGGTGTCGCGATAGAGGTCGAGGCTGACCTTGTCCGGCGCCATCGGAGCGCCCGGACGTCCCGGCAAGTCGACCGCAACGACCTGATAGCCGTCCGCCTTCAACTTGGCGGAGACATGGCCCCACACCTGGGCATCCTCGAACGCGCCATGTACCAGAGCGATCGGCGGCTTTTCCGCCGCTTGGGCAGAGCCAAAAACAGCAAGAACTGAGGCAGCGATCGCTGCGATGATCGGTTTCATTTCAGTGTTCCTTGAAGAGTTCATCGGATTTGTCGACTGTTGGGGGAAATAACTGGCTGTCTTCCGTTTCATCTATTTCGTTCGTCCGGCCGCCTCCAGGATCAAACCGGCGATTTCATCCGGATGAGCGATCAACGACAGGTGGCTGGCCTTCACCTAGGGGACGAGTACGACAGTGCGTGCTTTCAAAGGAGCCGAAGCAGCTTCGCTGCTGCGCGCCGAAATCAGAGAGGCAGCCACAACAGGCATTGCGGCAGCCGAGAACGCACGCCTGTTCATCACGATAGGTCCCACACCACAGACCGACGCCTGCCTATCCAGGAAAATGCGCGGCCAGCCAGTGGTCGCTGTCCAAGGGTGCGTTGTGCCCGTTCGCTATGGCGTCGAATATCTTTTCGTGCTGCGAAACGAAGTCCTGCCGGCTGACGACCTTGTGGTTGTTTCGATCCATCAGCCTCATCATCTGCTCGGTCGCCAGCTGTTTGGCGTAGCCGCCACTCGAATACTTGATCACCGGAACGCTGGTTCGCGCTCCGATCCATTCGTTGTCATCCAGCACTCCGTTGTGATCGACGTCGAGCGAGTCGAAGATCTTCCCGAAGTAAGCGACGATTTCATCGTGCGTGACCTTGCCGTCGCCATTCGCGTCGATCTTCTGGAACATCGTCTTCGTGCGCATGCTCTTCGCGTATGCCTGCGTGCAGAGCAACTCTCGAATGTCTTCGACGCAGGGCGCGACAGTCGGAAGAGCGGCCAACATGATCGCGAGCAGTGCGACGCGACGCATGGCGATGTTTGTAGTGAACATGACGACTCTCCATCTTCGATGTTGTGCCGACTCGAATCGCGTTCTTGCATCAGGCCGTCTGATCGGCGTGGCGGTCATCGGCGGCGGCGAACGGCTCCGCCTCACGCAGCCTGCTGCGTTTCCGTTGCTGCCTGGGAATCCAGGAACGTTCGAGCGTGATTGACGAAGAGTTCGTGGTGCTGGAACAGCGCGCCGTGACCGGAGTCGGGATAGAGGATCAGTTGCGCGTTGCGCATGGCCGAGAACATTGCATAGGCATTGCTCGCCGGCAGCATGGTGTCGTGGCTGCCACTGACCACGAGCACGGGCTGGTTGATGCCGCGCAAGGTCGCGTGATCGGGGTCGGGCGTGGCGCACCAGGTAATCAGTGCCTTGGCTTGCGGATCGGTCACGGCGGGGCCGCTCTCGACGTCGCGATCTTCGGTGCGCGCATAGGCCCGATTCAGGAACGCCTTGCCGGCGGCTTGGCTGGCCGCGGACGGCGTGAAGAACAGCGGCAAGCGCGGGTCGGGCGTATCGGGCTTCGAAAAAGCCTCTTGGAGAACCTGGAGCAGGTGTTCTTCGCCACCCCGAGGTGCAGTACCGACAAGGATGAGCTTGCGAACCAACGGCCCGCGCTCCATGGCGATCTCCTGAGCGATGAGGCCGCCCAAAGAAAAGCCGAGCAAATCGACCTTGGAATAGCCAAGTTGCGTGATGAAAGCGATGGCGTCGCGGGCCATCGTAGCGATGTTGTCGGGAGTGCGACCCGTCGAGCGACCGACGCCGGCGTTGTCGAACACAACCACCGTGCGATCGACCGCCAGAGCATTGACAACAGCAGGGTCCCAGGCATCCATGTTGCCCGAAAAATGCTGCAACAGGATCAGTGGAGTTCCGATCGCTGGCCCAAGTTTGCGATAGGCGAAGCGGATCCCATGGGCGTCGACGTATTGGGTCGGCGCCGTTTCCAACCCTCCTGATTCACCGGCCGCGAACTTGTTCATTCTCAGAACTCCAGATGACCCTGTGGGATTCCGCCCGTGCTGAGCGATACGCAGGCGGCGACGGATGCGGTGGATTCCAAATCGCTCGCAGCGCTACCGAACGGACGAGACGATTGTGGCCCCTCGCCAACCTTGATCCCCTATGGAAATCTGCAGCTGCAGCCCTATCCTTTTCTGGACGCCCGCTTCGAGATTGCTTCGCACGCCACGCGATCGTCATCACCCAAAGGCCGGACGCGCCTGCATCGCCCTCCGAGTTGCCGGCGACGAAGGAGGACGATCACGGTGTATCGAAAAGGGCCGCACGGGCCGCGTACAGGGCACCTGGCTCCGGCATTTCGGCATGAAATCGGGCGCTCACAATGGCGAGCGCGAGCGGGATATTTCTCGTCGGGGAACGATCAGGTGAACGCTGGTACCCGCGCCCACGGTACTGCGGATCGACAGACTGGCTCCGATGCGCGACGCTCGTTCGCGCATGCCCCGCAGACCAAAATGACCCGGCTTTCCTTGCGCGCGCGTATCTTCGTCGATGCCACTGCCGTCATCGGTCACGACGAGCTCGAAATCTTTGCCGTAGACGAGCCGTATCGTCAATTTCTTCGCCTGGGCATGGGCACACGCATTTCGAATCGCTTCATAGCCGATGCGATAGAGCTCGCTTCGCAGGGCTGGACCGAGCTCTGCAGGCGTGCCCTCCGTCGAGAGTGAGATTTCCGTCGGCTGCACACCGGAGAGCTCGGCGGCCGCGCGCCTGAACGCCTCCGTCAGGTCGTCGCGTTCCTCGACCGGAACGCGAAGGGAATCGACCGCAGCGCGTACCTCTCGAACGGCGCGCTCGAGCCACTCGGAAAGCTTTTCCAGCGCCCAACGCAAGCGATCGCGATCGCCATGCTCGTGCAACACGCCGTCCGCGACCATCTTGCTGCCTTGAATAGTCTGCAGCAGCGTGTCGTGCAGCTCTCTCGCGATGCGGTTTCGTTCCTCGAGGCGCTCGCTGAACCGAAAGTGCATCGCGCGTTTGATCTGTCTGACGCGGGCGACATACAGGGCGCAGATGGCGGCCATCGCCAAGATCAAGGCGACGACGTGGGAGAGTGTGGTCTGGTACCACGCGGGTGCCACGACGAACGGGAATTCCGCAATCGCCGGATTCCATACGCCACCGCTGTTGCAAGCCGAGATCTGGAACGTATAGGAACCCGGATCCAGATCGTTGTAGAACGCCTGGCGTCTCGTGCCCGCGTCGGTCCACTCCTCTTCTTTGCCCTGCAGCTTGTATCGAAATTGCACGCGCTGGGGAACCGCGAGACTCGTGGCGGTGTAGTCGATCTGCAGATTGCGCAGGAGAGGCCCCAGACGAAGGCCGCTCTTCGCGCTCCGTGTTTTTCCGTTTGCGGTGATCCTTTCCACTATTACCTTGGCCGGAACATCGTTTGCCGCAATATGGTTGGGATCGATGGTGAGAACCGAGGTGCTGTCGGTGAACCACAATCGCCCGTCGCTGGTCTTTGCCGAGGCAACAAAAGGCACGTAGCCCGAATGCGCACCGTCAATGGGGTCGAGATGCCTGAGCTTCACGACGCGTTCCGAATCTCGCCACCACGCCTCGACCTCATCGCGCGCAACCTGCATCAATCCGCATTCGGCAAACAACCAGAGATCGCCGTGCTCGTCGAAGATATGCGTGTAAAGATAGGCGCATGGAAGCCCGTTGCGCTTCGTGAGCATTTGCTTGCGACCGTTCCTCCACGCCGCAAGTCCAATGCGAGTGGATCCGTACACCGAGCCGTCCGACTCCACCGTCAGTCGCTGCACGAACGATTCCGGGCTGTGTTCGAACGTGACGACTTCCTTCAGTGCGCGATCCTCGTACTTCGCGAAGTCGCCTGAAAAACGGCCGAGCAAGCCGAGCCAGATACCCGAGGAGCCTGCAGCGAGCGTCCTTACCGGCGGCGAATCGGGCAGCACTGCCTCATCGATGACGCGGGAGTTCCGAAAGCGGAAAAGTCTGCGCTCCGGAGTCAGCGTCAAAGCGAGGATGGATTCGTCGACGTCCCGCGCCATCGAGGCGACTCGGCCAATCTGACGTCCGTCGCCTCGTTTGACTTCCCGGAAATCATGACCGTCCAGGACATAGAGCCCGTTGTCGACTCCAACCCAGACGCTGCCGGCGGGGTCCTCCAGCAGGCTCGTGATCTGCTGCCCGGGCACTCCGTCTTCGACACCGATCGATCGCACTCCGGCGGGGCCGACGATGTTGATCGTGTTGCCGTCCGTCGCCCAAAGCTCGTTATTTCGCGAGCCCATGATGGTATCGACATGATCTTCCGAGAGCCCCTCGCGTTTGCCGATGCGAACCACCGGCAGACTTCGAAACATATCCAGCCCGTTCGTGGTCGCGACCCACACGTTTCCCTCGCGGTCCTCGAAAAGGGACTTGACGTCGTCGCTGGTGAGCCCGTCGCCACTCGTGTATCGATCGACCTTGTCTTCCGCGATATGCCAGAGCCCTTGCTTGGTGCCTACCCAGATCGCGCGACTTCGGTCGACCAGCAAGCTGGTCACTGAAAGCGTGGCCCCATCGAATCCACCTATGCGCACAGTCGCGAGCACGCCGGCCTTCAGCTGCATGAGTCCCCTCACGGGAACGTCTCCTTGCACGCCGACCCAAAAAAAGCC
>Ga0207671_10002054_pt1 | contig 22079 bp, 20 predicted proteins | sample KBSC24metaG_FD_184352 | JGI IMG/M metagenome (GOLD analysis project Ga0207671, IMG submission 184352) | Corn rhizosphere microbial communities from Kellogg Biological Station, Michigan, USA - KBS C2-4 metaG (SPAdes) (version 2) | ecosystem: Host-associated > Plants > Roots > Rhizosphere > Soil... | reverse complement strand
AGTGGAAAAAATAATTATGGGGTATAAAATCAACGATATGTCAAAAAATAAGAATTGGATGATCATTTCAGCCATGATTGTTGCGGTCGCGGGAGGTGTATCAGGAATTGCCCTTTGGCTGCATAAGCAGGGACCCGAAAAAACACCTCTCTTTCTGCCCGGGGTTTATATCTGTGTTGCACAAAATGAGTTTTGCCGGATAGATGACACACTGGTAATCAGACGTAATAGACTGGCGGAAGATAACTATTCGGTGACACGCACAACTTCTTTTGTGAGAATTAGGGAGGGAAAGAAGGACTCCCCTGAATACCAGCAACGGCAATGGAACGGAGAATACCAAGTTGCAAAGTGCCGATTGATTTCCTCAAACGAAGCAGATACCGTCTTGTATTACCCTGACCGGAACCGGGTGAGTAAAGCGAGTTTTTATTACGAAAAAATAGAGTAATGAAAAGAGGTCTATTAATGATTGTGATGGGTGTTGTGTTAATGCTCGCATCTGTGGAGAAGGTTCAAGCACAGTTTGATATTATCGGCGGTATTATCAAACGGGTAATCATGGCCATCGACCTTCGGATACAGCGGCAACAGACGCAGACGATCATACAGCAGGATGCGCAAAAACAGCTGGAGAACATTATGCAAAAGACACGGCTGGCAGATATCTCCAACTGGGTGCAGCAGCAAAAAGACCTGTATGAGGAATACTACCAGGAGCTCTGGGAAGTGAAGAATGTGCTTAAATACTATTCCAGCGTAAGGTCGATGATCGAAAAACAGGCACGCCTGATCAAAGGCTATCAGCAGGCGTATGCTACTCTGACAAGAGATGGGCATTTCAGCGCAGAAGAGCTCGATCATATCCGGGCTGTATACCAGGGTATCCTGCGGCAAAGTGTATCGATAGTAGACCAGCTAAACACTGTGATCAATGCCTTTGTCACACAAATGGACGATGGGGACAGGCTGCGGATCATCAATGACCTGTCGGCGGACATCGACCGGAATTATCACCAGTTACAGTCATTCACCCAGGAAAATATCCTGTTAAGCCTGCAAAGGATCAGGAACGGGAAAGATCTTATCATGATAAAATCACTGTATGGCATTCAGTAGAAGCGCAATAGCGTTTACCCTGGTCTTGTTTCAATTCCATGCCGGCCAGGCGCAAGGCACACACAAAACTATGCTGGCGCAATTGGCAGCGCTCAGGGGATATATCATCACGGCAGAGAAAGGCTACCAGATCGCGAAAGAAGGGTTGCACCTCATCCGGGATATCAAATCAGGGGAGTTTTCCCTTCACCGGGTATTCTTTCAGTCGCTAAAGGATGTGGATGATGGCGTACTGAAAAACCCAGAGCTGAATGAGTCCTTGAGGTATATAGAGGCTATCGATAAGGCTTTTACTCGGGCAGTCTCGGCGTACGAAGCTGCTGGCTGGCTGCAGACAGAAGAAGTGCAATATATCCGGGGATTGCAGCGACGGCTCGCCGTACAGGGCGGAGATGACCATAAAGAACTGGAGACATTAACGACAGCTGGAACGCTGTCCATGACGGACGGGGAAAGGATCGGGAGGATAAAAGAAGTATCCACTTCCTTACGGGAAAGGTATAACCAGACAAAAAACTTTCTTGCCGGTGTGGCGGGGCTGATCGATCAAAGACAAAAGGAACAGATGTATACAGGAACCTTAAAAAAATGGTATGGCATACAATAAGCATTGCGTCAAAAAGATCGGAGTCTTAATAGGTATCTGCCTCTGCATGTCCGTAGGCAGTCTGAAAGCACAGTCCGTCGACCAACTGATCGAGCAATTGATGCTGGATATCCAGAAACTGTCGGAGCTAAAGACTATTCTAAAAGACATGCGTGACGGCTACCAGGTACTCGACAAGGGATATACGAACATCCGTGACATCGTAAAGAGCAATTTCAGTCTGCACAAAACCTTTCTTGACGGCTTGCTGGCTGTATCCCTGCCGGTCAGACAGTACTATAAAGCAGTGGCCATCATCGAAAAGGAAAGAAACATTGTAACAGAATGCCGGTCGGCCAACCAACACTGGATATCATGCGGACTCTTTACTCCCGGCGAATTGCAATACATAGAACGGACATACAAAACGCTTTCAGAAAGAAGCAGTCAATCCCTCGACCGGCTGACCATGGTGATCACCGCGGATCAGCTGCGCATGTCGGATGCTGAACGGATGCAGGCTATCGATCGGATTCATACGACTGTCACAGAGCAATTGGCGGGACTAAGGCGGTTCAATGACGCCGTATCCACACAAGCTTTACAACGGCAGCGGGAACAAAACAATCTTCAAACGTTAAAGAAAATTTATGGTAATCTTCCTTGACATAGCAAACGACATCGGCAGCCTGCAAGGAGTTCTGCGGCAGGCTTATGATACAATGATCATCCATTGTGGAGAGCTGATCGGCATCGGCCAGGCCATCGCCGGATTTGCGGCTCTTTGGTACATCGGCAGCAGGGTCTGGCAGCACATCGCCCGGGCAGAGCCGGTGCAGGTCTACCCGCTGTTGCGCCCTTTCGGCATCGGCATTGCTATTATGCTCTTTCCTCATGTCATCGGGTTGATCAATGGGGTAATGGAGCCCACCGTGACAGGAACACAGTCAATGACCCAGGATGCCAATAAGGCCGTAGCAGTGTTGTTGCAGCAGAAAGAGGAAGCCTTGCAACGTTCCAACGACTGGCAGATGTATGTAGGACCTAATGGCGGCGGCGACCTGGATAAATGGGAGGCGTTATCAGGGGAAGCTGACTCCGGAGTATTCTCGGGATTATCCAACAGGGTAAAGTTCGAGATGGCCAAAGCGACATACAACATGAGGAACTCGGTAAAAGTATGGCTATCTGAGATCCTGCAGGTATTGTTCGAGTCGGCAGCCTTATGTATAAACACAGTCAGAACATTCTATCTCATCATCCTGGCGATATTAGGTCCATTGGCTTTCGGGCTATGTGTATTCGATGGATTTGGCCATATCATACGGGACTGGCTGGCAAGATACCTCAATGTGTTCCTCTGGTTGCCTGTGGCCAACATTTTCGGTACTCTTATCGCCCAGATACAGCAGGAGATGATCAAACTGGACATTGCCCAGGTGAATGCGTCAGGTCAGACCAGCTTCGGGCCTACCGATACAGCCTACTTAGTTTTTCTCATCCTGGCCATCGCAGGCTATTTCACCGTTCCCTCGATCACGAACTATATCATTTCCGGCGGCGGCGTCGGCTTGCGGCGGGTAGGAAAATTCATTGGCATACAAAACTAGACTATGTTCCAAAAGATAAGAAACATCGAAACAGCATTTCAGCACATACGACTGTTCAGCATCATACTGGTGGTAAGCTGCCTTATTACCACGACCGTGATCTGTGTCCAGAGCCTCCGGTCGGCAGACCGGGCGCATCAGACCGTTTATATCCTATCGGCAGGCAAAGCCCTGGAAGCCTTTGCGAGCGAGAGAAAAGAGAATGTTCCTGTGGAAGCTAAAGACCATATACGAACTTTTCACCAGTTGTTCTTTACCCTTGAGCCTGATGAGAAAGTGATCAACGGCAATATCAGCAAGGCTTTATACCTGGCAGATGCATCGGCCAAGAAGTTATATGACAACCTGAAAGAGAACGGATATTATGCGGGCATTATCTCCGGCAATATTAGCCAAAGTATTGTCGTGGACAGCGTTGCACTGAACATGGGCTCCTACCCTTTTCATTTTCGGTGTTGGTCAACCCAGCAGATAGTGCGACCTACTACCGTGGCAACGCGTACCCTGGTGACGGAAGGCTGGTTGCGCAATAGCACTCGCAGTGAAAACGATCCACATGGATTCCTTATTGAGCGATGGAGCACTGTAGAAAATAAGGACTTGAAAGTAGAAAATCGATAAAACATTCATTAAAAACATTAAACAATGACAACAGTTGTAACAACCAAATTCGATCAAAAACGCAAATTTTTGCTGATCCTGCCGGTGTTTGCCATACCGGCGTTATTTATCGTCTTTTATGCTCTGGGCGGCGGGAAAGGTAATGGAGAGCAATTACCAGAGAAAGCGCCTGGAATGGGTTTCAATATGGAGCTGCCGCCGCCCATATTCGACAAGAAGGAGGAAAAAATGAACAAAATGGCTTTTTATATCAAGGCTGATGAAGACTCTGCCCGCAAAAAAGCATTGCGCATGCAAGACCCAAACCGGGACTATAAGATCAGGTTAACGGCGTCGATGCCGGAGTGGACACGAGCGGACACCCAATCAGATGCTTTGCTACAACGGCTGGATGTGTTAAAAAAACGGATAACCGAACCGGTGGCAACAAAGCCGACGATACACCGACCTCAATACGGGGATGGGGATAAAGGGGAAGCTACGGTCTTTCCTTCTCTGCAAGCGCCAAAGTCTTTCCACCAGTCGATGGATACCTGCATGGGGGACTCCGAATTAGACAGGCTGGAAGCAATGTTGGATAAGATCGGGCGGCTGCAGCAAAATGTTCCTCGGGAAGAAGAAATAAGTCTTGTGGAAAAACCGAAGATAAAAACGGACGAGAGAGATTCGGCACTCCCTGCGGCTATACCGGCTATAGTGGATCAGGATCAGGAATTGTCAAACGGCGCCACCCTGGCGCTACGACTTACTGTGCCCATATCCTACAACGGTATAAGACTGCCAAAGGGCCAATTGGTATATGGTACATCGAGTCTAAGTAGCGACCGTCTACAGGTGTCTATCCATTCCATAAGATGTGGACAATCCATTATGAGCGCAGCATGGCAGGTATATGACATAGATGGCCTTCCGGGAATTCGTGTGCCCGACGCCCTGGGCAGACAGGTAGCGAAACAATCGGCAGAGCAAAACCTGACCTCACTCAACCTTGCCGGGTATGATCCTTCCATCGGCGGCCAGGTAGCGAACGCAGGTATACAAACTGCCAGAAATTTCTTCAGCAGGAAGTTCAGAGCTATTCGGGTTACTGTGCCGGCAGGCTACCAGGTGCTGCTGAAGAATGTAACGATGTCGGGTTCGACATTACAGGTAATTCCCGATACCACGAGCCAAACATGGGAGCCATCCACAAATGTAAAAAAAACGATTGCGCCTCCTTCGATTGACTCACTTACGGCATTTCTGCATGAATCCGCTGAACAGGGAAGAGTGAGTCTTATTCTCCGAGGGATATATCAGCGAAACGGGCTGCAGTGGTTTTATATGGTTTTGAAGAATAACAGTGATATGGATTTTTCTCCGGCATTTCTACAATTCAGTATTCAGCAGACAAAGCATTTAAGAAGGATGGCGCAACAGGAAGTTCCCGTAAATCTTATTTATGACAGTCTCCCTTCGATGGTATCAAGTGGTGAAGAAAGAGCCGTCATGATCGGAGTCGAACCCTTACTACTGTCGAAGAAGAGACAATTGGTCATACAGTTAGGTCAAAAAGCGGGCATAGAGAACCTGGAATTGAAAATTAGAAATAAAACTCTCCTAAAGAGCAGACAATGAGTAAGCCACGATACCTTGTCCAGGCCTATTTGAGCGCCAATGAATTTTCCGAGTTTGAGAAGGCATTTGCGACTTCTTCATCCCCCAGCCGTGCCAGTTATGCCAGGAAATTGCTGCTTGGGCAACCTGTCAGGACCTATTACCGGGACAGGGCTTTCGACGCATTTATTGAAGCCAGTGTCCAATTCAACAAAGACTTAAAAAGCTTATTGTCTGCTGGCTGGGGCAATACCGAAGAAAGTGCGAGTCTATTGACATTAGCGCAGGAGATTAAACTATTACTTATAAAAATAGACGATTATGTTAGGGAAAATAGGAGCAACATGCAGCCTCCGAAAAACGCTTGAATACAATGAGGAAAAGGTTATACAACAGAAGGCCATTTGTTTACATGCGGAAAAATTTTTGAAGGATGCCCATGAATTAACCTATAAAGACAAGTATAACCGCCTATATGACCGTGTTACGTTAAATGAGAGGGCTGAAAAAAAAGTCGCCCATATATTCCTCACATTTCATCCAAGGGACGAGATATCGAACAATACCATGATACAACTGGCACAGCGATACATGATGACCGCAGGCTTTGGGGACCAACCATACCTCATATACAGACATCTCGATACTGGAAATCCGCACTTGCATGCTGTGTCTACTTTCGTAACTCCGAATCGGAAAATGATCAAGACTCCACCAAGGATATTACAAGAATTAAAAGTACTGACCCAGGGAATGGAAACAGAATTAGGACTAAGGCCGAACATTGTTAAAACAGATGGGGAGATTAAACTGCAGGCTAACTGGACACAACAGGTGGTGTATGGCCAACGAAGCTTAAAGGGCGCAATCAGCAGCGTGTTAAATGCTGTAATTGATCATTACAAGTACACTTCGATAGATGAACTGAATGCAATTCTTATTGAGTATAATGTTAAGGCCGATCTAGGTCATGAAAGAACGCGGATGTATCAAAACAGAGGTCTTGTATATGCTGCTCTGGATAAGAACGGAATGCAAGTGTCAAGAGGACTTTGGGCCAGCTCTTTTGACTCTAAACCCACGTTGTCGTACCTGGAAGACAAGTTTTCTCTGAACCAGTCCCTTCGGAAAAGTCAGCGTTCGCGGATCACGACAGCCATCAAATGGACATTTGCCGGAAAGGCACCGGATTGGACTGGTTTTCGGGAGGCTATGGAACGTGAAGGGATAAACATTGTTGTGGAGAAAACCAAGGGCAAACAGACGCCAGGGATTTATTTTATAGATCATCGGGGGAAATCCGTCTTTTCCGGAGAGAGCCTTGGACCTGAATTTAATTTAAAAGCGATCCGGGAAAGGTGTGCCCCGGAACAGCAACTACAAGAATCGGAATCACAAAGAAACCGTTTAAAAATACATTTATGAATACAGGTGAAGATATGGTCGGAATGCGGAAGGTGCTGGATCTGGCCAGGTGGATCAGCATTGTACTATTGTTGATGCACTTCTATTACTTATGTTACGGTGCATTCCGGGAATGGGGATGGACTGCAATGTTATCGGACCGTTTGCTGACGAACATTGAGCGAACAGGATTGTTCAAGGCGCCTCAGCGAATAAAATTGTTTTCCCTGGCCTTCCTGATGATCTCGCTCCTCGGAGCCAGCGGGCGAAAGGACGGACAGTTGCGGTATAGCGGAGGGTTGGTGATCCTGTTTTTGGGCTTGGCTATCTATTTTGGAAGTATTTTCCTTCTCGCGTGGGAAGCAGAGGCTAGAACTGTTGCAGGTCTATATATGGGAGCGTGTTTTGCTGGCTGGCTCCTGGTCCTTACCGGAGGTATAAGGTTATCACGGGTTATCGGCCATTCACTGCAAAAAGGCTTTTTCAAAAAAGAGGAAGGCGGGTTTCTCCAGGAAGAGCGACTGATCCAAACGGTTTTTTCCGTTAACTTAAAGGGGCGATATCTTCTGGATGGAAAATCCCGAAATAGCCATATCAATATCATCAATGCCCGTCGCGGCGTGTTGATCATCGGGTCACCTGGGTCAGGGAAATCCTGGTTCCTCATCGAGCCGGCTATGCAGCAATTAATAGAAAGAGGTTTTTCGATGCTGGTATTTGACTTCAAGTACGATGCATTGACACGGCATGCCTACAGTCTGTTCTGCAAGCATCGGAAGCAATATCCTTCTTCGGCCCGATTTTATAACATCAACTTTACTGACCTGACGAGAAGTCATCGATGTAACCTGATCTCCCTTTCTAGCATGACCCACCTGTCGGATGCTATCGGCATCAGCCGCACTATCATGCTTAGTTGTAACAACACGTGGACAAGCCGGCAAGGCGATTTTTTTGTAGAATCACCAATCAATTTACTCGCAGCATTGATTTGGTTTCTGAAAAAGTACAAAAATGGCGCCTACTGCACCCTCCCGCATGCGATAGAACTAGCACAAACGCCATACGACAAGCTGTTTACTATACTAAACGTGGAGCCTGATATACAGACCTTGATCAATCCCTTCATCGAAACCTACAAGAACAAGACATTCGAAGTCTTGGACAGCCAGGTTTCGTCTTTGAAGATACCGCTGGGACGACTGGCTTCCGCGGACCTATACTACATACTTACGGGCGATGAACTCGATCTTTCGATCAATGATCCTGAGCAGCCCAAAATATTGTGTCTCGGAGGGGATCCGGCCCGGCAGGAAGCCCTCGCCCCTATCCTATCGCTGTACATTGATCGGATTAATAAACGGATCAATAGACCGGGTCAATATCCTTGTGCATTGGTACTTGATGAGTTTGCCACAGTGCGGGCTGCCAGCGTGCTGCAGACGGTGAGTGTAGGCCGTGCACACAATATTATTCCCATTCTTGTAGTCCAGGACCTTAACCAGCTACGGATACTGTACTCCCGTGCGGAGGCTGATGCTATTCTGAACATGACGGGTAACCTAATCTGTGGGCAGGTTGGCGGGGAAACAGCACGGTTGGTAAGTGAGCGATTCCCGCCTCTTGTGGAGCACAAGATGAGTGTTTCTGTCAATAGCATGGATACTTCAGTCAGTAAATCGGAGCAGTCGAACCCCTCTATTAGGCCGGCGACTATCGCTACGCTGTCATCGGGGGAGTTTGTTGGTATTCTGGCGGATGATCCGGATCAGGAAATGGAGTTAAAGGCTTTTCATGCGAAGATTGTGAAAGATCCGGTGAAGGTTGATGTCAGAGAGTTACCAGTGGTTCGAGAACTTGGGCCTGATGAGGTGGAGGAGAATTTCAGGCGGGTGAAGCGGGAGGTGGCGGAGCTGGTGGATGGGGAGATGGGGAGGATTATGAGTGATCCGGTAATGAAGACGAGGGTGGTAAAATAAAATGGAATTAATAACCAGCTACGCGATAAGGATCCGAACGGTGCTGTATTCATCTCTTCTATTCGCCGGACTTGTTTGATGGGAACAAACTGGGTGGTTAGTTAAAGCCTGCAATGTAAAGATAAGAATTGCTACACAATGCTGCGCATTTGCTCCTGAAAAGCGGTTAATGAATTGCAGGTGCCTAAAGTAAATAATCGGGATTGTTTTAATTGTATCTGGTTACGCTCGAAAACATAGTCTTTCTCGTGTTCCGGTAAGACATTAATTTTATGTATAAAGAATGGGTCTAGCTTTTGATGGTTTGGTCGTATTGAAAGCAAGTGTTTGCAATCTAATGGTATACACCTGACGTGCCCACCATTTCGAACTCCGCCATCATTCCGGCTCCATTGGGTAGTAACGGGGTTATCGCTGGTGATGAATTCTGCTTCGGTGGTAAGTGTCAACATCGAAACGATACTGTCGGCCGTTCTCCGTGCAGTCGTTTCTGCAATGCCCGAGAATAATAGTGCATTCACATATGATTTGTTCTGTGGAATTACCGCTGCCTTTAATTCAGAAAGTGATCTGCCATTGATAGGGATTGTATGGCGAAGATAGGTAAAGCCTTGGTCTCCATTGTCTATGGCTTGAAGGTATTTTTCTTCAAATTTTTTTTCAAAATTCTCCAGTATAAAATTGTTGGTCTGCTGATTCCTTAGAAACATCGAAGTTATCCATGCAATAATACCATACAAATCGGTGGAGGTAACAGTGGTCAGTTTATCTCGTATAAGTGCATCATAAATAGTGGAATATTCGTTGTCAAAAATATTTGTAAATAAATGCTCAACAGTTGGATCGTTCATTTCACCCGGCTTTGCAATTGAATAGATCCCATTTTCCACACAGACATTCGATAAACCCACGGTTCCTACGGGACCAAAAAAATTTTTTTTAGACAACATGTGAATTTTGTCCGTACCATTTACGGAAAATCCAAATCTTTTCAAATAGGTTTTTGGCACAAAATGCATCCTTTGGTATTCGCCCATGCTGTATGTTATAAAAAATTTTGTATTTAAACGCAGTGCAAAGATATTTTTTTCTCGGTGACTGAAGACAATAGATATGATTTCTCGGGGCACATGGAGATTATCATGAACCAAAAAAGAAGGCGTTAAACCGGGCACGAACGGAAAGAAATTGCCCTGCTATTATTAAGTCAGTAGCGACTCCAGATAGGAACTACAATCCATTATTGAAAAACTGTGTCGGGAGGGATTGACAATCCGGGATATCACCAAAGTCCTGACGCGGCTGCACAATAAGAACCTACGCAGCAGTTATAAAGCATAATATCGCCGTCCATGGTATCATGCGGCCGATTGGGATGAAACGATTTTTGAGGAAAATGCAAAAATTCAACTTTTTGAGTACCAATAATATATTATATTTAATTTACTCCTATATTGTCCTTGATTGTAAGTATCCTATGAAAGATTCGGCTATTTTTGGCCCATGATACGACTAAAGCGATTGGAACGCCATCATGCCCTGATCCTTCAGGGCGGCAAAGTCCTGGCGCATTGCATCCAGGGCACAGAAAAACTCTGGTATGTCCTGGGAACTGGAAAGAAACTGGTTTACCTCGACGAGGTCGGGCCACAGGAGAACCTGGAAGACAGCCTTCTGATCTATATTAAAAAGGTTTATCACTGCCCCAAGCGCAAATGCAGAACCCGCCAGAAAATAAAAATCCTGTCCTAATGAGAACAACAGACCGTCGTTTTGCCGTCGCCGCCAAACTGCATAAAGCTGGTTGTCTCAATGATCTTGATGATCTGTTTGACATTATTCCCCCAACCGTGGTCGCGCGTCGCCTTGGTTTCAAGTATGACCGGATCAAAGAACTGCAACAGAAGCCCCTTACTGTGGCGCCTTGCCGATTTGTCCGTACTAGGTCAACTAGTGGATATGGATCGTGCTGCGATTGTAACCCTCGTTCTTAATCAAATTGATAAAATGATTTATCAGGGGTCAAGATGAATCCCTTCTCGTAATTTTTAATAAGCCAATCCAATTATCGTCGTCATCTTATTCACGGCCAATATTGATCAATCAGTAACATCAGCCTACGTTTATCGAAACTATGCGGCAATGGATAAATTGTACATGAAATAAAAGGAATATATGGGGGTTAATAAGCGCTTTAGACAGAGTTCGGAGGCCATAAATCATATCTATTCTGGGCTAAAACGGCATAGTTTACTAAAAATATTAGTAACTTTGTCGCACGAATGTCCTCGACAAAGCACGATATTATCCAGCAACTGGAAAAAGAGATCCTTCCATTGCAGGGTTATAAACCCCCAGCTCCGGGAAGGCAATTTTCATTAGGAATGAGGCCGGTGGAAGAAGCTTTTCCCAATGGCGTCTTTCCTACAGGGGCAATGCATGAGTTCCTGGCAGCTAATCAAGATGAAGCAGCGGCGCGATGTGGTTTTACTGCAGCAGTTGTAGGAAAGCTAATGCAGGACCGCGGCGTCTGTATATGGATTGGCCGGAAAATGGAAGTATTCCCCCGGTCACTGGCACAATTTGGCATTGGACCTGAGCGGGTCATTTTTATTACACCAGGTAGTGAAACACAAGTGATCTGGGCGATGGAAGAAGCTTTGAAATGCGAAGGACTGGCCGCAGTAGTAGGAAATATCCGTGATATCGACCTGACGGCCTCACGCCGGCTTCAATTGGCGGTAGAGCAAAGCAGGGTAACAGGCTTTATTTTGCACGAACGGTCACGGCAGGTGGCGCCAGTAGCAGCGGTTGCAAGGTGGCGAATTACACCCTTGCCAAGCGTGTTAGAAGACGAGTTGCCGGGTGTAGGCTTTCCACGCTGGCAGGTGGACCTCATAAAGGTACGTAATGGTCGCCCGGGAAAATGGGTGGTGGAATGGTCAGCGCGTGGTTTCCATGTTGTCTCACAGCCTGTGCTTACCGAAACCAGGGAACAGAAACGAAAAGTGGTATAAGATGGGACGACGTTATGTTTCGATTTGGTTCCGGCATTTGATGACGGATTGGTGCACGATCCGGCGTCCGGAATTGAAGTATATCCCCTTTGTCCTGGTAGCTCCGGTGCGGGGGCGCATGGTGGTTACAGCAGCTTGTCCATTGGCGACATCACAGGGCATCGTTTTGGGTATACCGGTGACGGATGCCCGGGCGCTGGTGCCATTGCTGGAAGTAATAAATGACCGGCCCGGACAGGCAGAGCGGCTATTAAAAGCGCTGGCGGAATGGTTTACCAGGTATGCGCCCCTTGTGGCGATGGATGCACCAGATGGGCTGATCCTGGATGCTACGGGATGCGCGCATTTATGGAATGGAGAAGCTGCCTATCTCCAGGAGATGGGAACACGGATGGAGGCAGCCGGTTACAGAATTTCAACTGCGATGGCCGACACGATTGGAGCAGCCTGGGCTTTTGCGCGGTATGGAAAGGACATAAAAATAATCGCCCAGGGAGCGCATCTACACACGCTTTCATCCTTACCACCTATGGCCTTGCGGCTAGAAACGAGTGCCCTGGAACGTCTCCAAAAGCTAGGTTTGTATAAGATCGAACCGCTTTTGAGCATGCCGCGTGCGGCACTGCGAAGACGGTTTGGCCAAACGCTGTTGGATCGCCTGGACCAGGCGGTGGGCCGGCAGGAAGAATTTTTAGAACCTGTACGGCCAGTGCAGGAATGGGAAGAACGACTGCCCTGCCTGGAGCCCATCAGCACCCGAACTGGGATCGAGATCGCATTACACCGGCTGCTGGAAACGTTGTGCGTAAAACTCAGCCGCGCAGGGAAAGGATTGCGCAAGGCAATTTTCCAAACCTATCGTATAGACGGGAGAATAGAAAACATAGAGATCGGCACGAACCGGCCGTCACATCATACTGCACATCTCTTTCGGCTGTTGGAAGAGAAGATCGGGACATTGGACCCGGGACCGGGGATCGAACTTTTTATCCTTCAGGCGCCGCATGTAGAAGACAGCCTACCAGAACAGGAACGTTTATGGGCAGGCGCCTGCCGCCTCGACGACGCAAGGTTGTCGGAGCTGTTGGATCGCTTGACAATGAAGCTGGGACCTGGATGTATCCATCGTTATCTGCCGGCAGAACATTTTTGGCCGGAGCGATCCGTGCAAAAAGCAATCACGTTACAAGAAAGGACAACAGTGGAATGGCTGGTAGGCCGTATCCGGCCAGTTCATCTGCTATTCACGCCAGAGCGGGTTGAAGTATCGGCGCCCATCCCTGACTATCCGCCGATGCTGTTCCAATATAAGGGAAAGCTGCATAGGATTAAAAAAGCGGATGGCCCAGAGCGTATAGAAAGAGAATGGTGGTTAGATAGCGGACAACACCGGGACTATTATACGGTAGAAGATGAAGACGGTTGCCGGTATTGGCTTTTTCGTTCCGGACACTATGGCGACGACCAGGGGTCGCGTTGGTTTATTCATGGGTTTTTTGCCTGACAATATTATGCGCTACGCGGAACTACAAATAACGACCAATTTCAGCTTTTTGCGGGGAGCCTCCCACCCTGAAGAATACGTTGACAGAGCCGCGGAGCTGGGTTATAGGGCGACAGCGATCACCGATCGGAATACGTTAGCCGGCATCGTGCGGGCGCATGTGGCGGCGAAAGCGAAGGGATTGCAAATTATTCCGGCCTGCCGGCTGGACCTGCTGGACGGTCCGTCCCTGCTGGCTTATCCTTCAGACAAGGAGGCTTATGGACGATTGTCGGCACTGCTCACTACGGGCAACCTGCGTGCGGAAAAAGGTTCATGTCACTTATACAAGGAGGATGTATACCAGCATGCAAAAGGCATGAAGTTCGTAGTAGTGCCGCCGGATGCATTGACGGAAAGTTTTGACTTACCCGCTTCCTTCTATGCCGACATAAGGCAATACAGGGAAGCGCTGGGCCGCGAGCTGTACATAGGTGCGGTGCGCGGATACCGGGGAGATGATACCAAGCGTTTGCACAGGCTCTCCCAATTGTCAAGAGAGCTGGAAATCCCGTTGGTGGCCACCAACGACGTCCATTACCATGAGCCTTCGCGGCGGCCGCTGCAGGATGTGCTCACCTGCGTACGCGAAAAATGCACCATCGATACAGCTGGATTCCGGCTGTACCCTAATGCGGAACGCTATGTGAAACCTATCCCGGAAATGTTGCGTCTCTTCCGGAATTACCCTGACGCCATTCAACGGACATTGGAAATAGCGGAAGCCTGCCGATTTTCTCTCGCCTCCTTACAATATGTCTATCCGGAAGAGCTTACTACGGAAGGCCGTACTCCCCAGGAGGAGTTGACAATGCTAACATGGGATGGAGCCCGACGGCATTTTGGAGAAGACCTTCCGGAAAAGATCATTGCGAATGTCCAGCATGAGCTGCGCTTTATCGAAGAAATGAACTATGCTTCCTACTTTTTGACTGTCTATGATATTGTACGGTTTGCCCGTGAGCGGGGCATCCTTTGCCAAGGACGCGGTTCAGCCGCCAACTCGACGGTGTGTTATTGTCTGGGCATCACGGCAGTGAATCCAACTAAGTTCGATCTGCTGTTCGAACGATTTATTTCTTCGGCTCGTAATGAACCGCCCGATATCGATGTGGATTTCGAACATGAAAAAAGGGAAGAAGTCATTCAATATGTGTATGAGAAATATGGACGGGATCGGGCAGCAATCGTGGCAACGGTCACCCAGCTGCATCAGAAAGGGGCTATTCGAGATGTAGGGAGGGCCATGGGACTTTCCGTTGACATGGTAAGCCGCCTTTCGGAGGCCATCCGGGAAGTAGACGCAGCAGAAAGGGATGATCATTACTTGTCACAGCAAGGATTCGATCCGCGTGACAGACGGCTACGACAGGTGCTGGCCTTAACGGCACAGTTAGTGAACACTCCCCGCCAGTTGGGTCAACACACGGGGGGATTTGTGATCACACAGGGAAAGATAACGGACCTCTGCCCTATTTTTCATGCACGGATGGAAGACCGCACGAACCTGGAATGGAATAAAGATGATATCGATGCCCTGGGTTTCCTGAAAATCGATGTCCTTGCCCTGGGAATGCTGACCTGTATACGGAAAGCATTTGATCTAGCCGATCTGCATTACGGCTTGGATTTGACCCTGGCGAATATCCCTGAAGATGATCCGGCGGTGTATGAAATGATCGGACACGCGGACACGATCGGCGTATTCCAGATCGAAAGTCGGGCCCAGCAGGCGATGCTGCCGCGATTGAAACCGAAGTGTTTCTATGATTTGGTGATTGAAGTGGCCATTGTCAGACCAGGGCCGATACAGGGCGACATGGTGCATCCATACCTTAAAAGGCGTAACGGCGAAGAACCAGTCGAATACCCCTCCAAAGAACTGGAAGAAATCCTGGGCAAGACGCTGGGGGTACCTTTGTTCCAGGAGCAGGCGATGAAAATAGCGATTGTGGCGGCAGGATTTACACCAGCGGAGGCAGATGAACTGCGCCGTAGCATGGCGACGTTCAAGCTGAAAGGTGTGGTGGGCAAATTTGAGGAAAAGCTGATGCTGGGTATGACGAAGAACGGGTATTCGGAAGAATATGCGCGGAGAATCTTTAAACAACTGGAAGGTTTTGGCAGCTATGGTTTTCCCGAAAGCCATGCCGCCAGCTTTGCCTTGCTGGTATATGTTTCTTCCTGGCTCAAGTGCTACTATCCTGAGGTTTTTGCATGCGCATTACTGAACAGCATGCCGATGGGTTTTTATCGTCCTGCCCAAATCATCATCGATGCACAAAAGCATGGTGTAATAGTGAGGCCGGTGGACGTAAGCTTTTCTTATTGGGATAACACGTTGGAGGAGCAGGAGGGCAAATACCGCGCTTTGCGGCTAGGCTTCCGCCAGGTAAAAGGACTTAGAGAAGAAGATATGCAAGTGCTGATAGCAGGACGGCATAAGAAGTACAGTGATATGTCCGCGCTACAGGCCGTTGGCATTCTCCCCGCAGCGCTGGAAAGGCTGGCAGATGCAGACGCATTCAGATCCATGGGCCTGGATCGGCGTAAGGCTATGTGGGAGGTAATGAACCATGAACAGCCCGAAGGTGTCTTTCAAGGCCAGCCAGCTGAACATCCGGCAGAGCAGCAGGTAACACTCCCCGGCATGACGCTGGGGGAACACGTGCTTCACGATTATGCAGCCACTGCCCTCTCCCTGAAGGCGCATCCTGTAAGTTTCGTAAGGGAGAAACTCGAACAGCTGCGGATCATTTCCACAGCGGCACTTGCCAGGGGACGAAACGGCGATCATGTCAGGGTAGCCGGGCTTGTCCTGGTTCGGCAAAGACCGGAGACAGCATCAGGTGTACTCTTTGTGACGATCGAAGACGAGACGGGTTTTTCAAATGTGGTGGTCTTTAAAACTGTCTTTGATGAATTCCGTAAGCCGATCCTGCAGTCCCGCCTGTTGATGGTGGAAGGTAAACTTCAGGTAGAAGGAGAAGTGATCCACGTGGTGGCCCAACGGTGTCATGACCTTACGAAGTTGCTTCGGGGGTTAGTCTCAGCAGAGGGCGTCAAGATTGGGGAAAAAGGGACAATTCCGGAAGCGAGGAATTTTAAGTGATAAAAGGATGAGCTGGTGTGTACCTTTTGAGACAACACGTGGCCAATAAATTAATTTTCATCAGAAACCTACGGCTACAAACAGGGGAACAATGACTATCCTAGAGGGCCCCGAGGGCCGAAAATTGAAAAGCTTTTTCAAATCAATTTCCAATCGTAAGAGATACGCCTACTCCGGTTCTTCACAACACGGGAGCTGATCACAATTTTCAAAGATAGGTAGATAAACTTTTTCATATAGCTTGCTTTTATGCTTTTCCAGATGATGGACTCAGGACAGAAGTCGCATCAGCTCTTTCCAATTTCTGCTCTTGATAGGGAAGTGTGTCTGTATTTTCCTTGATAAGGGAAGCTATTCCGGGGATATACATGGATTGATATCCGTTCCAAAACTCCAACACACCTGGATAATTGAAATAGAATCTAACAACTGAACGGATATTGTTCAGCTGTTGCTGCTTGAATCTTTTGGGCAACCCAGTTTCCATAGTCAAGATATACCAACTCTCAATGATATTTAATAATCGACCGTAGGTATGCTCAAACCGTAGTTTTTGATCAGCGGACAATTTTGAGTATCCCTCTCTACCTTGAATAATAATAGGAGCCAAATCGGAAGAACCTGCGATAACATTATTAAACTCATTTATATTATTCATCGAATGCTGAAAGCTATTCAGCATTTTATTCCTATTCGCTATGCCAGTTTGCCTTGCTAAATAGATCAACGTTATTATCACTCCTATTATCCCCAATGTCTGGGCTAAAACGCTGATTTCGCTAAAATTCATTCCCAAAATCCTCTCCTCTTTCTCGTCTCTTTTCAGTTCAACCTTTTTCACCCCGTTACTGTCCAAAAGTATCGATATATAATTCCTTGTTTTACTCCCTTTTTGGTGTAAGCTATCTATTCGAACGGAAATTGGTATCTGGACATTTTGCGCAATGGCTTGAATTGCCCACAAAGCCATGACAAAGGAAAATATTGCTTTACATCTGTTGTTCGCCATCTCTCTAACAAATAGGATTTTATGCAAGAAATGAAAATTCTTGCTGTGACCTAAATATAAAAAATTAGGTTAATGATCTTACCAGTGAAAGCACCTTTTCTCAGTTTGCCAAAAAATACCTGAAAAACACTAATGTCGTTGACTTAGGCAAGACGTTAGAGTTTCCACTTATTTTCGTTGAACCGCCATTTTATATTTCAACTGGTAGGAGGATGGCAACTCATCTATCTTTAGCTTGCCCATCAATCGAACGACATCCGCATATCGCCCATTTAACCACGCCTTATCCACCTCTGTTAGTGTTTGTTGCTGAACTATCTTAGCCGTATAAGACTCGCTTTTGTCTTCTACGAACCTTTCTATCTGGCCTAGTGCCTCCCGGTCGCCTCTTAAAATCGCCGAACCATCTCCCTTCAGGAAGAGGACTACATGATGGACAAAGACCTCCATGGTCACCTTTTCTATCTTAATGTGAGACCCGAATACGTTTTTGATGACATCATCATCGACCGGGTACAGAAATCCGCCAACCCTCCCCACGTCCAACGAGGCGGTGCGGTCAAGGACATTATAACTGACTGACAGTTCCACCGTCGCCGACCGGAACCGCAACACATTGTCATATTCTTCCACTATAGAAAAACCGCTAGCCGCCAACACCGGCAACAATTTACTGCGACTAATTTGATTGAACTCCATTTCGCTTTATCAAATATTTGGTGACAACCACGACACACACTCAAATTACTTCATTATTACCGATCTTACCCCGTTAAAATTCTAATGTCGTTGGCTTAAGGTTTTACACGTCTTTGTAATTCATGTGGTACAGCCTGGGCGGTCGTCGCTTCCGCTTGTGGTGCCTGCCAGGTCGAACGATTTCTGTATTGGCGGCCACCTGTTGGTCGAAGACAGCAAGAGCCAGTTTAATGGTCCTTTTAATGAACATGCCGATCAGGATACATTTGGTCGTCCAATAAGCAAAGGTGCGGTTGATCTTTCTACGGTGCCTGATCTTGCCTTTCTGTTTATCTGCGTTGCTTTCTGCAATGACTTTTTCCTCTATAGGGAACGCTAAAGCAGCACACAGGGTCATCATCATCACTTTGGCGTAGATATCCTGCTTAACGGCAGTGGCCGTCTTGCCGCTGAAGGCTTCGACTTGCACCCGGGCTTTATACATCTTATAACCTTCCTCCGCACCCCAGCGGATCTGATAGAGTTCACCGAGTTCCGGCAGCTTATATTTTACGGTATCTAACAGCGAAGTACCCAGTATTTCTTCTTCCCCGTTTTCCAGGGCTATCTTGACCAGCCTGCATTTGACTTCCCTTTTCATCGAGGGGAACTGCCCGGCAAAGCTATCATAATATTTGTCCGGCACCGTCAACGTTACAATGGTATCCCGCTTGCGGCTGGCCCTAAACTCTCTGACCGGCAACCAGTGTTCCCTCATCCGGACGATGAAGTGAATGCCCCTTGATTGAAGGCCGGCAAACAGCGCTGTGCCAGGGTATCCACGATCCAGCAGCAATATATCTCCCCGCTCCACCTTTGGCAGATGTTCCAATAACAGGTCTTGTTCGTTGCCATCCGTCGGACCTGTTTGCACATCCAATGTGAGATAGTTCACCGGATCATACAGCGCGGAGAGCAGACACATGATCTTCGGCAGGTCTTTATTCTTTCCCCGCCCCATACCTCGTCTGTCGAACTCTTCGTGGATACTCGGATGGTTCGGCAGGTTCAGGTAAGTGCCATCGACCGCCAACAGCTTGTGTCCATGATAACCGTAGTAATCGACTTCCTTATAAAAATCTTTCCAGATAATATCGTTCAGCTCCAGGAACGCTTCCGGCGCCAGCTTCCGCCTCGACCTGCTGAAGCCGCTCTTGGTGATCCTGCGGATGTTGAACTGCTCGTTCTCCGTCTCCCTTAAGAAGCTGTCCATCTCCCGCTGTAGCCCCGTCTTTCCCATTCTTAATATACTGATTATCAAATGACCGAAAGGAAGCAGGCGATTCCTGGTGAAGGCCCCTTCCTGGCCGTGCGTGTGACGGCCTTTGAATGCTTCGCTGTCATTGATATGGTAATTTAGTTTGTTGGTTACTTTGATCCGGTAATCTTTTGATGGTTTTCGGCGATCACACCGCCCCTTCTTATATACCCATACAAATTACTTCATTATCAATATCTACCCCACCGTGAAAACACCTTTTCTTGCTTAAGTCAACGACATTATGAAAAACACCCTTTTACACATAAAACAAGTTTGATTATTTTACTACCATAATCAATCCCAAGCATTGCCCATTTACCCAAATCGGTTTTTATGAAACATTCCCTTATTCTTCTTGTATTGTTGGCTCTGCAGCAAGTAGCTGGCGGACAAGCTCAGGCTCCTTTTACAGTCCGGACAATCATGCTAATCAAAATACCTTTGGTAGACCAGTAGGCGAAAGTGCGGTCGATCTTGTGCAGATGGTTCGCTAATCCCTTCTTCTTGCCTTTCTTTAAGGTCTTTGGAAATAATGTTTTAGCTCCATCCTCTGTTTCGCGCTTTTTCTAGTTCGCCTAATGCAATTTCTGGTCTTTTTACTTCAAATCCTGAAAGCAAGTTCTTCTTATCCAAAAAGGCGATAAGCTCGATAAGAAAGTGTTGAATTTTAGGTATAGTTTCCAAGTATTTTGGATCTTTATCTGCTAGAAACCAAATATACATATGCAATTGTTCAAAGAACAGCCGAAAGTTTTTTTCATTTGTGTAGCACTCGCAAAACTTTGCAAAGGTCATCACTGATGTTACTGAGGTTTTTTCTTCAATGACTTTTTCTCCAATTGCATCGAAATAATAATACCATAAACACGTCTCTGTACTAAATGCAAGTTTTAGGTTTTGCGAACTTCGATAAAGCCCGTTAAGAAATGCCCGAGTTCCCTGATAAGAGGTAAACAAAAGAGAATTTTGATAAATTTTGAGCCACGCAGATACCACAGCTATTTTGTAAGCAGTTATTGTGGTATAATACCCCGATTTCGTGAACCAAGCTGGATTACCTTGGAAGTCGTTGTCCGGTATTTTCTTCATCGCATCTATAGTGGACGAATGATTTGAATTCACCAAATTTATAGTTTCCGATAAGTGCAACCTTAATTCTTCGCAAGCAATGTAAAGCGCAGTGGCATACCGCTTTCTACTGTTTCTCGCCTCGAATCGAGGTTCAATAAAGAATTTTTGGACACCGATAAATGCCAGAATTGGCAGTGCGATAGTATTGATTAGGGACTTTACAGTATCAAACATTTTTGATAATTTTATGCTTCTGGTCAAGGTAGAAAGTGACCCAATGCAACACGGAGGTCGTCCGACCTGGAAGATACAGCCTGGACCTTAAGTAATTAGAAAATACCAGCATGGCGGCGTTACAAACCTTTGTAGCCCATGTGGTACAATCTGGGTGGTTTTTTCTTTCGAGGGCTGCGTGTGACGGCCTTTAAATTCTTTGCCATCATTGATATGGTAGTTTAGTTGATTGGTAATTTAATTCGATAATCTATTGTTGGTTCGTGTCTGTAGGATAGCCCCTTATTCTACACCTACAAATTACCTCTTTACCCAAAATCGCCCCACCGTTAAAACACCTTTTTTTCCTTAAGTAAACGGTATGGGTGTTTTCACGGGGGAATAATGATTGAGAATGAGCTAATTGGAATGGTCCACTTCAGAGGTCAAGTCATATTGTCAATTAGGTCGGAAAGGTAATTTATGCTGAAGGGGTGTTTTGCATAAAAACCCCGCCGGAGCGGGGTCCACTAATCAAACACCATTAACCATTAAACCTTATCCTATGAGCCCAAGATATTCTATTTTATAGGCTTTGTACAGCTATTTAGGCGTCTTTTACCGATTATACCTAATTGATAAACCTTTATCTACAGACTTATCTCTATTATTTTATTTTTCTTTTGCTGCACATACTTTGGCAGTTCGTCATAATATACACAGGAGTTGATTTGTGATGCGAGCCGAAAGTTTATCTTAAATAAAATCTGTGCATATATGGTTGGAATTAGATGAGTAAACGCCATCACTTATGATCACAGGCAACTCGTGGAATTGTCGCAATACGTCCGGAATGCTGCTTCCTTCAACAAGGATCCGGCTTTCGTGTAATAACCTGAATCAGGATTCATTTTCTGTCAGTACAGGACATATTTGTAACACATTTTCCATTTTTATAAGAAAGTATAACATAAGAAACTTTTTGATGGTAAATAATATCATTGTATAACAAGGATGATGGATGTTTGTTTTAGCATGTGTCCATAAACGTTATTTTTATTTATAAAAAAACCTTTGGGGGAGGCTCATCAGCCTCCCCCAAAGGAGTCAGTAAAACCCATATCCCATAATCAATGGTAATTGATGCATCTGAAGCTGCACCTCCTCTGTAGACTTGCCTTCAACAAGAATCTGCTGATC
>Ga0207671_10002053_pt1 | contig 22104 bp, 15 predicted proteins | sample KBSC24metaG_FD_184352 | JGI IMG/M metagenome (GOLD analysis project Ga0207671, IMG submission 184352) | Corn rhizosphere microbial communities from Kellogg Biological Station, Michigan, USA - KBS C2-4 metaG (SPAdes) (version 2) | ecosystem: Host-associated > Plants > Roots > Rhizosphere > Soil... | reverse complement strand
TCGCCGGCGAGCCCGACCTGGCCATGTTCGACACGCTCGCCGGAGCGCTGCGCGAGCTCGACCCGTCGGCCAAAGCCGTCCCGATGCTGCTGCCGGGCGTCACCGACGGGCGCTTCTTCTCGCGGCTGGGCATCCAGACCTACGGCTTTTTGCCGATGCAGCTTCCCGCCGAGCTGCCGTTCATGCAGCTGATCCACGCCGAGAACGAGCGCCTGCCCGCCGACGCCGTCGAGTTCGGCACAACGGCCATCGCGCGCGTGCTCGAACGCTTCTGATATGGCCAGAATTGTCAAGTGCGGATCGCGGGATCGACGCCGCGTGAACGGCGTGCGCGAAAGCCTGCGTGCGCGTCTGTCGCTCGCCGGCGGCGCGATCGCCTGGCGCGCGCGCCGTCGCCTGCGCGAGCGCGCGCTGTCCTGACACGACGCTCGCCGGCCCGCAGATCGCGCCGGCCCGCAGCACGCCAACCATCGCGAAGCCATCGATAAAAAAACTGGCTGCGCAGCCAGTATGATCGGCGGGGCAGTCCGGATCGGCGAACTTGGAGGTCTCCGTGGCAACAGTAGGGCGCGACATCGAGAGCTTGGAACTGACCGAGCGCGAGCTGTGGCTGGAGGGGCCGCCGCTGCAGGCCTTCAAGGAGATGCGCAGCAAGTGTCCGATCCACTGGACCGACAGCTTCGAAGAACTGCCGGACGAGGCCGGCTTCTGGTCGGTCACCACCGCCGAGGACATCCACACGGTCAGCCGCGACTGGCAGACCTACTCCTCCGAACTCGGCGGCGTCGTCGTCGCCGCCGCCGGCTTTCCCATCGAGCTCGCGCGCGCCATGTTCATCGGCATGGACCCGCCCAAGCACGATCGGCTGAAGGCCCTCTTCCAGCGCGGCTTCACGCCCAAGCGCATCGCCGACCACGAGGACGCCATCCGCGCGATCGCCGTCAAGGTGCTCGACGGGCTCGAGGGCCGCGAGACATGCGACCTCGTCGCCGACGTCGCCCAGCCCGTCGTCTCGCGCGTCATCGGCAGCTTCATGGGCATCTCCGAGGAGGAAGACCTGATCTGGGCCAAACTCATGAACTCCACCCTCGGCGCCGGCGACCCCGACCTGAACCCCGACGGCTTCGACGGCGCCGTCAACAAAGACATTCCGGAGATCTTCGAGCGCTGCCAGAAGCTCATCGCCGAGCGCCGCGAGAACCCCACCGACGACCTGACCAGCGTGCTCGTGCACGCCGAGCTCGACGGGCAGGGCCTGGAGGACCACGAGATCGTCATGGGCTTCTTCCTGCTCATGGCCGCCGGCAACGACAGCACCAAGGCCACCTACTGCAGCGGCATGCGTGCGCTCATGGAAGATCGCGAGCAGATGCAACTGCTGCTCGACGACCCATCCCTCGTGCCCGCCGCCGTCGAGGAGTCGCTGCGCATGTTCCCCGCCTTCGCGCACTTCCGCCGCACCGCCACCTGCGACACAGAGCTCCACGGGCAGAAGATCAAAAAGGGCGACAAGGTCGTCATGTGGTACGCGTCGTCCAACCGCGACGAGGCGCGCTTCCAGGACCCCGATCGCTTCGAGCTGCGCCGCAGCGAGGAGCACCAGGCCTTCGGCGCCGGCGGCCGGCACTTCTGCCTCGGCACCGCGCTCGCGCGACTGGAGCTCAAGATCCTCATCGAGGAGACGCTCAAGCGCTTCCCCGACATGCAGATCATCGACCATCCCAGCCACGTCGAATCGCTGTTCCTCAACCAGCTCAAGACGCTGCCCGTGCGGCTTACCCCGTAGTCAGACCGAAGGGGTTGCCCTCGGAGTCCTTGCAGATCGCCCAGCGCTCGCCCGGATGGACGACGCTGCCGCCCAGCGACGGAACCTGCGCGAGCGCGCCCTGCATGTCCTGCACCTCGAAGTAGGGCAGCGAGAAGGCGTCGCCGGGGCCGCGGCCGCGCGCGTGCACGCCGACGCTCGCCGTCGCGTCGTCCGCGGCGCGCTCGCTCTGCCAGCCCTCGCCCTGCGCTGCGGCTCGCGGCGCCAATGTCGAGCCGAGCAGGCCGCTCCAGAAGCTGCGCGCCCGCTCGGGATCGTCGGCCGGGAACTCGATCAGCGTGGGGATCGCAGGCACGCCCTCACGTTAGCCCGACCGGACGCCGTGCGTCGCGTACCGGCCGGCAGCGAGCTACCGTCTGACGAGCCGATCTCGTCCACAGCAACCCCGGAGGCTCGTCATGGCACACCTCGGCGGCAACGCAAGCGCGGACATCGACGCCGGACTCCAGCGGGTCTGGCAGGTCGTCGAGGACGTCGCCACGGCGCCGCAGTGGCAGGGAGGCCTCGACCGGCTGACCGTGCTCGAGCGCGACGACGCCGGCCGCGCCACGCTCGTGGAGACCGAGAACGACATCAAGGTCAGGCGCATCAAGGCGCACGTGCGCTTTCGCTACGACGCGCCGACCCGCCTCTCCTGGACGCAGGAGAAGGGCGACATGAAGTCCGTCGAGGGAGCGTGGGAGCTGGAGGATCTCGGCGACGAGCGCACGCGCGCCACGTACACGCTCGACGCCGACCCCGGGCGCGTGCTCGGGCTCGTCATTCGCGGCCCCGTCGAGGCGGCGACCCGGGCGATCTTCGTCAACGGGCGCCCCGGCGAGCTCAAGCGCCGCGTCGAGGGCGCGTAGGCGCGGCTTGGACGCGTGCCTGGCGCCGAGCAGGCGCATGCGCGCATGCCGGTCTGTTTACTGGTGCTGCATGAGCAGGCAAGCTAGGACCGGCGAGCGCCGGCGGCGCGGGCGGCGCTTGCGCGGGCGTGCAACGCCGGCGCTGTCGGCGGCGCTCGCCCTGCTGGCGCTGCTCCACGTCCCGGCGGCCACGGCCGCGGCCAAGGCCAAGCCCGCGCCCAAGGCCAAGCCCGCGCCCCCGGCCAGGCAGACGTCGGTTTCGGTGTCCGTCGACCGCACGCATCCGGGCGCGGCCGTCCCGCAGGGCTTCGTCGGGCTGTCCTTCGAGATGTCCGCGCTGGCGCAGATCGCGCGCTACTCCGATCGCGGCGACCTCGCGACCATGCTGCGATCGCTGGGGCCGGGGCTGCTGCGCTTCGGCGGCGTCTCGGCCGATACGCGCATCGCATGGACCGATACGCGCACGCCGCGCCCATCCTGGGCGACGAACGTCGTCGACGTCGACGACCTGCGTGAGCTCGCCGCGCTGGCGTCGGCCAGCGGCTGGCGCGTCGTGCTGACGGTTGGCCTCGTGCACTTCGAACCGCAGGCCGCCGCACGCGAGGTGGCGGCGGCCAAGAGCGCGCTCGGCGAATCGCTGGCCGGCGTCGAGATCGGCAACGAGCCCAACGCCTACGCGCTGCACGCCATGCGCGCCGAACCGTGGGGCTTCGCGCCCTACGCGGGCGAAGTCGCGGTATATCGCGCCGCGATCGAAGCGGCGGCTCCCGGCGTCGCGCTGTACGGCCCCGACGTATCCGGATCGAGCGCCTTCGAAACCTGGGCGCCGAGCGAGCTCGTCGCCGAGCAGCCGGCGCTGCTCACCGGCCACCACTACCCGCTCGGCTGCGAACAGCAGCCGCCACCGTCGATCAAGCGGCTGTTGAGCGCCAAGATCCGCGCCAAGGAGGTCGGCTCGCTGCGCCGATACATGGCGATCTCGCGCGCCGGCGGCCTGCCTTTCCGCCTCGACGAGACCAACTCGGTGTCCTGCGGCGGCGTGGCCGGCATCAGCAACACGTTCGCCTCGGCGCTGTGGGCGGCCGGCTTTCTGCCGCAGGTGATGGCCTCCGGCGCCATAGGCGTGAACATGCACGGCAACCCGAGCAACTGCAAGGGATATTCGCCCGTGTGCGCGCCGGGACCGTATGAGCTGTCGACCGGCGAACTCGTCGCGCAGCCGGAGTGGTACGCGCTGCTGATGGCCAGGGAACTGATCGGCGCGCAGCCGCTGCCCACCGCCGTCAAGGTCCGCCCGCAGGGGGCCAACGTGCAGGTGTCGGGCTTCATCGCGCCCGACGGCAGCCTGCGCTTCGTCGTCGTCGACTACGACCCGCTGGGCAGGCGCGGCGTGATCGTGCGCTTGAAGGTCGGCGCGGGCTTCTCCGCGGCGAGCGCGCTTGCGCTCTCCGGGCAGTCGCTCACCGCGACCACCGGCACCGAGCTCGGCGAACGGGAAGTGGCGCCCGACGGCTCGTGGCGCGCCGCGCGCGTGACGCCGCTGGCGGCGCGTGGGGGAATCGTCTCACTCCAACTCGCCGCCGCCAGCGGCGCGCTCGTGACGGTCGCGCCGACGCCCGCCGCCGGCTGAGCGCGCCGACGGCCACCGGTCGCGACCGCGACGACTCGGTCACAGGTGAAACGGAGCGATCCCGCTCCTCGGAAGAGTTGCGCTCTGCAAGGGCGAGGATCCGCTGCCGCGCCGCCGTGAACCACCGTTCATACACACGTCCATTTCGCTATTTGCGGTCATCGGACGCTCGCTATAGTCGCGCCCTCAGAAGGTCGGTGCAAGGACAAAAAGTCGGCGGGTCCATCAGGCGGCCGGGGGAACGGTCCTTTCACTCATTGGATAGATGCTCGGCCGCTTTTCGCGGCGAGGGCTTCTCGATAGGAGCGGTCCAGCGATGTCGTCCTCGTCCTCGTCCACCCACCGACCCCGCATACACGGCCGGTCGGTTCTCATCGGTGGCGAGAAGCTGCACGTGCGCGGCGTCACCTACGGGACGTTCGGCAGCGCCGATCGCTCGTCGCTCCCCCCGATCGACCAGGTCCGTCGCGATTTCGAGGCGATGGCCGCGGCGGGCGTCAACGCGGTGCGAACGTACACGCCTCCTCCCACCGCGGTGCTCGACGCCGCCGCGGACATGGGCCTTCACGTCATGGTCGGCCTGGCCTGGGAGCAGCACGTCGCGTTCCTGGACGATCCGCGGCGCGCGCGGCGAATCGTCGAGCGGGTGGGCCGGCAGGTGCAGGAGTGCGAGGCGCACCCCGCCGTGCTCTGCTACGCGATCGGCAACGAGATTCCGGCGTCGATCTGTCGCTGGCACGGCAAGCGACAGATCGAGCGGTTTCTCGAACGTCTCTACTGGGAGGCCAAGGCAGGCGACCCGGCTGGGCTGTTCACCTACGTCAACTACCCCTCGACCGAGTACCTCGAGCTGCCGTTTCTCGACGTCGTCGCGTTCAACGTGTTCCTCGAGCACGAGGCCACGTTCGAGTCCTACCTCGCCCGACTGCAGAACCTGTCAGGAGATCGGCCGCTGCTGGTCAGCGAGGCGGGACTGGACAGTCGGCGCAACGGCACCGACGCGCAGGCGCGCGCGCTGGACTGGCAGGTGCGCCACGCCTTCGCGACAGGCGCCGCCGGGGTGTTCGTCTTCTCGTGGACCGACGAGTGGCATCGCGGCGGGCATGAGGTCACCGATTGGGACTTCGGCCTGGTCGATCGCCGGCGCAGGCCCAAGCCCGCCCTGGAGGTCGTCAGCCGAGCGTTCGCGAGCTCGCCCTTTCACCCGGACGGGCCGTGGCCGAAGGTCTCGGTCGTCGTCTGCACTCACAATGGAGAGGCCACGCTGGCGCAGTGCTTGGAGCGCGCCGCCGAGCTGACCTATCCCGACTTCGAGCTCATCGTCGTCGACGACGGTTCCACCGACGGCTCGGCCGACGTCGCACGCGCGCGCGGCGCCACCCTCGTCCAGACCGATCATCGCGGGCTGAGCTACGCGCGCAACGCCGGCGTGCGGCGCGCGAACGGCGAGATCGTCGCGTTCCTCGACGACGACGCCTATCCGGACGCCGACTGGCTGCACTATGTCGCCGCGTCGTTGCGCGCCAACGACCACGCCGGGATGGGCGGGCCGAACATCCCGCCCGAGGACGACGGCCTGATCGCAGATTGCGTCGCGGCGGCGCCAGGCGGCCCGATTCACGTCCTCATCTCCGATCGCGAGGCCGAGCACCTTCCGGGATGCAACATGGCCTTTCGCAAGTCCGCCCTGCAGGACATCGGCGGCTTCGACGAGCGCTTCCGGGTCGCCGGCGACGACGTCGACGTCTGCTGGCGCCTGCAGGAATCGGGCCGCACCCTCGGCTTCAGCGCCGGCGCCGTCGTGATGCACCGGCGCAGGGACTCCGTGCGGCGCTATCTCAAGCAGCAGTACGGCTACGGCAAGGCCGAGGCCCTGCTCGAGCGCAAGTGGCCCAGCCGCTACAACCGCGCCGGCTCCTCACGCTGGACGGGGCGGATCTATGACTCGCCCGCCATGGGCGTGACGCTGAGGCGGGTGATGATCCGTTACGGGACCTGGGGGAGCGGCCCGTTCCAGTCGATCTACGAACCCGCGCCCGGCGTGCTCTCGAACCTCCTGCTCGCGCCTGAGTTCCTCCTGCTGATCGCCGCCCTCGGCGCGATCTCGGCGCTCGGCCTCGCCTGGGCGCCGCTGCTGCTCGCCCTGCCGCTGTTCGCGACGGCCGTCGGCGCGTATCTCTGGCGAGCCCTCGCCAGCGGCTGGCGCGCGAGCCCGCCCGTGCCGGGACGCTCGCGATCGCATACCGTCGTGCGCCGCGTGCTCACGGGGACCCTGTTCTTGCTGCAGCCCGCGGCCAGGCTCGCCGGGCGCCTGCGCAACGGCCTCTCGCCCTGGCGCCGTCGCCTGCGCCTCGGCGTCGTCTGGCCACGCCCGCGCACGGTCACGGTGTGGGCTGAGAGCTGGCGCGAGCCGCAGGCGTGGATCCAAGCCCTTCAGGACGCGTTGGCCGCCCGCGGCGCATTCGTTCGCAGCGGCGGACCTTTCGATCGCTGGGATTTGCACCTGCGAGCCGGGCCGCTCGGCGGCGTGAGGGTTCGCACCGCCGTCGAGGAGCACGGATCGGGCCGGCAGCTGATGCGTGCGAGGCTCCTGCCGCACGCGTCGGCCGGCGGCGCGCTCGGCGCGGGCCTCCTGGTCGCCCTCTCGACCTACGCCTGGCTGGCGGGCGAGCTTGGCGTGGCGGCGACGATCGCCATCGCCGTCGTCCTGGTCGTCCTGTTCGGAATCGAAGGAACCGGCACGGCCATGCGCCTCGCATTGGAGGAGCTCGATCGCATGCAGGAGCAGCCGGCGCAGAGCGCGCGTGAAGCAGCCGTCGAGCCGGAGAGCTCGACGATCCGGGCCGGCGCCGGTTCGCGACCGTCTCGCTCGCCCGTGCTGGCCCTGCAGCGCGCCCCCGACCCGGCGATCGTCGGGCGCCTGGCGGCCCGGCGCAGGACGGAGGACATCCGGCGATGAGCCCGTCGCTTGGCCCGGTCAGGATGCGCAGCCTTCCGCGCATGCGCAGGTCCGCCAAGAAACGGCAGGGGGCGTGGGACCTGTGGAAAGCGCTGCCGCGCGCGCGGCCCTATCTCGCCCCGTATCGGCGCACGCTGATCTGGGTCACGGTCCTCACCGCCCTCGCCGCAGGGCTCGGGCTGGCCGAGCCCTGGCCGCTGGCCGTGATCCTCAACCAGGTGCTGCACACCGAACACCCGACCGGCATCATCGCGACCGTCTACGGCGCCCATCCCGTCCTCTGGGTCGTGCTGATCTCGATGCTCGTCGGGCGTTTTCTGATCGTCGTCGTCGGCAACGGCTTCACCGTGCTCAACCACTATCTGGGCGCCAAGACCGAGCAGAACATGGTGCTCGACCTGCGCAGCGATCTCTTCAGTCACGCGCAGCGCCTCTCGCTGACCTTCCACGACGAACGCCAGACCGGCGCGCTGATGAGCCAGATCAACATCCAGGCCGCCGCCATGGGCAACATCGTCATGGTCGTTCCGCCGATCGCCGAGGCCGCCGTGACGCTTGTCGGCATGCTGGCGATCGCCATGCTCGTCGACTGGCAGCTCGCCCTGCTGTCGCTGATCGTCATCCCGTTCCTCTACTGGTCCTTCGGCGTCTACGGCAGGCGCATCGTGCCGCGCATCCAGCGTGTGCAGGAGCTGGAGTGGCGCTCGTTGTCGATCGTCCACGAGGCGATGGCGATGCTCCGCGTGATCGTCTCCTTCGGCCGCGAGGACTATGAGCACAGGCGCTTTCGCGAGCAGGGACAGACCGCCGTCGACGAACGCGTCAAGCTGACCGTCAGCCAGAGCCTCTACACGCTCGGCGTGCAGACCGCCACCGCGGCCGGCGCCTCGCTGATCATGGGCTTCGGCGCCTGGCACGTGATCGAGGGCAAGATCTCCGTCGGCGAGCTGATCGTGCTGCTCACCTACATCACCTCCGTCTACCAGCCACTCGAGCAGATCAGCGGCACCGTGGGCATGATCCACGAGCAGCTCGTCCAGTTCGACGCCTCGTTGCGCCTGCTCGACACCGAGCCGGAGGTCGTCGAGCGCGCCGACGCCGTCGTGCTCGAACGCGCCCGCGGCGCGGTGAGCGCCGAGGGCGTGTGCTTCTCCTACTCCGGGCGAAAGCGCACGCTGGCGGACATCTCCTTCGAGGCCCAGCCGGGAGAAAGGATCGCGGTCGTCGGCCACACCGGCGCGGGCAAGAGCACGCTGATGAGCCTGCTGATCCGCTTCTATGACCCGAAGGCCGGTCGCATCGCGATCGACGGCGTCGACCTTCGCGACATCAAGCTCTCCTCCCTGCGCGATCAGATCAGCGTCGTCCTCCAAGAACCTCTGCTGTTCTCGGGAACGATCGCCGAGAACATCCGCTACGGAAGCCTGCAGGCTTCGGTGGCCGGCATCGAAGCGGCGGCCAAGGCGGCCAACGCCCACGAGTTCATCGACAGCCTGCCCAACGGCTATGGCACCGTCGTCGGCGAGCGCGGCGCCCAGCTCTCCGGCGGCGAGCGCCAGCGAATCTGCGTCGCGCGCGCCTTCCTCAAGGACGCGCCCATCCTGATCCTCGACGAGCCCACCTCGTCGATCGACTCGCGCACCGAGAACGTCATCCTCGACGCGCTGGACGAGCTGATGGAGGGGCGGACCTCGTTCATGATCGCGCACCGTCTCTCCACCGTTCGCCACGCCGAGCAGATCCTCGTGATGAACGAAGGCGAGATCGTCGAGCGCGGCACCCACGAGCAGCTGCTGCGCCACGGCGCCGTCTATCGCCAACTGCACGACGCCCAGACCCGCGAGCGCAAGCGGCGCGCCCGCACGGGCGCGAGGCTCAACGGCCAGGCGCCGAAGCCGCCGGCCGGTGGGCGGGCGGGCGGCGCCGCGGCGAAGCGCGGCGTGGCGGCGGCGACAAGCGGCGCGACGGCGAAGAATGGCGCGGCTGCGAAGGCAAGCGGCGCGGCCGCGAATCGCGCGACGGCGGCGGAGAATGGCGCGACGGCGGCGGAGAACGCGGCGGCGCCGCGGGAGGCGGTCCGTTGGCGGCAGGTCACCGGAGCGAGCTCGTAGTGTCGGCGCCGGCCCCGCGCAGCCGTCCCAAGGTCGTCCTGCTGGGCATGATGACGAAGATGCCGGTGGCCGGCGTCGTCTGGCAGAACCTTCACTACCTGCTGGGGTTCGAGCGACTCGGCTGCGAGGCCTACTACGTCGAGACGCACGCGCGCACGCCGTCGATGCTGATGACCAGCGAGCGCGACGACAGCTCGGCGCTGGCCGCCGAGTTCATCTCCGCGATCATGCGCCGCTTCGGGCTGAGCGATCGCTGGGCGTTTCGCGCGCTGCACGACGACGGCCGCTGCTTTGGCATGAGCGAGCTGCAGCTCGACCGCCTCTACGGCGAGGCCGACCTGCTGATCAACCTGCACGGCGGCACGCAGCCGCTGCCCGAGCTGGCCGCGAGCGGCCGGCTGGTGTACGTCGAGACGGACCCCGTGCAGCTTCAGCTCGAGCTCTGTCACGGCGTCCAGGAGACGCTCGACTTCCTGGAGCCCCACTGCGCCTTCTTCACCTTCGCCGAGAACTGGGGCAAGCCCGACTGCGGCCTGCCCGTGCAGGACCGCTTCACCTTTTTGCCCACCCGCCAGCCGGTCGTCATCGAGCTGTGGCCCGACCGCTCGCCCGAGCCGGCCGACTTCTTCACGACGATCGGCAACTGGCGCCAGGACTGGCGCGACGTGACCTTCGAGGGCGAGCGCTACACCTGGAGCAAGCACCACGAGTTCCTCAAGTACCTCGACCTGCCCGAGCGCACCGGACGCCGTTTCGAGCTGGCGCTCAGCAGCTGCGATCCCGCCGAGCGCGAGATGCTCGCCGCACGCGGATGGCGGGTGCGCGACGGTCTGGAGGTCTCCGTCGGGATCGACCGCTACCGCGAGTACGTCGGCGCATCGCGCGCGGAGTTCACGGTGAGCAAGGATCAGAACGTGCGCCTGCGCACGGGCTGGTTCAGCGACCGCAGCGCCACCTATCTCGCCTCCGGACGCCCCGTTGTCACGCAGGACACGGGCTTCGGCTGCGCCCTGCCGACGGGCTGCGGGCTGTTCTCCTTCGACAGCCCCGACGCCGCCGCGCGGGCCGTCGCGCGGATCGACTCCGACTACGCCGCGCAGTCGCGCGCGGCCCGCGCGCTGGCCGTCGAGCACTTCTCTCACGAGGCCGTCCTGCGACCGCTGCTCGAGCACTGTGGCGTCTCCGTCGCCGGTCCCTCCCGCACGCGCCGTGCCGCATCGGTCTTCCCCGCCGAGATGGTGCTCGAGCCGGTCTCGCGCCGCCCGACGACGCTGCCGCGGGCGACCGTCGAGGCGGCCCATCGCCATCCCGTGCCGTGCTGCTCGCAGCCGCCGGCGCTCGGTCGCGACAGCGCGAGCGTGATCGTCGTCACCCACGGCGGGCTGGCCTTCACGCGCCTGTGCCTGGAGACGCTGCTGGCCAACAGCGGCGACGACTTCGAGCTGATCGTCGTCGACAACGGCTCCGCCGACGGCACCCCCGCCTACCTCACGCGCCTGGCCCAGGGCGACGCGCGCGTGCGCGCGCTGCTCAACGGCCGCAACATGGGCTTCGCCGCGGCCTGCAATCAGGGTCTGTGCCTCGCCGGCGGCGATCATCTCGTGCTGCTCAACAACGACACGATGGTCGCCCCGGGCTGGCTGGCGCGCCTGGTGGCGCACCTGCGCAACCCGGAGGTCGGCCTGGTCGGGCCCGTCACCAACCGGATCGGCAACGAGGCGGAGATCGACACCGACTACCGCACGTGGGGCCAGTTCCTCGCCCTGGCGCGGCGCCGCGCGCGTCAGTGCGCCGGCGAGTGGCTGCAGGTGCGCACGCCGGCGATGTTCTGCCTGGCGCTGCGCCGCGAGACCTATCTCCGGCTCGGGCCGCTGGACGAGCGCTACGAGGTCGGCCTGTTGGAGGACGACGACTACGCCGAGCGCGCACGCCAGGCGGGCTATCAGCAGCGCTGCGTGGAGGACGTGCTCGTTCACCACTTCGGCGAAGCGTCCTTCGGGCGGCTGGTCGCCGACGGCGAGTACTCGCGCATCCTGCACGCCAACCGGCGGCGCTTCGCCGAGAAGTGGAACAAGGAGTGGGAGCCCTACGGCCGGCGTCCCAACCCCCGCTACGAGCGCGACGCCGAGCGCCTGCGCGAGGCCGTCAAGGCGGCGGTGCCCTGCGGTTCGACCGTGCTCGTGATCAGCCGCGGCGACGAGTCGCTGCTGCGCCTGAACGGGCGCCGCGCCCTGCATTTCCCGCAGGCGCGCGACGGCGGCTGGGCGGGCCACCACCCCGCCGACAGCGAGGAGGCGATCGGCCACCTGGAGACCCTGCGCGAGGACGGCGCCGAGTACCTGGCGGTGCCCTCCACCTACCGCTGGTGGCTCGACCACTACGCCGGCCTGCGACGCCATCTGGAGTCGCGCCACGAGCCCGTGCTCAGCGACGAGCAGGGCGTCGCCATCTACCGCCTGCAAGGGGCGTCGCGATGAGCCCGGCGTGCTCGATCGTCATACCCGTGCACGGACGCGCGCACCTGACGGCGCGCTGCCTGGACGCGCTGCTGGGAGAGCTGCCCGGCGGCTGTGAGGTGATCGTCGTCGACGACGCCTCGCCGGATCAGACGCCGGCGCTGCTGCGCTCCTACGGCGAGCGCATCCGCACGCTGAGCCTGCCCGCCAACGTCGGCTATGCGCGCGCCTGCAACGAAGGCGCCGCGATCGCCGCGCACGAGGATCTCGTGTTCCTCAACAACGACACCCAGCCGCTGCCCGGTTGGCTGTGCGCCATGAGCCGTCATGCGCAGCAGCATCGAGCCGCCGTCGTCGGCGCCAAGCTGCTCTACCCCGACGGCTCGGTGCAGCACGCCGGCGTCGTCATCGGCCAGGACGGCTATCCGCACAACCTCTACGCGGGCCTGCCCGCCGAGCACCCCGCCGTCAACCGCTCGCGACGGCTGCAGGCGGTCACCGGCGCGTGCATGCTCGTCAGGCGTCGCGCTTTCGAGCAGGCCGGCGGCTTTGACCCGGGCTACGTCAACTCGCTGGAGGACGTCGACCTGTGCCTGCGAATCGGCCGCGCCGGCGGCGAGGTGCACTACTGCCACGAGGCCGAGCTGATCCACCTGGAGTCCGCGTCTCGCGGTCGCGACGACCGCTTCGAGCAGAGCGTGAGCCGCTACCGCGAGCGCTGGCGCGACAGCGCGCGCCGCGACGACCTGACGGTCTACGCCGAGGACGGCCTGCTCGAGGTCGAGTACCCCGACTGCCATCCGCTGCGCTTCACCATCTCTCCGCGCCTGGCCGTCGTCGACGCCGGGCGCGAGTCGCAGATCGAGGCGCTGCTCGAAGGCTACGCCGGGCGGGTCTGCGACCTGTTGGGCGAGGTCGTGCGCCTGACCGCCATCGCCGGCGCGAGCGCGGGCGCGGCCGATCGGGGCGCGGCCGTCCGCGGCGGGGGCGCGGGCGCGATCGACCTGGGCGCGGCTGCCAGCGACGTGGGCGACGCGACGATCGCCGCGCGGCGCGGCGCGTCGAGCCTCCACGGGCACGAACATCGCGCCTTTCAGCTGGAGGCGAACCGTCTGGAGGAGCAGGTGCGCGCTCTGCAGCAGCGCCTGCAGGGGATCGACCGGGCGGCCGCGCCTCCCGCGCGGCAGGCCTTCACGGCGAGCCGCCGGCTCGGCTACCGGCGCCTCGTGCAGAGGATTCGCAGCGCGGTCGCAGAGACGATCCCGCAAGGCTCGACCGTGCTCGTCGTCAGCAGGGGCGACCGCGAGCTGGTCAAGCTGGAGGATCGCGAGGGCCGCCACTTCCCGCAGGACCCCGACGGGCGCTACCTCGGACACCATCCGCGCGACAGCCAGGAGGCGATCGCGTGGCTGGAGAACCTGCGCGGCGACGGCGCCGACTACCTCGTGCTGCCCGCCACCGCCTACTGGTGGTTCGATCACTACGCCGACTTCGCCGAGCATCTGCGCGATCGCTACCCGATGAAAGAGCTCGGCGTCTGCGCGATCTACCGGCTGCGCTCGCGCGACCGTGAGCCGGCGGCGGAGGTGGCGAGATGACCGCGGCCAGGGCAGAGCGGCGCGTGGCCGACTTCGACCGGCGCGTCGGCGACCCGCGCCTGGGACCGACGGAGTACGCCGAGCTGGTCTCGCGCGTGCAGGCGCAGGTCCTGGCGACGGCGCCGCCCGGGAGCTCCGTGCTCGTCGTCAGCAAGGGCGACGCGGCGCTGCTGGATTTGCCCGGGCTGACGGCGGCGCACTTCCCCCAGGACGCCTCCGGCGGCTATGCCGGCCACCACCCCCGCGACAGCGCGGCGGCGGTCGCGCAGCTGCAGCAGCTGCGCCGGCAGGGCGCCGAATACCTGGTGATCCCGTCCACGGCACGCTGGTGGCTGGACTACTACACGGCGTTCGCCGAACACCTGGCCGTCCACGGCGAGTCGGTGTCGGACATGGGCGACTCCTGCCTCATCTACGAACTGGGCCGCCGGCTGCCCGAGCCGCCCGGCGGCGAGGCGGTCGCCAAGCCTCAGGCCTCGATCGCGCAGATGCGCGACTACCTGGAAAACCTGATCTCGACCGAGTCCAGCGTGGTCGTGCTGGAGGCGGGCGTCGCCGTCGCCGCCTCGCTGGCGCCGGTGCGCGCCGCCGGCTTCGCGACCGACGAGCTGCGCCTGATCGGAGACGGTTCGCTGACCGCGCTGAGGCGCCTTGCCGAGGGCGGCGCCGACTACCTGGTCGTGCCGCGCTCGGCCGACGAATGGCTGGAACGCCACGCCGACGTCGCCGCCGACATCGAGACGAACTGTCGCAAGGTCGCAGACCAGCGCCACCTCTGCCGCGTCTTTGCCCTGACCGGGCTGCGGGAGCAGGCGTGATGCGAGCGGGCGAGAACGGACACCGCGCCGCGCCGCGTCCCGCAGCGCCCCGCCGCGCGTTGCGGGTGCTGTACGTGGCGCACAACCATCCGACGCTGCACCCCGGCGGCGCCGAGGCCTACGCCCTGGAGCTCTACGAGCAGATGCGCGAGACGCCGGGCGTCGAACCGATCCTGCTGGCGCGCATCGGCTCGAACGTCGCGCGCCGGCGCGTCTCGCATCCCGGCACGCCGTTCAGCTCGGTCAACGGCGACCCCAATCAGCACTTCGTGTTCACCGAGACGGAGCACTTCGACTTCTTCACGCTCACCTCACGCGACAAGTCGCTGTACTCGCGACACCTCACCGACTTCTTGCTCGCCCAGCGCCCGGACGTCGTGCACATCCAGCACACGCACTTCATCGGCCTGGACCTGCTCAGCCAGATCCGGCGCGTGCTGCCGCATGTTCCGATCGTCTACACGCTGCACGAGTTCCTGCCGATCTGCCATCGCGACGGGCAGATGGTGCGCACATTCAGCTCGGAGCTCTGCAAGGAAGCCTCGCCGCGACGCTGCAACGAATGCTTCCCGGAGATCAGCCCGCAGTCGTTCTTCCTGCGCCAGCGCTTCGTCAAGGGTCATCTGGAGAACGTCGACCGCTTCATCGCGCCCAGCGCACAGCTGATGGAGCGCTACCTGCAATGGGGCATCGAGCCGCGGCGAATCGAGGTCGAGGAGTACGGCCGGCGCCGGCCCGCCGCGCGTGCGCCCGATCCCGCCCGGGCCAAGAGGCCGACGAACATCGGCTTCTTCGGCCAGCTCAGCCGTTTCAAGGGCGCGAAGGTGATGCTCGAGGCCATGTCGCTGCTCGCCGAGGACTGCGGCGCGCACCTGTGGCTGCACGGCGCCAACCTCGAGCTGCAGACGCCGGAGTTCCAGGAGGAGTTCGCCGCGATGCACGACTCCGTGCGCGAGCGCGTCACCTTCCGCGGACCCTACGAGCACGCCGAGCTGCCCAAGCTGATGGCCGACCTGCACTGGGTTCTGGTGCCTTCGGTGTGGTGGGAGAACTCGCCGCTGGTGATCCAGGAGGCCTTCTTTCACCGTCGTCCGATCATCTGCAGCGACGTCGGCGGCATGGCCGAGAAGGTCAGCGATGGCGTCGACGGCATCCACTTCCGCGTCGGCGACGCGTTCAGCCTCGCGCGCGTCTTCGAACGGGCTAGCGGCGACCCGCGGCTGTGGCGCTCGTTGCGAGCGGGCATCCGCGAGCCCTACGCGATGGACGCCCACGTCACGCGGCTGCTGGACACATACGGGGAGCTGGTCGAGCGACGCAGGGCGGTGACGGTCGATGGCTGAGACCAAGTCGCGCCGGCGACCGGCGAGCGCCGCGCGCAAGGCGCAGCCGGGCGTGCGCCGCGCGGCGATGCTCGCGCCGGGGTTCGCGCTGGTGATCCGCGAGGGGCGCGCACGCGACCGGGACGAGCTCGCCGTCGAGCTGGCGCGCGTCGTGGACCGGTCCTCGCGCGGCGAGGGCGTGGAGGTCGCCTACTGCTCGCGCGGGCGCGAGAGCATGACCGGCGCGAAATGGCAGGAGCTCTGCGACGAGCTGAGGAACCTCGTGCGCGAAGACCTCGCGCCGCTCGACGCCGACGCGCGCGACGCGGTCATGCGAGAGCTGGTCGCGGCGACCGCGCGGGCCGGCTGGTCCTCGCTGGAGCTCAGCGGCTCGCTGCACAGGATCCGCGAGGTGCTGCGCGAACGCCTGCCGCGCTGCATCGTCGAAGAGCGCCAGCCGGCGGGCCTGTCGGTCGAACAGATCCTCGCGGTGGACGACCGCTCGGTCTGGATCAACGGCTGGGTGCACGACGAGGACGGGCGCGGCACGGTTTGCGTGGTCTCGCCCGAGGGCAGCCGCGCCAGCGTCCTGCAGACGGCCTTTCGCTACGAGCGCCCCGACGTCGTTCAGTTCTATTCCTCGCTCGGCGTCGAGCGCACGGGCTCGCACGGCTTCACCGCCCACCTCAGCCTCCCGGCGCCCAGCCTGCTGTCGAGCGGCTGGATCGCCGAGCTGCGAACCTCCGACGGGCTGGGGTTGGAGATCCAGTGTCCGGCGGTCAAGCGCGATCCGCTGGTCGTGCGCGCGGCGATCCTCGGCGAGCTGGGCAGCCACGGCCCGATCGGCGGCCGCTTGGCGGGCGATCACGGCAGCGCGGCGCTGACCCGGCTGCAGAAGCGGATCGTCGCCGAATCGAAGGTCGAGTCGATCGACACCTATGGCGAGCCGCCACGCACGCCGACCGTCTCGATCGTCGTGCCGCTCTACAAACGGCTCGACTTCATCGAGCACCAGCTGCTGCAGTTCTCTCGCGATCCCGACCTGGCGCGCGCCGAGCTGATCTACGTTCTCGACTCGACCGAGCAGAGCGAAGACCTGGCCAAGCAGGCGCGCGAGCTGTTCGCGCTCTACCGGATGCCCTTTCGCGTGGTCAACCTCTCTGCAAGCGGCGGCTTCGCCCGCGCCAACGAGCACGGGATCGAGGTGTCGCGCGCCAAGCGCCTGCTGCTGCTCAACTCCGACGTGATCCCCGACAGGCCCGGCTGGCTGGCCGCGATGAGCGACTTCTACGACTCCCGCCCGGGGATCGGCGCGCTCGGCCCGAAGCTGCTCTATGAGGACGATTCCCTGCAGCACGCCGGCCTGTACTTCCACCGCGCCCCCGACGGTGAGCTGTGGGAGAACGCGCACTGCTTCAAGGGCCTTCACCGCAGCTTCCCGGCGGCGAACGTCGCGCGGGCGGTTCCCGCCGTGACGGCGGCCTGCATGCTGATCGACCGCGAGCTCTACGAGCAGGTCGGCGGCCTGCCGCTGCACTACGTCCAGGGCGACTACGAGGACTCCGAGCTGTGCCTGAAGCTCGGCGAAGCCGGGCGCGACAACTGGTACCTGCCGCAGGTCGAGCTCTATCACCTGGAGGGGCAGTCCTACGTGCCGGGCGTGCGGCGCGTCCCCAGCGAATACAACATGTGGCTGCACACGTCGCTGTGGGGCGAGCAGATCGGCGAGGTGATGGCGGGCTTCGACCCGCACGACGCGGCGGAGGCGACAACGCCGCTGGCCGATCGCAAGGAGGCGGGCGTTGTCTGAGCGTGACGCAGCGACTCCCTCGACCGAGCCCGACATCTCAGACCGGCTCGTCTGGATGCTCGGCTCTCCGCGAACCGGCAGCACCTGGCTGATGCAGCTGCTTTCAGAGATTCCCGGCATCGCCGTGATCGACGAGAGCTACCTGCCGCTTCACCTGGTCCCGATCGACCACACGATCGCCGACGGCGAGTACTTCCGCCAGGGCCAGCGCGCCGAGGACCCGCACTACTTCTTCGCCAAGCGCTACATGGACGAGCTTCGCCCGCAGCTGCGTGCCCTGATCATGCGCGGCGTCCTGCACCAGCTGCGCGAGCTCGGCCAATCGACCGATCCGAAGTGGATCGTCATGAAGGAGCCCAACGGCTCCCACGCATCGGACTCGGTGATGTCGCTGTTTCCCGAGTCCAGGCTGCTGTTCCTCGTGCGCGACGGACGCGACGTGATCGATTCGTTGATCGACGCGATGCTCGCGCGCGATTCCTGGTGGCAGCAGAGCCAGGTCTCCGACCAGCCGAGGATCCTCGGCGAGCGCCTGGCGTTCATTCGCCACCACGCAAACCTCTGGCTGCAGCGGACCACCGCCACCCAGCGCGCCTACGCCGCCACGCCCGAGCCGCTGAGGATGCAGGTCGGCTATGAGAGCCTGCTCGCCGACACGACGCTGGGCTTCGGGCAGATCCTGCAGTGGCTGGGCATGGACGTCGAGCCCGATGTGTTGGCAGCCGCTGTGCACAAGCGCGCGTTCTCGGCGATTCCCTCTGCGCAGAAGGGCCCCGGCAGGCGGGCCCGCAGCGCCACGCCGGGGCGCTGGCGCGAGCGCCTTCGCCCGGGTGAGGTCGAGCTGGTGGAACAGGTCATGGGACCGAAGCTGCGAGAGCTCGGCTACGAGGTGGACGCCAGCCTGCAGGGGGCGACGTGAGGACGCCGCTGCCGGTCGCCGCCTCGATCGCCCAGCGCCCCGGCTATGGCGGGCACGCGTGGGCCTTCCTGCAGTACGTGCTCGGATTTCGCCAGCTCGGCTACGAGCCGATCCTGATCGATCGGCTGACCGCCGAGATGACCAGCGACGCCAGCGGCCGTCCCTCGCCGGCGGCGCGCGACGCCGCGATCGCGTGGTTCGAGCAGGTGGTCGAGTTCGCCGGGCTGCGCGACTCGTGCTCGCTGCTGCTCGACGGGCAGCGGACGATCGGGCTCAGTCGATCGGACCTGATCCGCTCGATCGGCGCGGCTCCGTGCGTGATCGACGTGATGGGCTTCCTCGGCGATCCGGAGCTGCTCGCCGCCAGCGACATGGTCGTGTTCCTCGACGTCGATCCCGGCTTTCCACAGCTTTGGCGCGCGCTGGGGCAGGCCGACCTCTTCTCCGGCCACGATCGCCACGTCACGCTGGGCGCGAACGTCGGCCAAGCAGGCTGCGAGATTCCCGGCTGCGGCGTCGAGTGGATCGGCATGCGCCCGCCGGTCGTGCTCGACGAGTGGCCTGTCGCGCCGGGCTGCTCGCGGGCGTTTCGCAGCGTCGGCTCCTGGCGCGGGCCGTATGACCCGATCGAGTACGGCGAGCGGACGCTCGGGCTGCGCGCGCACGAGCTGCGCGCCTTCGCCGGCCTGCCGCGACGCGTGGACGCCGAGTTCAGCCTGGCGCTGGACATCGACGCAGCGGACGGTCGCGACCACGAGCTGCTGGCCGACAACGGCTGGCTGCTGCACGACCCTCGCGCCGTCGCCGGCTCGCCGGCTCGATATCGCGACTTCGTCAGCTCGTCGGGCGCGGAGATCGCGATCGCCAAGAACATCTATGTCGCCACCAACAGCGGTTGGTTCAGCGACCGCAGCGCCTGCTTTCTGGCCAGCGGGCGCCCGGTGCTCTGCCAGGACACGGGCTTTGCCGGATCGCTGCCCGTCGAGGAGGGCCTGGTGGCCTTCGCCACGCTCGACGAGGCGGCCGAGGGAGCCGACCGCATCCTCGGCGATTGGCCGCGGCACGCCAGGGCCGCCCGCGACGTCGCCGAGGAGTTCTTCGATTCCAGAAAGGTGCTCGGTGAGCTGCTTGCGAAGCTCGGCGCGGAGTAGAGCGGCGCCGGTCGCGCGGGCGGCGCCGGTCGTACGGCTCAACTGGGGCTGCGGATCGCACGTCGCGGGCGGCTGGATCAACTCCGACGTCAAGAGCGGCCCGGGCGTCGATCTCGTCGCCGACATCCGCAAGGGCCTGCCGCTGGCCAGCGAAAACCTCGACTACGCGGTCAGCGTGCACGCGCTGCCCGAGTTCGCCTATCCCGAGCTGCAGGCGGTGCTCGAAGAGCTGCGCCGGGTGCTCAAGCCGGGAGGGGTGCTGCGGCTGGCCCTGCCCGACCTTCGCCGCGGCATCGACGCCTACCTGCGCGACGATCCCGACTACTTCCAGATCGACCCCGACGCGGTCAAGAGCAAGGGGGGTCGCTTCATCGTTCACATGCTCTGGTACGGCTATTCGCGCAGTCTCTTCACCGTCGACTTCGCCGAAGAGCTGCTGGAGCGCTCGGGCTTCGTCGATGTTCGCGAGTGCGCCTTCAAGACGACGGCGAGCGACTTCGAGCAGATCGTCGAGCTCGACAACCGTCCAGACGAGAGCTTCTTCGTGGAGGCGCGGCGAGGCCCGGACCGCCCGGGAGCGCGGGCGGGCCAATATGATCGCCGTGTGGCGGCCGAGGCGAGCCTGCAGATAGTCGAGATCGTCCATTCGACGCCAAACGACCTGCTGCGCGGGCACTTTCGCGTGGAGCAGGGCGACTCCACGCTCGAGTTCGTCGGTTGGGCGCTCGGCGCGCGCTCGCCCGTGGTCGGCATCGAGATCCTCGTCGAGGGGGAAGTCGTCGCCAGCACGTCGCCGGTGATCGAGCGGCCCGACATCGCCGAGGCGTTTCCCGACGTCGAGGGCGCCGCCACCTGCGGCTTTGCGCTCGCGATCGAGCCCAACGGCAAGGGACGCAGTCGCCTGGAGCTTCGCGCCACGCTGCAGGACGGCGAGCACGCTTCGCTCGGCGAGCTCGAAGTCACGACCGCGCAGCAGCGACGAAAGGGATTCTTCCGGCGGTCTCGATGAGCTCGGACGAGCCGCCCCTCGTTTCGGTCGTCATTCCGTGCTTCAACCAGGCACATTTTCTCGGTGAGGCGATCGACAGCGCGCTCGCGCAGACCTACGCGCGGGTGGAGACGGTCGTCGTCGACGACGGCTCCAGCGACAACAGCTATGAGGTCGCCGGGCGCCGGCCCGGCGTGCGCCGGCTGCGCCAGGCCAACAGCGGCGTGGCCGCGGCGCGCAACGTCGGCCTGGCCGAGGCCCGCGGGGCCTTCCTCGTGTTCCTCGACGCCGACGATCGCCTGCAAGCGGACGCGGTGCAGGTCGGCATGCACGCGCTGCTGCGCCGACCGCAGGTCGCCTTCGTTGCGGGCATGTCCAGGGACATCGACGTGGTCGGGCGCCCGGTGCAAGGTCGCAGGCAGCCGCTGGTCACACAGGACCACTACCTGAGGCTGCTCGTGGACTGCTACATCTGGTCGGGCTCTTCGCTGGTCCACAGGCGCGCGGCGCTGGAGGCCGTCGGCGCGTTCAACCAGGACCTCGCCGCCGGCGACGACTACGAGCTCTACCTCAAGCTCGCACGGCGCTATCCGATCTACTGCCACGACGCCGTCGTCACCGACTACCGCCGCCACGGCTTCAACACCACGCGCGACGCCGCCGTCGTGCTCACGTCTCAGCTGGAGGTGCTTGCGGGACAGCGCTCGCAGCTGCGCGACCGGCGCGAGCGGGACGCATGCCGGGCGGGGATGCGTAACACGCGGGCGGTGCACGGGAGCGCGCTCGTCGAGCAGCTCGCGGCCGACTGGAGGAGGCGGTGTCGAGGGCGAGCCCTGCGGGGACTGCGCATCCTGGCGCGGCGCTGTCCAGGTGGCCTGGGCGGCCTGGTCGCCAGGATCGGCCCGGCCGCGAGGATCGCCCCGGTCACCAGGATCGGCCCGGTCGCCGGGCTCGGCCCGGCGGGCAGGACTCGCGGATGAGCGGATGATGGGTGCGCTGGTGGAGATCGACGAGGTGACGCTGGCCGAGCCGCTTTCGCCGGAGCTGCGCGGCTTCGTCGACGAGCCGCACGCCGGCGCCGTGCTGGACGCGCACGCGGTCGACGTGCTCGGCTGGTCGCTGGGCGCGCGCAAGCGCGCCGTCGCCGTGGAGTTTTCGATCGGCGACGAGCCCCTCTGGCGCGCTCCGCTGCGCGCCGAGCGCGCCGACCTGGCAGAGGTCTTCGCGGACGCGCCCGAGGCGCGCAGGGCGGGCTTCGCGACCACGCTGAACCTGATCGGCGCGCCGGCCGAGTTCGAGCTGCGCGTGGCGACCGTGCTCGAGGGCCGGCGACGTGCGCCGCTGGCGACGATTCGCGGCCGCCACCGCTGGCGCCGCGAGCGCTCGCCGGCCTTCGCCGAGCTCGTCTCGGTCGTCATCGCCTGCCGCGGGCAGGCACGAGAGCTCGGCGAGACGATCGAGAGCGCGCTCGCCCAGACCTACCCGCACGTGGAGGTGGTGGTGGTCGACGACGGCTTCACCGACGAAGCCTCGCTGATCGCCGCGCGCCATCCGGGCGTCCGCTGCATACGCACGTGCCGCGAGCATGCACCTGCGCGGGGCCGCCGCCAGAGCGCTGGCGCGGCGCAGGCGCGCAACGCCGGAGCGCGCTCCACCAACGGCGACTTCC
>Ga0207671_10002049_pt1 | contig 22132 bp, 19 predicted proteins | sample KBSC24metaG_FD_184352 | JGI IMG/M metagenome (GOLD analysis project Ga0207671, IMG submission 184352) | Corn rhizosphere microbial communities from Kellogg Biological Station, Michigan, USA - KBS C2-4 metaG (SPAdes) (version 2) | ecosystem: Host-associated > Plants > Roots > Rhizosphere > Soil... | reverse complement strand
TTGAGAATGGGGGGTGTTCGACCAGTGGCCGAAAGACAGGAAGCCGATTTTCTTCATTGGGTCCAGATAGTGCCCACCCGCACCACGTCAATTGCGATGCTGTGGACAGCCACCTTGATGTGGTTAGGCGGCTTATGGCCTGACTTTGAATCAACCAATCGCGGGGTGAGCAAGCAATCCAATGGGTGACGCCGCTAGGCGTCTGGTATTGGCGAAGAACCTGCCCCTGAGCATGTCGCTAGGTACAACCGATAAGTCCCAAAGCCAGTCGACGGCGTCCTCGCAATGGCCGGATGAACGAAGGGCAGGTTTTACGGAGCCATTTTTAACGTCGAACGGCGGCTATGTCGGCGACTGCGGACCGAGGCATTGGTCGCCTGAATGTCCGCTTTCCCACATCCCATGTAGGAATCCGGTCAGTCCGGACACGACCAAAACCCGGACATTCGCGCATCAAACGTTGAATGGCCGCTTGCGATAAAAGCAGCCGTTCGGGTCGGACCGAGCGAACAATGTGCCCCGCGCCAAATGCCGATCAAAAATTCATTTGGACGACCCTCAATGCGGATGAGGTGGATGGCTCCCGCTCACGGCATCTGAGTGCCAAGGTGGGTTTGCTGTCATGCAAACCCGAGCAAAGGAGCCACCCGCAATGGAGATTAGCACGATCGGCCTCGGGCGACGTCCCTTGGATGGCTGACCATGTCCATTCAATGCGGCCCGTTCACCATCCGCCGACCAGAGAGCCGCAACCGTAAAATGCATCAACGTTGCGGGCGCCTTCGCTTTATCTACCAGCTCGTGTGGCCGCCGTCCGCGGCGATGACCGATCCGGTCATGAACGAAGATTCATCCGACGCGAGGTGCAGGATCGTTTTCGCGATCTCGGCAGGGTGGGCGAAGCGCTTGAGGTGCTGGCGGCCGGTCAACTTGGCCAGCAGATCCGCTCGTTCCTCCGGTGGTAATCCGGCCAGCAGCCCTTGCGCCATGCCGGTGTCGATTCCGCCCGGGCAGATGACATTGCACCGGATGTCGGGCGCCAGTTCGGCCGCCAATGCCCGCGTCATGCCAATGATCGCGGCCTTGGAAGCACAATAGACGCTCATGTGGGGCAGCGATACCAACCCACCGACCGACGAGACGTTGACGATCGCCCCGCCGCCCGAAGCGCGGATAGCCGGCGCGGCTTTCTGTACGGCGATGAGTTGCGAGAAGCAGTTGATGTGCATCACATGGTCGAACTGGGCCAACGTGACGTCAGCCAGATCGCCGGGTCCCAGAATGCCAGCGATATTGCACCAGGCATGCAGGGCGCCAAATCGTTCCATGGCCAGGCTGACCAGCGCGGCGTGGGTTTCGGGGTGGGTCGCGTCACCCGGCACCGCAACGATCTCAGTTCCTTCGGCAATCAAATCCGTTTTCAGAAGATCCAGCGCCTGTTCATCGATGTCGGTCAGAGCCAGCTTGGCGCCTTCGCGCGCCATCAATCGCGCGGTCGCGAGGCCAAGTCCCCCCGTGGCGCCGGTCATCGCGACGACTTTGGCGGCAAGACGACCCGGCCTGGGAAGCTCAGTTGGCATTTTGTCCTCCAAGCAGGGCATGTACTGCCCGCCGTGTCATCACGCGCACAAGATTGGCCCGGTAGTCTGCACCCGCGTGAAAATCGCTGATGAGTTCTGGCAGATCGAAGGTCAGGTGATCGATGCCTTCGGGGCTGCCGTCGCGCAACAATTGTTGCTCGACGTCGGACATCCGGAATGCCCCCGCGCCCGCGCCTGTGACTGCGACCCGCCATCCACGAGGGCAATGGGCAACGGCGACGCCGGTCATGGCGTAACCCGAAACCGGGTGCCGGAATTTGGCATAGGAAAATGCCTGGTCAGTGCGGATGCGCACCTGCAGAACAAGCTCGCCGGGCTCCAGTGCGGTCTCGAACAATCCTGTCAGGAAGGCGTCGGCAGGCAACTCGCGGCGGTCTGTGACGACCACCGCATCGAGCGCGAGGATCGCCGCCGGGTAATCGGCCGCCGGATCGTTGTTGGCGATCGAGCCGCCGATCGTACCCCGGTTACGGACCTGGACGTCACCGATGCCGTCGGCCAACTGCGCGAGCCCGGGAACCAGGGACTGCACGAGTGCGCTGCCGGCGACGCTAGCGTGCGTTGCCATGGCGCCGATCTGCAATTCGCCTTCGTCTTCCTCGATCTCCCTCAGCAGTGGAACCCCCGCCAGGTCCACCAGCTCCGAAGGACCGGCAAGCCGCTGCTTCATGGTCGGCAGCAAGGTCATGCCTCCGGCCAGCGGCCTGGCATCGGGATCGCCCGCAAGGATATCAAGAATGTCTGAAAGGGTTTCAGGGCGAGAATAGAGGAATTCTCTCACTGGCCGGTCTTCCGGCTGGCGGAAATCACGGCCGCGATAATGGGCTGATATCCGGTGCAGCGGCACAGGTTGCCTTCCAGCGCATGGCGGATCGCGGCCTCGTCCGGTAAGGGGTGCGTGTCCAGAAGCGCGGCGGCGGCCATGATCATGCCGGGCGTGCAATAACCGCACTGAAGGCCGTGCTCCTCACGAAACGCCTGCTGCAGTGGGTGATCGCCCCGTGGACCGAGCCCCTCAATCGTGGTGACCCCCCGCCCATGCGCCTGGAGCGCCAGCATCGTGCAGCTCTTCACGGCCTGCCCGTCGCAATGAACGGTGCAGGCGCCGCATTGGGTGGTATCACAGCCGACATGCGTGCCCGTCAGGCCCAGGACTTCGCGCAGGAAGTCGACCAGCAGCAGCCGCGCACTGACCATCTCGCTGACTTCCCGGCCGTTTACAGCAAGCGAAAGGGGGTAGAGCTTCTCCATGGTCATCACTTGAGTGTGTACATGACGGTCATGAAGACCAACAACGCTGCCAGCACCAGGATCGTGAAGGACTGGGCATCGAACCATCGCCGGGTGGATTCCGCGACCGTCGGTGCGGGACGGGGCTGCGCGCCCGCGGCAGGCAATGCATAGGCTCTGGTAGCCGGCGCAGGCACCGACACATCTCCTGCGGGGATCGGTATAACCGGCGCTTCGCCCGAAATTGCGGATATATCTGAAGCCGTCCCGGCTTCGACGATTGCCGCGAACTTGTCGAAGAACTCAGCCGCATATTTTTTTGCGAAAGCCTCGATCAGGCGCGAGCCGATCTGGGCGAGTTTGCCGCCGATCTCGCTGCCGACATCATAGGTCAGCCGCGTGCCCTCCGCCTCCTGCGCAAGACGCACCAGCGCGGACCCCTTGGCGAAACCTGCCGCGCCGCCCGATCCTTCGCCAACAATGCGGCAGCTCTCCGGTGCTTCGAGATCCTCAAGCCGAATTCGACCGTTAAACCTGGCCTTTACCGGCCCGACGCGGGTCACCACGGTTGCCACCCAGTCGACCGGTGTTTCGCGCGTGATCTCCTCGCAACCCGGTATGCATTGGCGCAGGATCCCGGGATCGTTGATAGCCTGCCAGACTAGTTCGCGCTCGGCGCGGATCAGCGCTTCACCGACGAGCTTCACGCCGGTTCTGCCTGGCGCGAGGCGGCTCCATTGATCGCGGACCATATGCGCGCCGGAGTCAGTGGCATTTGCAGATCGGTGACGCCAAGCGGGCGCAGGGCATCAAGCACCGCGTTGACCACCGTGGGCGGTGCGGCGATCGTACCGGATTCCCCCACGCCTTTGACCCCGACCGGGTTGGTCTTGCATGGAATTTCCTCAAGCCTCGCGGCAATGGTTGGCATCGTATCTGTCCTCAACATTCCATAGTCAGAAAAGCTGCCGCTCAGCAGTTGGCCGGTGGCCGGGTCGTAGACGACCTCCTCGACCAAAGCCTGCCCGAGGCCCTGGGCGATGCCGCCAATGATCTGGCCCTCGCAAATCATCGGGTTGATTGCCTTGCCCACGTCGTCGACGACGGTGTAGCGATCTATTCGGACGGTACCGGTTTCGGGGTCGACTTCGATCTCACACACGTGGGCGCCGTTCGGGAAGTTCGGCGCTTCACCGCCGGCAGTGCCCACGGTCGACAAACCCAGGGATTGGCCGCCCGGCACGCCCATCGGCGCGAAGAAGCCCCTGACCACCTGCTGCAGCGAGACAGTGCGGTTCGTGGCCTTGGCCCGGAAAAGGCCCTCACCGAATTCGACGGAATCGGCATCTACCTCGAGGATATTGGCCGCCATAGGCGAACAGCGCGCGATCGCCTCGTCGGCGGCCGCGCGAAGCGCGGTACTTGCCAGCATGGAGCTACGGGCGGCATAGGTTCCGCGACCGAACGTCACTGCATCGGTATCGCCTTGAACGTGTCGGATCTGTTCAGGGGGGATGCCGAGCCAGTCGTGTATTAGCTGCGCAAAAGCGGTCGCATGTCCCTGGCCGTGCGAATGAGTGCCAGCGAGGATGGATACTCCACCAGACGGGTCGAAGCGCAGTTCCATCCGCTCGTTGAACACGCCTGCGCTCTCGATATAGCAGGTGACCGCGCGCCCGCGAAAAAGCCCCTTGCCTTCCGACGCCTGCTTGCGCGCCGCGAAACCATCCCAGTCGGCCAGTTCCAGGCATTTTTCCATCATTCCGGCGAAATCGCCACTGTCATACGTCAGGCCGGTGGGGGTCGCATATGGCAAGGCCTGCTCGGCGATCAGGTTCCGGCGCCGGATCTCGACCTGGCCCAATCCCGAAACACGACCTGCTTCGTCCATCAGCCGCTCAAGCATGAAGCATGCCTCGGGCCTGCCTGCGCCGCGGTACGGACCCGTAGGCGAGCAATTGGTGAACATGGCCGACGTCCGCACGTCGATGGCAGAGATGTCGTAGACACCCGGCAGCATGCGCATCGAAAAAGTGATCGGCGCAACCGTGGCCGAAGCAACATAGGCGCCCAGTGCGTGATAGGCGCGCACACGTAGGCCAATGGCTCGGCCATTTTCATCGAAGGCCATCTGCGCCGAAGCGACCTGGTCGCGACCATGGTTATCGCCCGCCAGCGATTCCGAACGACTTGCAACCCACCTCACCGGCCGCCCCAGCTTGCGCGCCGCCCATAGAACGAGCGCATCCTCGGGGTAGGGATCGGCTTTCATCCCGAAGCCGCCGCCGACGTCGGGAGAGATGACGCGCAGGCAAGTTTCGGGAATGGCCAGTACCGAATTCGCCAGCATCTTGCGGACGCCGTGCGGGTTTTGCGAGCTGGTGTGCAGGATGTACTGACCCTCGCCATCGCTTATGATGAACTCGCCCAGCGCACATCGCGGCTCGATCGAGTTGGCCGAGAGGCGGTTGTTGCGCAAGTCAAGCTGCACGACGAATGCACTGCGGGCAAAAGCCTCGTCGGTGCGTTCGGGGTCGCCAAATGCCAGTGTAAAGCTGCGGTTCCCTTCACAACCGGGCCAGATTTCGGGCGTATCGGATGCCGCAGCGCCGTCCGGCGTCGTCACGCAAGGACGAGGGGAATATTCTATTTCGACGCATTCGGCCGCGTCGCGGGCCTGGTCAGCGGTTTCCGCGACCACGGCGACCACCCTGTCACCGACACAGCGGACCCGGTCGGGTACCAGAATGGGGCGGACGGTGCGAAAGCCGGGCGGGCCGCCGGCGTCCTCCGGCATGAAATAGGGCGGCAATCCGCCAAGGCCTTCGTTCTCGGCATCCTGTCCGGTGAGAACCGCGAGCACGCCCGGCGACTCCAGCGCGGCCTTAACGCCGATGCGGACGATGTCCGCGTGCGCCTGGTCCGAATATATGACGCACATATGCGCCGCGCGAGCCCGCGTGATGTCACCGACATAGCTGCCAGCTCCCGTCAGAAAGCGGTGGTCCTCGCGACGGCGAACCGCCTGGCCAATGCCAAAACCGGACACTTTTCCTCCCCGTCCATTACCGCCTTTGATTGATCGTTGGTGTGGACATCCCCACGACTTGACGGCGGTGCGATATTGAATTTAAGGCCATGTACGAAAGAGGCAAGAGATTTCCGTATGACCGTACGAGAAAATGAAAGGACCATGCGCAAGGGTGAGCGCACCAGGCAGGCGATCCTGAACGCGGCGGAAGCCGAATTCGCCCTGTCGGGCTACGAAGCGGTCTCGATCCGCCAGGTGGCGGACGCGGCAGCCCAGCACCTCGGGGTCGTTACTTATCATTACCCCAACAAGGAGTTGCTGTTCGAAGCAGTCGTGGCGCGCCGCGCAGAGGAACTCACCCAGCAGCGGAAAGAGCGCTTGAACAATCTTGTCGATCCGACGATCGAGACCTTGCTGGATGCATTTCTCGTTCCGTTCCGCGAAAAAGTCGAAGGCGGATCAGAGGGCTGGCGCCGTTATGCGCAGATATTGGCCCATATCGCGCAGGATGCGCGGTGGGCGCCGCTGGCGGACCGCCTGTTTGGCGAAACGGGTCGAAAATTCATCTCGCTCATGCGCGAGGTGGAACCGCGACTTACCCTTGACACGGCGACGCAGGGCTATGTCCACCTGATTTCCGTCATGGTAGGATTGTTCGCGTCGACCAAGCTACTGGATCGCCTGTCCAACGGAAAGATGTCGAGCGATCGTCTCTCGGAAAATTATGATCAGGCGATCGCGTTCCTTGCCGGTGGAATGCGCGCTCTCGCCACGCGACCGCACGTGCGTGCGGCCTTGGTTCACCAATAAAGCCGGATTCGATCAACCGGTTTTCACCTAATCGCATCCGCTACAGCAACCTGCCGAACCGATCAGCTGACGCCGGCTTGTGCGGCGACCAGGCGCCGGTAAGTGCGACGTGCCCGGGTGGAAGCACTGTCGATGGCTAGCAGCGTGGGCTTCAGATCGAACAGGTCGGCATCTCCGGTGCGACGCTGCTGCGCTTCGATGATCGGTTTGTCCTCGCCCTCGAACGCAGACCGCAACCCGCGGGCGAAGGCGGCATTATACTCGGGATCGTCCATTTTGTAATTGCGCTGGTTGCAATAGAAGTAGTGCGTCGAGGTTGCAGTTTCCGGCGTCATGATGTGGGCATTGAATGTGCAAATACCTTCTCCACGCGACTGCCCCGCCGGGGTGGCGCCGACCTCGAGGCGCATGACCCCGGACGGGTGCCAGAGCACTTCAGTCCACATGTCGGTCAGCATGTCGGGGTCGGGCATCTCAGGGCGCATGATCGGCAGCGCCTTCTCGTTCTTTGCAAGCCATTGGACGAAGATAGTGTCACCACGCTCCTCGATATGCGCCTTGCTCCGGGTGATCGATCCACCGCCCAAGGTGCTCGGATGCAGGTAATCGGCATGGCTCAAGTCGAGAATATTGTCCTCGAACAATGTGTGCGCGGCAGCCGCGTGCATGTAGCCGTGACTGATCGAATGCTCGGACGCGTTATCGATGAAGCTCAGATCCGGAATCGACGCGGGGTCAGCAACCGCAGCTTCGCCCATCCAGATCCAGAGGATGCCGTGCCGCTCGACCACAGGATACTTGGGCACATGTAAGGCCGCCACCACAGGGCCGTGGGGGTTTTCGATGCAGCGCCCGTCCGATCCGAAGCGAAGTCCGTGATAGGCGCACTGCAGCGTGGCGCCGTCGCAATGGCCGAGACTGAGCGGAACCAGTCGATGCGGGCAGCGGTCCAGCAATGCACTTACGCCGCCATCGGGATCTCGCCACAGGATCACCGGCGTATCAATGATCGTGCGGGGAAGCAGCGTGGCATTTCCAACCTCTTCGCTCCAGGCTGCAACGTACCAAACATTGAGCAGGAAGTTCATCGCATTTACCCCTTGGCCCTGAGCGCGGTTCGGCATGTAATCGCTGCGGCGGATCCCCGGCGTGCCATGTGAACTGCCCTAGGCCGCGCCCTGCCCCGTGCGCCGCAGCCCCGCCCCGGCCGGGAAGCGATGGCCCTCCTGCAGCCGGACAGGCTGGCTGATGCCAAATTCAGACACGTCAACTCTCCTCCCTTGCCCAACGGCTAGGGCAGCGGCGACCTGCACGATCGCACTGATGAAACCTAACGCGCCCTATGAAAGACGCAAGATATTTCCATATCGCCGTACTAAAAAGTGCGATAACCCTCCTCTGTGCATGCTCGAACAGGCAAATCGGTCTCGGAGTGGTGATAGCCAGTCAGCCGTCGCTGCAGGACGACACTCTGGCTTCGTCATCGATCAAAGGGCGGACTAGGAGGCGCTTGGGAGGATGCGCACCGGCGAGTCAGCCGCGTCGAAGGTTGTCAGTTCGACAAAGCCGCTCCTCCGAGCGCGACCGAACGTGCTTCACGCGGAGCCATCCCGAACCGCCGCCGGAACGCTCTGCTGAAATGCGATGCATCGTTGAAACCCCAACGAAAGGCGATTTCTCCGATCGAAATATCCGTCATTTGCGGATGTACGATTTCTCCCTTGCAGCGCTCCAATCGCTCCCGCCAAATTCGCCGCATCAACGGCTCGGCGTCGCCTTCAAACAATTCATAAAGGTAGCGCAGCGACAGTCCGACGTTGCGCGCGATCAGTGAGGGTGAAAGATCGGCTTCCGCCAGATTCTGGCGGATGAACGTCAGGACCCGTTGGCGATGGGCCGCTTGGCAGCCGGCCGACACCGGAGAAAAATCGTCAGCCATGCCGCAAAGCACGGTCGACAGGATCAACGGAATGGTGTCAGCCACCTTTTCGGCTGCATCCGCGTTGAGTTGCATGCCGATACGAAAGAGCTCGTCGCTATACGCCCTGAATAACGCCGCCGGGCCTGTATTCGTCTGCATCGCAATCGCAGTGCAGCTGTCGACGTTAGGAAAATAGGAGCGCAGCGCCGCGCAGGGAACGTAGATGGACGTCGTACAAATCTCGCCGGTTTCGATCATGAACGGTCGGGCAGGGTCGACGAGAAACATATCACCGGGGCGAATCATGCTTTCTCGCCCCCCCTGGCTGACGAATGCGGTGCCTTCGCGGTGAACGCTTACCAGATAGCTGGGAACCGGGCTCGGCTGCGAACTGACGGGCTCGGTGATATGCGGAGAAAAACGCAACTTGGCGAAACGCAGACCGGGTCGTGCAAATCCATCGACCGCGCACTCCAGCGCCTGCGAGCCCACGGGCCGGATATTTAGTCCGATCGAGAACAGCGAGGCCATGTCCTTGCTAAACTTGGATGATCGTCGACCGCTGGGCACACCAGCCGTAGTGAAGGTTTCCGCCCGGAGCGCCGCCTCGGCCATTGTTGCTCCTCTCCCCCCGTATTCAACTCTTTTCCCAGGGGGGAGGAATTACCGTAAAATAGTACATCTATCCAGAAAAATCTGTGTTCCATCCAAATTTGCCCCGCAAGGCACTGACCGCGCAGTCGGGGGTGGTGAGCACGGTCGCGCCCGTGGTCCGCGCAATCTCCGGGGCTGCCCGAGCCAGGCTGAATTGGGCCAGCGCGATTACGCGTTCGGAGCTGAAACCCTGTGCCGCGGCCGCACAAAGTCGGTCATGCTCGGCAAAATCCCCGACCTCCGCCGCCTCCAACGCCCCGACGGCAAGACGAGGTTCGACATCGAGCGAAACTGGAAACTCACCAAGCATGGAATCGAGTGTCGGCGCGAACGTGGCGAGGAGGCCCACTGGCCGCCCCAGCGCAACCGCCTTATCGATCATCGCCTCGTTCGGCTTCAGCACAGGAACGTCCATCATCCCGGCCACGGTCTCGATCGCCTCGCCGAACGCAGAGCAGGTGAACAGGATGGCGTCGGCGCGCGCGAACTTGATCGCATAGCGCGACAATTCGACAAAACGCTCGATCATTGACTCCGTCAGACTTCCGTCAATCGCACGGTCGGCCGACAGGCTGTCATCGAGAATATGGACGCGGTCCGCTTCCGGCCACAATCGTCGAAAGCTCTCCGTGATAGGATCGAGCGACAGCCGCAGTGCCGAGATCAGCGCAATCCTGGGCGGTGCCATCAGAACGGTTCCGCCAGCTTGGCCAGCGACTGCTCGACAAGTATGGTCTGCTCCTCGGGAGGCCGCCCATCCTGCTCGCGCCGACCGATCTCAATCGAATTTTCGGTGACCAGCCGACAGCGGTCATAGCGACGGGCCATGAACGCCGCGAACGTGCGCGCCACGTCTCCCCCGGACCGTAGCAATTCGTCGCCCAGCACCAGCCCGTCTTCGATCGCCATGCCGGCCCCCGAAGCCAGTTGCGGGGTTGTTGGATGAGCCGCATCGCCGACCAGGATAATGCGCCCGCTGTACCAGGGTGCCGGTAACAGGAACGCCTCAAGAGGGCGCACGTTGATGACTGAATCCACCGTCAAGCTATCGCGGATCCCGGCCAGAACCCCGCCATAGCTCGCCAGCAGGTCCTGCAAATGGATGTGCAGTTGCTCCACGGGATAGATCGGCGGCCGCGGGCCGACCTGAAGCAGGAACATGTACATGTGGGTCTGCGACACCGGCGACAGCCCGATCTTGTAGGGACCCCCAAGGAAAAAGTGCCGCTGGGCGATACCAGCAGGCCGCGTCGTGTACAGGCGCCACACGGTCTGCCCGGTATATTCGGCCCGGTCGGCATGCGGGAAGATCGCCGCGCGCGTGGTGGAGAAGACCCCGTCCGCGCCGACCATGAAGCTGTAGGAGCGCGTCTCGCCGTCGCTGAACCGCACCTCGACGGCATCGTTGACCTGGTCAAAGCTATCGACGGTGCAACCAAGGCGAACATCGGTGCCGACATCGCGCACCCGACGTGACATGATCCGGTGAAGGTCGGGCCGCATGACGCCACCGCTACCGGGCAGATTCTCGTCCAGGTCAGGATCCGGCAGGTGCGTGACCGGCTGGCCGTTGACATTGCAGACCTGGATCCCGTTTCCAGCGAACCCGACTTCAAGGAATTCTTCGAGCAGGTTGAGCGCCTTGATCGCGCGTAGAGTCGGCCGGGTCACCGTGATACCGGCGCCCGTGACCCGCCATTCGCGATCCTTGTCGATCAGATCGACGGCAACACCTAGCTGACGCAGGCACAGGGCCGTCGCCATGCCGCCGACCCCGCCACCGACGATCAGAGCTTTCAGATCATTCAGCTTGTCCATGACATCAGCTCTCAATACTGGAGGTCAGGTGCTCACCGACGAGATCGGTAAATTGCCGTGCTGCCTCCACATTCATAAGATGGCCCGCGTTCACGCGCTCCAGGCGGCTGTTCGGGACTGCCCGTGCGATTGTCTCGAGCGCCTCGATCGGCACCGCGATGTCGTGCTCACCGGCGACAACCAGCGTCGGACAAGTGATCCGCGAGAGGATGGCCCTGTTATCCAGCCCGGCGATAGCCTCGGCCGCAAGCGCATATCCCTCGGCCGGTGTCGCGAGGATTAGCTGGCGGATCATATCGACACGCGCCTTTGCGGATACGAGGAACGCCGGCGTGAACCATCGCGCCAGGATGTCGTCGACCTGACCTCCCATTCCATCACGGCGCGCTCCGGCAGCGCGATCACGCCACATTTCCTGAACCGGCGGCGGTGGATAGGCCGTGCCCGCGGCGAGGACTGCCGAGGCGACCCGCTCGGGTGCCATCACCGCCATGGCCTGCGCGATAGAGCTACCGAACGACAGGCCAACCACACCGAACCGCCCTACGCCCATGGCATCCAGCGTTGCCAGGACCGCGCCGGCATAGCCCTCGATGGATCCGGCGGACGGCGGCACCGGGCTTCCACCATGGCCGGGCAGGTCAAGGGCGATAACGCGGAAGCGCTCCGCCAAGGTCTCGATCTGCGCATCCCACAACGCTGAGGACGTGGCGATCGCATGCAACAGCACGATCGCTGGCTGCGTATCGACTCCGGCCGTGCGGCTCGAAAGCGCCGCGCTCATTCACTCCTCCATCGGCCCAGCGCGATGCCCGTGTACCATTCGCTGACCGGTTCGTAGTGGTTCAGCTCAAAATTGCGGCACCCAGCAATGCCGTGCGCAACGAGCCAGTTGCGGATTTCCTCGGCGCCGTTGCCGGCGCTATTGACTTCCGCCTCGGAAAATGAAGCCAGCGCGTCGACGTCAGTTCCCCCGAGCAGTTCGAGGAAGCGCCGGTCGAACACTTCGTTGACATAACCCATGCGCGGCGTGCCGACATCATGGGCGATCCCGCCCGTGGCGAGCACTACGACCCGGTCGGCGCCATCGTACGAGCGAATTGCCTCGGCCATTGCCCTGCCCAGCTCGACGCAGCGCGTCATCCTCGGTAGCGGTGGCTGGACGCAATTCACCAGGATCGGCACCACAGGAAAGTCGCCACAAATGCCCGCGAGGGTGAGCGGGGTGACCATGCCGTGATCGAGCACAAGTTCCAGCGAAAACGCCGGATCGAAGCCGCTGTTCAGGCAATGTTGCAGTATGTGGGCAGAAAGGTTGCGTGCACCCGGGATGGTCTTGCGATCGACCTTGAGCCAGCCCTCGATTGGGCCATCATAGGTTTCCGCGATGCCTATGCAAAACGCCGGCATGTTACCAAGAAAGAAGTTGTGAAGATGATCATTGGACACGAGCACGATCGCGTCCGGGTCAAGTCGGGCGATTTCTTCCCCTATCCGGCTGAACTCATCGAACACCGTACGGGCCACCTCCTCTGCTGGTGCGTGCGGCAGATTGGTCATCACCGGGGTGTGGCTGACGGCGAAGATTCCTGCAATTTCAGCCATTTTCCAGCTCCTTGCCGGCTTGCCTCAGCGCGGCGAGATAATCCTGTTCCGGTATCCGTAGCTGCAGGCAATAAGCTCGCAGCAGGTAAGGGTTGGCGCCCAGCAGATAGAGTCGCGTGATATCGGTGTGCTCGAGTGCCGCGGTCGCCGCCGGGGTCAGTTCCGGATAGCAGGCGATATAGGCGTTGGGATTGGCGAAATAGCGCTTCTCCTCGTCCCGGTCGTGCTGGATCCGGTAAAGGACTCGGTTAATCTGATAAGCCTCGCCGGTCGGAATGGCTTGTAGCCAGTTGTTAATCATTGGGCGCGCTCCTTCACCACACGGCATGTCCAGTCGATGATCAGCGGAAGGGTTTGTGGAGTGATCCCCATATGACCACCGGGGAACATCCGCACCGACTTGGGTTCGCCGTGGCCGAGGAGTAGGTCGATGTCGGCGACCGGGCACTGCTTGTCCTCTCGCCCGTTCACCAACAGCATTGGGGCGCAAGGGCCGTCCAGCATACCCGCATCGAGCAGCGACAGGCGTTCGAAGAATTCTACATATTCGGCTTCTGTTCGAGCGCCGAGCATCCGCATCCGCGTCTCAACGAGCTCCATCAGGTAGCTGTCGGGGTAACGCGAGCTTTCGATCCAATCGCGCTGGAACATGAAGTGGGCGCCACCGCCCCAGTTAACGCCGCAGGCGATCCGATCGGAGTAGAGGTGGGCCAGCCGCGTTGCCCAGTAGCCGCCGAACGAACGGCCGAGGCATCCGGGCAACCGGCCTGACAGATCGTCGCGCGCGGCCAGCCAGTCGAAGACCGGCAGAAACTGCTGTTCGGCGCCGGGTCGACCCTTGACTGGCGATTCCCCGGTGCCCGGCCCATCTATCGCGACCGTCGCCACCCCCTGCTTGAGCGCAAGGTCGCTCGCCGCGGTCATCTGTTCCTTCCAAGCGTCGACACCGCCCCACATGACGATGACCGGTGGCCGTTCTATGCCCTTCGGGCGCCGCAGCAGGAACACAACCTCGTCGCCGTCGCCTTCTTCGCCCTGAAACGGAACGCTGACCCGCTCGATCGGCGGATCGAGCAAGGTGCCTGCAGCGAGATAAGCGTCGCGCTCGCGTGCCGCGCTAGCCAGCTTGTCGGGATGATTGGGGCAAGGAAACCGACCCAGGAAGAAGAAACCGTCTGCCCGCAGGAACTGCACCTTGGCGTCCTCGAGCTTGCCGGCCTCGCGCGCGACGACGCCGGCGGCAAAGGCATCCTCGCCGGCCGCGGTCCAGGCCGCAGCCCAGTTGACCGGATCAAGGCCCTGCAACTGGACGACGACGCCTTCAGTATCCTCGTAGCTAAGGTTGTTCATCGGGTGGATGCGCTTGCGGGTGCGATCCAGCATCCAGGCTTTGGCTTCTTCGAGCGTCCTGGGGCGTTCATGAACGGTATCGGGATTCGGCATCGAGGTTTCTCCGCTTTGCGGCTCAAGGTGAAATCAGTTCAAGAGGGCGATTCCGCGTCTCGACGGCGAAGATCAGACAGGTTGCCCCTGCCAGCGCGCCGAGACCGGCGAAGATCGCGAAGATCACCCCCAGCCCCGCCGTATCGACGATCAGACCGACGACCATCGGCGCCATGATGCCGGCAAGGATCGACACCACATATCCAAGCGACACGCCGATCACGCGCATACGGGTCGGGTAGAGTTCGGGGGCATATAGGATCATTCCGATCGAGATCGTCGATACGAAATAGAAGCTGATGCATCCGCCCACGAGCATGTGGTTGACGCTCTCCAGCCCGTTGGCTCCCAGATTGAGAAACGCAGCGGCGGCCAGCAGAAACGCAGTGCTGAACCAGATCCGTCGACCGACGAGGTCAATCGCCAGCGCCGCGGTCAGCGTTCCCGAGAAGCCCGCCGCTTGCGTGATCAAGGCGTTGCGCAGGCTGTCGCTGAGAGACAGCTGAAACAACCCTTGGTAGAGGGAGGGCAGCCAGGTGACTAAGCCGTAGTTCATGAAGAAGCAGCAGAAGTACATGGTCCACAGCGTGACGGTGCGTCGGCCATAACCCTTGGAAAACAGGCCCTTCAGGATGGCGAAGCTGAACGGAAAGGTTGGACGCTCGTTCGGCTTGCCGGATGAACTCGTGACGTGGACCTCGGTTGCGCCCGGCCAGGCGGAAGTGGCTGTCATGGAAGCCGCGCTCGCGCCTTCTATACGCCGCACTATGGCGTCGGCTTCCGACAGACGGCCGCGGTATACGAGCCACCGCGGCGATTCCGGTACAAGGCGGATCAGCATTGGCAGCACTAAAACCGCCGGCAGGGCGCCAATTGCCAGGAATGGTCGCCAGCCGAAATGCAGGATGAACCACCAGCCCAGCAAGGCGCCTGCAAGCAGACCGAGTGGAAAGACCAGCTCGTACAACAGCACGAAACGTCCGCGCCCTCGGGCCTTGGCGATTTCCGAGATGTAGGTGACCGCTATGGGAACTTCCGCACCGAGGCCTATGCCGGTGAGGAGACGGGCCGCGACCAGCCAATAATAATCCAGGGCCAGCGAAGCCGCCAAGCTCATCACGGAATACAGCGCGGTGCAACCGATCAAGGCGGCACGCCTGCCCCGTGTCTCCGCGATGATGCCGAACACGAGCGCGCCGATGATTTCCCCGACGAACAACGCCGACAGCAGGAAGCCGGACTGACCTTGGGACAGATGCCATTGGGCCTTCAATGCGGGCAAGGCATAGGCGATCGCCAGAACTTCGAAGGCATTGAAGAAAGTGGCAGTCCCGACAACCAGCCTGAGCTTGATCTGCCAACTGGTCAGAGGCGCGTCCTCCAGCCTGGCAATGATGCTTTCGTCAGTCAGGGCCATAGGAGAAGCGAGGTTACCCATGTTGGAAACAAGGCCCTGTATATTTCGGTGCGAGAAAAGCCGGCCATCGTTGCACCGCGATGGCCGGCAAGGCAGAGTTAGTATTTGACCGACACGCGAACCCCGTATGTCCGTGGCGGAAGGATGTTGCCCCACCAAGTGGGATCCCCGCTGTTGAAGCTCTGCTGCGCGTTGTTGTATGCTTGCGTGTTCGTGAGGTTGTTCACAAAGCCGGTCACGCTCCAGCGTTCGCTCTGCCTGAAGGTGAGCCACAGGTCGGTCAGCTGGTAACCGTTCTGCCGGGCGAAGGCCGGGGCTCCGATCGTCAGATCCGTGTCGGACTGTATGTTGCTGCGCACCCCGGCGACGATGGCGCTGTCACCCTTGAGCCGGAACGTGTGCTGCCAGGACAGCGTTGCCGTCCATTGCGGCGCATTGGGAACGGCCTTGCCGGCGCAATCGACGATCGGGATGTGCAGGATCGGGTTCATGCCGATCGCAGGGCAGGTGACCTGCGAGGTGGGCGTGAACACATAGTTGTCGAAACGCGAATGCAGGTAGGACACATTAGCGGTCAGCAAATCATCCGGCGTAGCGAGGAATGTCGCTTCCACGTCGGCGCCGTATTCCTTCAGGTTGCCGACATTGAGGATCGGGAAGCCGACCACCGGCGGATAGAGCACGCTCAGCGCGCCATACTGCTTTTTCTTGAAGCTCCAGTAGAACAGTTCGACGTTCAACTGCAGCCGATTGTCGAGGAACCGGTTCTTGGCGCCCAGCGCGTAGGCGGTAATGTTCTCTGGCTCGTAGCTGTTCTTGAAGTTGAACGTGCCGGCCGGGGCGTTCAAGCCATCGTTGAAGCCTCCGGCATGGAAACCGGTGGAGACGTTGGCATAGACCATGGAGCGCCGGCCGATGTCGTAATCGAGCCCCACCTTCCAGTTGGTGGCGTTCCATGCGCGGGTGCCGCTGCTGTTCACCACGCACTGCGAGGTAGCCAGGTTGTAGGCCGTGCCGGCCACGCCCACCGGGCAGAACGGCGTGCCACCGATATCGGTATAGGCCGGCTGTCCAATCAGGAAACGTCCCCCGATCGTCTTCTTTTCATGCGTCTGGCGCAGACCGGCGGTCAGGCGCAGGGCATCGGTGATCGAATAGGTCGCCTGGCCGAAGGCGGCATAGCTGATGTCGGACAGACGATAGTCGCGGCCGATATTGCCCTGGTTTGTCACCAGTCCGCCGGGAACCTGGTTGAAGTTCCAGTAATTTTCCAGCGGAGTCTGGGTTTCCTTGAAATAATACAGCCCGATCAGCCACTTGAGCTTTCCTGTGCCGTCCGACGCAAGCCGCGCTTCGTAGCTCTGCTGGTCGGCCGGGGTATTGATGATAGTGTTATAACCACCGGCCGGATTGACCCAATTGGCCAGGGTGTGCCGATATGCCGGAAGGAACGTCAGGGTGAAGCCCGGCCCATGCCAGTCGAACTGCCCCATGACGCCCCAGGTGTGGTTCTTCACGAAGCTTCCCGGGGCCCAGCGTCCCACCGTGTCGGGATTGAGCGCATAGCCGCCGACCCCCGGCCCATAGAGATTGGGGCTGAAGGTCACGGTGTTGGGCACGACGCACTGGTTGGCGCCGGGCAACAGAGTGCAGCCCACGCCGGGGTTCTGCAGCTGGCCGTTGTAATTGGCCGGCGCATAGAAGCCGAGCGGCGGCCCCTGCCACGGATCGGCGGTGATCGCGGTGGCATGGGTTGCCGTGGTGTTCATGACCACCTGGCCAACGCCGTTGCCGCGATCGCGCGAGTAGTCCCCCGCCAGATAGACGCTAAATTCGCTGCTGGGTTCATAACGCAGCGAAAGGCGGCCGGCGAACGTGTTCTGGTCGTCCATCCCGGTCCGCGCCAGGTAGCCGTCGTGGCGGATGAAGCCGGCCGCGGCCCGCACCGCCAGCTTGTCGCTCAGCGGCAGATTGACGACTCCCTTCACATCGACCGCCTGGAAATTGCCGTACTGGGCATCGAACTGCGCACCCGTCTCAAAGGTCGGATGGTTGGCGATGTAGTTGATCGCGCCGCCGGTCGCGTTGCGACCGTAGAGGGTGCCTTGCGGGCCCTTGAGCACCTCGATCCGCTCCACGTCGAGGAACGCGCCGGACAGGGCCGTGCCGCGGGCAACGTATCCGCCATCGATGCTCTGCGCGACGGCCATGTCGCCGAAGGCGTTGACAATCTGCGCGCCGATGCCGCGGATGTAAATGTTGTTCAACCCGCCAAACCCGCGACTAACCGACAAGCCCGGCACAAGCTTCACGAGGTCTACCGGCTTGGACACATTGGCTTGCTGGAGGGTGCCACCGTCCACCGCCTGAATGGCGATAGGCGTACGCTGCAGGCTGGTCGAACGGCGCTCGGCAGTCACCACGATGTCGCCCAGTTGGCCAGATCCTTCTTGCGACGACACTGTCGACGGCGCGGTCTGCCGTGCCGCCTCCTGCGCGGAGACCTGACCGGGCACGATCATTGCCAGCGGTGCAGCGGAAATCCATAAAATAGACCTAAAGCGCTTCGGCATATCATTCTCCCTCGCTTCGCTGCTTCTGTGGCCGGCCAGAGGATTAGCGCGAGCAGCGATTTATCAGTCCTAGATTAGGCAAATAGCCGGGGCCGTTCTTGTTTCTCATTGCGGCAAATCTAGTCTCGCCGTGCGGCTCAGCGATCGGCTGGACCCGCTTGGATGCCGGGCGACGCTCGAAGGGCGGACGAATCTGATTGAACTGATGCCGTGGATGCCTCCTTCGACCGGCATCGTATGATGCTGACCTGCGCCACGGTGGCGCGCGAAGGAGGAGCAGATGGCGGAGGCACACATGTTGTCGATCGACCTGGCGAAGCGGAGCTTCCAGGTTTGCTGTTGAAGGAGCAGCCACGCCGCATCGTCGCGATAGAAGCTTGCGCCACGAGCCATTTCTGGGGGCGGACCGCTGAGGCTGAAGGCCGTACCCATCAGTGCTTTGTCGGGCAGCGAACGCAGGCAATCAATGCGTTGCGAGGACATTTGGCCGAACTCGGTCTGGTCTTCGCATAAGGCGCGCCTCACTTGAGAGACATTCGTGCCGCCATGGACGATGAGGCGATTGATATCCCCGATGGCATCCGGGATGTTGCGCACCTCTACCTTGAGCACATTGACGCGCTGTCGGCGAAAATCGACCCGGTCCCAGCAGCGTGGCCGTCACTCTTGCGGTTCTGGCCGAACGGACGGGCTTATTCAAACAATACCTGTGCCGACCTGACCCGTCGCTGGTGTCTAGAGCAGGGCTTCGTGCGCGGCGAAGGCTACACACGGTGTCGATCTGAGGCGTGCACGGCATCGAAGAACCAAGATTAGGGCGCTCCTGCCCCTACGACCAGAGACATGCCAACGACCGGTCCCGGCGGAACCAGACGCTTCCAGTAGTGGCAGCGACCGGCAGCAACGTCCCAAGCTCGGTTATTTCAATTCGTCGATGCGGAGCTGAATGTACGACCACTTTTGACAAGCAGGTTCGGGGTCGGGAACGGCAGTGCGGATCGACGGCACGTGGAAGTTCCGCAGCGTCGAATTGCGCCGGCTGCAGGTCGAGAACCGCCCGCGCTGAGCGGTCGCATCAGCCATCTCGTCCGACAAGACGACGCAAGCTGCTTGTCAGGCCTGCAACTATCCCGGCAACGAATCATGGCTCGCTGCAGGCAGCGACGACGGGAGGCATTGTGAACGGAATTTCCCAGCTACCCGAGCACATTAAGCGCGCCATCGAACTTGGCGCGATGGCCGAGTTTGCAACGGTAAGCGCGGCCGGCGTCCCGATCGATACCCCTACCTACTACTTTCCGAGCGATGACCTGTCCTCGCTCGATGTCGCCACGGGTCTCGCCTATCCGGCCAAGGCCGAGCGTGCGCGACGCAATCCGAAGGTGGGCATGCTGGTCGAGGCCGGAGCCGATGGGCCAGTGATCCTAGTGAGAGGAAGGGCCGCGGTTCGCGATGCAAACTTTGCCGCTAATGCCGTGCGCTACCTCTCGGAGACAGGTTTCGAGGGCATCAGCTATGGTCTGCCGTGGAGCGAGGCAGCGAAGGCCGTCTGGTATTGGACGCGCATCATCGTCGAGGTCACGCCCGAACGGATTTCTTGGTGGGACAGCCCCGCCGAAATGGATCAACCGCCGTCGGTATGGCAGGCGCCGGCGAACTCTGCTTACCCGGCATCGGATCCGCCGCCCCCTGGCAAGCCCAGCGCCCCGACCCAGTGGCATCAGCGGCCCTGGCAAGAGATCGCCAAGGATGGCTTCGCCCGGGGCATCGCCCCGCATCTGACGGTCTGCGACGACGATGGGTATCCGCTGCCGATCCGCAACCGCAGCTGCGAACTGATCGGCGATCGCTTCCGGATGGAAATGCCTCGGCACCTGCCGTGGGAGGCTGCCGGCAAGAAGGCAACCTTGAGCTTCATTGGTCTGGAGACCTTCGTGGGCGACGTGGCCGTCGAGGACGGCGTTCACTGGCTTGCCGTGGAGCGGGCGCTGCCGGAATCGCCGCTCATGCGCAACCCCCGCGAGGTACTTCAGCCCAGCCCGGAGATCAGGGCGAAGCTGATGGCGCGGCTCGAGGTGGAAGTGGCTCGGCGCGGGCAAACCATTCCCAATATCCCGGAACAGATCCCCGCGCCGACGCGCCTCGCGGCCGCTCGCTTCGCGCACTACGGAAAGAGCGCGCCGACGGTCGAGGGCACTGTCGATGCAACGCCTGGCGGATCGGCATAGCGAGGGGAACCGATGTCCAAGCTTGCCGATCTTCCCTCGTATCCGGACCTGGTTCTGGGTGTCATGCTCGTCCCCGAGGACGAAACGGTCGCGGCGATCCACTCGGCCATGGAACTCGGCTATCGCGCCTTCGACACCGCCCCACTCTATGAGAACGAGGCACTCGTGGGCGAAGCGCTGCGCACGGCGCCGCTGCCTCGCGACGAGCTGTTCGTGACAACCAAGCTGTGGAACACGTGCCACGGCTACGACGAAGCGCTGGCGGCATTCGATCGCACCCACGCCCGCCTCGGACTGGACCAGGTGGATCTCTATCTCATTCACTGGCCAGTGCCGATCCGGGACCGGTTCGTCGACACCTGGCGCGCACTCGTGCGGCTGCGTGAGGAAGGCCGGGTGAAGGCGATTGGCGTGTCCAATTTCCTTCCCGAGCACCTCAAGCGGATCATCGATGCAACCGGGGTCGTTCCCGCGGTGAACCAGGTGGAAATGCATATCGGCTTTGCCCAGGCGGACCTGCGCGAGACCAATGACCGTTTGGGAATCGTCACCCAGGCGTGGAGCCCGCTCGGCCATGGAACGGTGCTGGGCGATCCGGTGCTGACCCGCATCGCCCAGCGCCATGACAAGACGCCCGCGCAGATTGCGCTGCGGTGGCTGACCCAGCGCGGCGTGATGCCGGTGGTCAAGTCGCGCAACCCGGGCCGCATGGCCGAGAACCTCGCCGCCGTCGGGTTCGACCTTTCCGCCGATGACCTCGCCAGCCTCGACGCACTCGAACAGGGTCGCAGCTCCTTTGGTCTCGATCCGCGCACCTTCGAAACTGTCCCGCAGGCGGCGGGGCTGAATCCGTAATAGCGCTGTTCGAAGCGTGCGCCGGGGGCGACGGCTAAAGCACCCGCTGGCTCGTGACTGTTGATCGGCGGCTTTAAACTGTATGGAGATGGACGCATGAAACGGATCGCAGTTACGCCTGAGCTCGTCGTCGATGCCAACAATCATCTAGGTGAGACGCCCATCTGGTCGGGCGCCGAACGGGCGCTGTATTGGGTGAATTGCGAGAACCCCCCGGAAATTCACCGCTGGTATCCGGAGACTGACGCACATGACGTCTGGCCAATGCCGGAACGGGTCGGAGGAATGGCGCTTAAGCAAGGTGGTGGCACGGTGATCGTCCTGGCCAGCGGAATATTTGACTTCGATTGTGCAAGCGGCGCACGGTCCTTGCGCGCGGCGTCGCACATGACGCAGGCCGCGCTGCACGAATCCGCCGTTGATCGGCAGGGGCGGATGTGGGTCGGCGGGATCGATCATCGGATCGGCCCGGACAATCTGCACCCGGGTGGAGCCGCCTTGTTCCGGCTAGACGGGAATACGCTTGTGCAAATGGATGCCGGTATCAGCTGTTCCAACAGTCTGGCCTTCTCCCCGGACGGCCGGATCCTCTATCATTCCGACGCTCCGACCGGCATCGTATCGGCTTGGTCCATGGATCTAGCCACCGGCGCGATCAGCGATCGGCGCCCGTTTTGCCAGGTCGCGGGCGAGATTGGATTCATCGATGGCGCAACAGTAGATTCGGAAGGCGGTTACTGGCTGGCGCTCGTGTTTTCGGGGCGCCTGCGACGTTATTTCCCAAATGGCGATCTCGACCTGGAAATCGACCTACCGGTTGTCAGTCCGACCAAGATGACGTTCGGTGGCGATGACCTGGGCACGATGTACATCACGACATCCCGGATCACTAGGGGCGCCCCTCCTTCGCCGCAGGACGGCGGCGTTTTTGCATTCCGCCCCGGAT